>Ga0163217_1025169_pt1 | contig 16343 bp, 23 predicted proteins | sample SynspAceP_FD_185933 | JGI IMG/M metagenome (GOLD analysis project Ga0163217, IMG submission 185933) | Saline lake microbial communities from Ace Lake in Antarctica - Synechococcus sp. Ace-P (PacBio error correction) | ecosystem: Environmental > Aquatic > Non-marine Saline and Alkaline > Saline ... | reverse complement strand
GCATCGTTCGGTGATCCGTTGATCGTTCCCCCTTTTCCCGGCGGCATCGCGCCCCTCGAACGCAGTATTCATGCGGAAACAGGCGATCTGTGTGTCCCTGTCGGTGCTTTGGCTGGGCAGCCCTTTGTTTCTGCTGTTGGCCATTCTGGTTTCAAGTTCAGCTCCACGGGGCCGGTGTTCTACGTCCAGCGGCGGGTTCGGGCGCAGTTACAGAGAGTTCGGCTGCATCAAATTCCGAACCATGCGTCGGACGCCGATCGCATCCCCATGCACGCGCTTCTGGAGCAATCCCCCGGACTTTCCGCCGAGTTCAAGAAGACTTCAAACTTCAGGCCGATCGCGCATCACGGTCCCATCGGGCCGGTTCCTGCGCCGCTCAGCCTTATGAACTTTCCCCAGTTCCTCAAAACGTGCTCAGGGACAAATGAGTGTGGTCGGCCTAGGCCGATCGTCAGAGCCGAGCTCGAACGCTACGGAGACCAGATGGATACGGTGCTGGCGGTCCGGCCTGGCCTCAAGCGGCCCTGGCAAGGTGTTCCGGTCGCAACAAAAACCGGTCTCCTACCCGAGCGCGGTCAGGCTTGATGTCAGCTACGCCAGACGCCAGGAACCTTCTGGCTCGATCTCACGATCATCATCACGCACCATCGGATGATCCGTTGCCCATGGACAGGGGCGCCTACTGAGCCAGAACCCTGTCAGCGAGAGCGCCAGGCAGGGCCATCAACAACCAAACCACTTCCAGTCGCTTGTTCAACGACAGGATCCTCTCAACCCCGGCTTGATCGACCGCCGCGAATCCGACGCCAAGCAGCGGCTGAGCGACGTCTCCCCGGTAGTGATTGGGACCGCCTCCGAAAGCTGCACCTGGGCCGCCTGGGCAAGGCCGCCTGGAAAGGCCGATTGGGCGAAGGGTCACTGCGGCCCTCCCGAAAACGCACATCCCACCTGTCCCACGCCTGCAGGGCCCGGCCGCTGACCAGGGAGGCTCAGGGCCACGAAAACCGGCAGGCGCAACAGGTGAGCAGGTCATTCGCAGGCGAGCGCCGGCCGTGCCGAGCCACTGCAACCTTCCGCGGCGATAGCCAGCATCGAATCGAGGTTGGCTGGAGGCCTTGTAGGCCCAGGCCAGCGTGAGTGGCCCTGGCAGGAAAACCTTCCCCGGATTGGGTTGCTCCCCACAGACCAACTCCCACAGGCGAATTCCCCCCAGCCCAGCCCCCACCAGCATTCCAGAACAGGGGAGCGAAACAATCCCATCCACGCGTTCTCGGCGGCCGTTTCCGCCCGCTGCGCAGGAATGCCGGCCCCACAAGATTCTCCACATCGCGGCCGACGATCCAGTGCCAAGCGAGCACGGGCCCGGCTCCAGCCCATGCTCGCTTGGCATCGGCTTGGCAGCCCAGCCTTGTCAGCCCCAGCCCTTTGCGGGCAGGCCAGACCCCCAGACGCCTCCACGCCCGATCCAGCTTTCACCCGCAGCAAATGGCCAGGGCAGCAAACAGCAGCGGCTTGGGCGATCAGAGGCTGCGAGCGAGCCAGGGATTCCAGGGGCCCAACCCAGGCCGCCACTTTCCGCCCACCAGCAGCACGGTGATCAGGCCACCGGCGGACCAGTTAGGCGCCCAAGGCTGATCACCTGCCCAGGCTCGGCCCGTTTGGGCGCAAAACGGGCGATCCACAGCCCATCACCTGAACCGCGATGCAGCCAGCCGGCGGGTCGCCGATCAAGCCGATCGAGGCAGCAGGCCACGGCGACGGCAAGCCAGGGAGCAGGGCCCAGGGTGCGCGATCGATCAGTGGTCTTGAGCCAGCTGAAATCGAGCGCAGCCCTTGCCGAATTGCCTCAATCGGGTGCTGGGAATCACGCTGGCGGGCTGCGGTATCGCCGGTTTGCCGGCCTCGCATTCGGCCACGAAATTCTTCGCGAAGGTGCCGTCCTGGATATCAACAAGAATGCGCGCATCTCCGCCTTGGTCCTCCGCCGTGATTCAGGGCGAGGCCACTCACATAGTCGCCGTATTCGGCGGTGTTGGAGATCGAATCGCGCATGTGCGGTGAGGCCGCCCTTGACCATCAGATTCAACGATCCAGCTTGACCTCGTGAGCATTCGAAGTTAGGGCCAGCTCGGCTGATAGACCGCTTCCCAACCAAGGTTCGAAGCCGGCTTTCACCAGCCACTCAGCCTCCGCCAGGAGCACCGCCTGCTCACCAAAAGAGATCGGTTTCGGTTTCTTCCTTTGAAAATTGGTTTCAAGGATTGCCGGCGCGGTGCCCGCCGATCGCCTTGGCATAGGCCATCGCCAGACCGCGGGCCTGGCCCGTGGCGTCCTGGTGGAATGGCGAACATGCTGAACGCCCTGAGCCTTTCTGATACTCCCAGCGCACGGCTGTGTCCAGGACCCTTCGGCGCAATCATCACCACGTCCACATCGGCGGAGGAACGATCTGCCGAAGCGGATGTTGAACCATGGGCGAATCTGAGCACCTTGCCGGCGCCCTCAGTTGCGGCGCGATCTCGGCGGCGTACACCGATTTCTGGGTCTTCATCAGGGAGCAGCACCATGATCCAGTTCCGCCTTGGCACAAAGCCTCGGCGACGCTGAGCACCTCAGGGACCAATCCGCCTTGCCTTCTCCACCGAGCGGCTGCCTTCGTAGAAGCCCCACCACAACGCTGACGCCGCTTTGTCCTTGAGGTTGAGGGCGTCGGGGGCGTGGCCCTGGGAGCCGTAGCCAATGATGGCAACGGTTTTTTTGGCCGTTCAGAAGGCTGAGGTCGGCGTCGGTGTCGTTAGAAGAAGCTGGGCCATCGGCTGATCGGGCAGGGCAGAGGCGTATTCCTAACGGTTGGGCCGATCCCGCCCTCAGGGCTTCGCTGGGTGTGCGCGATGACCCGATCGATCAGCCGTACTCCATCGCTTCGCGGCCGCTGAGGAAGTAGTCGCGATCGGTGTCCTTGCAACCTTCTCATCGGGGCTGGCCGCACATCTCGGCGAAGCGCAGTGTGAGCATGTCCTTCATGCGCAGGATCTCGCGGCTTCGATCTCATGTCACTGGCCTTGGCGTTGGCTGGTGCCACCCGAGGGGCTGGTGGATCATGATCCGGCTGTTGGGGCAGGGCCACCCGCTTGCCCCTTGGTGCCGGCCGCCAGGAGAAAGGCGCCCATGCTCGCCGCCAGACCGACGGCAAATGGTGACCACCTCGATTTGAACGTATGGATGTGTCAAGATCGCCAGACCGGCGGTGACCGAAACACCCGGAGAATTGATGTACAGTAGATCGGCTTCTGCTGTCATCGGAATCAGATTACAGCATCTGGGCCCACCAGCTGTTGGCAATCCCGTCGTTTGACTTCCTGGCCGAGAAAGAGAAGCCGCTCTACACCAGTCCGGGTGTAGATGTCGACCCAACGCCTTTTTTTTTCGGGGGACTTGGGGGGGGGCTTTGGGGGGGGCCCGCGGCAGACGGTAAGGAAACGCTGGGGGTGCCGATGGGGCATGGTGCTGGAAGTGGGTAGGTGGAACGGGAGGGAAGGGGAAAGGCAGTAGGTAGGCCGTCAGGTCGCGGCCGGCCACCGGCGCTGGAAGTTCCTTCAGGCTGGTTCAAAGATCCGATCGATCAGCATACTCCAGTGGCCTTCGGGCGGCGTGAAGGTAGGTCATCCGATCGGAATCCTGCTTGAGTTGCTCGGCGCTGCGGCCGGTTTCTCCGAGGAGCATGTCGAGCATGGTTGCGTTTGTTGTGCAGCAACCTCCTGGGCCCTGATCTGGCATGTCACTGGCCTTGACCGCGAGCGCCGGAGCGGGGCTGGTGCAACAACGATTGAGGCGTGGGCAAGGGCGGCCCGCGGTGTGCCTTGGCGCCGCCGAGAGGGATTCATGGCGGCGGTGCCCATCGCCTGGCCGATGCATTATCGTCCCTTGGACGGGGGTTTGACGTAGCGAACGGTCGCAGGATGGCGAAGGCTTCGGTTTCAAACCCGATCGCATCGCCGGTGTACCAACTTCGTCCCGGTTGAGTTGAGATATAGAAAAAGATTGGCTTCTCGGGATTGGTCGAATTCCAGATAGAGCATTCTGCGCGACGCATCAGCTCGGTCACATCACGCCCAGTCTGGGCTTGGCGTTCGTCGTCGGAGAAGAGTGCGCAAACCCAGATAGACGATTCGCTCTTTCAACAATCAAGCGACGGCCAGATCCGGCGGTCGGGTGTTTGCGCATCGCTGCCGAATCGCCGTAGTAAGGCGCCGACACCGACAATCAGTCCAACGTTCAAACATCAGGGCCGAGCTAGCGGGGCCAGCTGTGGGCGAACCACAGGCCCTCCTTGGAACGTCTGGATCGCAGCGCAAAAGACCATGCGGCCGGTCGAGGTCTGCAGGGCTCCGGTCACGGTGACGGGCAGCCGTTGCGATCCGCTTGCGGGCCGCCTCCACCCACAACTTGGTGCCGTCCTCCAGGTATCGGACCCCTGATCGGCTTCCTTTGCCTGCGCACGATCTTCAGCTGCAGGCATTCGCCGGGTTGGACCCTTGGCCGCAGGGCGATCACAGGGCCGCTCAGATCATCACCTTGCAGTTCCGCCACCTTCAGCCACCTTGGCCAGGTTGTAATCGGCGGTGAGCAGTTGCCGCCGTATCGCGTCAGCTTGAGCAACTTGTTCGTCGGCGCCATTCCCTTCGTAGCGGGTCTTGTTCACCACCAGGGCGGTCGGCCGTAGCGCTCACGCAGCACCGCCAGCAGGTTGAGCGCCACTCGGCGGCCCTTGCCGCGTTTTTTCGTTGTTGCTGGGTTCGGCCAGCTGTTTGGAGTTCGTCGATCACGCCTGCGGCCACGATTCACCTGGCCCTCCAGCAGGCCCGAATCGAGCAAGCCCACGGGATGCGGGCCATCAATGATCACGCTGGTGTCGAGGATCTTTGGCGCTGGCGGGTTTCAACACCCCTTCGGCCCACCAGCAGGGCGTCGGTTTGCTCGCGGGGTTGAACAGGCGCAGCAGTGTGCGTCCGTGCACCTCGGCCAGGTTGTAACCAGCACCCCGAAGAAGACGTTGCTGAGCACCGCCGCCAGGGGGCTTTCACAAATCACCTCCCAGGGAAGCGGCAACAGCGGATCGGGGCCAGCAGCAGGTTGGCCACAGCAGGCCATGATCAGTCGACTGCCGGCTTCACCAGCAGATCGGTGGCATCCGCCGCACCTGCCGCATCATCGGCGGCGCAACAGCTGAAGAAGATCGGCCAAACAGCCGAAAAAGGCGCCGAAGCCAGGCCAGCAACCCAGCGCAGGCCCTCCAGGTTCGTACCTGATCCAGCAACCAGCAGGCAGCAGGGTCGACGCCCAGCCAGCGGTGGCAGCGCCGGAGATCAGAAAAACAACAGGCAGGATCAGCGGGTCCACCAATGGGTTGGTCTGGGCGGACCGTTGCTCAGAAGCTGCAGCATGGCCGATTCCGGTCGATTTGCCTTGCTCGGATTTCCATACCGTTTGCCGCGCGGCCCGCGTCCATGCGTGAACCCCGCAGCGCCACCTTGCCACATCCCCCTTCTGTCAGCGGCGCTGCTTCTATTGCGACTTCGCGGATGGTCCCCTCGGAGACAAAGCCGACGGGCGCCCACTCCACGATCGCCGCCTACCTTCCGCTGCTGCACTTGGGAGATCAGCAGTGCCCCATCAGGGCCGCCCCTCTCCACCGGTACCGGGGGTGCAACCCCCTCCTTGCTCACCCCCGAGCAGATCCGGGCCTTGCTCAGCCGGCCTGGACTGCATTCCGGCCTTGCTGCCGGTTGCGGAGATCAGCATGGAAATGACCCGGCCAGCTTCGATCATCGCCGCCTTTCACCGGCGTGCTGGCCGGCGGGCGTCAACCGCGTCAGCTTGGGGGGCAGAGCTTCGATGGACGCCGTGCTGGAGACGCTGGGCCGCCGCCACCGGCGCGCGACCTGCTTGAAGCCGCCGGCTGGCCCCGGTCCAGGCGCCAGCGGCAGGGCGTCGCTGGGGCAGCTGGAGCCTCGACCTGATCCAGGGCTTGCCCCAAACAGGAACCTGAAACCACTGCCCCCAAAAAAAAACCCAAAACCCCAAGGGGCTGCGCCAGCCTGGTTGTTGAACGCCCCCCACCTTTCGATCTACGACCTGATCGTCGAACCGCACCGTGTTCGCTGGCCGCCAAAAGCGTTGGCCGCGTTGCCCACCTCCCGATTCCGGACCTCGGCGCTGACCTGGATGGCCACTTCACCTCCGAGCGGCTGAAGGCGGCGGGCTACGGCCACTACGAAATCTCCAATTACGCCAGGCCCCGGCCATGTTTCACGCCACAACCGGGTGTTTGGAGCGGGCAAGGCTGGTGGGTTTCGGCGTGGGGAGCCACCTCGGCCCCTACGGACGGCGATTGGCCAGGCCACGAACCCGGGGCCGCTATGGGAATGGCTGAGCGAAAGCAACCAACGAGCAACCAGGCCAGGGCGAGCCGGGCCCGGACGCCAGGCCTCACGCCTGAGCAGAGCGTTCTGAAGGCTAGGTTCTACCGTTTGATGAGCTGTTGCATGGTGGCCTGCGCCGGCGCGAAGGTGCATTGGGCAGATAGCGATCGATACGGCCGTCAGCCGCGCCGCCACTGGCCTCGCTGCGGCAGCGGCTGCAGGCCGTTCCTGAAGAGGCCTGCTGCTGATAGAGGGGGACCGCTGGCGCCTCAAGTGACCCGACTGCCTTGCCCTCAGCAAATGCGGTGCTGCGGATTGCTGGGCTGTGGGATTTGAGCGTTCTGGCCGCACCCACCCTCTGAAGCGCCTCGATCGCAGACCACGGACCATCGATCAGGGCCGGGTGAAAACGGAGGCTGGCGGCTGGCCGAGCCCGAGCAGATCGGCGTTCACCCGCACCTTGGCAACCGTCGCAGTCGTTCACCGGCTCCGATGCCGATCACAGGGTCGCCCCAACTGCCGCCGCAGCGGCCAGCCAACTTCCGCAGGGCACATGTTCGAGCCACCAGGGCGAAGCAGCCCGCCGCCTGCAGATCCTCGGCCTTGGCAGCACAAGCGCTTCCCTGGCTGATCGGGTCGTTGGCCTGGCGCCGATAGCCGAACCGATGCACCGACTGGGGAGTCAAGCCGAGGTGCCCCATCACCGGGATGCCACTACGCACCAGGGCATCAACCACACAAGGGTTTCCGGTTCAGCCCCCCTCCAGCTTCACGGCCGCCGCCGCCGTCTCCTTAAGAACCCTTCCGGCTTGCCGCACAGGGCCTGATTCAGGCCGGCACTGATAGCTCAAAGAAGGGCAGATCGGCCAGATCAGCAGGGTGTTTGCTGACCGGGACGCTTCGGCTCCAGGCCCCGGCGCCACGGCGCGGGTTGTGGTGAATCAATCTCGTCGAGCGTCACCGGCAGGGTGGTTGGGTTGAACCCAGCGCCACCATGCAGCGAATCACCCACAAGGGCAGCGCCTCAGCGGCCTGCCTCCTCCACCCAGGGCGACGAGGAGCGCATCCCAGGCGGTTCAGCAAGGGCCGGATCGGTTTGCCCCGCCTGTTTGCCTCGATGAGATCACCGGACGGATCGGCACGACAGGCAGGGTTTCTAAATTCGGACTTGCCTATCATCGCTTCGACTCGACCGATGCGGCCGGGACGCCCAAATTGGTCAGAACGGAAAAGGGAAGCAGCCACACGGGATGCTCCAGGCAGGCGTCGGCTTCCGGGTCACCCCTTTTGCAACTTGGCTGACTTCAGACGTTTTGACCTGAAGCGTCAAATCTGTGCATTGCCAACGCAGGCAACGAAATCCAGCCGCACACAACGCAGCTGCACGGTCAGCAGGTAGGAATGGCCGGCCCCGAAGCTCCGGGGTCACTCGTCCTCGCGGTTGCGGGTCGGCGGTTTCAGCAGGAAGGGAGGGATCTTTGCACCCCGTTGATTCCCGGCGGGTTGGGTCAGAGCAAGCAGGCTGGGCTGGCGAAACTGGAGGTGACTTGGTCTTGGTGCCTGGTAAGGCAAATGCCACTTTCAAAGGCCGGTGGCAAAATCACCGGTGACGTGAATCTCACCTTCGAGCTTTTCATCCACCACGGCCCAACAATTGATGTTGGCATCGGGATCAACCAGGTCGTAGATGACCTCGGCGGCATTTGGTCATTGTCCTCCAGGGTCATGTCCTTGCCACGATGACGTTGATCACGCAGCCTTGGCCCCATCGATTCGTTGCTGATTCCAGGCAGCGGGCTGCTCATCGCGGCCTGGGCCCGCTTCGGTGGCACGGGAAGCGCCTGAACGCCACGCCCAATGCCCAGCAGGGCTGTGCCGGGCCATCGTCATCACCGAACGGCAAATCGCAAAAGTCAACGTTGCCCAGGCGGGTTTGGTGTTGATGTCACTGATGCCCTCACACCCTGACGCAACACGTCGCGGCGGCGCGGAACGCTTCTTGCAGAGGCGAAAAACCGGCGATTCGCATTCACGCAGCCGGTCATGGGGATGACGATCAGGGTGTCGACATTGCTCAGCCAGCCTGCAAGCCATAATCCTTCCGCCTGCTTCTGGCGCTTGCGCCCCTCGAGCTGAACGGCTTGGTGACGAGCCAACGCGTGAGGGCGCCGCCATCCTTGGCGACTTCGGCGAGGCATCGGTGCTGCCGCTCCTGTGGCCCGTGCGCCAACCCATTCCGGCGGCAATAAAAGACCAGATCAGCGCCCTCAAGCGCCGCCAGCAATTCGGGGCGCGATTCTTCCGCCGCCTTCTGGCCGATCACCGGGTTGCCACGCTCCCCAAGCCCCCGGCGTTCAATTTCTGCCCAAAACGCACCCGCTTTCTGGGAACGCCGGACTGCAGCAGCGCCTGAAGCATCGGTGTTGAGAACCCTGTTAGCCCACCCCTTCGAATCGGAGGCGATCATCCGGTGACCGCGTTACTGCCGCCGCCGCCGACCGATACTTCGATCCGCGCGGTTGGCTGGGCACGATTGCCGTTTGCTGCTGGGAGAAAGGGGGAGTGGGAGGTGTGGGTCACGAAAAGTGCAGGAGAATCTGGGTAAGTGGAGGTGGTATTGGCGTCAGGTGCAGTCTCCACGCAAGAACCCTCATCATTCGCTTCGCAGCTTATTGTCTGGCCAAACGTGAAACCCCATTTCTGTTTAAACGATCCACTTTTGCTGGAAGCCTGATTCGAGAACAATGACGGTCAATTGGTCCCGGCCGTAACGGTCCCGGTGGAAACCCTTGGCAGGCCTCCTTGGCGGGGGCAGCCGGGCAGGCCCAGTTCGGCTTGTCGGGATCACTCAGATCAATCGATTGGCATGGTTCGGCCCTTGAGTTGGGCCTGGCAGCTCCCCGGTGAGGTGATGCATCAGCTCAAGGCGACGCAGGAGCTGGGCATCGGCCGGGCCCAATCTCACCTGTTCCCAGCGCCTTGGTCCGCAGCAAAAGATGGCCATTTCGGCTCGAAACGGATCTCTTGCAGTGGGGCTGCCCAGCGCTGTTGCGCCGCTCCAGGGATCTGGGCCAACGGCGGACGTGCCACTTCCGCCCAGCCCAGCACCGAGACCATCGGCTGCGGACTGTCCTGGTGAGGGCGACCTGCTTGGTGGCTCAGGCTCATCCAATTGCCCAGCGATCGAACGTAGCCCCGCTCAAGGAAAACCAAGCGCCCTTTCCCCGCTGCGCCCGTGCGGACGGCCTGGCGGTCGACCAGATCGATCCGCAACCGCAGGAGGAAGCATCAAGCCGCGCTCAACCTTCGACGTTCTCACGGCAGCGCCGCCGCCAGCCTCTGCTGCAACTCTTGGGTTTGGAGTTGAGCAGCAGGACGGGGAATTGCAGCCCAGGCGGCCTCAACCACCTGATCACGGCTCACCTGCTGGCTGGCGATCACGTTCACCTGACTCAGGACCGCGCAGGCTCCAGCCATGGCGGAGTAGTCCGTAGCCGAGACCAGCCGCACAGGCCGAAAAGAGGGCCAATCTCCAGAGGTTGTGGAGCCGCTCCCGGCGGCGCTGATCGCGCAGCTGCCGCCTGCGCTCCACAACCGGGAAGCTAGGGGCATTTGGGGGGGGTTGGGGACTTGAGACGTGACTCACAGCTCCCACAACGGGAGCGCGGCCATCAGATCATTCCACAGCGGCGTGCCCGTCGCACGGAGAAATCCAGATCTTCTGTTCGCCATTTGCCGACAGGCGCAGGCGGCTAACTGCCTGGCTTCTTCGGTGAGCGGCGCGTCCACCGGAGCCGAGCGGGCCATCAACTCCAGGCAATTCGAGCGTGCTGATCCACAAAACTGCCCCTGGCGGCTTGAGCTGGCCGGCCTCGAAGCTGTCCAGCCGTGAGCACCGCCATCGAGCAGCCGGGCGGCGCCGCAGCATCAAGTTGGCGAGCTCAGAGCCTTCAGGCCCAAAAGCAGCGAACAGGCGCTTGCCGGCGGCGCTCCAGCCAGCCAAGGGCGGTGAGCATCACAAAGACCACCAGCAGCGGGCAAACCAGAGCAAGCCGGGACTTCATGGCGCCAACGCCTCTTCAACATGCGTAACCCATAGTCTTCCGCCGCCTCGACCAACTGTGACAGGATCCACAAGTTGATTACACTCGCTGGCCTCCACAGCATCGGCACCATGCCTCTGGCTGGTGAAGCCCGGGCCAGGCGTTGTTGATTTCGTTCAGCCAGAGGTTTCAGCGCTTTTTCATCGTAAAAAAAAAGTCGACCCTGGCAGCCCCGCCGCCGCCACCGCCTGCAGGCCCGGATCGCAGTCGTGCAGTTCCGCCTGAATTCCAGGCGGGGCAAGCGGGCTGGGATCAGGCGGTGCGCTTCAAGCCAGCGGTGTATTTGTCTGGTAGTCTACCAGTCGGCCTCGAAGCAGATTTCACCCACCACCGACGCTTGCCACCGTTAGCTGCCGGCCGCCGCCCGGCTCGCGCGCACCGCACATTTCGAGTTCCCGCCCGTTACCCCCTGCTCCACCACCAGAACGGGGATCGAAGCGGCCGCCTCTCGCAGGCCCTCCAGCAGGGAGCGGCGGTCTGTGGCCTGCTGATTTCCCACGGAGGCAGGCCCAGGTGTGGCGGCTTTGACGAAAACAGGGATAAGCCGGAGCTGCACGCTCCCAGCCTGCCCAGCAGCTGTTCAGGTTTCGGCTAAGCTCAGCGGCTTGAAACCGACCGCATAGTGGACCTGGGGTAATCCGGCGGCGGCGAAGGCGGCCTTTCATCGCCTGCTTGTCCATTGCCCACCCGCCCAGCCCCGAGCACCCCGGAGCCCAACGAACGGCACCTGCATCAGCTTGAACAGCGGGCCTGGATCGTTTGCCGTCTTCGCCTTGGGGCCATGCAAGCACCCGGAAACCAGACCTCCACATCCAGCGCTCCCTCGGGGCGCCCCTGGAAGCCATTCCGTTGCGGAGCCGCCGGGAGGATCGGCAGCCGTGGCCGTCACGCCCTGGGCCCAGCAACCACCTCGGCAGGGCGGAGGCCACCAATGGCCCACCTGGTCGATGTAATAAGGCTTCACCTCAATAGGCGCGCGGCATTGGGCCCGCTGCGCAGGGCGCCGATCACGGTTTTTGATCGCGATCGGATCGACACGGCATGCCTTCACCTGAGACACCCCGAACACCAAGCCAAGGCAGCGGGGGGAGCGGGGCATACGCAAGGGAAGGGCCCAGGATCGGGCGCCCAAAACGTATCAGCGATTCGGGGTTCTGCCCAGGGCAGGGGCTCAGCGCACGGCCAGGCCGCTTGAGCGAGAAAGCCCCGCACCGACTCGATCTGGACCATCACCGATCACCGGCTTGGTAGGGATCCTTTTTCCCCGCCTGTTTGATTTGCCGGGAAGAAGGTGAGCCGGTTGGTGCGGTCCGCCCCATCAGCTGGGAGGGAATCCGCAGGGTGCTCCCTTCCACCAGCACCTCCTCGCGCGGCCCAGGTAAACGGCCACTGCCGCCGGCGGCTTCACTCTCCACCAGGCATTGAGCTGTGAGCCGCTCCATCTCCTTGACGGCCTCACTCACCTGTCCTGGCCAGGTGGCGGCGGCAGGGGTGTTGGGGCGCGGCGAGTAGGCGGCGGTGTTGAAGCAGGTCGAAGCCGATCTCCTCCACCAGCGTCCATGGTGGCGCGGAACTGGGCCTCGGATTCGCCCGGAAAGCCCACAAATCGCGTCGGCACTGAATCGCCGCATCGGGCATCTGCTGGCGGATGCGCTCGACTGATCCGCTTTGTAGCGGCTGACGCTGTAGCCGCGCGCCATTGCCTTTGAGCAGGGGGCGTCCATCGCCGCTCTGAAAGGGGATGTGAAGGTGTTCGCCACCACCCTTGCTCAGCGAGGCGCAGGCGTCGATCAGCCGTTCGGTGAAGTAGCGGGGTGGCTGGTGGCGAAGCGGATGCGCTCGATCCCTTCGACGTCGTGAATGTGATGGAGCAGGTCGGTGAGCGTGTGCTGACGCCGACCCCTCGGCTAGTGATGCCGGGCAAAGTCAACGACCGTAGCATCAATGTTCTGGCCCAGCAGGTGATTTCGCGGTAGCCCCGAGGCCGCCAGGGCTTTCGATTCTTCCTGGCGATCGTCTCGGGAGGTCGCCGACTGCTCCTGACCCCGCACCGCCGGCCCACAAACGCAATAGGTGCAGCGCTCGTTGCAGCCGTAGATCACATTCACCCAACCGCAGACCGCGCTGTCGCGGCGGGCCGTGTGATGTCTTTCAAGGATGTGATGCTTCGCCGGTGGCCCACCCACCTGCTTGACCGCTCTCCACCTGCGGCATCCAGCAAGAATGCCAGGCGGTTGCGTGCTGGGCCCCATGACCAGATCCAGTTCGGGCACCCGCCGCAGCAGGCTCTCACCCTCCTGCGGGGCCCGCAGCCGGCCACCACCGAGGGTGAGATTGGATTGAGGCGTTTGCGCTGGGCTGCGGCCCAGTAGCTGTAGACCTTCTGCTCAGCGTTGTTCGCGGATCGTTGCAGTGTTTAAGCACCAGATCAAGCGGCTGTGCTCATCGATTCCAGGGCATAACCCAGGCTTTCGAGAATCCCTGGGCCATCCGCTCGGGAATCCGCCTTGTTCATCTGCAGCGAAGGTGGTGATCCAATAGCTGCCCCGGCGCGTCAGGTCGGTGTCATCCTTCAGTCTTCAACCACGGACAAACACTGGGTCCATGCAAGGGCGCCTGCAAAGCGATTTCGCTCATCAAAAGACCGTGCGCTGGCGATCAGGTCCGCCGCACGACCGCTTCGGTTCGAACGCCTGCTGGTTGGAGTGGAGCACGGGGCCTGATCGGCCAGGGCGAAAACCGGCGGTTCGAAAAACAGGTCATCGTCACTTCAGCATGGACGCCGTGGCCGAGGAGCTGGGGAGCGGGTGCTGCCCCAGGCTGGAGGGCCTGGGTGCCAACGCACAGCCCAGGATCCCCTCAGCCTGGCAAGCGTGGAGCCCCCTGCTGGCACCCCTCTCGCCCACCGGCCCGCTGTGGCCTGGATTTCTGCCCTGCACGACTGGTGGGGCAGCGCCTCGAGCAGCCCGCTCTGGCGGCTCTGGGGACTGGAGCGCCAGGCTGCCAGTCCACAGCATCACCCTCGGCCTCGGCCTCCACAGAAAAGCGTGCTCGCATTGCTGGAGCGTTGGGGCCAGCAGCTGGCGTCACCCGATTCGCATCAAATGAACTGGGCAGCCCGACGCGTTCCAGGGCCATGACCGGGGCCCTGGGTGCGCACAGTTGGCCCAGGCCCTGGCGGGGCGATGGCCGGCAGCCAGCCGAGCTCCAGGTGGATGCCAATGGCGGCTGGGACCTGGCCACCGCCTGTTCAGCTGATTCCCTGGCTGGCCGAGCAGGGGGTGGTTGCTGGATGGAGCAGCCGCTGCCCGCCCCTGGCCGCATCCGGACGCTGACACTGCCGGCTTCCGCCGCCCTTGACACCCACTGCCCGATCCGCTGGTGGCCGATGAGAGCTGGCTGGGACCTGGCCGATCTTGCTGCGGGCTGGCTCCCCATGTGGATGGGGTGAACAATCAAGTTGCTCAAAACCGGCGGGACTGCCGTGAGGCGTGCTTGATGCCCAGACGGCCCGCAGGGCTCGCGTCTTCGATCTGATGCTTGGGCTGCTATTCCGACAGCGCCCTTCTCAATGGCGCGCGCCCAGTGGCCCCTGGTCGGCTGGCCGGATCTCGACAGCCATCTTCAACTTGATTCAACGGACCGCTTCGAGGGACCCGATCGCTGCGCGACCTGGTTGCAGCCTCGCTGCGCCCGGCCTGGGCGTGATCGCCTCAGCGCGATGCTGAGCGCCACAGCGCCGATCGTGCTGCTGCTGCACGGGGGGCTCGACAACCTCTCCCGGCAAGACGGCCTGGCCCTGTTGCCTACCGGCCCGGGGCCGATCGTGGCGGTGGTGGATCCGGCCATGCCGGCGCAGCCTGGAGGGCGATCACCGGCATTCCGCGGTCGGTGCCCGTTGGTGGGCGATCTGCGCGTCTTCCCCTCGCCTATGGGCCCCAGGTGGCGGTGGGTGGGCCTGGCCCCTTCGCCTACAGTGGAACCTTGCCAGCGGGCCCGCAACGACCTGCTGGTCGCCCTCGACGCCTTGCCTGTCGGTGGCCACGCTGCACACCCGCCTTGGGCGACGACCCTGAGCTGGCGGGGCACAATGCCAAGCCGGATCGGTTGGATCTGGATCTGCGCAAGGAACCGCCGGGTCTGGAGTTGGCCAGCGGCCAGCCGCTTGGCCGGGCCGGCCAAGCGGATCCTCACGCTGGGGAACCGACATGGCCGTTTGCGCAAAATGAGCGCCTGCCTTGAGCTTGGTGGCCGCAGGCGAGGCGCCAGGGTGCGCAGGGCCCCGCTTCGTCGGCCACCAGGGCAAGCAGGCAATCCTGATCAGCGGAGCCGGCGTGCCCCTTCGATTGCGGTCCGGGTCGGACTACCGCGCTGGCGGCCGTGGAGCAGGGCGTGCTGCAGGCCGCCGCAGGGGCCGGGCCCAAAACGCCACTTTGTTCTGGAAGGGCCAGGGCTTCGCTCTGCCATCCCGGCTTCCAGCGCCAAGCCTGCCCCTGATCCGCGCGCTGCCAGCCCACCGGCTTCCTGCTGGTGCACGGGGCGCGGCCAGACCCATTCAAGAACCATCCGAAGCATTCCCCTTTGCCGCCCTTAGCCGGAGCTGATCGCCAACAACGAGCAGCTGGCCACCTCGGCCCGATCGGACCAGCCAGCCCGGCTCCGCCAGGTGCGCGCGTGGGCACTGAACACGGCGCTGTCAGCGAAGCGGGAAGCCCAGAGCCAGCGCCGCCATCGCAGACGGAAACCGGACTTGACCCTGCCCGATCCGGTTTGAGAAGCTCCGCAAGCAGCCGATTCGGCTGCTGGAAGCGATTAAGGGCAGAGCATGGAGGGGATTCGAACCCCGTTATGGCGGCACCACCAAGCCGCTGCACTTAACACTTGGGTCGACCGCCCCCCCCCCCCGGGCCCCCCCCCCCGTTGGTCTTTGCACAATGTATCAAGCAGCCCTGCCCCCTGACTTTGCCCCGTGCGCCATTCCCGCCATGACGATCCCAGATGGAGAACGTTGGCCATCGCCGCATGCAGCTAGCGTCTCGGCGGTGGCGCCTTGGCCCTGGCCCTTCACCCAATCCAAGGTCCGCCCGAATCTTGAAGACTTGGCTTCCGAACAGGCGGTCGAGGAGGGCGATTGGGCGAGGGTCTGCGGGCCCGATGGCCGAACCGCCACGGCTAAGCTGTGATCAGAATTGCCCGGAAAGCTTGATCCGTGCCAGCGCCAGCATTGCTCGGGAAGCCTGGCTGGGCAGAGCAGCGGCGCCAGGAACTTTCGGGCCTGTTCAGGCCTCATACCCGCCACAAAGCGATTTGGCGGCCGTTCCGTGCTGCCCTTCCTCAGCCTTTTATTCCCCACCTACCACGCCCTACACCTTGGCGGGGGCAGGCCAATTCGTGATCCTTGAGGACATCCAGTGGGACGCAACGGACTCCTCCCCGGGCAATCCCTATCAGGGCTTTGGCAGCACAAGCGCCGAGGCGGGGACCCGACGTGAACCCAGCGCAAGTGAACCACGCCGGGACGGGCCTGCGGGCCATGTGAGGCTGCCGCGCAAGGGGCCGCTGCTCGGGACCCGCTTTGCGCAGCTGGACCCTTTTGCCCGCGCCGATGGGCGAAAGGGGACCTGGTGAGGGGCGTTGCGCCCGGCCATTCAAGGGCCGGCCCGGAAATTCCACCAAGCATCAGCGCCTTTTACAGCCCCCAAGGGGGCCGGGGTGAAAAACTGGTTTTGCCGCTGGGGCGCTTCACCGCCCCTACTTTGAGCCCCATGCCCACCTCGACAAGGCCTTCACCTGGGATGGCGCCACATCTTCTCTCTTT
>Ga0163217_1015562_pt1 | contig 16346 bp, 16 predicted proteins | sample SynspAceP_FD_185933 | JGI IMG/M metagenome (GOLD analysis project Ga0163217, IMG submission 185933) | Saline lake microbial communities from Ace Lake in Antarctica - Synechococcus sp. Ace-P (PacBio error correction) | ecosystem: Environmental > Aquatic > Non-marine Saline and Alkaline > Saline ... | reverse complement strand
AATGTCGCGTTTCTGACGCGCGGGGGTTTTGGAGGCGATTGAGCGAAATACGCCACGAATTGCGCTGGATGTGGATCATCCGATGGCGTGAGGGCATCTGCTTTTGCTGACTGGCGCTTTAACCTGCGCGACGTCGAATACCGAGCCGGTGGACCGCTTGAATGGTGGGAGAGCCGCGGTAATCAGGCGTTTGATGGCTGGGGAGACGGCGCGGTGGTGAGGTGATTGGCGGATGTGAGGGCGAGATTGGACTGTGGGCAATGGTGCTCGCTGAAGGACCGCCTGAGATTCCCGCCTGCGGGGGGGGAGAATGACCATGGAGGCGGGAGTGACCGGAGTTGGGCGGGGGATGACAGCGTGTAGGCGGAATTAGCACTCCTCTTCTGTTCGTCATTCCTCGCGAACGCGGGGGATCCATTTGGGTTTTTTGTTTGCGGTTACAGAACACCCGAAAGTCAAAATGGATTCCCTCTTCGCGGGGGGGAATGGACGGGGTGGGTATGGAATGACGGGTAGGTCTGCAGTTGTGAGACGTTAGGGGCGGAACCATACTCACATTATCCGTCATTCTTCGCGAATGCGGGCAATTCCAAGCGGGTGTGGGGCGGCCAATTGTGGTTACCCCGAAAGGTTCAAAATGGATTCCTCGTCGCCGGGAATGACGGGTGGGGTAGGGAATACGGGGATAGCGTCTGTAAGAGGGAGACTAGGGCGGGAATGCCACTCGCTATCCGTCATCCCGCGAAACGCGGGATCCATTTTTTGGGTGATTGTATTCATACCCTAGTTGCGGGTGATTGGTAAATCGCCATAAGAATTCAGCGAGATCAGCACTTTTGAGCAAGACCATCTGGTCACCGGCGGTGCCGGGATTTATTTGGTGACCCATACCTGTATTAAACTCGTCGAAGGCCGGGTTTTGAAGTGCGGTGCTTGGATAACTTCCAGCAATAGCTCTTCAGAGGTCGCTCAAGCGGGACTGAATATATCACTGGGCTGCCCTGTGCCCTATATCGAAGGGACATCAATGACCGCGGCCCTGTTGGACTCTATCTTCGCCGAGCATGTCATCGATGTGGTTTCCAGGTTCGCCGGTGAAGGTCCGTTGGTGAATCGGTGCAGCAGCCGCTGCGTTTAACTTACCACAATAATTCAGCGGCACCGTGGTGCTGTTGTGGAGCCATGCAGCGTGCGGGGGTAAAGAACCTTGGTTTTTCAGCTCCTTCTGCGGACCCGTCTACGGTGACCCCGCCAGCTGCCAATCCGCGAAGACTTCCGGACTAGCGGAACCAAACCCTTACGGCCGGGTCCAAGTGATGATTGAAGAGCTTTGCTGACGGACCGTTGCACCGTGCGGACCGGAGTGGACACTCGCCTTTTGCGATTATTTCAACCGGTGGGCGCCCATCCAGCGGGCAGATTGGGCGAAATCCTGCTGGTTATCCACCAACAACCGTCATGGCCCTTATTGCCAGTGGCAGTGGGCGGCCGGCGAGACCTGACGGTGGTTTGGCGGGCGATTACCCTACGCGCGAGGCCACTGGGGTTCGCGATTACATCCATTGTGAATGCGATCTGCAGCGGCATGTACAGGCGCTGTTTTGTGGCTCGAGCACCAGCGAGGTATCAGGCATTTCAATTCTGGGTACAGGCCAGGCTATTCGTACTGGATATTGAAGGCCTTGAGCAGCCTGTGGGAAATTCACTGCCATTACCAATAATTGGCGATCGCCAGGCCAGGGGATGTGGCCAGTTTGTTACGCTGATCCCGCACGTGGGCGGCCAATGAATTGAACTGCGCACCTTGAGCTGGGCGTCCAAGCATGTGTGCGGATGCCTGCGTGGCAGTCAGAGAACCGGATGGTTACTGATCAAGGCGACAGTGGGACGTATTATTGAAAACCTGACTATAGTGAAATCTGGAATTGATGGTAGGAGCGAGATGTGTTCAAGGACCGATTAATCATTTTGAGTTATCGCGCAAACGGTTCATTCAGATTGCGGGCGGATTTTGTTCTGCGGTTGTTGCCATTTTTGTGGTTGGCGCTGTTCTTGCGGGCTGGGGCAGTTCAGGCTGGGTATTGCGGAAGGTATCAGGGTGTGGGCTGTTTCGTATTGCGCCTGCATGGTCGCTATTTCCTATTCTATGTTGCGGCAATGGGCATGTACCGAGCCGTGATGCGGCCATTTTGGCAATTGATGCGCTGCTGGCTTGATTTTCCAAGGCAGGTCACGCTGGGCTTTCTTGCCTTTATTGCTGGTGCTATGGGGTCCGCGACTCGGGTTTTGCATTCTATATCTCGATTCTGTTTTCTTTTCTCATTGAGCCTGTGTTTTATGTTGGTTGGGGCGGCTTGCGATTACTGGCTCGTCAGTATTTTTGCCGGGGATTGGTTTGCGGTAGCGGAGCTAAGTCCAAAAGGACGAGCTCCGGTGGCAAGCCGGTGGCCATTTTATGGGGCCAGGGGCGAGCGGGGCAACCAAGTTGCTAGCATCGCTTGCGCGTGGCCAGTTTGTACCGCCCATGGTCGCTTTTGTTGATGATGATGGAGTGTGACGGCGCGCACTATTGCGGGTTTGCCGGTTTACCGCGCCGGATTCATGTTAGGGTTGATGATGAGTAAGGACCGGGGTGAAAGGAGTATTTATGGCTATTCCTCCCGCGACGCGGGCACGACGTCAGGAAGTACTTCGTCCTTACAAAGCTACTCTTTACACGTTGCGTGACGATATCCCGGTTTGATGGATCTTTGCCAGCGGGCAAGGTGAGGTCAGATGACCTCCAGAGTCGATATTGCGGATTTGCTGGGCCGTGATGGCAGTACCCACCGGATCAATCGCTGTTCGAGCGTATGTCACCTCACAAGGCCAGGCAGTGATGGGTAGACTGGGCTGGCGGCTCTATGGCAGCGAGCTATGGCCGCACAGATTGTGCAAGTCGAATCCTAAAACCTGGTGCTGTTTTGAGCACAGCGCGTTCGCCCACATGATGGAATTTCATTCCGAGCTGGATCGCCGTATCTGCGTACTTCAGAGTAAACAAAAACAGTGCTGAATTCCATCTTGGGCTCTATTCCGCAATTACCGGCGCTGCTAGTGATGTTAATCAACGCCTGGAAAATCAATTACGATTTATCACTGCCAGCCGCTTACAAGCATGTGGCCTATAGTGGGAGGCAACAATGTGGCTGAAGGCTTCATGAACAATGTTTTCGGTACGTTTGAATACCGCGCAGCCGGCCGATCCAAATGCCAGGTCGGAGAATTTTTGTACTTATCTCGACAGGGACAGCGTGCCGCGCCTACCAACGTGTGGTTCGACCAAGCGCCAATGGCCCGAGATGGTATTGCAGGCCCTGAATAGTGAGCAGGCGGCCCAACCTGTGGGCGTGAAGAGCCTCGCTCATACCAGGTTACCGGCACGCGCTTTCCATTGGTGCGGGTTCGGCAATGTGCTGGGTTCATTCGGGCTCGGGTCATACCCTTGTTCCGCCACAGATTCGCCGCGGCGGGCCGATTACTGTCACCACACCCGGACTATTACCCGTTTACTTCTGACCAATCCCGCAGGCGGCGCATATTGGTGATTCAGGGCGGGCTCCCATGGGCAAGGGCGGTGATGGTTTGTGCTGGATATGGCGAGGCCGGTCACATCGTCAACCTGGCGCACAAGATGATTCAGCGGTCGGTTTGACCGTGCGGTGACGAGATGAACATCAACGGGGATATTGGTATCACGGTTTCAGCGGTTTTGGCCGGGTTGAGAAGCTTTACGAGCGCCCACGAGATAAGCACGTGCTCTGTTGATCTCGCTGCACGGCGCGGGAATACATTGGGTTCTTTTGGTAGTTGCCCCGGTATACAGAAACCCGCTGAGGAAAGTACAATTTCGGATTCTCGTTGCGTGATGGCACCAGAAGCTGCTCGCGGAGGTAGGGAATGCGGGGGTAGGTCTTCATTTCCCTGGGCGGAACTGGGCATCCGATCTGGATTGAGCTGCGCCAAGAAGTGCGGCGATTGATGATTAGAGAAAACAGGTCGCTGGTTTGTGGAGACTAGTTGCGTGGTAGGGGCGTGTGGAGAGACCATACTCTCTCGGTCCGTCCATTCTACGGCGGAATGCGGGCATCCAAGGGTGATTGTGTGTGGTGTGTGCCCCGGCATTCGATGAGAGTCCGATTTACGAGGTGGCAGGATATCGCTTACGTCCGTGCTGTGGGGAGATGAAGTGGGGAGGTGGTTAGGAATTAGGGTGTAAGAGATGAGAGATACCCGGGTACCTTGGTTTCCGAGGGGTGTTTTTTATGCCTGCTAATTTGCCCCGACCTTCTTGAAGCTGCGCAGGCGTTGATCCAGAAGAAAACGCTCGACCTTCTCGAGCGGCAGGCGCGGTTGAGGGTGACCAGGCGGATGCGCTTGTCGGTTGGGGCACCCTGTTCTGCCAGCATGCCTCGGTCGATGGCGTTCTGCAGCGCTACTTCACCGCTTGTTGCGCCGGCTGTGTGGGCCTTCAGCCCGGTCGTACAGATCGGTTCTTTGGTTTGGCTGGCGTCTTTGCGGTGTCAGCCAACCATTTGCGTAAACAGTCGCAGTAGTTCAAGATCGCTGAAGGCTGAGGTGTCAGCGAAGGTGGTGTCGTCCCAGAAACTGTCGATGGCAAATATCGCCTGCGCCCGCCTGGGGTGGCGGGTGATTGTTACTTTTGGCTCATGGGTTATTGCCCGTTATTCCTGAGCTGTGTATTAGGCGTATTGCGCGTTTGGTTGCAATTCGGTGATGGGGTACTCCTGGCCAGTGATAACCTTTGAAAGTCAGGATGTATTCCCGGCCTGCGCTTGGAAAGGAATGACGGGGGAGACCGGCTCAACAAGTTGGGTTCTCGCCCGCACAGGATTGCACAACCCACTTTCACCACGACAATGGATCCCGCGTTCGCGAGGGAATGACGGTAGGAGTCATCCCGCGCCACCCCGTCATTCCCGTTCCCCACTCGTCATTCCCGCGCAGGCGGGAATCCATTCTGACGCTTTGATTTGCCCGGCGCTGATCTGCGGCAGTCAATCCCCAATGGACATGCCCACGTTTCGCTAGGTTGAGACGGGGGGTGCGGGATTGGTGGGGCATTGAGGTGTGTTGGTGCTGGCGGCATGGCCTCCGTATATAGATTCGGCAGGAAAACCACCCTCTTTTGAGCCCGATTGGCCCAGTCAGGCGCGGAACTCAAAAGTCGCAATATTATGTGTAGCCTTCTACTGTTAGAAGGAGTGAGAGAAATTGTCATTTTTCTAAGCTCATGAGTTGTGCTGAGGGTTGCTGTGTTAACTGGACGCCTGCATTAGGACTGCCTTGGAAATGCGCTGCCTGTGATTACTTGCGCGGCATCATGACCTGGCCGAGGATTGACGTGAAGATTGATGGCGGCTGTATTCAGACCGACATTGTTGCGCCAGATAAAGTGCCGCCTGGTGTCTGTGCTCTGATGGCCGCGGAGGAAGAGCGGAGTTTGGCCAAATCTTTTAATGCAGCCTATGCGGAGGCCTTGCCGCGTCGTGCGCAGAAGAATTTGCAAGAACATGAGGCAGACCATTGCCAGGGAATGCGCAAACCGCGTGCCTAAGCTTGTGCGGAAAGGAATGCGAGCGTATGCTGGCGGTAAGCAGTCAACCGGATTATCTCTCCGTTCTACCCAGGGACCGTCACTGCCTGGCACCTCGCTTCCATATTCCCGCTCTTGGTCATCCCGCGAATGCGGGACATCCATTTTGACTTCGAGGTGGTACACTGCATCATTCGGCCCCGGCACACATCAAAACGGGATCCCAGGTTTCGCGAGAGATGAGGGGTAGTGGAGGGGCTGGTTTACCCTGCGGTCAGAATATGGCCTTAGCCCGCACATGTCACCATCGGATCTTGGCCATCAGCTAGGATTTGTAGCATTCAGCATCTGGAAGAGTGAGCGACGCTCTCTCAAGATGGTTAAACGCATGCCCGCCTCTCCACTGGGTTCCGGCGGTGCTGGTAATGCTGTTCTCAACCATCTAATGTGTGCGGGGATGCATGGTTGTACCTTGTTATATGCACTCTCCAAATAAATCCTGGTTATCACGTGTGACACGGTTTCCAGTTTGTCGCCGATTGCGAGGGATTGCTCCTTCTGGTGCATCAACGCCCAAAACGTTGCACGTTACGTACGGTGGGGCTACGGCAGCTGAGCCGGGATGCACGTAGGTTGGTGGAGCGGGAACGGTTTTAGAAGTTTGGCTTATTGGTCCACCGAGGCCCATGAAATGGCAGGAAGGGTAACGGCGCCAACATCGCCCAGTGATTGATGGGGAAACCCCGCTCGGGCCTGCATGGCCTCGGACAATGGCGGAAGGCTCCGCAAGTCGTTCAAGGGCACGCTCTTCCTCACGGGTCGGGAAAAGGGCCCGCGAGCTCCGCCGCAGTCCACCAGGGCCATAGAAACCCACCGCTGTAGGGCGCTGTAATTGAACTAGGGCCGATCCCGGGTACGTTGATGCTGGCCTTCGTGCGTGTGAATGTAACTGGGCCAGGCCTTCGCAGGTGATGGACTCCCCCACCCCGTCGCGCACCAGCGGCTTCTATCTGCAACCAAGCCCGGCGGGGCGGACTACCAGCGCAAAGCGCTGTGTGCCTTCGTTTGGCACCAGCTCTTCAATTACTGGCTGGTTTTTGCATGATGGTGTATTGGAGCCGGAAAAGATCGGGTATTAGTAGGCCATGACCTCCAATGTGATATTAGCCGACCTCCGCCTCCGATGGAGGACTGGCCACGCATCAGGTCCGAAACGGGACATTTCAGGTTTATACGTAAGGCTCGTTGCAAGGCAACACGTTTGCTCAGGCCATCGGGCCTCGTCGACGCGCAGATAGTGGCATCTGCAAATTGCGCACTGGCTAGCGGCGGGCAGCGGGAATGATCACCGCCCAATCACGATGCGGCTGACGATCCACCGCCACCGGCTGTGGGGGTATCGATCAACTGGAAAGCTCAGGCTCGTTTTCATGCGGTTGCTCCGTTACGCGCGAAGGGCGCGGCCGTGCTTCTGGCCATTGGGCGTCTGGCACGATTTACGATTCTTGCCCAAGTAATCGACTGGCACGCGGTTGACGAAATAGTCGCTCGGCGCAGGTGCAGATCGGAAGGCTTGAAAGCTGCATGCAATACCGGTTTGAGCTCACCGCTGGCGGATCCAGGCAATTCAATTGCTCAGGGCCTCTTCACGGTGCCGTGGGAAACACCAAATATTTTGCACCTGAAGAGTAGATCCGGTCCACATGATCTCGCTTTGATATTGCCGCCGGTCGGGCCGCCGGCGATATCAGGCGCGGTAGCCCTGGCGCGCGGCTGTTTCATTGTCGAAGATTCATGCTGCCGATAAAAACAGGTCGTCATCTCTCCAACCCACCAGGTCCATGTATAGATTGCGTCTGATGGGCTTTCCATCGGGTGAGTGGCGCGGGGAATCTTGTCCGGTGAAAATCCTGCATGTCATGCGATCCAGCCACGACTTCCGCCCCGAGGCTTGATCAATGCATCGGCCTTGTCACGTTTGCTGAGTGCGTAAGGGATGGCGCGCCATAAGCCGGCACAAGCTGAATGAGTGCAGTTGCCTACGCCGCCGCTTGGCGCCGGTCAACCAGCACGCGCTCACCGGCTTTGATTTGCGCTGAGGTGGAGATATTGATGCAACGCGGTCTGATAGGAGCACATATCCCATCGACGCCACCTCGGCGGTCACTCAATTCGGGCATTCTCAATGCGCGTGAAACTGGTCGGCCGGCACGAGCATAACTCGAGCATAGCCACCGTCAGCGCCATGGCCGTATAATCACGGGGTCAGATTATGTCCCGGCGCCCATCGGCATTACAGTTGAAATCCAGCAAGCCCTCGCTCGCGAATGCGTGAGCTATCCACACCTGAGCCAAACACCAACAACCCGTCCGGGCCACGTCAAGCGCCCTGGTATGCGCGGAAAGTTAAGGGATAGGGGCGCCGCCATCTGGAATGAGGTGGTTTCGGTGCTTTCTATTGGTGGAGGTAAAGGCCTTCGGGGGCTTTGCGGTCGGTGTTCGTTCTTGGCTGTTGGGAGATTTCTTATCAACACCTGGCCGCTGGGCGGGTTGTGGAGTAGGGCACGTCCTTGCTGATAGACCAGCTTGTCTGCGCCACCGTTGGCCGTGTTGAGCAGCATCGCGCCGCCATGGTGGTTGGGGATTAGCTTCTGGAATGTTGAGAGTGCCTCGCTCGGGAATGCGGATCGTGATCATCGTCTGCCTCCTGATCGGTGAAGCTTACCCCGACCATTAACAAAACTTTCAGACGGTTGTGGCGGGAATCCGCTCTGCCATTCTCCCGCGCAAAAACACCGTGGCGGCTCAATCCCTTTCACGTAATCTCGCGGAAAGCGGCGGATCCATTTTTGACCATTTGGGTTCTCGCCGCCAGATGAATTGCCAAAAAACCCCTGTTAACCACGTACAAACTCTCGTAATCCCTCCGTCTAGTTCCTCGTCCCGGAGATAGAGCGCTTGTGTGAAGTGTGTGGTGTGGATGAGCTTGAGGCGGTGAAATGGCGCTAGGTCTCCGTGTAACGATTCGTGCTCCGCCTCGAGTGCGGGCAAGTGATTGTCTCGGCCCTCTGGCCTGCCCACACCGCGTTATTCAAAACCATGTGCCCTGACTTGACTGGGGTCGTATTGATTGCGGCGCGCGATGATCAGCGGCACGGGTGCATACTTGCTTTTTTCATGCTCTGAAGTTCCGGCTTGGCGAAATTGCTTCCATTCTCGGTGAACCAGCACCTAGTGCGTCAGGCAATCTCGCAGGGCGACCGGTTAGGGTTCATTCATCCAATAAAAAGCTGTTTCTGGGCGATCTGGGGCCGGGGTAATGCCTCAGCTTAATCTTGCGCTCATGGCGACGGGATTCAAAAAGCCTGTATGGTCGCACCAGCGATTCAATAAGCCATCGATCAACACCAAGCTGGGGCGCTCGATCTGCGATATCGTCCGTCCCGCGGGCTTGAACGCCAGGCCCCAAGAGCGCAATGATCTTGCCTTGTTATCTGGAACCAGTCGCTCGGTGAGGCTGGCTTAGTAACAAGTGTTTTTGCTGATCATTTGCGCGCTTCGGACCGCGTGAAGCATTGCCAGGTGTTTCGCCTTGCTGCTTGCCCCATTGTGGTATAAGCGCTTTGAATGTCCTTCGGGAAGCAGGAGCCACCATTAACGCACCCAGCATAGATGAAATGTGACCAATGCGGCTATCAGAGCCAATGCCTCTTGCGGACCTGTTCGATATCCACACGCCCAGTTGGCTGCTCAGCCGCGGCCAGTTCATTCAATGAATTGAATCCGCGAGGCAAGGAAGGCGTTGGCTGCGTATTTTGCTCCAGCTCGGCACCCGGCGACCATTAACAGAATGCGTTCATGGCTGCGTATGAAGGCGGGCGTAAAGCTCGCGATCAGAAGGCATTGGCCTGGTCGCTGTCTGAGCGATGATGATGCGGTGTCCGCGGCGCATGAAAGCGCTTTATGGCTGCGCCTCCTTGAGAAATTTCCGGATTTGCTGATCACCACGGGTCGCCAGTCACTGTCGGCGCTGGCACTGTTTTAGATCCCAGTATCCGCTTCAACTCGGCAGGCCGGTGCCTACTGGGGAGGTAGACCTTGCAAAACCACCACCGCCGGACTGTTCCAATAGCTGGCCCCAAGCTTCCGCGGCAAACGCCAGCACCGCGAGGAACGTCAGCGGAGCATCGTCGGAGAGGGCGTACCTACCGCGATAAATTACGATCTCGACACCCTGGAGTGCTCACGCAACTGCGTGGTAAAGGTCAGCCTTCTTCGGCCCACTGATGTTGGTTGCGAGCAGTAGCGTCCATGCCTCGGTCTAGAGGCGGGCAGATGCCCTTGCTCAAGGGCATCTTATGCGCTGACTGCTACTTGGTCGACACAAGTTGACGTGATTGCCCCATTTCGCAACAGCACGACAGCGTTTACCAGCCCACATAAACCACAACGATCACGTAATCCGCATCGCTCTACTTCCTGCCGGGTAATAGCTAGGATTCCGACAGGCGTGGATGACGCTGGGGTGGGGGGTAAGTCTGTGATGGACGGTTAAATTTGGTCTGATTTGGCTGATGCTTGATCAGAAAGCCGTGAAACCCGTACGGCTGGCTCCCCACCCATCGCATTACCAATGCCTGCGTCAATTAGGGCAATCATCCTGCGGGCACCGGTGAGCACGGCCCAGGGAATACCCTTGCGTCTCTGGCAGGCCTCTGTGAGCGCCTTTCACCGCCAGCATTCAGCCACTCTGGGGCTTGTGGTGGCTCCTGCCCAAAGCTGGCATAAGCATGATAACCGCACTTCCCATGTTGTGCGGTCCTGACAGGGCTATCCCCCCGCAGTACGAGAGCTGACCGCGGGAATCCAGGACCAATAGAGACGCGCATCACATCGATCCGCCCGAAGTCGAAAGCCGCGCTGTTAGGCCAGAACGCTTGCCTGTGAGCAGCGCCGAGACCCTGGTCATGTACCTCCGGCCAGGTTGGCGCGTTTGGCGGACCATGTCGTCCGTGATGCCATGACGGCAATGGTTTTCTTCCGGGTATGGGGACGGAAGCTTTATTCAACGAGTTTATGAACAGCATGGCGCCGCCATGGTCGATGATCGAGCTCGATAATTTTCTGGCCGCCCTCGCCCAGGCCGCAGTCTTCGCAATCCAGCACCAGACTGTCCCCAGGAATCCAGCTGCGCGCCTGGTCAATGACGACTGCTGCAGATCGTTATAGGTCGGTCACTAGTGGCATTGCGGTGTAGTTGTAGTAGGCGCGTTCATCTGACTTCGATCCTGATCGCCTGAAGGCTCGCTGCAACACGCAGCGTCGCCGTTGAGCATGCGAATTGATGCGCTTGAATTCAAGGCGGATTGATTAACGGCTCCTCCGTGACGTTGTGTCACATTGTGATTTGTCGGAGCGTGGGTCTGGGGATTTGGTTCGTCTCCGGTTTGGTGGTTGAGATTGGTTGCTTTTCGCGCAAAATTTTCCTCCTGTGACGCTTTGTTTCTACCGTAAATGACACCTGCCAGAGAACGCACACACCACCCCGTGGTTCTCCACCCCAACCCGCGCGTTCCGTGCCCCACCTCCGTTCATCGCCCACACCGTCATTCCGCCCCACACCCGTCATTCCCGCGAAAGCGCACTAGCTGTTCCGGAATAAAATTCATAGCGGCAACGCCCCCTTGAATCCGCTGCAAGTTCCGTCGTTGTCGTTGCCTTCGGCACAAGAGTTCATAGTTCTGTTTCTTACGCTGAAAAAAAGGACCTGCTCTCAGTTCAGTCAGGCCAAGTGGCGCAAGGAACCTGGATGTAGCAACTGAGATGTCTGGTTCATTTGCAGCAACAGCATAGGTGATCAAGCGGTAAATCATGCACCTTTGCGACGGCCATTTTCGCTGCGGCCGAGAAATTCCGGATCTTAGGTTTTGCTTCAGCCATTGAAGGACAGACCACATTGCCCCAGCGCCGCTTTGTAGCGCTCGGGCAATGATGTCGGGCTGGCCGTTTCCAGGTCGTTGGTTAGCTGCACCACGCGGGCCTGCCGTCTTTTCGCTCCACCGTTACTTTCGAAAAAACGGGGATGCCTAAGTACTCGTTGATGCGTTATGCCGCGGGACGGCTGATGTTGAAGCTGACAGGTGATCGCCCAGAATCTTTGCGGTGCTGGGGATCGAGCAGGGTTTTGTCCTCTCGGGTTGATACTCGCGTTACACTTGAGTTCGTGTGACGAAGGCAAAGCTGCTGAACAGTGGATCTGATTACCACCAGTTTGTTCAGTCGCATGTAGCCTTTGTCAAAAAACATAAACCTGACCTTGGCAAATGGGCATCTGGCCGCCCGATTTCGATGTCATTGACGTTTCGGCGCAGTGATGATGGCTTTCTCGACGGCGTCCAGCTGTCCGAGGTCATCAGTTACATGGACCTTCAGCCAGCTTGTGGTTGCGGTGGCTGTGGTTATCTTGATGGACCAGGTCAGTCGAAACCCAGCCCCTTCAGCGAATGGTCGTGGAATCCAGCAGTAGAGGGGAAGGTCGATCCTACTTCCTGCCGGAAGCGGCGCCCCACACTTGGCCAATCAGCTGGCACGGCACACGGCCTCAAACAGGCAAGCTGAACGCTTGTGAATTTTGCATCGGCCCAGCGTTTGAACGCCGGATTAGTGACGGGTTCAAGGTGGTAATGGTGCTGCTTCTGACTGTTAAGCCTGCTTCCACCTCTCTGAGGCTGGTGGGCCCCCAGAAGATCGGGCGATACATCAGCGCAATGAGTTGACAGGTTCTCTGAAACCCTTCGCAGTGCTTGTCTTGCATCGAAACTGACGCACGTGTTTTTCAAAACGGGCGTGGCAAACCTTTTTAAAAAGGTCGGCAATCGAGTATGTGTATACATGTTTGGCAATTCCGCTGAGTTGTTGAGTCGCATCAACGGGGTTTTACCCTTCAGACTCAGCGGCTGCAACCCTTCCAGATTAAGCCCCCAAAATTTATCCGGACAGCAGTGCGCGAAAAGCGGGAATTCCAAGCGGTCTAGCCATGATAGAAAGTGGTCACACCTGGGTCACGTTGTCAGTGTTGGGCGGGAGAATCTCTTGAAATCAACTGCCTCTGACCCCGTTTGATCCCGAAGGCCAGACTTGCAGTTCTTTCACTGTTTGCGCGGCGCTCTGCGGCGAAATTTAAAGGTCAAAAGATTCAATGGGTCAGTGTGAACTGACCCCCATTGCACTTGATCTTGGCGCGTCTTGGTGTTGCCTTGGCTAACCCGATTTGTTGCACCCATGCAACATCCTTCGCAGGTATCAGTTGACCACTACAATTTCAGGGCGTCCGTTGTTCTACCTGTGCTGAAATGTCTTATGGTACTCGTTGTTACTTACATTGCCGACGCCTGAAACGTCCCGTTCCTTGCGGTGGGGATTGACCTAGGGGATCTCGCCGCTAGTTCAGCCTGTTCTTGCATACTCCCTTCGGAACTTCACTTGTGTAAAGCATGGCGTCCGCCTGATAAGTTCAACTGCACTGGACGTAAATGGCACTGTTTGCCCACTGACATGCGGTGATTTCAAAGGATATTGGCTGTCCGTCGCATTCCTCCGCCCCACCGGGACCCGGCACTGACGGACTCCGGTTGATGAGGCGGCAACATCAGACACAGGCATCAATGGCAAGCCTGCCGCGGCGCCAGCAGGTATGAGCTATCAGAGTTTCTCTGTCTCAGGAGCATAACGCCAGCGCCATGAAGCCCACCATCACGGTCAATTGTGAACTTGGAAAGGTTTCTCAGTGATTGCCATCAGGCACCTGCCAGCCGGCCGTTTTAGCGGAGATTTGGATATCCGCTAAGCCCAGGGGAGCTGAATTTCATTAATTCCCCAGCGAACGTATCGGTCATTCTGGAGAAGGTTTTGACGCGTGTCGATCGAAAAAAAGCATTGCCCCAATTATTTTGCTTAGTCAGCCCACGTATCCAACATGGGTGTCAATATTACCGCTATCGGCTTCCACTGACGTAACCTTTGAAAGTCAATTCCAAACTCGGTAAGTGCTCTCTTCGCTCTATACTTTGATTAATCGCGGGGAGAGAATTTAGCCCCGCTTAGTCGTGGCCAAGACACGCGGTATAGGCTATGTCGCCGGACAGGAGGATGGCCCGGGCAGGTGCACTACGGTCGATTGCCGCTACCTCTGCGTCTTCGATGACGGCGCCTCATTGTGGGGCTTCTGCGCAATTCGGCAGCCCAGTTAGAGCGAGGGCTGACTAAGTTATCACGCATGGGAAGGGATGCCTGAAGGAGGTCCAGCTAGAAACAATTATGTTATATCCTGCATATGAGAAAGATGGTGAAATTGAAAGGGGCAGAATTATTATCGGCTTGTCCTGATGTCAATGGTCAGTGTCATTGATTTTGGTTCTCCCGGAACGCGCGGGAACTTCCTGTCTCCGCCTCGTCCCCGTTGCGTGCTCAGCCGCCCAGTCTGGCCTCGTATTCGTGCTTTAAATGCTCATCGCTAAAACCCAGCCTTTGTTCGTGGGGCGGTAGGATAGTGGTTATATCCTGCTCCGGCATGGTCCCGCTGGAATTACCGACCTGTTATGCGCTCTGCCGTCAGTATCAGTTTTCACCAGTCGGGAGATAGGCGTGTGTGGTGTGAGTAGCTGATCGGATTTACCGATGGCCATATTGACTGGTAGCTGGACCAAGGATATTCAGGAATGCATTGAAGATACCATTCCGCCCGCACCAGGAATTCATTCATTATAGCGATATTAGCGGCCAAGAGATAGTAGTCGCTATCGACACGAGTCGACTTTATACGGCCGCTCCCACAAGGTTGCCCGTTTGCGGGTGATAGATTGAAGTTGTAAAGTTACTGAACATTTACGCCCCTGTGCCTGATGCAGGCCGGCTGACCCCGTGTTCGTCGCTAGGCGTCAAGATTGCAAGTGCACATGGTTAGGATCATCAGTAACGAATGCATGAATGAACGACCTTTGATATTTGCTTGCCGCCGTCTATGAGAAAGGATAGATGGCTTGTAGTCCGCCCTCGCTGTAAAAAAAAGGCTTCCCGATTATTGGCCACGCTGAATTACGTTTTTGTGCGCAGACCAGGGAGATAAAGGAGTGGCAACCGGGCCATCGGGTTCCACCTTCTTTGTTTCAACGGAAGGACGGTGAGTGGATGCGGTTAACGAATCAACCCACTCTTGAACCCGATTGATCCCTACGGTGGGTTACGCGGTGTCTTCCCTGTTAGGAGCGGGGCGGGGCGGCAATGCATTGACTTGCGAAACGGCTCAGCTATTATTCCACAAACTGCCGCCATCAGGTTCTGCGGGGGTACATTGGTGTTTATTCTGTCCACCCGGCCGGATGTCGTGCTGGTAGCGAGTTTGGAAGGTTTCGTTCGTCCATATCGATCCAGGTAGCGTGGATTGCGGCTCACTGCTTTGTCGTGTTCTGCCGTGGTCGGATCCGTTGTGGCGGTGCTGCTTCGAACAGCGGCCGGCATCCGGGCAGTGTGGGCCTGGATTATTCCATTAGTTCTGAATAAAAAATTCCCACAGCGCATGCGGCTGTCGGGTTTAACGCCAGTCGGTGGCTACGGTCGGTCTTGAGTGTCGCCGAAGTGGGTGCTGATATTATCCGAGTAACGGTTGCTCCAGGCTGAGCACGTTCATCGGCAGGCCCTGACGGTTCGGGGTGGTGATTGATGTAGGCGTCAAAACTCGTGGAAGGGGCGCGCGATGTTCGGTTGCCTTTCTTTTTCCCTTGTAACTTGAGACGGTAATCATTGCGTTGCGACGGTAAGCTCCCAATTGGGGGCCCCTTTGCCGGGTTTTGCCCACAGTGCGGGGGTTTGTGGAAAATGACTAGGGAGGGCGAAGCCTCCATTACGGAAGGCGCAGGGAATAGCATATAAAAAAGAGAAATAATTTCGAAATGTGGCCAGGAAGGCTACTAATTTTTAAAAGCCATTTTTCACGGGATCCCAATCCGTTCCAGTGTAACGCTATCCAAAACTCCCATCAATCAAGGAAAAAGGAAGGAATCCACCCTTCCCCAAACGTCGCCACATATATCCCAGAAATTGGAGTCCTGGCCGCCCAAGGTGAAGCATTGCCGGGTCTATGCTCATTGGTCGCAAGCGATCATGAAAAGTTCTATATTGCTCCCAGAGGTGCTGGCTTATAAGTTTGCCTTTTGTGCTTTAGAACCATTCCTTGGGTCTCGGCTTAAGCGTACGGCGCTCCAAAATGGCGTTAGGCTGGAGGAACTGGCGTCCATAAAAGCTATCCGGGCACCACCCTCTTTCGGTATTTCCCCCGAAAAAAGGGCAGACGTATGGTCCCGTTATCGGTGTTGTAGTCCATGAAGAGGGACTTTCCTGCTGCGCAATGATTTCGGTTGGCAGGCTGGCGGGTTTGAATTTAACGAGGTGTTGTAGGATGGCTGGATTGGTCGGGGTGCTTATAGTCAAGGGCGGGGTATGTGCTCCTATCGTTCGGTCCGTGGCCTACTCGGGGGGCACGCTTAACCGCCATACCTGAGTCTTCGTAGGGAATTTCAGCATGTGGGGGGGCTGTTTGTGGTGCGGGCTGGCGTTTGCTGTCTTTTTCAATTGCCTTCGCGGGCTTTTAATTTCAGGCCAAGGACCGCACTCGTTTTTTTCGCGGTTTGTGGGTGGGCCCGCTTTGGGACCCCGCTCGGTGGTGGTCTTGTAAAGTTCTGTTCTTTGGCTGGTT
>Ga0163217_1102685_pt1 | contig 16347 bp, 21 predicted proteins | sample SynspAceP_FD_185933 | JGI IMG/M metagenome (GOLD analysis project Ga0163217, IMG submission 185933) | Saline lake microbial communities from Ace Lake in Antarctica - Synechococcus sp. Ace-P (PacBio error correction) | ecosystem: Environmental > Aquatic > Non-marine Saline and Alkaline > Saline ... | reverse complement strand
GTGGGTATGCACTTCCGAAGCGGTGGACCACCAGCGAGGGCGAGCGTCCCGCCTCCAGCGTGGGGGGTGAGCAGCTGGGCGAGCAGGCGATGGCCGAGATGAGGTTGACGCCGACGCTGAGCTCGAAGCCCCGGGGGGTGCGCCGCGGTTCTTGGCAGCCCGCGTACTGGCAGCCCGGCATTGAAGAAACGAGGCGTTGTCGCCGACGTTCCTGCCGCCAGCAGCGCGGCCGCGCAGGCCCTCACGCTCTCCAGATCGCCCAGGTCGCAAATGGCTTGACTGGGGCAGGGTGGTGGAGCCCGCCTTTTCTTGCCACCCGGTTGGCTGGCCTCCTCTGCGCTGGTGCCCATCCCGGTCAGAGCAAGGTGAGGGGATGGCCGGGCCCTGCAGAAGCCAGGGACGGCGGCTTGGAAACGAATACCGGAGTTACCCCGTGCAGCAGGAATGCGGCGCGCAACTCAGGCAAAGGCTGTGTAGACCCAAGCCGAAGACAGGACGTCAAAACCACCTTGACAGCCAGGCCAGTCGAAAGCCAGTATGAGTTCGCCATAAGCGCTGGCTGTTGTGCTGGCCCGGCTGCGTTTGGCCTTCAGCCTCAGTTCACCCCTCCGGTTTTCGCCCTCCCATGTCCTGACCCATCCAGCGGCCCCACCGTCGTCTTCAAGACCCGCGTCGCGATTGAATCCGTGGAGGGGGCAATCCTTCCGCTGCAAGACTCAGCAGCAGGTGAAATCTTTGCTTTTGGGCAAAAAAAAAGTTGTGGTTGTTTTTCCGCTGCCCGGTGCCTTCACCCCTACCTGCTCCTCCAAACACCTGCCCCGCTACGAAGAGCTTTATGAGGAAGTTCCGCGCGCTTGGCGTCGATCAGATCGTCTGTGTGTCGGTTCAAACGATGCTCGTTGAATGTTCAAGTGCGGGTCAGAGCGTGGGCCGCCAAAGAATGTCTTCCTGCTCCCCGATTGGCAACGCGACTTCACCCGCGAGATGGAGGAATGTTGGTGGAGAAGGTCGAACTGGGCTTTGGTCTTGAGTTCCTGCGCTATTCGATGGGTGGTTAATGGACGGCACGATCGAGAAAGGTCTCGGCTGAACGCTGGCGCCGAAAGAGAACAACTGCCCCACCGATCCTTCGATAGTCTCGCGACGCCGGACACGATGCTGGCCTCCTGAAGGCGTTGGACCCCACCGGGCGTCCTGCGAGCCCCGGTCGGACATTTGCCGGCTGACGGCGAATAACAGACCTGTCCACCCATCCGTTGGCTCCCCGTCACCTGCCCATGAGCGACCCTTTCGATCACTGATTGTTCTTTGGCGCCGGGATCGGGAGGGGCTGGCCGCAGCCAAGCGGGCCGCCTCCTACGGGGCGCGGGTGGCGTCGTCTGAGGGCGAAATCGGTGGGTGGCACCTGCGATGATCCGGGGAGGCGCGATTCCCAAGAAGTTGCATTGGTCTATGGCTCGGGCCTACCGGCCATCTGCTTGCCCAGATGCCCCCAGCTTACGGCTGGGACGTGGTATCTGAATCTGAGATGCCGGGCGCTTGCTGGCAAACGTCCCGGCGCCGAGAGTGGATCGGCTCAATGAGCTCCACATCGGTCTGCTGGCCAAGCCGTGTGGAAAACTGGTGCGCGGCTGGGGTCGCTTCCGACGACGCCCCAGACCATTTGCGGTGACGGCAGCGGATGGATTCATCCCGGCCAGCTTGCGGGGCGAAGCGGATTCTTGGTGGGCCGTGGGCGGTCGCCCCATTGCGCCGGCCATCCCCGGCGCCGAGCTGGGTTGGTGAGCGATGACATGTTCCTGGCTCGAATTTTCCGCTTTTCCCCCAAAAGGGCCCCCACCCGGGGGTGGTGGTGGCGGGGTTTCATCGCCTGCGAAATTTCGCCTGCATCTCCATTGGCCTTCGGCGTGCACGGTACAAGCTGATCCGCGGCGATCACTGCTGCGGCGCTTCGATCGGAAGCCAGCTCGCCGTGCAAGAGGGGATGGGAGGCCGAAGGGCATCACCCTGGCGATTTTGCCCATTCGCCGCCGCCATCAGCCAAGAGGCCCTTCAGGGTGAAGCTGACGCTGACCAGCGAGGGCTGGTTGAACGTTTCAGCTGCGGTGGCGTCTTGCTGGCCACAGGCCGGCGGCCATCCTGCAGGAGCATTCAAACCTGGAGGGCCGCCGGGTGGCGGTGGAGGGCCACCGGATCCCCGGGTGGACGCCATCAAGCGCACCAGCGTTTGCGAGCGATCTATGCGTTGGGTGACGTGACCGATTCGCATCAACCTCAAGCCGTGGCCGTTGATGAGGCAGGGCCTTCCCCGGACACGGTTTACGGCAACAAGCCCTCGCCAGGTGGGATCATGACTGGTAGGCCTCGGCGGTCTTCTCCCGAACCTGATCTCGTCGGTTGGCCTGAGTGGGAGCAGGCGATTGAGCGCACATGGCGCCGATTGGCTCAAAGGTGCAACCGGGGGGCCCGCTTCCGGAGCCGATGTGAACCAGGCCTTTGCCCGGCCCGGAGGTCCCCGCGGTGCTGCTTCAACGCGGGTTGTGGCAAGCCGCCACAGGAAAGGTGTTTGGAGCGCTCACAGTGGTGGGTGAACACGCCGCAGAGATCGATCCAGATGGACGGCGACGCCATCGGCAGGGCGCCACCAAGAGCCGATTTCGGACCCACCATGGCGCTGCACCCCTCCGTCGCCGAAGAGTTCGTGACGATTTGCCCAATTGAGACCATGCCAACTTGAGACCGGGCTGTCCCCTTGCTGGTTCAGGGGCTCTGCTTCGGATGTCAGATCGGTAATCACGCTTGATCCTCGGAAACCACTCGGCCACATCCGGTGATCGAGCTCACCGGGACGCGGCGTTGCGTTCACGAAACAACGCGAAGGCAGATTCCGCCCGCGCTGACGTGGCGCAGGGTAGCCCGCCAGCACCTGGGCTTGAGGGCCCGTGGAATCGATCGTTGGTGCCCGTCTTGGCCATCACCTCGCGCGGCGCGGTCAGGTACCCGTCCGGTTTTCGCCAGGATCCATTCCCGCCCAAGTACCGGCAAGCGCCGGAGCGGACACGGCAGCCTGGGAGTGCCGTGCATGACTCCAAAGCCACTCACCACCGCCGAGGCGTGCGCCTGGCTGTCGGGCTACGCTTGCCGTTTTGCTGGGAAAACGGAAGCTCGGGGGCTCAGGCCTGCCTTTTCAGGTCGCGGCCGGTTCGCGTCCAGGGCCCGGTCACCTTGCCGTTCGCCTTCCACAGTCCCACCTGGGTGAGGCTGAGGTTGGCCCCCAGCGTTGAGACTCACCTTGAGATCAGCGCGGGCCAGGGCGCCATAGGGCGAGCGCCAGGAGGCCACGGTCTTGCTCTTCCGTCAGCTTGCGCAGCCTGCTTGTTCGTCTGCTCGGCGATCCCGGAGCCGGCGGGCTGGAGCCGGCTCGAATTCATCGGGCCATGCAGTGGCGCACCACCACGCCGGCACGGCGAGGGCTTCATGGAAGGCGATGCGGGGGCATAGGAGGCGGGATCCTCGATCGGGCAAGGTGCGGGCACCGCCACCGGGTTGCCGGACGAGGGTGCCGGAGTCGAGGGGGATTGTTGCCGCTGATGGTGCCGGTGCAGGGGTTCCCGCCATTGGCAGTCCATCGTGTCCCAGATGCGGAGAGATCGAGCACGGCTGGCCTTTCCGCTTGCCACGTGCGAACGCTGGAAGCGCACTGGAAGGCGGCACTGCGGGCCGCCAGCGACCCGGGCGGTTCCCCCATGGCCGGTCCCGGTGTCACGACACATTTCGACCATGTTCTCGTCACCAGGATCGGGGGATCAGCAGATGTGCGTTGGGGACCCGGTAAGCCGGAAACCAGCGATCAGTCAACCACCACCATCGCCCTCCACTGGCGGATCCCCGCCTGCCGCACCTTGGAACGCCAGGGCATCGAAGAGCCTGCACGCGGGATCCTGCGGCGTCAGGCAGGGCCGATGCCGAGGTTTGTTGCCATCGTGTGATCGAAGGGCCGTGAAGGGCCACGCCGCCCATCCGGCAGACGCGCCTGCCCCCCAAGGTGAGATCACACCTGCCACGAGCACCAGATCACCCCGCCAAGCCGCCCTGCGCCAGGGAGCCCCGCCGGAGCACCGTTGGTCTCGACCCGGTAGCTCCGGCCCAGGGTCTGCAGGGCGCGGCCACCGAGAAACAGCTTGCAACCGACCCGGTTGAAGGCAGTTTGATCGGGGTTGAGAGCCATCAGCGTGCGGGCGCTGGAAAGATCGCTCACCAGCAGGGCTCCAGCTGCACCCGAGTTAGCGCGGCTTGATTCATCACCGCCGCCACTGCCCGGATGGGGCCGCCTCCGCAAGGACGCCCGGTGCCAAGGACCTTCTTCTGCCAGGGCCTTTTTCCGCCAGGCCGGCACGAGCGCCAGGGAGCGAACAGTGAGCCCTCACCAGCAGGGCCCCCATTCAGAGGCTCCTGAAAGGCCGCCGCGATCGCGGGCAGAGATTACGGTCTGCGGTTTCGAGCTGCTCAAGGCAGGGTGTCTGGGGTGGTGGGGCACGTTGTTGAGGATAGAGGGAACACCCAGCGCGGCGCTGGCGGCCTCATGTAAGCCCACCTTGGGTCTTGGCGGGAATCGAGACCTTGGCGCTGGCGCTGCCCATCACCCTGGAGCCATCCTTGAGCGGATCCGGGCCGGCGGCCGGGATGGCCCGCCTGGTTCTTGCGCCTGGGTGCGTCCACCCCCATTCACCGGCAGCCCCTGCCGCCAGGGCCTGCCCCAGGGTTTCCTTTCAGGCAGGCGTCGGAGCAGGTGGGTCTTCGATCGGGGAGGTGCGGTGCTGTCGATGGAGCCGGGACCCGTCCCCACCAAGGTGCTGGCGGGGAGATACGCCCAGGCGGGGTGATGACGCCTCCAAGCTCCGCGCCAGGCCGTTCGGGGCAGTCAAGGGGGCTGCCGCCTCTTGGACCGCACCAGGCAGGAGACCATCGGGCGGCAGCGCGGGTCTGTAACTTTGACTTCAGGACCACCTTGACGAATCCGAGAAGCGGCGGCGAGACGTGCTCGCCAGCTTCGGGGGCGCGGCATAGGCGGCGGTCATGGCCTCAGTCCGGGCGGTCCGCCGGCAGGATCGGCAGGATCGCGGCACCCGGGTTCTTCCCCGTGGCCGTACCGTCCACCACCCCACGCCGGCCCGCTCCAGGGCTTCGATCAAGGCGAGTGCGAGCAAAAGGCAGCGGCTGGAGGATCTTCAAGCGCTGCTTGATCCGCTCCGGGGCATCGGCGGCGATCTGGCCGCTGACCGCACAGCCCCCCATCAGCGGCTCCACTGCAACGGTCGGTGGCCGTGCCCGCCGCGACCGTCGTCACCTGGGACACCACCGCTCAGCGCAGCGCGTTGCGCGGCCGCCAGTCCAACCACGGCCAGTTCCGGGCGGCCTGGACGTGTGATTGATGTGACGCATTGTTCTCGTTCACCCAGTCGGCGCGATTCACGGCCATCGGGCCAGAAGAGACGTAGGTGGTTGAACAGGCGGTCGTCGATGGACCAATCGCCGCGCACCCGCTGGATGCCGGTCGGCGCGCACTGGGGCCGCCAGCTGGTTTCGGGCCCGGAGCGGGTCGTGTCGTCCAGCAGGGCGACGCGGGGAATCCGTGCTGGCTAGTTGTGATTCCGATCTGGGCAGGCTGGTTGAAGCCGGCTTGCCTCGGCGCGCTTCGCGCAGCCAAGCTGGAAATCCCCCGAGGCACCAGCACCAGGTGGCCATCGAGCCACCATCGCGCAAGCTGCCGAACTGGTGGATCGGCGTGCGGAAGCGGTGCTCCGGCCCGTACTCGGTTCAGCAACGCGGCAGTGCTGAGGTTTTTTCATTGATCGAGCAGGCAGAACATACTGGGCGCTAGTTCGCGCTCCAGCGCACCGCGCCGTTATGCTCTTCATTCACCACCTGCCCAGCCCCAGGTGCTGTGGCGGTTACATCGGCTGCGGGTGACCCGCCTCCAGGCGCCGCATAACGGCCGCCGGCACCGCGTATCGCTGCCGCTGGATCTTCCTGCCGCCGCCACGGCCGGGAGCCGTCAGGGCCAGGCTCCCATCACGGCTTGCGCCGCCCGGGGCCGGCCCAAGCCTGCGAGCGGCCCGCCACAAACGGCGGCCGTCGGCCGCGGAGATCCGGGGAGCAGGGCAGGGAGGGGACACGTGGGGATGGACAGGTAGGCACGTCATCTTCACTTCCCGGTCTCACGTTCGGCTTGTTAAGGAGCTTTGCTTCTGGCCCACTCCTCTCTAGCCATCTTTCTTGCCGCTCCTTCAAGCGTTTCGTTTGCTGCGGCCTTCAGCCGTGCTGGCGCCTCAGGCGTTTCGTAGCCTGGCAGAAGGGTTCGGCCAAGGGCCTGGCGCAGCACCGTGTCTGCCGGCGAAGGCGGCCAGGCTTCTTCGGGATTGGCAGGCAGGGCGGAAAGTCGACCCGGCGCAGGCGGGTCGGTAGTTAGAGGTTGGCGTCGTTTGCGGGGGCAGGATTCGAGCTGCGCTCCAGGCCGTCGAGGCCGGGCGGCAGCACCGCGCGGCAGCAGGTTTAAGGGGTTGGCTGGCGCTAATCGGCCAGGCGCAGTTCCAGGCGCTGGTCATCGGGTTATGCGCACCATCTTGTTGGGGTTTTTGGCGTGCGGTTGTTGCCGCCATACTGGATCAGCCGGGACCAGGTGGCGCCGGACTTGGTGGTCTGGCCCCGAGCCGCGCAATAGCTCTCGGCTGTGGGGTTGTGATGGCCGCACAGGGCCGGCGCATTTGCTCCAAGCACGCCGGCCAGGAAGGGGTACGCCAGTGGGAGACGGCCAGAGCTCACCGCGGGGGTCGTGAAAGAGGTTGCGGCCTTCGGTGTCCAAGCGAGTGGTGCAGGTGGGCGCCGCTGGACGGTGAGCTGGGGAAGGGCTTGGGGCGCGAAAGCTCTCCTGGCCAGCCAGGGCTCGGCATCGGCCTGCGCCATACCGGAAGAGGCGTGGCGGTCGGCGGTGACCAGGGCTCGGACGAAGGCCAGTTGATCTTCGAACTGGCCGTTGGGCAATTCATCGTGATTCGGCCTTGGTACGGCCCCAGCCCAGTCTACCATCGCTTTCGAGCAGGCCGCGATCAGCTCGAACTGACGCATCAGCGCCAGTGGTCGTTAGCAGGGTTTGCGCTGGCTGTCGGCGGCCATCGGCGGTCGCCTCACCGCCGGGCTGCGCAGGAAGAACTCCGCCTCCACCCCGAGTGCGGAAGCTGAGCCCAAACTGCGCCACCCGCTCAGCTATGACGCCGCAGCACCCAGCGCGGCGACTGCCTTCCAGCGGATGGCCCTCCACCTGCAGATCGGTGGCCCCCAGGGGCCACGTTGCGCTTTGCCAGGGGCAGCACCGCAAGGCTGGAGGGATCGGGCGGGCAGCACGTCCGGGTCGGCCGGGTCATGTCCAGCCAGGCGGCAAAGCCCGGCGAAAACGGCGCCATCACGCGGCCAGCTTGAGACGCGCTGGCTGGCACGAGCTGTTGCGGCGCTGAACCCCGAACAGATCGAGAAGAGAAGAGGAAATGGCGGACGAGGGCCGTGTGTCGGCGCGTAGCGGGCAGGTCGGGCATTGGTCAACAGGTGCTTAAAAGTTTCTCAAAAGGTTCTCAAACAGCGGCGCGGATCACGCCTTGCTCGGCCGGGCGCTCGCGCGGATTTTGCCGGCCCGATGCCCAGCACGACTCCAGCGCTCGAAGCGGGCGGCCGCAATCAGGGCGGCTTCGCGGCCGCAGTCCGTCGGGCGGGAAATACAGGTCGTGGGAGCCGGCGGGATCACGGTGGTGCGGGGCCGTGATCCGCCCCAGGGCCGCCGCCAAATTGATCGGCTCGGCTTCCAATGCCGGCGCTGGTTTTGCTGTCCTGTCTGCCACGCAGCGCCAGATCAATTGCAGCCAGGTGATGAGCATGCCAGCAGATTCGTGGGATCGTGCGGCGGTATTGCGGGCAGGCCACTGCGCTCCACGATACCGCCGCTCAACGCTTGCCGAGCCCAGGCTTCGTGCCGCCCTGCCTGTAGAAGGCTCCATGGCTGCGGCCGCTGGCGTAGATTCAGGGCGAAGGTGCGCAGCCCTGCTCCGGGCTGGCCCTGAAGCGCGTTCACCCAGGCGGGATCGGCGGTGAGGCCTGGCGCAGGCTGAGCAGGAACAGGCGGTTGTGGGCGTGGTGCGGGCCGTGCCGCAGAGGCAGCAGATCCGCTCCCACCCGCTCTGGGCCAGGGCCGCCCCAGTGGTAGGCCTGCTGCGCCCCCATCGGGACCAGCGTAGATCAGGGCGAGGGCGCCACCTCGAACACCTCCTTGAATCAGGCGTTGCTGGCGGCCACGTTGGTCGGCATGGCTGATCAGCCCGGCCTGCTCCGGCCAGGCCCAGGGCGCTTGCGTGCTGCCGGGCTGGCTGGAGCGCCCATTGCCGAACTGACTCACGAGCAAGCACGCAGAACGCGTTGGATCGAAGGAGTCGCCCCACCACCAGTCGATGGTCCTTCAGGCCAGGCGGCCGTAGGAGCTTGGGGGTAGAGCACCAAGGTTGGAGCGATCGGCGTTGGCTCCCCGAAGACCCAGGTAGGCGAGGCGAGCGTCGGGCAGGTTCCCGGCCGCAGCTGAGCGCCATGGGCCCCAGTTTCCAAACAGCGCATCCTGGCTTGAACCGCTGGTGCCACGCTCATGCCGTTGGCAGCGCCAGTGTTGACGGATCGGCCAGGAACGTCGGTGCACGCCAAGTTCTTAGCCCGGACTCGTTGGCTCCAGATCGGCGGGCGATCCGGGGGGCGCGGGCAGGGCATGGAAGGGGATCGAGGCGAACAGATGGTGTTCGCTGTGGAATGGGCATGTTCCACATCAGCAGCGCAACGCGCCCCCCCCCCCCCCCCCAGGGGTGTGGGGTGGTGGGTGTGCGCAGCCCATCGGTGCTGGTGGCTGCAGCCAACCGTGCTCAGGGCGAGCAACACGACAGCGCAAGAAGGGTTTGCCCCAGGGCCAGCGCAGCAGCCAGGAGCAGAGCAGCAGGCCGTTGCCGGCCAGCAGCGAGAGGCAGCAGGGGCGCGGCGTAGACCGCCGCCTGCTTCCAGTGGGGAGGCGCCCACAGCCCCACCGCGTCTGCCGGGATGTAGGGGGCAGTCTGTAGGCGCCCACCAGCCCGCGCAGTGGAGCGCAGTTTGGCCCATCCACCAGGGGCAGCCGCTGAGCTCAACGCCATAGGCAGCCGAGAGCTGGGGTGGTGCCCCTTCGAGCTCCAGGATCAGCCCGGGCTGGTGGGTGAGCGGTGATGCCACTGGTGTAGCGGGGTAGAAAATCGGCGTTTGTAGAAGGCTCAGCACCCCGGCCCACCGGCCACGCGTTCATTGAGCGAACGGCGTGGCCGAAGGCGGTCTGCGATGGCCGCATTCGTGCATGGCGAGAAGCAGAAGGCAGGGACCAAGCCCAGCAGCAGGCAGGGCCGGAATCCGCAGGCGCCCAGGGCAAACGAGCATCCCCCCAGATCAGCCCGCCACACAGGTTCAGGCCCATGGCCCGCCACCTGTTCGCCAGTCGCCGCATTCTGCTCGCCGATTCAGCTGGCGCAGGGCGTCGACCGGGAATCAGCTCGCTGGGGGCGTGGTGATCGCGGGCTCGGCAACGCCTTTGAACTGATTCCCACCCGTTGGTAACATAGCTGGGAAGTTCAGTCAAAAAGGCCAGGGCGCGGAGCGCCGGCAACGATTGCCTCACAGTTGTGATTTGCGCAGGGGGCCGGCCCTGAGGCTGCTTGTCATGGAATGGGGGCCAGGCTGTTGCTGAGCCAGGATGGTCTGTTGCGACGCTGGAAGACGTTCCATTTAGGGCCTTCATGGCGGCGCGGGCAAATGCGCTGAGAAGCTTCTCGTCCTCGAAAGGTTGCGCGCAGCAGACCAAAGCCGTTAGCGCTGACAGGCCTCCCATGAGGTCACGTTTGTGCCTGGCCGCGCAAACGCTTGTAAGTGCGGTGATCATCGATCCAGCTCGATGGGACGTTGCTCCAGTTAACTGGCGCAGCAGCGGGTGGGGCTGATCCCTCGTGGAGGCCGGTGGCCAGCCATATGCGATCGGCCAGCTGCGACTTTCATTCGCGGGCAAAGGAATCTGCCACTGGCCTTGCCACACCAGCAAGCTTCCTCCACCTCACAGTGCTCATGGAGTTGCAGGGCTGCCCTGGCTGGCGCGCCTTGATGAGCCTTGGCAACGAGCTGGGCGTGATTCGAAGCCATTCGCGAAGCTTCCAGCACCTGCTCGGCGGCCGCCGTGCAGCAGGTTCAGCACGAAAGTCTTGAGGTAGTTCGGGCCCAGCCAGCCCGGATCTTGCGTCGAAGTGGTCTTGCTTTCCGCGACAGGTCCCGCCGGCACGAGGGTGACCCTGCCCCCGCTTGATGGCACCAGGGCCAGATGGCCGCTGGTCAGGACGCCACCCACGATCAAGATGGCTGCGCCGCGCAACCCCTGGCAGGCGGCAGATTCGATCGATGGCTGTGTTGCATGGGCTTCTGCCGGAATGGGGAGCCGCGATGGTCCGAGCCCAGTCGGCAGCACAAGGACGCCGTACCAGTGTGCGATCACCAGCCGATGGGCGCCACAACGCACGTCACTCCAGGGTTCACCTCCAGCGATGGCGGGCCCTGCTGGTCAGGCGGATCTGCTGCACCGAGGCGCTGCACGTGTGAACCGAGCTGGAAGTACGGCCACGACGCTGCGGCAGAAGTCAGCAAAGAGGCTGTTGTGGGGGAGGCCATAGGGACCTTTCCAAGTCCAGGCGCGCTGCCTTTCTTGGGCATAGCGGCGCAGGGCATGGGGTTGGGTGCGGATGGTGGGATGAGGGGGGAGCGGCAGCCAGGGATCTCGTAAACGCCGCATTTCTGGCTGTGCCAGCACGAACAGCCAGGTTCCCGTTTGGGGTTCGAGCACCCGCAGCTGCCGGCCGCCACTGGGCCTTTTCTTGCAGCAGCTGGCAGCAGAGGTGAGGGCCTGGGGGCCGGCCCCGCGCGATCACCAGCTCAGCATGGGCAGGCCAACCCGGGTTGTATTGCAGGGCTGGGAGCAGAGCCGTGGATTCTCAAACGTGTGAAAGAGCGGCCGGAACCCTGCAGCAGCACCGGGTCAGCCCCAGTTCCGCTGGTACCAGCGGACAGATCGGCAGCTGCTCGCTATGGCCGGCATTGGAGCAGATGAGGTGAATGCTCATCCCGCTCCAACGGGGCATACACCGCTTTCACCGCTGGCTCGCTTGCGAACAACGCACCAGCCCACAAACGTTGCAGTTGTTTGAGCCAGCGGTAGACGGTGGATAGGCCTTGGCGCTCCTGGCCGCCCTTGAGCCGTTGATGTAGCTCCTGCCCGCTCAATTTCCCGCTCGGCTGCACAGCAGCTGCAGCAATGTGCTGACGAGGCCGGCCGGGATGAAGCGCCTCCAAGAGGTCCGAAGGGAGAGCGATGTCTGGGTTTGGAGGCATGGAGCCGGAGGACAAAGGGCCCGTCAACGGGGAAGACACAGAACACAAGCAGGAGGGCTCTGTTTCTTGTGTAGAAACGAACAAACCATTCCTCAACCCAGGACGCGTCGTCCTTTTGCGTCTTTGACTTGCTTCCAGTGCCGTCCCAGCCTCCGAGCGGTCTGCCTGTTTCACCGTTTTTTGAGGGTTACTCGGCGCCGGTAAAAAGCCACGCTGCTCAACGGTATCCGCACCCACGAGCCCATGGCCTCAAGGTGGGCGGTGATCGTCAACGAGTTCGGCGAGGTGGGGAATTCGACAAACCAGCTGGTGATCGATTGCCGATGAAGAGATCTTGTGAGATGAATTTAACGGCTGCATCTGCGCACCGTTCGTCGGTGATCTGATGCGAATCATTGGCAATTGATGAAGCGCCGGGATCGTTTTGACATCTTGATCATCGAGACCACGGGTCTTGCCGTCTGCCCCAGTGTTCAGACCCTTCGTCGATTGAAGACTGCGCGATGAGCTTCAGGTTGATGCGGTAGGTCACTTTGGTGGATCTGCACCATGTCGAGGCAACACTGGGAGGGCTGAGGAAGTGCAGGAGCAGTGGCTTTTGCCGATGTCTTGGTGTGCTCAACAAAAAACTGACTGACGTTGAATCCAGCAGCCGCCAGGCGATTGAGCAGCGGCGTGCGGGGCGATCAACCCGATGGGCCCGGCTGCTCAACCAGCAGCAACGCCGATGTGCCGATCGATCAGAATCCTTGGTGTGGGGGCCTTTGAGCTGGAGCGTGCCTTGAGTCTGAATCAGGTTTTTGTTGGTGGACGAACCACGCCATTGAACCCACGACGACGCCGGTGAGTTCAGTGGCTTCGTTGAGGAGCGCCCGATGGATCTGGAAACGACTGAGCAAGTGGCTCTCCGATTGGTTGCCGAGCGCGGGACCCGACCTGTTCGTATTGAAGGCTGTTCCAGGTAGCCGGCAAAGATCAGCGCTATGTCTTGTAATCGGTGCAATGTTGATTGATGGTGGATTTTTTCGGGACCGTTCTGGAAAACCGGTTGAACGCCGCCGCACTGAATCTCATATATTCGGCCGCGATCTCCGATACGGAAGCGTTGCGGTCCGGATTCTCGCCTGCGTCGCCTGAGGGGACGGATGCCAGCACAGCGGACCTGGGGTGGAGCGAGCGGCTCTGCGGTGAGCTCAACAGGCGATCACAAACGCTGAGCTGGTCGAGGGATGCGAATTCCTGGCCATCGCCAGTTGGGCCGGCGGTCGACGTTTGCTGTTTCTTGGATTTCAGGGCCGGCTTTGCAGGAGCTGCTCCAAGGACGATCGCGATGTCAGCCTCGATTCCATTGGCTTCAGTGCCGATGGACAGCTTCCTGATTGGCGTGGGTCAGGCCCGGTGAGTGCTTGCTCTGGAAACTGGGGTGGCAGTGGTATCGGCCGATGGCCCTTGGAGCCATTGCCATTGGGAGGCCGGTTGGCTCGATTGCGGCGCGTTGTGGCAAACCGGATGGAGCTCCTGGCGGTCGCGCTGGTCCGGTCAGGTGCGCCTCTGGATGAGCCAAGCGTCATGGCCGCCCTGACACGGCTCAGTCTTCCGCAGCGTTGCAGGCCCTGAGTTGGGAAGCCCTGACGGGTTGCCAGCTGGGCTGCTAGTTGTCATAAGGAAGTCGCCATCTGGCGTCCAACAACGGCGCTGGGCTGATGAGCCTGGGCGAGCACCACAGGGCTCCGTGGCCTCGCCTTGGGCCTTTTCGCCATGCGGCGGATTGCTGGCCACGGGCCAAATGGATCGTTCGCTGGCTGTTATGGCCTGCCGGTCGGCCATGTTCGCCCCTTGGCAGTTCACGTGGCTTCCGGCCAAGTGCGGGCCCTGGCCTGCCTGAGTGATCAGTCCAGCCGATTCGCACACCGCTGGCCGTTCGCCTCTGGAGACAGCGTCGTTCTCTGGAGACAAAACAGGACAAAAAGCTCACAGGGTTGGAAGGCCCGAACCCCTGATCTGGCATCAGAAACGTGTCACCGCCTGGCCTCGCACCGGGCGCCCCCTTTGCTGGGCCAGTGCCTCGGCCGGATGGCACGTGGGGCTCTGGGAATGGACGCGGGCGCCCTGCGCCAGCCCTGGAGGCGAGGGGCCAGGGTTCAATGCCCTTGGCCTGGCGGCCCGACGGGGCGGCCACTTTGGCCGCCGGCGGGATTCAGGGCGCTGGTGGCTTTGGCCGATAAACATCCCAAGGCAGCGCAGGCAGAGCGCCAACCAGTGGAAAGGGTTTTCGTGACACCTTGATGGCTGGCTGAACTCCGCTCACAACGATTGGCCGTGGGGCCCCCTTCTGGCAGAACGCGCGCTATGCCGCCGCCAGACCGGAACCAGACCATGCAATCGTTCGTGGAACGATTCTTCATTTATCATGTGGAGCCATGCTTGCTGCCCTTTGCCAAGGCTCTGGCGTGCTGCGATGGACCTTTCCGGCGCCGCGCAGGAATCTTCCGGGCAGCACCCTGAGACGCACGAGCCCCCAGCGGAGGAGCAGCATTGCTTCGAGCAGATTGCAGGGGGCTGCTGCGCCACCAGGCCTGGCTGCCTCTCAGTGGTTGGCTTCTGGTGGTCACCGGGTGTTGCGGTGGAACGCTCACCTAAAACTGGCTCGCGATGGCCCAAGTCAGTGACGCAGCGACTGCGCGGCCAGCGGTTCAGGGCTGCATCACCGGATTGGGCCTGGGCGCCCATGCGAGGCCAGCTCGGGGGATTGCCAGGCGCCGGAAGGAGAGCTGATCCTGGTGGACTTTCAGGCCGGCCGTGGATTGGCCCCTTCGCGACGCCAACGATGCAGGACAGTCGAGGGCTTGAGCCAATGGGATTCTCCAGCTGTGGCAAACTGGCTGGCGGCTTGCCGTGGAGATGCGGGGTGTTCCGGCGCCTGGGAGGTGATCTGCCCCCAACGGATGCGGTGCTCGGTGGGGGGGCGGGTGGATCGATCAAACTGGCCTGGGCAGCGGGTGGTGCGCTGCTTTGCAGTGGGCGCGGGGCGCAGGGAGATTCTGGATCTGGAACGCGACGATTCAAGCCTGGCTGCCGCCGCTTGCGCGTCCAGGCTCTGCCGTATGGCCTGACTGGAGTCCATTGGTGTGATCAGCTGGCTGCGGGGCACGGGAGGGGGTGTGTATCTGGGGCCCTGCCCTGGCCTCCAGCGCAGTTGCAGGGCCCCTACAGCTGGAAAGCGGGCTCGGCGGATGTTGCAACTGGTGTGGGGGCGTCGATCCACCTTGGCTAGTGGCGGACTTTGATAGAACCGGCCGCGTGGTGCTTTTGGCGGGGATCTGCAGCGGACCCTTGCTCGGCGTCGTGCTACTGGGAAAGATTCATGCCATTGATTTGGCGGCGGTTTACCCAGGGGCAGCAGGGACTACTGGTCGCTGCGGCGGGAGGGCGCGGTCCTGTGGTCGGCCCAGAAAGGGGGGGGGGGGGGGGGGGGGGGACGACCTGCGGTCCTGGAACGCCGTGCTGCTCCCCTGCATCAGGATCGATCACGGCACTGGCTTTTGGCACAGCTCAGTGCCGATTCGTGACGGCTTTCGCGCGATGGCACAGCAGCGCTGTGGACGGCAAAGCCGGATCGCTGCTCCAAAGTGCTCGAACTGGATGGTCAGGGGCTAAGCCGTGTGGTCTGGCGCCTCTGACGGTCAGGCCCTCGCGCGGCGGAGACGAGGGAGCTTGGGTTGATGTGGCCGCTTCACTCCAGTGAGGTGCCTGAGCCTGAATAGGGGACCGCTCTATGCGGGGAAGGTGGACTTCGCTACTCATGGAACATTTCCATTCTGGGTTTTTGGTGTCTGGTTGTTGTCGGCGTTCCGTTCGGATGCCTCCTGTTGCTGGGTTTCCTTTTTTCTCCATGAATTCTGATGAGCGGTTCTCTTTTCCTCTCTGCTGACCGTTACGGGGCTGTTGGGACTGGCTCTTTGTCCTGGTGTCCTGCGGAGGCCCCGCAACAGGCCAATGACGCAGGTCCCGGTGGGCAAGGGCTTTCAAGTGATGACCCACCTTCCTGCCGATCACCTGTTCACGAAGGCGGTGGCTGGTGGATTGCCGCTGAAGTCACTGCCCTGATTTCGGCCCTCCTACACGGCCCACCACGGACTTCCAGGCCAGCCGGGTGATCTGGCAGCGCTACGCGAGGCTCGCGGCTTGTGAAGAACGGTTCTGGGATATGGAGGCCTTTCCTCGACCAAGCTTGTGAGCTCAGTCGGTACACAGCAGGGGTGGTGGTGATCGACTCCAAAAAAAGCCGCGGGTGGGCCACAATTGAATTCGCCCGCAGGAAGCAGGGGCCACAGCCAGGAGAACGATCAAAGGCCACGGCCATGGCCCCACGGCGAGCGTTGAATCCCCCAAATATAGGAAATAATAGAAATCCGCTGGCGGGCGGTTTGCGAGTGGAAAACATTCGGGAGCGGCTGACGCAAGGCCGATTCCCGAAGCTGGTTCTGAGGGCTATCCGCCGCAATGCGGAAGGGCTACACCACCCAAGCTCAGAAGTCTCAACACTTTGAGTTTTAAGCAAGGCAAGCCTCAAAGCCCTCAGGGCAAGGGACCTTCGTGAGCCTTTTTCACCGATTCGCCCCTTACTTCGCCGAGCCGGCTTTCGCCTAAGGCGGAGTAACGTGGTGGACGTTGCCGAGGGGATGGGGGGGGGGGGGAATCCCCAACCCCGGCCGATCTGCAAAGGCGGGTTTGGAAGCGAGAAATTCGTTTTTGGGGAGCCGGGCAACCCAGGTTGGCGGTGGGCCCTTGCCTCACTTGAACCCCAGGAGGGGGGGGGGAAAAAAAAAAACCGGCTTCCCAAATTTTTCTTTTTTTTTCCTCTCCTTTGGG
>Ga0163217_1069626_pt1 | contig 16350 bp, 20 predicted proteins | sample SynspAceP_FD_185933 | JGI IMG/M metagenome (GOLD analysis project Ga0163217, IMG submission 185933) | Saline lake microbial communities from Ace Lake in Antarctica - Synechococcus sp. Ace-P (PacBio error correction) | ecosystem: Environmental > Aquatic > Non-marine Saline and Alkaline > Saline ... | reverse complement strand
CAGGCGGATCGATTTGTCGGCCTCGTGCAGGGCCCAATTCCTTGCCTTTGCGGCATCCCTTGCCCGCGCGACAGTGACCAACAGCAGTTCCGCTTTGCGCGACCCCGTGCCCGATTCAAGCCACTAATCCCCGCGATATTCGGCGCAATGATCTGCTGTTCTGAAAGGTCATGTTCGCACTTCCTGCTTGGACCCCACACGATGATCCACCGCAAACGCGCATCAACTGATGGCCCGTCACACGGCCGAACCGTTTTCAGGACGCGTTTGGACACGTATCGCAAAATCGACGGCCCGCTGACCGGACCCACAAACGCCTTAAGCCCTTTCAAATGGGCTTAAATCCATCCCCGTCGTTACCGCGGCACGCGATCGGTTAGTTGTCTACCGAACGGATCATCTGCGCTCGAGCACCCGCCAGCACGGAGGCAAGGTCGCTGACGCGCCGCAGCACTTACCCGTTGCACCAATGGACTGCGTCACATCCCCTGTTTGCATCCGCAACTTGGGGCGCTTCTCGATGCCGGGACAGTGGTATCTCGGCGGTCCTGCGAAGATCGAAAACCACAGCAACCTCTGCGCAAGCAAAAAGAGATGCCATAGTCCGCGCCATTCACCGCCCGCCGACCATTCCGGCCGTTAAAGCGACAGGATGCGGGCCAAGTTCGGTCCGGTGAAAGGAAAACCTGCTCGGCGCGCGATTCGTTCTGCGGGTTGAGGGGATGGGATATGCACTGTCATACTATTGACAGTTTGCGCCCTTCGACGCTCAATTCAGAGAGCCGCAGATCAAATCTCCTGGAACCGCGTTACATTATCTGTGCAAAGGCATTCAAAATGTGAAAAACATAAAGCCCGTCATGACCCCGCAACTCCGTTGCTGAAAAATCCGTGCTGCGCCATGTGGTCAACCGATACAGCAAGCCAGTTCGTTGGGCATGCGGGTCGACCATATCGGCCCCGGCAGAGGCAGACCTGTTCGATGGTGATCACCCCGGTCATGCTTAACGGCCACCGGCATCGGCAACACGGCGGATATATCCTTTACCCTCGCGGGACAGCCGCATTTGGGCATTGCCTGCAACAGGGCTACAACCCAGCTTGCCGTGGCCCAAACAGAAACCAGATTTTCCTTACCTCGCCCCGGCAACCGGACGAACGACTGCTGGCAACAGCGCGGGGAAAACAATCAAAAAACCGACGCCCGGCGTTTATACGTGACAGTCACGGGGTGGGGACGGGCGCACCCATCGCCTTGTTCCGGGCCTGTCACGCACCATCAAGGCCATCATTTCGAGGAGGAAATGACCCCATGAAAGACCTCACCGGCCCGGCCGATTCATTCCCTCGACCGATCGAGCCTTGCCAGCCGCGATGAAAAATCAGCGCCCTAACCAGCTGGAGCGGTGCGAAGAAATCAACTGCACCACGCCTATGCGAACGCCCCTTTTACCGCCCAAAGCTTTGGACCACAGCGGGCGTTACACCCCGACGATCCTACACCAGCCTGTCGGATCTTGCAAAGTTCCCCTTCACCGTTAAAACCGATCTACGCCGATAATTACCCTTTTGGCATGTTCGCCGTGCCCCCGCGACGCCTGGCGGCGCATCCATGTTATCGGGGCACGAACGGGCCAGTTCCAACGGTCGTGGGTTATACGAAAAAAACGACCTCGCCCCAATTGGGCGACTGTCATGGGCCCGGTCCCTGCGTGCTGCGGGGCTCAAACCCGGGCGACATTGCTTGCACAATGCTTATGGTATGGGCTGTTTACGGGCGGGTTAAGGGGTACATCTGGGGGCTGATAACCTCGGTAGCACGGTGCCGATCTCGGGCGGGATGACCCCGCGCAGGTGCGCCTGATCGAAGAATTCAAGCCCGGACGGCATTCACGGTGACCGCCTTCATACGCGCTGTCGTATCCTCGACGGAATACGGCGCGTCAAGGACATACGACCCGCGCCACCTCTTCGCTAAAGGTGGGGTATCTTCGGGGCCGGAAACCCTGCGACCCAAACGCCATTTTGCGGATCGAGATTGAACAGGCGTTCGATTATGCACGCCCGTTGATATCTTATGGCCTGTCCGAAGATTCATAGGGCCCCGGGCGTTCTCTTGCGATGCTTCGAGACAGGAACGGGCTGCACATCTGAGGAGGATCATTTCTATCCCGAAGTGATCAACCCGAAAACAGGCCAGCCCGTAGCCGACGGCGAAAAAAAGGCGAACTTGTGTTTACATCGCTCACAAGAGGGCGTTTTCCGATCATTCCGCTACCGCACCCGCGACCTGACCCCGCCTGCTGCCGGCACCTCGCGCAGCATGCGCCGGATGGGAAAAATGTCACCGGCGCGCAGCTACGATATGATCAGTCCTGCGCGGCGTCAAATGTGTTTCCCCACGCAGATCGAGGAAGCCCTGATGGCGGACCACCCGGACTCGCCCCTGCATTTCCAGATCGAGGCGAGCAAACTTGGACCGGATGGATCAGATTGCGCGTTCTGCTGTTGGCGAATGTGCCGACGCCACCGTTGGCGGACTCCGGCCCGTGAGGGCCTGCAGCGCAACAAACTGGCCGCGCAGATCAAGAGACCGTGGGCATAGCGTGCAAATCGACCGTGGTGCGATGTGAACAGCATCACCCGCTCCGAAAGGGCAAAAGCCGTGCGCATTCCGACGAACCGCCCCCAAAGGCTAGCGCCGCAGCGCGCCTGCAAACCCATCGGGCCGCGCACGCCCACCACGCTGGTCCGATCTAAGGACCCTCTGAAATTGCGGGGGACGCTGACCGAATAGACTGCCACGCTCCGCCCCCCTGAACTGGACAGCGTTCCCCCACCCAAAGCAGATGTATTTTGGCATCACAGCCACTGTTGGGGCCCCGTTGCACGAAGCACAAGGCAGGCCGCTACCAATTCCAACATGCTGGGCGATCCTTCTCCAAAACACTGCCCTTTTTTCGCGCTGATCGGTTCTGGGCTATTGGGGCCGGGCGCACACGGTTCTTCCACCCGCAGAAGCACGGCCTATCTGACCAGTTCGGTTCTTCGATTTTTTGCGCTTCTCCGCTTATGCTGTTCCGCTTTTCTGCCAATCTGTCCCTGGCAAGAGCGTCTGGGACCACACGGGCTTGTCGCGGCCATCTGTGGGGAACAGGTTCGTTCTATGCAATCCCACGCTGTCGGCTTTTTGGCGCGGCTTGACGTCCCAGCACCGCAATGAGGCGCAATGCGCGCTCATCGGCAAACACCGGCTTTCTTGGCGTCCCCTGCTCACGCTTTTTGCTCGGGCAGAGGCAATCGGCCCTGTGGTACTGGCACTTGGCGGTAGATCTGATTCGGTCTTCTCCAGGCCTCATCGTCCATTTTTTCCCTGCATCACCGGTTTCGCGCGACCGGTCAAACTTTAGCTTGCGCGCCTTTGCGCACCATTGGCTTGGGGGCTGGTGAAAAACCCGATTGATCGTATGCGATTGAACATTTGGGCTTCTTCTGGTCCGGGCCTGCGCATCCCCATTCCCGGCCCGATGAATGACTTTCTGGCATCCTGGGCGGTGCGGCAAACCCCTGGCGCGTTGTCGCAATCGGCGCCTCGCTGGCCACAAATCTTGCCGGAAAAAACTGCACGTTGGCGGCTGGCTGTCTTTTTGGCAAGTTGGTGCTGGCACCCCGCGTTTTGTCGGCCTTGCTGCGCTGTGGCGTTTCCTGTGGAACCCGTATAAGGCAGGGTTATCATATCGCCACCGCCGGCGCTGCCGTTGCGGTGGCAAATGTCTAATGCTCGCCCAACACTTACAACGTAGGGCTCGCAACCGTGTCTCTATGCTGCGATACTTGGTGTCAACGCTGTTCAGCATCCTCAGCGTCAGTCTCGGTCGCATGGGTGAGGGCCTGTAGGCTTCACCTTTGCGCAAAATACGCGCCGCGCAGCGTCCCGCCCTTGCCGCCCGCGTCGATGCCCGATAGCCATATACCAACCAGACACAGGAGACGCCCGATGAAAACGATTTCCGAGAACACCCCAGCTTCAGAGGGCACCAAGGCGTTCTATTTCCCACCGCTCCACGGCCTGCAGCTTGCGATATACCTTTGACCCTGCTTCCTCCCCGAAAGAGGCCAAAAGCAGGGGCCGGTACCGCTGATGGGGGTTCCTGTCGGGGCCTGACCTGCACCCACGAAGAACGCGATGACCCAAGGCAGGGGCACAGGCATGGGCCGTACTTGAACACGGGGATCGCAAGGTCGTTTTTCCTGTACATCGCCGCGCGGGGAATAGATGTTGGCCGATGATGACGCCTATGATCTGGGCAAAAGGCGCGGGCTTTATCGTGAACGCCACACAAGACCCGTTGGAAAAGGCCGCATTTCCAGATGTGGGACTAATATCGCCGACGAACTGCCTGCGCTGCTTAGCGAAAAATTTGGCGCACTGGATATGGACCGTTCAGGCGACTGCGGGGCACTCGATGGCGGCCACGGGGCGCTGACCGCTGCGATGAACTTGCCGGGACGGTTACCTCGGTCTCTGCCTTCGCACCGATTCGCCCACCCACCAGCAGCGATTGGGGTCGCAAACAGCTGGCGCATACCTTGCGCAATGGACCAAACCCACATGGGCCCAAACATGACGCAACGCTTTTGATGGCCGAACGCGGTTTTGACGGCCCGATCCTGATTTTGATCAGGGCTACGGAATGAGCAGTTCCTTGATCTGCTCAAGCCCGAAGCATTGGCCGAGGCGATAGCGGAAGGCGCGCCAGAATGCCACACTGCGGATCTGCAGACCGGGGTATGATCACCAGCTATTTCTTATCCGACGTTCATGGAAGACCACATCGCGTTCCCATGCGACGCCCTGTATGCGCGATAGGCTGGGACAATGACCGCGCTTTATATCGACCGCTGATCGCCTGCCCCGTCAAACAGAGGGCCGAACGCGGTGGCACCCGTCACAAGTACGGATGTGGTGGTGTCCAACGGCGGGCTGCGCCCCTCGCAGAACCCATGGGGCGAAAACGGTGATTGTCCCCGACGCCCCGACATCGCCGACATCTGGGAGTCGCAGACCGCTGCGGCCCTGGCGATTTGGTGGTCACGGGCGATATCCCCCCTAAGCGGGCCGCTGCGTCGAGCGGCGCACGGTTGCTGAAACACACGGGCGAAGCGCTGACCTCGGGCCAATATCGGGTAACGATATTTGGCAACCCGCGATCGTGAACCGACTGCGCGCCGCGACCCGTTCCGTCAGTGGCAGTTGGCAAAGGGTTACAAAGGACAGACCGGCTTCCGTTTTCTGGAAGCGCTTAGGCGCGAACTTCGCGCGCACAAACGGTTTAGGGCTCGGGGGGGAGGGGGGGGACGAGCAAGCCCTTCGGACCCGGCAAAAGGAAGCGCACATGAAAACCAGCCGCAGTCGTCTTTTGACATTGGAAATGTGCTGATCGAATGGCAGCCGAACGGTTCTACGATTCCGTCATCGGAGAGGAACGCCCCGCGCCATGGTTCGCCGAAGGTCGACGCTGCACGCCCTATGAACGGACCGGCGTCGACAGCGGGCAGCATTTTTACCGACACGATCTATTGCCGCCGCCGAAGGAAAACCCGCGTGGCGCGCTGAATCCGCATTGTGCACGACCCGCTGGATCGAGATGGCAGGCGCCCGTGATCCCCCGCTCATGCGGCTGAAAGAAGCGCTGCAGCCAAGGACGTGCCTGTTTTTCCTGACCAATTTCGGCATCCAGTCCTATGATCTTGCGGCCCGCAGCACTACCCCTTTCTTGCCGTGCGTTCGATCGCGGATTTATCTTCGCGGCCATATGGGCTGATCAAGCCGGACCCTGCGACTATGCCGCACTTGAAGAAAACCTCAGGGCCTGTCAGGCGACGCTGCTGTTGTTCGCCGAATTGACGCGCATTGACAATATCAACGCCCCAAACCGCCCGTGGACTGGCAAACCCACCACTCACCGGACCGGACGGCGTGGGCCGACCCAGGCTGGTCCACGCAGGTCTGCTGACCGAGGCAAGAAGCCGCATGACCCAGTCGATATTGATCCCTGTGACCAAGGCGAGGCGCTGCTGGACGGATTCGGCCCTGACCGATGCGCTGGCCGCCGGCCACAAACTACGCGGCGCCGAGAATTGCGGATGACCGTTTTTTGTACCGTGGCAAGGACACGCTGCCTTGAACCGCGCCGCCCCTGGATCGACGGGCTGGGGCTGCGTTGAAATTTCCGCAACCATTGTTCCCGAAACCCGCCAAAGGGGGCACCGATTGGTGAACGTGGCGTGTCGCTTTATTGCCGACCGATCACGGCGCGCTCGAGGGCGCTGGTGGATTTTTTCACCGGTGTTACCAAAATGGGAAAACCGGCGGGACGTCTGCTGGCGGCCCGCAAGCTTGCCCCGCCCTGACAGCCGCAAATCCTGATTGTCGGCCGCAGGCACCCAAGGGCGGGACTGGCATGCCGCCTATAGCGCGGTCTTTCCCGATGCCGAATTACCGTGTTGAACGCTCTGCCCGAGATGCGCAAGCGATGGCCGCGTATCAAGGGTTGAAGATCGCGACACCTTGAGACCGCCGTGCGCCACGCGGACATTCATTCACCAAGCGCCACCATGTCGATCGAGCGGCTGAGTCAAGGGCGCGTGGCTGCAACCCGGCCAGCACCTTGACCTGATCGGAGCCTATCGACCCCCGACATGCGCGAGGTTTCGACGGACCGCGGCGCTGACCAGACAAGACTATTCTCGGACAGCCTCGGACACCACGGTCGGACACATCGGAAGACCTGGAAAATCCCCATCGCCCAAGGAGTGCTTTCTGCCATTGACATTCGTCGCGGCATTTACTATGATATGGGATCCTTTACCGCCAGTCAGACGACGAGATCACCCTGTTCAAAAACGGGCTGGGGGCGCGCTATCTTGGACCTGATGACCAGCCGCTAACATCTTGACCGGATGGCGCGCGCGTAGATGATCTGGTTTCTCCCTCCCTTGGTATTGCTGGTGGTGCGGATCCCGCTTGTTTTGATTAACGCAACCGCGCCGAGGAGTGAGGACGCGACCGGGGGCAGCGCTTCTGGCGTTTGCAGAAGCTGCCAGGCGGCGGTGACCCACTATTGAATGGATCGCCCCGCCCAAGGGCCTGTTTGCTGTCTGTGTGCACGGCTGACCACCCCAGCCTTGCCTTGGGCGCGCTGTGGCCCGGGGTTGGCATCGATGGGGCTATCGCACTTTGACCTAGTGATCTTTACGGGCGGGGATACTTTTCAGACCGCCCTTCCGGACCGCAGGGACCGAACAGTTCTTTATCAAACAACTACAAGACCTGCTGGAAGACCAGGGACGTGACCGCAGTGTTTACCCCTTCTTGGGCTATTCCATGGGGGGCTCCATCGCGTCCGTTTTGCCGCCGCCTTCCCCACCGGCGTTGAACGGCTGATCTTTGCTGGCACCGGACAGGCATGGGCTGGCGCACAAACAAAGCTGGTAGAATTTCATGGCAAAAAACGCGGTTATTGGCGATTGGCTTGGCATGGTGTTTTCCCACCCCACATTCCGCGCGCATCAAGCCGAAACGCGACGACCCCCGTGCAGGTTGCCACATATGCCATGACCATCAGGCAGAGGCAGCTGGAACTATAAGCATTCATGTTTCCCGCGGTTTGCTGGCCAGGCCGCCGCGGATTCTGCGCTGACGTGCTACCGCGACGAACACCGCGCGAACCAGTCGTCGACATCCCCTTCTGGCGGTTGTGGGGCGACGAGGATCGGGTGATCCCCGCCCAGCCATCGGCAGCCTCGCGAATGGAACGGACCGCGAACACGAGGTGATCGCGGGCGTGCGGGCCATGGCCTTGCCCTATACCCACGCGCCCCCAAGATTGTGCGGCGATCAGGGCGCATATTCAGCGCACGCCCTAAGTCGTCACAGGTCCGGGCAACGGCGTTCCGCGGATCGGCAGGATGATCAGTTTTGCGCTAAACGCGCGACGGACCACGCCGATCCACCACACGACCGTGTAATCGCCGTAAGCATCGTACATCCGGCCCGCCAGCCAAAAACGCCTAAAAAGCTGCCAATTGGTGGCTGAAAAACACAATTCCGTACGGCGTTGCCCATATTAGCGCGCCCATAGATATGCGCGAAAACCACTGGTCAGCGGCACCCGTTGCAGCCACAACGCCCCATGCGACAGGAGAACAGAATGACCGATACCGGGCGTGATCGGGCAGCATAATGAAGAGCGCCGCCGATTCACGGTTACCGCCCCGTATAAATCGCCGCCAAAAGGTATTTCTTGGAATACCGCTTACCGGCCCACCCCGCCAGCAAAGGGTTACCGGCGATGTTGGCCAGACCAATCAGCGAATCGCAACGCGCCAAGCGCCGAAGTCGTCGTTGATCCCGATATTATTGCAGCAGGCCACGGGAAGGATCGGCCGCAGAGCCTCTGTCACGAAAAGGCGGGGAAATGCCCGGGTGATAAAAGCCAGCTGATACCCGCAGGAGAAAAAGCGATAAAAATGAAGGTAAAATTGTCGGATCGCGCAGCGCTTTGCCAAGATTTGTGACAGGCTTTCTCCAGCTCGGCCTTGCTTTGCCATGCAGGCGTTGGCGCATTCAACGGCAGCGTCAAAAGCATCGGCCTATGATTCGCGGGCCGCAAAGGACGAGGAATGTCGCCTTGCCAGCTGAGAACCCAGCAGCCATTCAGCCACCGTTGCCCCAAAGACGCCGCCCGCCGCTGCCCGCAGCGTGGCGATGGCCAGCGACATCGGACCTGTTCTCGGCGCGTAGAGGGCCGCGGCCAACCACAGCCAGGAATAACGCCAAATCCCGTCCCGGCGATCCGAAGCCGACCAGCCACGCATAGGTTTGATGTTCGATGGGGGACACGGAATTGGCGATTGAGAACCAGCCCACGGCATTAGATCACGGACCCGAGATCGATGGCGCGACGGTCACCGATTTTTTCTGCCATCGCGCCAAAGATCGGTTGCCCGATGCCCCACGCGAGTTCTGGATCGCAGATGGCTAACGAAAACTCTGACCGGAGCCAGGCCGAATCTTCTGCGATCGGGATTTGAAACACACCAAAAGGGATGCCGGCGCACGGCGAGCTGACCATGATGATCAAAACACCGACGATCAGCACTGGTGTAAGGATTGAGCGTTCTTTTCCCCGACGCCCCCCGAAGGCTGTTGTCGCCACCGTAGCGTTGAAACCGAGGGTAGGAGCTCGTCAATTCAACATACGGGTCAGGTTGGGCCTGCAGTGCTTCTTTTCAAAGCAGGTGGCACGTTGTAAGTCGGGGATATGACCGATTTTACGTTCCATTTACGAAGACCGAATTGCGATGGCAGCCTGTCGCCAGATGCGGCACAAGAGCCGTTTTGCCAGAGGCTGGACCGCAATCCGAACTAAGTGCGTTAGGCCGCAGAAAAAAAGGGTTTTCAAACGCGCACCGAACCGCCCACAGGGTCTGTACCTTTGGGGGGTGTGGGGCCGCGGCAAGTCGATGGCTCATGGATATGTTCGCAGGCGAATATGCGCGATGTGCCTTACGCGGCGCAGTGCATTGGTTCATGCGTTTCTGCAGGAAATTCACAACGCGATGCACGAGGCCCGGAAAACCGGTGTGGTATTGATGCTATTCACCCGTGGCGGCAGACAGTCGCGGCAAATGTGCAAGCTGCTTTGGCGTTTGACGAGATGCAGATTCAGCGACATTTACCGATGCGATGATTGTCGGGACGCCTGTCGAGCCCTTTCGCGCTGCCGTGGTTGTGGTGACGACCTTCGAACCGATTACCGGATGATCTGTACAAAGACGGGCTGAACCGTTCAGATTTTCTTGCCCTTCATCGGAATTGATCAAAAGAAGAAGATGAAGGTTGATTGAGCTTGCCAGCCGCGGGACTTACCGACAGGGACCGGTGGCTGGTACGAAAGTCCATATTTCACCCCCGTCAATTCCTTGAAAGCCGTGCTGCGATGGAGCTGTCTGGAACGTCTGGCCGGCGGGACCGGTGGAGGAGCTGGTCTTGCGGCGTTTAAAAGGTCGCTGATGTGGTGGTCCCGGAGTTTCGCCAACGGGGGTTGGCCCGCGCCAAAGTTTCACGCGTGTGCGGTTCAAGCTTGGCGCAAGCGGTTACCTGAACCTTTGGCAGAGGCCGTGCGCGTGTTGATTGCTGGATGGACCATCCCCAGCCTTGGCAGGCGAACTTCAACGAGCAAAACGTTTCGTGACCCTGATTGACGCCGGCTTTATGAAGCCAAGGTGCGATGATCTGTTCTGCATCTGGCCGAACCCGGAAATGTTGTATCTAGAGGGTGAGGCGTCCTTTGGGTTGAGCGGACAGCGTCCCGTCTGCGCGAAAATGCAGGCGGAAGGCTGGGGCGCTTAATTGCGCGCTGCCCCCCTGAGGTCACCCAGCTGCTTGATGGTCAGAACCGCTGCCAGACGCACTGTGGCAGCCTGACTGTGATAGGAATGCGACCGACCGGTTGATTCCGCTGGCCTTCCTGCGATGTGCTTGCGATCGCTGGCCGCCCCACGAGCTGCAAGGCTTTGCGTTCCGCATAACAACCGAGGTGAGAAAAACCAGCAGTTATTGAATGCACGCTTGACGTGGTTGTCAGCGCCGATCGGAACATTGAATCGCCCTGGCTGGACCGCGCTATTTAATAGGGTGTCGATATAGCTGCCGACCGTTCTGTACTGATTGCCCAGATCAAATAGATTTCATGCACTGTCCCTGTCCGTGTGTCGTCAAAAAGCCTGCACGATCGCGCTTACCGCATGGCGACGTTCGAACGAAGCATCCCTTGTGGGCATCTTGTCCAGCAGCGCTGCCGGGCGACAGCGGCCACAAAGGCGGCCCACGACAGACGGGCGTGACACCCCCCCGTTTGATTATAGCCCTGCACAAACATTTAGCGCCATCCACCGGACCGCCAGTGGATCGACGATGAACGTCACCCCTTATAAAGAGTCGCAATCAGTTGTAGAGTCCGAAAGCGATCCTGCGCGCGCAGGGGAAAATTCTGATATGGTTGGTCAGTTGCATTGGCCCCCCAAAGGCAAAAAGTTACCCTCCGGGAACCGTAGAACGCAACTCCCCTATAAATTCGTTAAATATAGCCAATTCTAATTAGTTAAAAACGCTATCCGTTTCACGCAAAATCGCCTCCGGCCAGATAAAGCGATCACAGATCAGCACCCGTGCATGAGCACATCCGCGACGATCGTCGCTAGGCCTCGGCCACCCCGAGCGCTCATTGTGCGGACAATCCGCCTCGCTGCGCCGCGCGGTTTCTTCTGGGCAGGTCGCCGGCCTCTCCCGGAAATGGATACCGCAAACAGCTTTTCTGCATGCCCCGCCAATGGGCCGCAGATAGCCGGCCGATGTTCCTTTTATTTCAACATTGCCACAAATGAGATACGTCGCCGCGCCGGGAAGTGCGTTCCAGGACAGCCGCGATCGCATCGCCCCGCAGCCGGTTATGCCCCCCGTCCACCATAATTCAAGCACTGGGTGCGCTGTCGACCAAATTGGCCCTTCGCGCAACCGCTCATTCGTGCAGGCCCACGCGGCACGGGTGACGGCTCCTCGCAGGCCTCCGACCGGAGACACCCAACTCCTTAGCGCTGCCCAAAGCCGCACCCGCATTAGAAATCTGATGTGCGCCCAATAGGTTAGGTTTGGGCAGGGTCAAGCAGTCCCCGCGTCATCCTGATAGGACCATACGACCGGGCCTCTTGCCCGACATGCCACTGCTGCGCCGTAGGCGAGGATCGGGGCGTGGGGTGGCGGGCGTTGCGCCTCTATCACCTCGAGGGCCGCGTTCTTGTTGAGGGCCGACAACGCAAGTGGGACGCGCCCCGCTTGATATGCCAGCTTTTTCCGCCTGCGATCTCGGCAGGGTCTGTGCCCAGAAACCTGCTGGATCGATGGACACCGGCGTATCAGTGTCAACGCAGGTTGGTCCACAAACATTCGTCGCATCGAGGACGCCCGCCAAGCCCCGACTCAAGCAAGTATACTTCGCCGTGGGAAGTACGGGCAAAACGCCAGCAGTGCGACGGCAGGTTGTGATCTCGAATATGTAATGCTTTTCGCCATTGTTCGTTGCATAGCATTCATCCAGCAATTTTCAGTCAGCGCGCGCTTCGGAAATCAGCTCTCCGGCAAGGCGAATGCGTTCGTGAAAAAAACCGCGGAGATGCGTGGGACGTATACGCATGCACGCGATGGCCATCGGCCCTGAGCCCGGCGCGGGATCATCGCTTGGGTAGAGCCCTTTGCGTTGGTCCCGGCGACGTGTGGATGACAGGGCGGCAGATCATTCTTGTGGGGTTACCCAAAGCATCAAGCAACCGCCCACATGCGATCCAGACGTCAGATCGATGATCTTGGGATGCAGTGCTCATCATGGCGCGCCAGCACTGCATCCGATGTCTTTCTGCGTCATTTCGCTTTGGCGCCGAAGCCGTACCCTTGGTCGGGCAGGCAACAGTGGGGTGCGGGGCCTCAGGTCGGGTCAACGCATGGGATAGATCGCCGCCCTCGGTGGGTGCCGGGAGATCACCCCGTAACCGCAGGAGGCAGCTTATTCAGGGCATGCGCGTATATCTACAGCTCGTCGCGCATTCTTTGTGCGCGGCGTCACGCGGTCCAGCATCCCGTGATTTTCCAGCAGAATATTCGGCACGCTGGGAACCCCTTCGGGCAGCTTTTCCGCGGATGGTTCTGTTCCATGACCGAGGTTCCGGCCAAAGAGATCAGCGCATTAGGTTCGGCAATCTGCACGTCACCCAACATCGCATAGCTCGCAGTGACGCCGCCCGTGGTGGGTGCGTCAGCCGACAATATAGGGCAGCCCCGCTTCTTTTTCAGCATCTGCCAGCCGATCGTCCGTGCGGGGCATCTGCATTTCAGGGCCTCAGGGATGCTTTCTTGCATGACGCGCGCCACCTGCGGCGGAGAAGAGCACTAGCGGGCATTTCAGCTTTACCGCCGGTTTCGGCCGCGCGGCAATGATTGGCGTTCCCGACATACATGCCCATGGACCCGGCAATGAACGAGACAATGCCTGCCCGCCCGCAACGATTTGGCGTGCGGCCGATTTTCACCGGTGGCGGACCAGCATAGCCTCGGCTTCGCCGCGTCTGCTTTTGGGCGGCCTTCAGCGGTCAGGGTATTCTTGATCGGAAAAATGCTACGGGTCCAGCGTTGGCGCGGGGACTTTTACCTCGGAAAATGCCGCCGTCGAACAAAAACGCTTTTGAAACCTTCGCCTGGTTAATCGCCATGTGGGACCCACAGCTGTGCAGAACGTTCAGGTTGTCCGACACCTCGCGGTGGAACAGCATGGTGCCGCATTCTTGCATTTCGTCCACAGATTGTCCTGCGTCTCGCGACGCGAGAAGATCGAATTAATCCGGGGGACGACGTAGTTGTTGATCCAGTTCATGGTGAACCTTTGCTTCCAGTTTCGCTTTTCCAGATAAGCTGACCGCGATGTAAATTGCAATCAACGGTCCGGATCGCCAGCCGCGCGGCAAGCCAGCTGACCCATCATCAGCGCGACAAACGACGGGCAACAACGCCGCAAGCCTCCGGTGTCGTTCCATTCCAAAGGGGGTCAGGGGGGGATACAGCGCCAGACCCGACAGATATTTCAGGCATAGAGGTGATCACGATGCCGCGACATTATTGCAAAAATGCACAGCATGGCGGGCCCCGAACGACCGCGACCGCCGCCCGTTCAGATCCGCCATCAAGCATACCAAAAACACCGCCCACAGCGCGATAACCAGCGCATTTTCGCCGACTGGATCAGCCAGATATTGGCCAAGCGCGAAAATCACCGGCCCGGCAACACCATCCACACCAGGCGAGAGCTAAACCGTGCCGCAAGCTGCTGTTGTTACATTATCCGCGAAGACGATCCTCGGCGCTTGGACCTGTACGAGCCACCCCCAAACAGAGAGAAATGGGTAGCAGCAGCAGCCCACGTGCCAAGCGCAAGGTTGGCACATAGGGTGCCCAAGGGTTCCACGGTGGCAGCAGATATGTGGACCACCCCAGCAGCACCAGTATCTTGAGCACGGCCCAGAATTGCGGTTGCACACCAGAGATGTGCTGGCCCCATCAGGCCGCGCCACGGGACGGTTTGTGGATTCGGCGCGCCACCCACTTGCCACGCCGACAGTTCATTCAGGCCGGAAACTGCCAAAGCAGCAAAAGCATCGCCATGGCGTTTGGCCCGTCAACAAACTTGTCATAGGAAACCGTTCAGCACGCGGGCCCATCAGTTTGACAGCGTCGTGAACATCAGGTTGTCGCAGCAGATAGATCGCGGTTGCCGCCCAGAAATCCGACGAATCAGACGCCCGGTGCTGCCGGAAAGGATCGCCGGCGCCGATAAAGGCTTGTGCGGCAGCGTATTCGGGTCAATGGGGTCATCTCCTACGGTCGGGTGGGCAACGGGTTCATCTGTGCGCGCGGGATATCCACCCCGTGCCGCACGAAGCAAAGTCGGCGCGTTTGGTCAGGTGGCCGACACCGTCCGCAGGAGGCTCAGCAGAATGACAGGTCGTTTTTCGACAACACCGATCGGAAATCTGATCTGCCCCGATCCGCATGGAACCGGCTGTCTTCAAGCGCGACAAAAATCCATCTGCCGGCGGCTCGTTGACGATGCCGCAAGTCACCGATCAGCTGGCCCTTTTCGGACCGGTCGGACCACGTGATGCGCAAAGGCCCTCGCGGGTCACGCCCAGGTCAGCTCTCCCTTGGCCCGCCAGAACAACAGATATACCGCATCCGGGCCGCTGGTCCGCGCAAAGATCACCTCTTCCTTTGTCGACAGAGAACCACTGCGCTGGCAAAAAGCCAGCAGCCTTGATGTGCGCGAGTCGAGGTTTCCGAACCAAATTCGTTGCGCGCGATGATTCCGAAAGTTTGCGCCGTTAATATCATCGGGAAATAACTGTTCATCCTGGTCGGCGTATCGACCTGTGCCAGGACCATCAACGCGGCCCGGCCGCGGATTTGATGTTAGGACGCTCAAAATCATTCCGGGTATTGGCGAATGTGGGTGTTCATGAAAAATGCTTTGGGTCGTTTCGGCAGCAGTTCACCTATCTTGTTGCGCAAGCGCGAAAAAGACCTTCGGCATCCATGAACCCGCGAGGGGGAACTGGTTTCAGGATCAAAAATATTCCGGCGCTTTCATCGCTGCGCGGCTGAAACCCTTTGCCCGTTCTTGGAAACATCGTCATATGTTCGACCCGGCCGATAGCTGACTGGTAGATCAAAGACATTCAAGCGCCAACATCCTGTTGCCAGGACCGTGTGATGTTTCTGAAAACCACATCCGACACCACATCAAGGATAAGATCAGCCAGCAGGACCCGCCACAGCAGATATTCGGCCGTTTACAGGGCGCGTTTTCAAAGCACAGTCAGCGCGGCAAATATTGGTTCGGACCGCAATCGGTACGAACAGTCGCGGTGCCGTTTCGCGCATTTTCGCGGGCCCCTTGATTTACGGATCCTGAGGATTTCATCCTTAAAGGTTTCGCGGAAAAAATGCAGGGCATCTGTTCGCGGTGAAAGGCAAAGGGCACCGTCAGAAGCAGCGAAAAATTCATTCCTCGCCTTAGCGCTCGTTCACCGTTGCGCGCGGCGCAAGCGGCCAATGTCGACCAGTTTGGATCGTAACAGCTCTTCTTTCGATGCGCAAGGGCGGTTAAACAGGGGTGTCTGTGCCATCCGCGGCAAAGGTTTGGTGCAAGCGTTTCCCACCAGGCGTCTGGGAAATCGCGATTGCCCTGCCTCGGCAAAAGCCCCCTGTTCAATGATTCTCCGCCGAAAAAGGCTGCGTTCCAACGGCGAGGCCCGGCTTGCGAAATGCTGCGGATCGGCGGCGAAACAATCCAGGTTACCCCCAAGCGCCAACGCCGGGTGAACCGTCGGGTCAAAGGCCGTGCCACCAACTTTATCAAGCCCCTGTTCTTTTGAAGGCCGCTCGTGCACCTCGTCACGCAAGGCTTACGGACAACGCGCCGCAAGTCGGGGTGTTTCTTTTCAGGGATTCATTTCCGGTCGTACGGCCATGGCCGCGGAAACATCACGTCCGGGTGCCCACGGGGCGCTGAGGAACCAGGTTGATAAACCACAAGGTTTTCATAAAATATCGGGAAAAAAAAGGCGGGTGTCAAAATTGGGCCAGGCCCCGGATCCCAGGGCCAATCGGGGCTTTTGTGGCTGGTCCAGGAAACTGTTTGCCCGATTCCCGCCCTTTCCTATTTCCTTCCTCCCCTTTTTGGG
>Ga0163217_1106195_pt1 | contig 16353 bp, 17 predicted proteins | sample SynspAceP_FD_185933 | JGI IMG/M metagenome (GOLD analysis project Ga0163217, IMG submission 185933) | Saline lake microbial communities from Ace Lake in Antarctica - Synechococcus sp. Ace-P (PacBio error correction) | ecosystem: Environmental > Aquatic > Non-marine Saline and Alkaline > Saline ... | reverse complement strand
TCGGCCATCGGACATACCACCACCAGCGGCACCTGCGAGCACGGGACCGGTGCAACCGACAACCCATCAAGGCCCGGTCACCATCGGCAGGTTCAAACCAGCACGATGACATTCGCACCGGCCCGGCCTGGCCACAGCGGCCAAGGCAGGGGTCGAGCCGTTCAAAACGCGGCTTAACTCTTCAATTCCCCGTTCACAGCCCGCAGGGTCAGGCAGCGCGTCACCAGTAAAGCGGATGATCGTCGATGATATGGGCGCGCGCACCCGCGCCGAAGGGAAGGTTTGGATCAATGCTCATAGCAGTTCTTTTCCGCCAAGGTGACCGGCAGGCAGCCGCCCACGCGGGCAATGCGTTCAGACGGAAAAAGGACGCACCAGATCGGCGCGCCCCCAGTTGGCTTAGTATTAGCTTGGGCGAAACTGACCCGCGGCAGCTTGAAGTCCAAAGCATACCGCCTTTGTTCAAATAGCTGACCGTCTGCGCGACTTCGCCGCCACAGCGGCACAAGCGCCGCCCCAGCCGGACATGATTTCGGACATTACTGCTGCCGTCGTCTCCAGGTGATCCGGCTGACCGACAACGGCCGGAAACCGGTCTGGAACGCCACAACCTGTTCGCCTGTCTCGTCGTCAAGGCCGATGAATTCGCCTTCTGGCGTGCGGTTAAACACCAGACCGCCGCCCGTCGACATCACGCCGGCCCCATTAGGGGAGCCAGGGTTCTTTGAATCCCACTTGATCTCGCCGGTGTCGGGGCCATCGCCTTCAGGCTACCGCGATATAATCCTCGTAACAGCGGCTTGATGGAAGCCAGAGGCCAAGGGTAGGCCGCGCCTTGCTTGAGCGTCACAGGCTCGTTCCAGATATCCAGCCCACTCGTTCGACGGGATATAGAAGTTGCCGGTGTTCTTGGCTATAGGACACCCGGGTTCCAGTTTTTGCCGCCAAGGAAACCGGCACGGCAAAGACCGTCTCTCCCTCGCGCATCAGCAGGCAGCCGCTGGATCGCCGGGACGGTTGTCTTCGTTAAAGATCGGGCGGCTTGTGTTCGTCGATGCCGGATTTGCCCAGCTGATTCTGCTCAGGAACTGCGATCGGCAGAGACAAACGCACCATCCTCGCGGTTCGGAACATAAAGAACCGTTCCGGGTCGGCAGAGCCAAAATCGCTTATTCCCCTTCGCGGGCGGTATAGGCGACGACTTCGTTTCACGCCGTCATTAATCCCAGCCTTCGCGCGGCGTGGTCTGATAGTGCCAACTTGATCTCTCCGGTGGCTGGATCAAGCCCGACGCGGGATGCGCATAAAGGTTGTCGCCCGGTGTTTGCCTTCGGTCGGCGCACCTTGCACCGCGCAGGTGGCTGTTTCCAAGGCGACTGGGTTGCCCGCGCCAAGACCAGCGTGTCGGTTTTCAAATGTCATACCGATCGCCAAGCCATGTGGCCCCGCCGCGTGTTCCTTCCCACATATTCGCCGGGCCAAGTTCGCGTCAGCTCTCCGGTTCATGGTGGACTCTTTCGGCCGTTCAGCGTGCCCATGTTACCTCAATCATGGGAACGGGTTCCAGAACGATCTCTCGGTCCGGCGTGCGCGCCGCACTCGCCGACGGATGCCGAATTCACCCCCGAATTTACCGGTGATGACCAGGACCGTTCACGATGACGGGCGCGCTATTTAAGGAATAAGCCGGCCTTATAATCGCGATCTTTTGGTTTCTCAGACCACGTCGCCCGTCTGCGGTTCAGCGCGACCATGCGCGCATTCAAGCGTGCGAAAAAGATGTTGTCGCCGTAAATTCGCCGCCACCGCGGTTCCACCACGTCACGCAGGGCAGAATGCCCTCTGGCAAGGCGGCATTCATATTGCCAGACTTCTTTGCCGGTTCTTTCAGATCGACCGCATTAAATGCGGCTATACGATCCGGTTGATATACATCTTGCCGTCGTAAACGATCGGCTGGGTTTTCTTGGACCCCGCTGCTTTTCCCCGCCGAGCGAGAATGGCCCCAAGCCGGCACCAGATTGCGGGACGTTTTCTTTATTCAGCGGTCTCCAGCGGCGAATAGCGCTGCAATGTGCGCCCCATTCCGTTTGGTTGACGACCTTGCGTGGTGTCGTTGCGTCGTTGGCGATTCTCTTCGGGTTCACCTGCGCTTGCGCCATCGTGCCGGCCATGATCATTGGCCGTTGCGGCGTAATTGAACCTATTTCATCCCGCTTGTCCTCCCTGGTGATGTGTACGCGTCACTCCCCGGCCTTGCCGCGCCGTTGACGCAGGGTAAGACCTAAGGCCTTACTATCCGCGCGATCATTTCGCGGCGAAATGGACACCATGGTCGTAGTCGCGCAGCCATTGCGTCGCTGGCCTGCGTAAACCACTTCCTTTGGTTTCTTATTCCCCGCAGCGAATGAACCCTATAAGCTGGGCTCAAATAGTGGGGGGATCCACACGTGAAATTTTTACAGCAGTCGCCATTGGCCGCATTGGCGCAACCGCAAGCATGGCAGCGGCCCAAGACGCCACGATTTTCGCGCCGCCGTGCAAGAATCGGGCACGGTTGGAATTGGGAACTCGACACGATCAGCACTACGGGCTTTGATACCGAAAAAACGGCTTCACCCTCGACGTTGAGGGCATGGCTGGCGGCGACGCGGCGCATGATCGCGTTCCAAGGCGGCGCGGTCCGATATGATCGTCAGCGACTGGGATCTGGGTCGCCGCCAACCGCGCGGCTGGCGAAGATTTCATCTTCATTCCTATTCCCGCGCCGTCGGCGCATGTTGGTGCCAGAAGCAGCAACCGCCCAGACGCTAGATGACATGAAGGGTAAAAAAGTCGGCATCGCCGGGGGCCAGCTGGATTAAAAAGCTGATCATCTGCGCGGCCTTATGCCCAACAGAAATAGGCTTTGATCTGCGCAGAAACGAACAAGTCTTTCGGCGCGCCGCCTCTGATCATGAACGCAGGCCACACGGGGAAGGTCGACGGCGCCATCAAACTTTTGGCACTCATCGCCCAAATGAAGGCCGCCGCATGCGCGAGCTGATCTCTGTCGATCCGCCGCCGCCGCGCTGGGCCTAGACCCCGGCAACGCCGCTGCTGGGCTACGTCATGCGCGGCGACATTGCTGCGCGATTCATCCCGAATTGGTCGCGGCATGGCAAAGGCCAGCAATCGCGGCGAAAGCCAAAAACTCGCCAGCGGACCCCGCGCATGGGACCGCTTGCGGTACGGGATGCGCGTCGATGACGACGCCAATTCCTGCCTGCAAGACGGGCTTTAACGCAGGCCACCCCGGCGGTGCCGCGTCGATACGCTGCCGCCTGGACCAAAATGCTGCAACTGATGGCGACCTTGGCGCACCGAATGGTCCGGGCGATGTCACCAGCCTGCCGGACGGTCTGTTCTATTACCGCCCGCTGAATGAACCAGGCGCCGTGCCACCCTTTGATTGCCGGGGTTCTCCTATGGGGGGACCCCGGTTCTTGGGCCCAGTCAAGTGGGCGGTCCAAAAGGGCGAGGTTATCGCCCTTCACAGGCCCCTCCGGCATCGGTTAATCCACACTCCTGCGCAATTCTCGCGGGGCTGACCCCAGCCCCCGGCACGGCGGGATGTGACAGCCCGCACCGCCTTTGTTTTTCAGGAACCAACCCTGCTGCGCTGCGCGCACGGCCCAGCAAAAACATCGAATCGCCGCCAAAGTCACCCCGGATTAAAGCCGCAGAAACCTCGTGACGTCGGGCCTCGGCGCCTTTGCAGGACCCGCTACCCGGACCAGCTTTCGCTCGGCCAACAACGCCGGCTCGCATTTCGCCGCGCCTTTGCTGCCGAATCGGGTCTTATGCTGCTGGACGAAAACCTTCGTCTCGCTCCGACGCGAAAGCGCGTTCAGAGATGATGACCCTGTTCCAGTCCCTCGCCAGCCCCGCGCCTGGCCCACCGTCATTCGTCACCCACGCCCCGACGAAGCCCGCCGCCTCGCCACCCGCACCCTGACCCTGGTCCGCACGCCGGGCGCAGATCCACAGCACTCACCGCAGCCGCTTAGTCCCACTTTCCTCTCCCCAAGGCAGGGCGCACCCTTCTTCCTGGTCAAAAAAAAAAAAAAATAAAACCCCCCCCGGGGGCGGGGGGGGGGGGGGGCCGTTTTTTCCCCGGGCAAAGGGGGGGGGAAACGGGGGGGGGGGGGGGGGGGGCTGGGGGGGCCCCCTTCTTTGCGGATCTTCTCACCGAAAACCGCCCGCCCGCAGGCGTCAGTTCTCGGGCGATAGCGCCAGTTGTCCGCATCGGTGTCACCTTTCGGGGATCATTACCCGCGCTTGCAATCGCTGCGCAATCGGGCAACCCGGTCCGGCCGCGCCGGCATCATCAGCGGCCCGCCTGCGGCTTTTCGTTCTTGCGCCGCGGCCATTGCGCGCAGCAGCGATAAACATAGTTAAAATTGCCCGACCGGATCGCCAGCTTCGGCGGCCTTTTCGATCCTCGGCGCCAGCGTTCAGGTCATAATCCCGCCGAAAACCGTTGTTATTCCCAATAAACTATCCAAGGTCATGCCCCGGTATAACCGTCATCGGCAGGCCCAAGTTCGCCGCGCCGCGCCGTGGCGGCCGATTTGTCATCAGATACCGCGCGCAGTTCGTCACGTGGTGCGCCCGGCGGCAATATCCTCCAGCACCTTGTTCATCGTAGCTCTTCGGGTTTCGTGCCAAGTCTCGGGCACGGCAGGGCGCAAACGCCAGGCCCGGCGTATCGCAATCGCAAGTATGAACCGCATCGCTTATCCTTCTGGTCATTCATCCCCCGCGCGCCGGATCATACCCGCGCAGCGCAGCCGTCATGAACACGCCAGCGCCAAAACCGTCCATCCCAGCGCGGGCGCATTGAACTGGCGTAAGCGCAAAGCGCACAGCTCGACCTCCGTGGGTGATCGGGTTTCACCGCACACAGCCTATACAGCAATTGCGACGATTCCGCCATTTCCACCAGCGGGTACAGCGCGCTGACAGGAAAAACATCGGAAGATGACGAAATTCATCACCCCCGCGTAATTCTCTAACTGTTTGGATCAGCTTTGATAACGCCACCCCAAGGCCCCAGCATCAGCGCGTGATCGCCAGCGCAGGCAAGCCGCGACATAGCCCAAGGCTTCACCGTGGATCCCGAACAGCGCTGCAATCCCCAAAAAACGCATAGACCTGCAGGACCGACATCGCCGCCCCCGCTGACCAACTTAGGCCGGACAAGGATAACCAGCCCGGAGGCAGGGGCGCGGTCAGCAGCAGGCGCATCGACCCATTCTCTCGGTCATAGACCAAGGACAGCGACGACTGCATGGCCGTTTGAACAGCAGGATCATCCCCGCACAACCCGGCACGATATAGGTCTTCCGTAACTGATATAGGGGTCGTGTTAGGGCGGGATGTCGCTAGCCCCAGCGCCGCGCGAAAACCTGCGGCAAACACAGCAGCAGATCAGGGGCCGCACTAGCGCCGCCACAACCGCGCCCGGCTGCTGGGACAAAGCGCAAGCGCCTTCGCGCGGCCATTTAATTGCACGCAGGGCGATCCACAGATCACGCCGCGACCTGTGTTCATTGATCAGGAACACATCGCGCAGATCCGTATTCAACAGTCAAATCAGCACATGTTTTATCCGCTAAAAACCCGCCTGATGCTGGATAGCCACTTGATCGCTGTGGCAGATTCATCCGTAAGATGGGTTGCCCAGAACACCGTCAGGCCCGCGGATCCGCGCCAACAAGCGGTGCCATGATCCAACCAATTCCCGCCGCGACGCGGCATCAAAGCCCCACCGTGGCTCGTCCAGCAGAGCACCGCCGGGATCATGCATCAAGGCGCGGGCGATCTTCGAGCCTGCGGCGGGTCCGGCCGTCAGATCGCGGGCGCGTTTTCCCGCGCACGCGCGCTCATTCCATCACTCTAGCACTCATCACCCGCCGCGCCGCATGCGCGGCCGCAAGCCCGTGCAGGGCGGCGAAATAACAAAAAGGTTGCGCCGCACGCTTCAGGTCTAGGTCTAGCGTGCTTGCTGGAAACACCACGCCAATCCGCGCCATGCCCCCGCGGGCGTCGGGTTCCAAATCATGCCCTCAATCTTAATCGTCCCTCCCGCGTGGTGAAACAGCCGCGTCACAGCGGAAAACAGGGTCGATTTCCCCGCGCCGTTCGGCCCCAGCAAGGCGCTAAAACCGCCCCGGTGCCCGGTAAAGCTGACGTACCGCAGCGCCTGCTTTTCGCCATAGGCGAAACTGACGCCGCTGACGTCCAGCCCGTTCAATCGTCACCCGCAGCGCCGCCGCCCCACGGAAGCGGCGACCGCAATTTCGTGGTCTTCTTGCTGCCTCGTCGGCCACGTCGATTACGGTCACAGGCGTGCTGACGCCCGTTGGTGGTGAACAGCTTTGGTTTAATCCGCCGTTAAAGGCCATGTGCCAGACCCGGCGGCCCGTCAGGATGTAGCGTTCGACTTGTAAGTATTCCTCGTGATAACCGCGACATTGGTTTGCCGGGCCAAGCGCGACAAAGGCGGTCTTTTCATCTTCCCGTCAGGCACAAAGCCCACAGGCTGGATCAGCTTCTGGCAGCACGCCCGGGATTTCAAACCGGATTTTTTTTGACAGCTCTGTCTGGTCCGCTGTTGTTAAACACCGTCACCGTGCCGCCGATCTCGCGCTGACCACAACTCTTTGCCATCTTTGACCCGAAATTGGCATCGCGCGGCCGGCTGTCCACCAGCGTATTTGCATAGATGTCTGCGTTTGTGTATTCGATCCAATTTGCCGCCTATTCGTGGTCTCTGACGTTGTGATCACAGTCTTGCCGTCGGGGCTAACGCCATGCCCTTCCGGCTCGATCCCGACGCTGATCTGGGCGCGACTGTGCGGCTTTTCGACGTTCCACCACGGGTCGTGATCGCGGTCATCCTCGTTGGCGATATACAAGGTGACTTGCCATCGGGATGCAGCACGAACTGCTCCGGTCCTCGGCCCGACGGCAGGTTCATGCAAATTCTCTTCCGGTCTCTTGGGTCAATTGACTGCACTGCATTTGCTGGTGCGCGCAGACGTAAAGACCGAGTGTCATGCGCAAAGGTGATTCCGCGCGGGGCCGCTCTCCGACGTTGATCGTGCGGGTGGACCTGCAACGTGTCGGCGTCAATGACGCTTGATTCGTGGTCGTCACGCTCGTTGTCCCCAAATCTCGTTCCCCCCCCCCCCCCCCCCCCCCCCCCCCCCCCCCCCCCCTCCCCCCCCCCCCCCCCCCAGCGGGCGGGGGTGGCGATCAAGGCCAGCAGGGCAAGCGTTCTCATTGTCATCTCGAAGGCAGTTGCAGGTGGATTCCGGGGCGTTTCCGCCGCCCAGCGTGTCAAGCTCTGTTGGAACAGGGTGCAAAAACCCCTCTAGCGGGCCGTCGCGACGGACGGCGCGCGCATCGAACAGCGGGATCGGTTGGCGCAATTGCCCGTTCCACGCGCGGAATGACAAGGCGCGCCCTTTAAAGGCCCGCAGCGTGAATTCGGCCCAGCAGATAAGCTGCGCAAAAAAATCTTCGGATCATTGGACCCGGTTCCGCGTCACCGCTCACGATCGCGCGCAGGGCGGGCCCAGCGCTGTATCACGGACGCCATGCGCGTTCCCGCAGCGTCCCGGAACCGGCTTGGCAAACTGCTGCGCGCCCCATTGTTTCAAACGGACGGGGACCAAGCAACAGGGCGTCAGCCTTCTGACCCGCCAACTGGGCGCGGCTCCCATGTGTTGTAATTCAAATAGCGCGGAATCGTGGATTTCATCCGGACAGCAAGCATGTCAAAAATCGCCCAAGCTTTTGCGTAAAGCTCGGTTAACCTCGGTCCTGTTGGTGCCGCCGGATTGTCGCCGGTAAAACCCCAAGGTGCATCGCCGCAGGCGCAGACCGACTTTTACCGCGCTACCCGCAAGGCTTTCGGCAAGCCCAGATCGGCGGGCGGCCGGCCCGTGACCAGCGGCCACATCGGTCATCGTTTTGTCACCAGAAACTGCTCCAAAGCATCGGCGCGCATCGCCTAGCTGGGGGCTGGTGTGCAGCAGGTTCGCGCGCAATCCGTCCCGCGCGCGATATCGTCAGCGGCGCCGTCGTTGAACACCAGCGCGCCGGGCAGGGCATCTGCGATGGCAGCACCGTCCGGCGGCGGGGGCCTGCACGACAACCAGCCCAGAGGCGCCCGCACTAGCGGCCAGCAAATCGGCCGGCGTAGCGGCAACCCCTCTTGTTAGCCCATAAGTGTGGTTCAGGAATTGCGGCAGATAATGCGACGACGGGGCAATTTCCCTGAACCACACTTATGGGCTAACAGAGTGGTTGCCGCGACGCCGGGCCCGATTTGCTGGCGCTAGTGCGGGCGGCGCCTCTTGGCTGGTTTCGTTGCAGGCCCCCGCCGCGACGGTGCTTGCCATTCGGCGATGCCCTGCCCGCCGTGGCCCCAGTCTGCGCTGCGCCATTCATCTGCCACACCGACCAACCTGCCCCCGCCGCCTGCGATGCCCAAGAAGTCTGCCGGATCGGGAGTCCAATATCGCATAAAGGTGGGCGGTTTGCGATCGTCCAGCCGCAGGATATGTCACGGCCACATCGACCTGCGCCGCAGGCACGCCAGCCCAGCACATAAGACCTGTAACCAGACACCATTTCAGCATGACGCACTCCCCCTGACCCGGACCCTAGCACCCGCGTTTTGCGCCGCGCGGCATACGGACCAAGGTCGCCCTCCCCAAAGGCATGGCAACAAAGGTCCCAATACCGATCAGGCGATGCTTTGGGTTTAAGGTCGACCGTAAACGCATCTGGAGGGGAGCGATGACACTTTCGCACACCGCGCAAGTCGCTAGGCCGCACACCGCCGCCACGCGCTCGCCGCGGCCTTTGCCGTCATGGCTGGCCACCGCCTTTTGCCGCAGGCCTACGCTTTGCATCACAGAGGTTGGATTAAACGCCGGTCTGCCCGGACGTCGGCGAAGACTGGCTGGCGAAAATCCATACCGGCCGCAGACCACGACGTCTGGACCGCGCGATTGAAGTGGCGAAAGCGCCTATAAAAAAAAAAAAAAAAAAAAAAAAAAAAAAAAAAAAATACACCAGAACTGTGCGCGCTGCCACGGTCTTGGCGCGATCTCTGGCGGGCTTGCCCCCGATCTGCGGATGCTAGAGGCGTCGGATACGACGACGAATGGTTCGCTGAACGCTCCAGCACGGCATGAGCGCAGGACTGGATCACCAAGATGCCCGCCTTCGCCGATGTGCTCAGTCCAGAAAACCGCTTGGGCGATCACGCCACCTACGTTCGAAAAACGCGGCCCGACGATTTAGGCCGTCATTTGACGGAAAAGCCCGGCGCGAAAGAATTGCGCGACGAATGGCGCTGTGGGCCAAGGGCGAAGGCACCCGGACGGAGCCTAGCGATTGAAGCCCAAGCTGGACGAGATTCGCGGCCCGCATCCCGACCTTGTCCAGCGCACCCATCGCGGACAGCGTGGCGTGTTACCGCGCATCCGAAAACAGCTGGACGGCACACCCGCATCCTACGCCGTCGCAAGCGGAAACGCTGGACCGTCGCGTCTTGATGTCGGTTCCACATGATGACGTCGCGCACGGCCGCGGTTCCCCCTTTGCTTTGGCGGCTTGACCTTGTTACTGGCGCTGGGCTGGACCGCGCCCGCTTTTTGCCGGCCTGCGAAGGTACGTGGCCAGAGGCGCGCCGCAGAACCGCGGAAGCCGCGACATTGTCGGTCAGGGTATCATTGGACACCATTCTGGCGCGCACCTGATCAACTTTTGCCGCCTATGAAAAACTTTCCGCCCTTGGTCCTATCTGCAAGACGGTCAGCCTGTCGCGTCGCTGTCAGATATCGAAATGCGGCCAGTTGATCGCAGACGCGCTTGGCGTCAAAGCTCGCTTTGACTTGCTGCCCGCAGGCGAGACGGTCGAGGCGGACCTGCGCAAACTTACATCTGGCAGGGCCCGCCCACGGGGGGCACCGTCGAATAACGTGATGTTGCATGTGCCCTATGACGTGAACTTTTGCCTGCCGGCGTCGATCAGGTCGTCTTTACCGGGCAATTATGCCAAGGGAAACATCGCGATTTTCGCCTTTTACAATAAGGCGGATTATCCTGATGATCCGCCCGTGCCTGCCTATTTTTCGCTATGACACCGTCGCGTGGAAAATACCCATTGCGGATTTCTACCTCGCCTCTATCGGCAACGGCATGCTGATCCCCCAAGATCGCCCATTTTACCCACGTCGCCTTTGCCATGCAGGGGATAGGCGGATTGGCGAAGTTATGGCCGTGCAGGGCCCGCGCGCGCAATTGCAAAGCGGAGGCTGACAGTGGCTGGCGATCTGCAACCAGCCGCCGCTGCCGGGGCTGGTCTGTGGGCACATGGACAATCGGGCCTAGCCGTGCACACCGAGGCTACCGCTACCTTGGCTATGCCGGTCGACGCGATGCGATCCCGCGCCCGCCTGGATGATTGGCCGTTATTATCGCGGGCAATACTTTGCGCACACGGTACTGACCTTTGAGCGCCTTTGCGCTAATACCCGGAGCATTACACCATGGAACTTAAAGACTGAAACGCGACATCGCCGCCCCGCCAGAGGGCGGTCTGGGCCGCCCTTGCTGACGCCGAGGTGTGCGCCAATGCGTGCCCGGTGCACCGAAATGGACGGCAATGCCGATACGGCTTTACCGCGGACCGAGTGGTGCAAAAGGTCGGCCCGGTGAGGCGAACCTTTAAGGGCGGAATCACCCTGTCCGACATGAAGCCGCCCTATAGCCTGACCATCGCAGGCGCAGGCAAGGCCGCGCCCGCTGGTTTCGCCCTCTGGCGGGGCGGGACGTCGTGTTGACCGCCGCTCCGAGACCGGCACGCTGCTGCTGTATGACGTGAACGCCAAGGGTCGGCGGCAAGACGCCCAGCTGGCAGCCCGCTCTGATCGATAGCTTTGCCGTCCAAAATGGCGGACCAGTTTTTCGATTGACTTCAAAAAAAAGTCTGTCCGAAGGCGGCGGGAGATGCGCCCTGCAGCCGACGCCCAGCAGAGGAAAAAAAAAAGGTTGGGTGAAACGCCGATCGGCAGTAAAGATTAAAGAAACGCGAAGGGGAGGAAAAGGCGAATGAAAGTCATCAATGGAGTGTGAACGGCCGCGCGGTGTATGGCGACATCGAAAGGCCGGGACGTGCTGGGTGGATTTCCTGCGTTTGAAAGGTCTGCAACCTGGACAGGGCAACCCACGTGGGCTGCGGACACGTCCCCGTGCGGCTGCTGCACCGTTGCATGTCGACGGCGCGCAGGTGAAGGCCTGCCACGATTTTTCGCAGCAGAGGGCCTGGAGGGCGCGAAGATCCACAACGATCGAGGGTGTTGCGGCACCAGACGGCACGTTGTCGACGGTTGGCTGGCAGCAGGCATTTCCAAAGACTATCACGGTATGCAGTGCGGATTTTCTGCACCCCGGGGTATGGTCATGGCAAGCAACGAACGCCTTGTTGAAAGACACCCCAAGCCCACCGGAGGGCCGGAAATCCGGCATCACCTAGACGCAACATCTTGCCGCTGCACGGCTTACCCAAACATCATCAAGGCGATCATGGCGGCAAGCGGGCAGAGATGCCAAGCGCTGGGCCGCAGAGTAGTAATTTTCGGGGGGGAGGACGGGGCTCTGCCCCGGACCCCGAGGTATTTTTGACCAGAAGAGCAGGGGCGAGAGGCGGCGACGCCCGGTCCTGCGGGGAGAGGAGCTTAAAGGATGCCCCAAGGACAGTGGAATTGGCGCAGCAGCAAGCGGGCGCGAGGACGTGCGGTTTTTGCTGACCGGCACGGGGGAATTATACCGACGACATCAATATTTTACGGCCAGCTGCATGGTGCATTTCTTTGCTGCGGATTGTGGCCCATGCGGGTGCTTGACGGTGTTGATACTCGGGCAGCCGAAGGCATTGCCGGGCGTGCAGCGCATCTTTACCGGCGCGGGCAACTTTTGAGGCGGTGGGGTCGATCCCTGCGGTTGGCTGATCACGGACGCCCATGGCGATCCGATGCAAGAGCCGCCGCCATCCCGTGTTGGCCCCATGGCAAAAATTCGCCATGTCCGGCGAAAAGCCGATTTGCGCAGTCGTCGCAGACCACCACTGGGCGCAGGCACGCGCATTTGCGGCCGAAGGCCATCGTCTGGATTTACGATGCGCTGCAGCCGTCATTTGATATGAAAGGACGCGATAGGCGCGGTAGCGCCAAAGGTGCACGACCGATCTGACGGGCAACCTGTGCTATGACCTGGCGGCTTTGTTGAGGAGAACCGTCAGGGCCGTGGATGACGCGATTCAAGGGCGGCGGCGCATGTCACCACGCTTAGAGCTGCGTGAACAACCGACCTGATCGCCAACCCGATGGAGCCGCGGGGGTCCGCAGTGGGCGAGTAAAACCGCGCTTGGGGACGATTTCCACACGCTGCAACGACATCGCAGAACCCGCAATCAGTGTGATCCGTTTCTGTTGAATTGGGCGCATTCGTGCTTGGGCATCCCAGAGCATAAGCTGCGGGTCGTGGCCCTGACGGGAGCGGCCGGCTTTGGCACCAAAAAATCTCCACTATCAAGAGAGGCCTTTTGTCACCTTTTGCTGCCAAGGCGCTGAACCGTCCGGTCAAGTGGACCAGCAACCCGGGTCGGAAAGCCTTATGTCCGCATGCGCGATCATGGCCGCGATCACGTGACCAAGATCGAGCTGGCGCTGGACGCGGGAGAACAACTTTGTTTGCTTGTGCGCACCAAAGAGACCTGTATGCCATTATGGGCGCTTATCTAAGCACCTTCTGCGTTCCTGCACGCCCGACTTTGGTGCACGGCACCGCTGGATGGCAGCAACTATAAAAACGCCGATATCTATGTGAACGTGAGGCCGTGTTTACCAATACCCGGCCTGGTCGACGCGTATCGCGGTTGCGGGCCGGCCAGAAAGCGACTTCCAGTGGAGCGGGTTTCATCGATATGGGCCGCGCACGCAGCTTGGCGTATGATCCGATTGCCCTGCGCCGTCAGACTTTTATCACGAGTTTCCCCTATGCCACGCCTGTAGCGGCTGGAATATGACACCGGCGATTATCATTGCCCACGATGGAAAAGCTGATCGATATTGCGGACTTTTGGCGGGCTTTTGACGGCGCGCCGCGCCGGAGAAGCGAAGGCCAAAGGCAAGCTGCGCGGGGTCTCGGGGGTGAACCTGCATATCGAGGGCTTTGCCGGCATGCGCCGTCAACCTTGTGGGGCAGCTTTGGGCAGCGCGGCGGGTCTGTATTGACGCAGCCACGGGTGCGGTGAAATGCGACGGGCGTCCATTTCTGTGATGGCGTCGGCGCGCATAAGCCCACGGGCAGGGCCACGAGGGACGTCGTTTCCCCGCAGGTGATTTCCGAGATGGATCGGCATTCCGAGGAATCAAAGATTCGACATCCGTGCTGGCGATACATCAAAGATCCCGTTTTGGCATGGGGACCTATGTGTCGCGGCGCGGTGCGCGGGTCCTTGGCGGCTTGCGGATCGGCGATTGGTCCGCCGCGGCTGAAAAGGTGATCAACAAGGCCAAGAAGATCGCGGCCCCACCTGATGGAAGCCTCTGAGGGTGATAATCGAGGCTGGGAAAGACGGACGGTTCATGCGTCGCGGGCACGGATAAATCCGTGGCTTGGGCGATGTAACCTTGGCCGCTTACGTTCCACACAACTATCCGCTGACGGATATCGAGCCAAGGGCTAGGAGGAGACGGCGTTTTACGATCCGGCGAACTTTTACCTACCCCGTCGGGCGCGTATTCCTGCGAGGTCGAGCTGGACCCTGAGGGACGGGCCATGTGAAGATTCGAGCGTTTCTGCGCCGCGGAGACTTTGGCAATATCATTCAACCCGATGATCGTGTCCAGGGCCAAGTCCACGGCGGCATCCCCAAGGGCATCGGCCAAGCCATGATGGAAGGCTGCGCTATGACAGCGAACGGCCAGCTGCTGAGCGCATCCTATATGGGACTTATTTGCGAATGCCGCAGGGCAAGGGGATGTGCCGTTTCATATTACGTCGACCATTCCTGCCAGACGCCGTGCACCGGCCATTTAATCACCGCTAGGTGTGAAAGGCCTGCGGCGAGGCGGGGGCGATCGGAATCGCCGCCTAGCCTGGGTCAACGCAGCTTGGCTGAGTTGCCATTAACATCTGGTCCAGGCAAGAGGTGGCGCATATCCAACATGCCGCGCGACGCCGAGCCGTGTTTGGGCTGCGATTGCAGTAAGGATGAGGGGTGTTCGGGGCGCTTGCCCCGGACCCGAGGTATTTTTCAACCAGGAAGAAGGGGTGACCGGGTTTTGGTTCACAGGATAAGGATGAGACATCATGTATTGCATTCGGAGATGAAAACGGCCGACGACGCTGGACTGGATCTGCGGCAGGCGGCGATTGCGGAGGCGGACAGCATTGTTCCGGGCGGGCAGTACGCTGATCCCGACGCGAAGCGCGGCTGGCGGACCCAGAGAAGCTGGTGAGCCTGCACAATTTCCAGAGCTGAAGGGCATCAGCACCGACGGGCGATGGCGATCTTGTATCTAAGGGCGCGACGGTGCACCGGGCAGGTGAGCGTTGCAGATGGCGCGTCCAGTTATCCGGCGCTGGCGTTCGTAGGCAGGCCCGATTGGTGATCCGGCGGTGCGGCACGCCGCGGCACTATTGCGCGGATCGCTTGCAATAACGACCCTTCAGGCGTTGCTATCCGGCGGGTTGTACTTGCTTTCTGGTGCGGTGATCGTGACGACCGGCGCGAGACTTGCGGCGGATGACTATTTCTAGCGCATTGTTTGACACAGCGCTGGGACGAGGGCGAGATTCATTCATCGAGGTGAAGTTCCGTCCGCAAGTGGCCCTGTTATTTGAGAAGTTCATCCAAGCCCCGCGTCCCGAAACCTTTCGCTTGTTGCAGTTTTTGTCGCCAAGTTTTGCAGACGGCGTACGGGTGGCGATCACGGGTGCGTCAGGCGAAGGCGTGTTCCGCTAGGCCGCAGGCGGAAGAGGCGCTTGAGCGCGAACTTACGCCAGGAGGGCCGGGGACGATCGCCATGACCCCCAGCCCAATTGATCGCCGGACTTGCATGGCGAACAAGGCCTTACCGCGCGCATTTGTGCAGGACGTGATGGCAAAGCGGGCGGTCAAAAACGCGAAGTAAGCTTAAGCGTTAGACGGGTAAAAAGCCCCCGGTGGCCCATCCGCACCGGGGGGCTTTTTATGCGCGGGCTGAGTTTGCCGTCCAATTGTCGACCAAACGCGCCTCTGTTCCGGGGAGCCGGGCGAGGGTTTTGGGTAATCGCCGCGCGGGGTTCCATTCAGGGCAGAACCACAGTCGACAGCGCGTCGGCCAGCGCGCGCTGGGCGCGGGGGGACGCTGGCGAGTGGACCACAGCGGCGGAAGGCCTGCGGCGGGACAGGATGTTGCGGGCGTGTTGCCGGCCATGATGTTGCAGCGGGGCTGGATGGTTCGCGACGGCTTGGCCGGTGAGCGCCAGTTGCGCGATTTGGCCTGCTGCGGGATCGTCGATGCCCGATGTGCATGGGGCCGCCCAAGCGCGGTATCGCCAATTGGTTGATCAGAAGCGTGGGTGAAGCCTGCGGCGGCGAGTTCGGGCCGTGATTGATATCAGGTGGCAAAGCCTTGGGGCGATGCCGTTGAAGGTGTGAGCGCCTGACCTGGCGCGAGGGTTGATTACGTTTTCCAAGCAGAGAGCGTCACGCGGGTCCCAGCCGATCGAAGCGCGGGGCGGCGGCGTAGGATCGGTGCCTGTGGCCAAGGCGTTCCATAGGGCTGTACGGTCGGATCAAAGCGGGCCTCCGTCAAGCGCGTGGGGACCCGGCTGATGATCTTGGCCACCAGGGGGCTGTGAAAAATCAAAGCGGGGCGGCCGCGGGGCAGGATTTGCCCTGTGTGTTTAGCTGCGTGCGCGTCAGGGCGGACGGACGTTTTTGTTTAAAAGGCTGAACAAGCACCTTCGATCCGGGGCAAGGTCTGGCGCAACCCCTGCAAGGGGCGTTCCTTGGGCGACCCGCGTCCCGTTTCCAGCGTAAATCGGGACACATCGGCCCCAAAGGGGCGGTTCCCTTGCCAAAAGCTTTGAGGGGCGCCCCGGCCGCGCCGCGCGGTTTATTTCGCCAAAAGGGGGCGGGCACCGGTTTTCCAGGGGTTCCAGGGGAAAACGGGCGGGGGGCCCGCTTTTTTCATGCGGCTTTTCCCCAATCCTTCTTTTCCTCCCCTTATTTTTTTT
>Ga0163217_1032439_pt1 | contig 16353 bp, 20 predicted proteins | sample SynspAceP_FD_185933 | JGI IMG/M metagenome (GOLD analysis project Ga0163217, IMG submission 185933) | Saline lake microbial communities from Ace Lake in Antarctica - Synechococcus sp. Ace-P (PacBio error correction) | ecosystem: Environmental > Aquatic > Non-marine Saline and Alkaline > Saline ... | reverse complement strand
TTGTTGGAGTCGACGATATGGTGAGTGCTTGCCAGGAGTATGGCCGGACTCCAAAGGCATACACACGCGACAGCGGCGCAGATCACTGGCCCAAAAGTTTCCAGCTGTCGTTGATGGCTGAGTGGCGGGATCGTCCGGCATCGTTTTATGGTTCGTCCCGATCCCACGGCCAGCGAACCGACATCGTGAGGACGCACTGGATGTCGGCCGGACTGGGCAACCACGATTTACCACTGCATGGGAATCACGGCGGGACAAAGGAATACTGATGGCTCCGGCGATTCGACCGATCGTAAAATCGTCGACGGCGCCGGTTAAGGTCCGGAAGGAAACTTGATCGTTTTAGTTGGCAAATTGATTGAGTTTCAATGGAACGGAGTTCGTTCAAGACTTTTCTGGTGTATCCTGTAGGCCGAAACTCTTGAACGAAGTCGGCTGCAGGATTCGGTTGATTCGAAGATCACCTTCACTCGGGAAACACCATGTTCGCATTGTGTGTCGAATTTCTATTACGCTGTGACCGATGTTGTCGCAGCGTTTCGTTTGCAGCGCCTCACGCGCTCTGACCGTGTCCACGCCGGCGGACTTCAAACGCTCGCGCGCCGAACACGAATGACCTTCAATGGCTCGAACCTGGGTGCACGCTCGAGGCATTTTATTTTCGACAGCGGATCGAGGTTCTCGAAGTCAAATGGGCGGCAACCAACCGCGTAAAGTTTCGATTCGGGTTTGCCGCGCCCGGATTTGCCGCCTTGGGCGAACACTTGTCGCTCAAGTTCGCACGGCCAGTGGCATCTCGGATTACCGGACCCATGTACATCGAGGGACTCCCGGTTCGTGATTTGAAGTCGCAACCGAACAGTGACTTTACCGGCACCGCAAGCGCATCTCGCTCGGACACGTCGGTTCAACGCGCAACATCGGCAATGAGGACGTCGTGGACTAGCGTGGCTCGACGCGAAGCAGGCAACGTATTTCGGCGAGATTTGTCGCGGATGCGCTGGAGCACGGCCATTGTTCGATCCGTACGCTCGCAGATCCTGGAACGAAAAACGTTTCGAGCTGAGCTAACGAACGACGGACACGGCGCTGGCGTTCAGGCACGGGTTTCGCTTCATTTATCGCGCCAGGGACGGGGAAGTATTACATCGTAAGGTTCGAGAAAGTGCTTACGCGGCTGGCAATAACTATCAGGCTTCACGTCGGCACGCTTCCCGACGTCCAAAGGTTCTGTTCCCGCTGCGGCGGAAAGATGGGCGAAGAAATCGAAATTCGCTATCTCGGGGTTGCCTGGAGCGAAGCTTGATCGGCCAAGTGTGCAATTGCTGCGACCCAAGTGACCCGATTTTTGGCGTCCTTCGCGAAGGATGATGGGCGGGTTTCGCCGACGGCCGAACCGGTTCCGCTTGTTCGAGCCGGAAAACGCGTTTGAAGTCGAACGAACAATGAGTTCGTACAAAGGGACCCCGGTCGATTACATTGCTTTCAACCGGCATCATCGAAACGACCGGCGATGTCGATTGCTTAAGTCGCTGCCAAGAAAGGGACAAGTTCATATGAGGTCGAGTGCTACGGCGCGGACGGAGTTCCGCTCGGGATCGATCCTGTCCGCATGAATATCTAATTTCGCCGACGGGACGACACATCGCCGGCAAATGATGATTCGCGGAGGGCCCGGACCTTCTTACAATTCGCCTTCCGGTTCCGAAGGACGCCGAGTAGTGTAGTTTCGATCAACGACCATCTGAATCGCGGCGCTTCCCGACTGGGTGGTTTATCGGATTTGAATTCCAAGCGTTTTGGCCTGCCTTGACCTTTGGCATTCCTTCGCAACGAACGCTACGGACAATATCGCCAACAGATTTGTTCCCAGGGGAAAACCGATTCGGCACGCTGATCTCCCGCCAATCGAAGCGAAATTTCGGGCTGGCTGACTTGATTTTGCCTCGGCGCGAATCTGCCGGCTGGAAATCACGAAATGCACTGCACCCGATGTCAGCGAATCAGAATACCCATGCGGATGTTTTCGAGGCGACGGCCCGATGCGGAAGTTGAACCGGCGCTTGGTTTGCGTGGACTTTCTGGCAAGGCACGCTGACCCGATCAGAAAATTGCGGTGGCTTTGAAAAACCGTGCCCGACTATCTATCGGCGAACCCGGTCATTCAACTGATATCGCTGGAAAGAAATTGTCGACCGACTCGCCGTTTGCGGTCGTCGATGAAAGTTCCATTTTCGGATCGAGATTCGAGCAGCGAAATGCCGGCTTGTGACGAGACGTTCGATGAACTTGAGACGCTCGGCAATAAAAAGGAAGGCTGGGACCCCGAAGACATCGACGGTGCAAAATTCCCTTTTGTCGGCCAGGGTCGGCGGCCCGCCGAGCGTGAAGATCCCCAGCGGACAGATGGAAGTCTTGTGGCCGATCAACCCCATACTGCCATGTGCGAGAGGATCTATAAACCTGGAGGTGTCGCCGCTGGGACACTTCCCAGAGGCGATGGGGCTTTGGACGCAACTAACGCTCTTGGAAGTGGACGGACGCGTACGTGCGGTTCCGAGAATTCAGCGAGCGCTGCGAACAGAGGTAAAGAGGCCGTTGGTCCTGTGCATGCTGAACAACACGAACAGCATTCGATGGTGAAGCAAACAAGCGGATTGATCGGCATGCCTCAAAGGTATATGATCGACGATAGAGTTATCAAAGAAGGGAACCCAGCCGCGAAGCTGATGTTCAAGGTCACGACAGGGAAGGCATGAGTCGGACGGAAGCACGGTTTGGGTTTGCATGTGACGATTCTCAACTAATGGGTCGGGACGCATCGTGAGCCGAAGGCTGGGACGATTTAGTGGAATTGCAGAATCGACCGCGTCCCGATGCACCAGCCAGTGTGGACCGCATCCACGCCAACGCCAAACACCGATTTTGCCAAGCCGCGCCACTGCGGAAGTGCAACCAGAAAAACCCGCCAAAGCACCGGAGCCACCAACCAGCGAAACCGCTAACGCGTAATTAGAAAAGCTTTGCGATATTAGCAGCAGGCAACGTTCAAGAAAGCGAAACAATAGTCCCGCGACGCCGTTTCGCGGGCACACCCACGCGTACTCGACACCCCATCGGTTTGTAACGGAAAATGCCTTATGATGCAAATCTAAGCTTCCTCGGCCACAGATATCGCGATCGCCATCTTCACGTCCGGTGACGGCTGCCGAACGTTGAGCATTCCCCGCAGGCGCCGTTTCATTCGCGCGCGCTTCGCGGTGTCGCATTCGCGTTTTACCCGACGACGTCGACTGGCGACGGCCGCAAGATCGTCAATCCGTGATCGTGCAGTCGGTTTACGCTGATGGCATTACCCATGGACGTGGACGCTCGGGCGAAGTTGAACGCTTATCCGATCCATCGTTTGCACGGCTCGAATCGCTAAACTTGCTATCTTCGAATCGCTGATGGCACCACCGAAATTGAGTCGAGTTCGTCTGCCACACCGCCGTTTGCCACGTCCGTCGTCAAAGGACTCCAGGTGCATCCACCCGATCAGTTTTAGACTTGACCGTTGATGCCCATTGTGTGATGCGATCGGGCTGCAATAAGCAGTTTGCCACGGTGCGCTCTGCGGCAACAAGATGAGGTTCATGCTGTCCCTGATTCGGCTACGAATCCCAACGGTGACCATTTTCGCTTTGACTCGACTAAGGTTTTCCTTGTCGCCGTATCAACTCCGCTCATTCCCGAAGAGAGCCTGCTGATTCAAAAAGTCCGTCAGCAGGCTCGGTGCCTCATTTATACCGGCGGTAAGCGGTTTGACATGGGACAGCGAGATGCCAAAGACGCTGTTGCAGTGGCATTCACAGCCGGGGCACCCAATGCTTGATTAGGACGATTAACTGGTCCCTTAGGCCGTTGGCACCCTACACATATGTTCGAGTTTTTCCGGAAACACTGTTTCTGGATGGGGAGGTGCAACCCGCAGCACCGTTCGCGCCCACTATTTCCGATGGGCAACCGATCGCGACGTCACGTCGCTGGCGCGTCCTTATCAATACGACAATTCCGCCCCCGATCTCAAGCGACGGAGTCGTCACGGCAGCCAATAGGTGCGCATGGCCTTCTATCATGGCTCGCTTCGGAACGCATTACGGTACCACTCGCTCGCAAATTTATCGTGTATCTGGGCAAAGGGCCAGCCCTTCGAGGTCGGAACGACGCTGAAGATTTTACAACTACGTGCGACACCCATATCTCCATAACAAGCTTCCGCAAGCTGCGGAATCAAACCCATCGGACGTTTGTTCGGACGAAGAGTATCTGCCGACGGTGCGTTGGACATCGCCGGTATGTGCCGACGCCTGAAAGGATATTGCAAAATTCGTCACCGTTACCCGACCACTCAAACGCAACAGAATGTGTGTTTGATGAACTTCTGATCGAAAGGAGTTTGTTGAGCTTATGGGGGTGATGAAATGGGCGGAACTGCTGATGATGCGTAACACGCGGCAGATCGCTACAACGATGCTACGGTACGTACCAATTGGGCTGCAGAGCGGGACTGGCAAACAACGTTCCGATTCGACAAGATGGCCAGAGTTACTCGGAGCCAGTGTGGTCGTTCCGAGAACGCCCGCGGACGGAACTATTATCAAATGGAGACCGAACCCGCTGAAAAGGTTCCGAGAATGTCGCCCAAGTTTTCATGGATGCGGATTCAATGCTGTCGCAGTTGTCACAACATCGTTCGTTCCGCTGGACGATGGACGAATTACTCAACCAGCTTTCTCGAGCGTTCTTTTCACAGATTGGTCGCCAAGACGGCTGAGGATCCGCGGCGAAACCATCTTTTCAACAGTGGGCGGTGGCGACGTCCAAAACACCCGTCCGGTGCCGCGTAGATGGGGCTGCGAATATTTCCTCCTCGCGCCCGGGGCATGAACGTAGTCCTGATGTTTGCTGGGTAAGATCGCCGCGTAGTGTGATTTGCGAATTGACAGATGGCGTTCGACAGAGAACTCCCCTTACTTCGCGCCGAACCTTGCCAACATTGTTTTGGAACACTTCTTTGGCAAAGGGGATCCACCAATGACTGTCGAAACGGGACGTACGACGTCAGCAAACCCGCCTGTGAAACCCGGAATTTGCTGGCCGCTCTATCGGAAAAGTTCATCGATCTACACTATGACTTCCAAACAGGTCTGTGCGAGACAATCTGTACGTCCGCGGACTTATCAAAGGCAGTACCGCGATGAACGAAACCAAACAAATCGCGACGATCGCAACTTTTCACACTCGACTTTACGACGAATCCGCAGCGAGATTCTGCTGGATTTCGATCACGCAAGCGACTGACACAAAGAACAAGTTTGCTGGGATTGCCAGTGGGTGCTCGTGCGGTCCAGGATTCAACGCGCAACACGCAGCACCTATTTTCTGCACCCACGTTGGCGGCCGAGCGGACTCGCGGGCAGTGTTTTTTTCGTTGCGCGAGGTGAAGATCGAACCGAATTCTGTCACAGGCTTCCATCTGCTCAACGGTTGAAAACGTTGCCAGGAAAAATCTCGCGAAGGCAAAACTGTTCCGAACGACGGGTGGCGGAGGGAAGAGCCCGAGAGTCATCAAGAACTCTACGTTCGCTGCTTGATCGCGAATGCCGGGACCCGAGATGGAAACCAAAGAAGCCTGGGGAAGCGATTGCCGGCTTCCGCCGACGTTAAACTGACCCTGGAAGATTACCCTCTGGGCGCCTGAAATGAATTCACGTGGAGAGTTTGTGTTTAACCACTGATATGAATGCAATACCCACCATGCGACGACTATTTCACAATATCGATGATCGGCCTGGTACTGCTCTTCCGCGTTTGCGGAGAGAAAACCGGTCTGGCTGGTTGACGTTCGCACGAACATGTTCGCCCGATCTCTCCAACAGAAGTGCGCGTCTCTGCCATAACCCTTGAAAGAAGAACGCGACCTTGGACCTGACCACCTATAGCAGTTTGATGCAGAGGCGGTTGCGTCAGGCCCGGGTCATTGAAGCGGGCCGATGGCCTTCGGCTAGCTATCTTACAACCTGTCACGCATGAAGAGGAACCGTCGATGCCGCGGAGTCTCCGAAGATCCGCCGATTTGAGATGATCGAGACGGCGCCGCAAGTGGATTGACGCGGAGTGGCTGAGAGAATTCGGGAGCACCAAAAAGCATCAAGAAAAAAGAAATTCGCATTGGCGCTCGCGGGGCCCGTCGCACCGAACGTCCCGCCGAATTTCCGATTGCCGCGCCAAGTGTGAGCTTGGCAACCTGTTTGTTCACGCCGACTCGCACAGCACTGATGCGTTGGCGACCAGTCGTGGCACCCTGGCTTTGCCGTCAGCAGTCAAACAAAGGTGCTGTGTACAACACGCAAACACTCGAACTTGTCGTCGTGCTGCCGTTCCGGAAGGGACGCCCGCGCTCGTGCCTAAAGTTCAGTCGCAATTGGCGGCTTGTTGCTGTCTGCGGCGGCGGTTGCTGGAGCCAGCGGTCGAGTGGTGGTTTGGAAACATTCGTACGGTCAGCGGATATTGATTGGAGATCGGTGACCGAGCTGGACGACCAGTTTGCTGGCCGCTGACCATCGTTCGGATCAAACCTTCGATCGCACTCGGCGGTCCGGGGCGAGTCGTGCGAATTTTACGCCGACTGAAACCAGGTCCAACTGTTACACGAAATCGGAAGCACAACGACTGCGGCACGGCGCTCGAGTTCAGTCCCGATAGTGTTGTGCTTGGCTAACCGCGCGATCGCCAACGGAGGCTGCAAGTTTGGATGGGGACGGGACGCGAATACTTGACCTTGAAAGGTCACACCGCGGGCTTCACGAGCGGTGTCGTGCGAAAGCGACTTCGAACCGTCGTTGCGTCAGCAGCGGATTCGACGATTCGCTATGGGAATGGAAAACGGCGGCGAAGTCAAGAATGGGCCGCACACGGCGGCCGGTTTGCGGATGGAGCGTGAGTTCTCTCGCGACGGTAGGTTATTTTCTGTGGACGTGAGTCGATATTTCCAAAGTCTTGGAGATCAAGAAAACGGCGCCCAACAAATTGCCTTTGAGGGCGCTTCGGGCGACTTGGCGTTGCAGAGCGACCCTACTGCTGCGAACACCATCGGGGCGATTTCAGGAGACTTGGACTCGGCTGAGATTCGAGTTATCAATTGCGGCCGCCGGACAAACTGGGGTCAACTGGTGATGAACGTGCCGCCGTTTACAGGAGCGCGACTTGGAAGAACAGCCGAACCAGTCTTTTGGTGTCCAAACCGACCGAACACAAGCCGATTTGCGGATGCTTATCAAGTACGGCGGGTCTGGCCTTCAAGCAACATTCAGTTGGTGACGTTGGCAACGCGCAGATAGTATAGCGCTGAGCAAAGCAGACCTAGATGTAACGGCCGGCCGCCACTCACGCGCCACAAGCAGCGTATGACCAGGCGACAGGACCGAGCATGCGCTGGCGACAAGGTTGGCTGACAACACTTTTGGCGAACGTACCGGCACCCCCTCTCACAGAGCCGCGGATAGGCTGAAACTGCCGCGCGCAGCGCCTGACAGACGCGAATTGAAGCGGCTGCCGAAACGGAGGCGCCACGACGGCGGAAACGGAAGGCGGCGATCCGAGCGGCCAAAAGTCGCATGCCGCGGCAAGATGTCGCCGCACTACAACAGGGCCCAGCAGACATGGGAACTGTCCAGAAATTTGGGCCACCGAGTCACGCCTCGAAATTAGCGGCTGCCCAGCAGACGAGCAAAGCGTTGGTTCCGGACGCTGAAGCCTGCCGAAGACGCTTCAACGGCAACAAGCAAACGTTTGAGCAAGCCCACGCAAGCGTTCGAGTCGGCGAAGCAATCGTTATTGTCTCATGGACGATGAAATTTGATTTTTGACCTCAAGTTCACTGAATGAAGCAAGCAGCCGAAGCGACGCACCAATCGCATTGGCGGCTCACGAGAACAATCGGCAGTGCTGCAGGGAAGCGCCGAATGGCAAAGTCGGCTGCGACAAGCGGCATTGAAAAGACCAATGCTTCAAGCCGAGCTGGCTTGAAAATGAAGTCGCCTACAAAACCGCCATCGCGGGATCCGAACCGGCTAGGCTCGCGTTCCACTGCAGCGATCACAGGCACAAAACGATGCGACCACACGTTCAATAGACTCACTCAGGTCATCGCCAAACTAACGAAGCGGTCGCGAAGGCAGATGAAGGCCCAGCGTTGGGTAACGGGGATGCAGGTTGAGTGTCGGCAACAGCCACAACGCGATTAAAGCCGCAGTCGCCGAAAAGTTCAAAACAACTTGAAACAGCGCAGGCCGACTTGGTCGCAAAAACGCAGGTCGACAAGTTCGCATGCGAACGTTGACCGAAACTCGGAAAAGGCGGCAGCGGACTTGCTTGTCGATGCCCCAAGAACCGCTAAGCAAAGATTCCGCCGCGGCAAACCGCAGCAATGCCACGCTCGACAAACGCTAAGCGCTGATTGCGAACCAGGCCGTCGAGGGCCGACGCTAAAAGCGTGAGCGAAGCAAAAGCTAAGTGGAAGCCCGTCCATTAAGGCGCGATCGACGGATTCAAGGCTCCCCATTTCACGCCGTGACGTGAGCAGAGCGTTACTAAGCGCTTCTGATTTTCGGTTCTTGTGTGATCACTGATCGAGGAACGCTCGAACGCGGTTTTTTCAAGTCGCGCGGTTTCAGGCTTAAGGTCAGGCCGTTCTTGGTCCAGGGTGAAACGGTTGGGCTTCAACGCGACATTTCCCTGCCACGGAATCACGAAGTATTGGGCTGACGTTAGGGCCACGGGTCGACGAGCGCAAAACACGGCTTCAGGACTCGGCTGCTCCTCCAATCCTTGTAACCCAAGCTAACCGAAACGTCACGCTAGGAACGAACCTGATACGATTTGCCCTCACGTTGGTCGGCATTGTGCTGGCTCTTTCGGTGCGGCTGAAACGCTGGCTGGTGAAGAGGTTCCGGTTTCTGGCTGGAGCGGCCGGACGGCGGATTTTTCTCCCGAACTCGCGGGCATTTGCAGAACGTGGTTCTTGCAGAAAAGCGCTAGATCGGCATTTCGAGGATCTCCGCTATCAACGCTGCGGTCGCTGGTTCGTCAGCGACGGGAAGGCAACCATCGCGAATCGTGATTTGTGGATTCGTGATGTTCCCACAACGCTCTTGACGAGATCAAAACGCCTGGCCTCGATTTGGACACCGGCATTCCGGAGGAGATCGTATCTGGATTCAGCTCAACCATTACTCATACAAGCGCCCTCGGTGATGGGGGGAGCCCATGTGTCTGGGAACCCTCGGTCTCGAGCGAGGCCTACCTCAAAGTTTGTGCCTGCCGTAGGTTGCCGATCGATCACCGAGGCGCACGGGAAACTTCAGCCCGCGAAACTTGGGCTGGACGATCGTCGACACGGCGCGACCTGACCAATTGCCGGTCGCTGGATCACGCGCAGCTGATCCGCCTAGGGGAACGGATCCGTTCGGCGAACGGACCGTCGCGCATGATTGCATCCGGGCATCAGAATTTGCCAGCTACACCAGTCGGACGGGCGATCGATTCCCGTGGCTGTCGGTATTGAGTGTGGTGTCTGCCAAGATTGTTCGCCGATCCTGCCGTGATGGCAAATCGTCGATGGCATTTTTCGGTGGCGGGGATTTCAGGCGGACTACTTTGGAGAAGTTGCCCGATTGCGTGGGAAAACTCAGATCGGCCCAGATAAGTGAGAGGCAGTCACCACAGGTTTTGTGGGATCACATCCTCATGTCCCATGGACGAGTGGCGATCTTCACTGGATGGATTACAGCAAAACCGAATCGTTGGGAATCAAGTCGGCAGGCAGTTATTCCGAAGACGTGGGCCCAGGCGAATTCCTGCACGGCATGGAAGACGATCGAACTTCGTAAGCGACCTTGCCATTTGCGCGTTGGGCCGAGAAGCGGCTCAATGATCGACGGCGACGCCATCGCTGGGAACGCCGTCAATGGGGCTCGCGTTCAAACGCAGGGCGTGGTGACCCTTCCGCCTCGGACAACAAGTCGAGGTTTACGTCAAAGGGCGAATGGACTTCACGAAAAACCCCAGCGCGGAAGTGGTTCGAGGCATTCGTATCGGGAATTGGGAATCACTGCGATCCCAACGAGTGTACGGGATCACCGGACGTGAAACTAAAGAGGCAGAGTTCCGCTGGCAGCGACGTTTTAACTGGAACTTGCCAACGGAGCGACCGGTACTTCCGCCACCGGAACAACATCTTCGGGCGGATACACGAACCTGGCCGGCACGTGCACGGGGCTGGACGGAACAAGCCGACCACTTGATTGTCGGAAAACCACTGTGAGCTTGCTCGGAACGGTCGCCGGGGAAAAAAGCGTCGAGGATGACCGATTCGCCGATCGCTCTATGCTGACGCTTGTCACCCACGCAAGCAATTGCCTACTGGCGGATGCAGACTGGACCGAACACAGTCAAGGACTCGAGTTGTGAGAATCATGCTCCACTACCGGGGCGGTGTTCCTTGCTTTCTGCCCGGACCCAAGTGTTCCGGGTTCGAGACGGAGGAACTACGTATGGAAACCGTTTCTGTTTTTTACCTTCCGGCGGACATTTGGAGCGATTGAAGCCAACCGGTTCTTGAAGGGATACAGTGTATCGTGTGGTTCATCAATTCGCGCCGGCGGATGCTCGCAAGAGACCACCGGTTGTCCCTCCCTTTCGGACCGAAGCCGAGGACGTTCTGCTTGCCGGAAGCAGCGCTGGCGCAGGATTCCGGGAAAATTGGTTCTTGCAAGTGGACGGGAAGTCGTTCACGGCAAAACCCGGTCTCAAGGGGCATGGAACAGGTCACGATCGCAAAAGACATCCAGCAACGCATCCGTGCCTCTTATTTTGGACGCGGAGATCAACAGAGATTTGATGCACGAATCGAATTCGCCGGCGAGCAGTGCAGCGATGTTGATGCGGCAGCGATGGGGAGTCCATCGGCGGACCTTGGAATGCCCATAGTCGACGGGATCGCTTTATTCAGATCGAAAACATTGCGCACCTGGTCGACAATAGTCGAGCTGTACTCGATTTCGGGCATGGACACCTCCACCGTCCGTCCCCAAAAATCAAAGCAATCGTTCTCAGCCCTTAAGCACGGATGCGGGCATCGCGACAAAGTACGCACCGCGGTCTTGCATCCAGCCCGTTCGCGTTCTGGCGACGCATGACGAGTCGAATCAACACGGGAAAAGACCTCGGCGGGACAACACGACGCAGAAATACGAAACGGAAATCGCTCACCGCTACCCAGTCGGAATTTCGTGCAACCGAACTTTGCGGCGGTCGAGTCAGAAATCGCACTTTTCGTTCGGGTGGGCAACACCTACAGCCGTGGAGCTGTGGTTTTCGAATTGAATTGACCCACCCATTCGCGTCCAGTGACGGAACGGCTTATCTGTTCTCCCGAAGCCGTCGACGGAATGGAGGGGATTGGGCGAACACCTGGCGTCGGCGGCACGCATTCAGACCAGGGCAAATCTGATCGTGTTACAACTGCCAACGAACGGATCAGTTTGGTCGCCGGTCGCACGCAGATTTCCGTCGGAAGTTGGACGCATGAGTGGGTCATGGTCCCGGCAAGAGCAGCGGAATGACGGTTTACCTCAATGGCCGATCCCCACCCGGAAATCACAGCGGATTTGCCGATCGGTATCCCGAAGCGTGCAAGGACATTCTGCTGGGCGGACGGCGCCGACAAATTTCGGCGAAGTCTTCAAAGGCCATGATGGAGGAGGTTGCCGGTTTATGATCGAGCCGATGCCAGCGGAGGTGGAAGCCCAACTTTGCCGCCTCGGGTTACACCAAGTGGAAAGCCGATGCGTGCGATAGTCACTCCGCTGCCGAAGCCGAACTCCCACGGAAAGTTGACCAGGGCAACTTAAGACGATCCACGTGCCCGGGGGTTTTGAGGTGCACTTGGTCGCCGCGGGGACCGTGGTGATGGATCCCTCGGCATCGATTGGGGGCCCGACGAAGTTTATGGGTTCGTGGGAAATGGCGGGCACTATCACTGGGGGGACGGCAGAGGTAAACTTGGTGGACGAGTGGCGTTCTGGAAGACACCGACGACGACGGACGTACGACAAGGTCGGACCTGTTTGCCGAGGGGCTGAGCTTTCCCCGCGCGCTCTCTCGCGCTCTCGGCGCGCGCTCGCGCTCTGGGTCACGCGCCGCTCCGGAGATCGTCTTCTGGAAGACACTCGGGCGATTGGGAAAGCGACGCTCGCCGCACTATTGTTCTCGGGATTCATGAAGGAATCGCAACTGCGCCGTTTAACGGGTTGCGCTGGGCGGCCTCTGACAACTGGTGTATTGCGCCAGCGGCAGCCATCACGGCGGGCTATTTGGCAAGGACAGCCAGATCTTTCGCGCAGCTTGACCGGCAAGCAGCATCAGATCGGCAGTTCGCGACTTCGCATTCGCCCCGGACATCGGAAGACATCGACCGCAAAGCGGACCGTCTTCGAGTACGGCAGAAACGAAGCGACTGGGGGGAACCTGGTTCGGCGTGCAAAATTAGCCAGCCGCTCTGGCACTACGTTTGCTGGCGACACCAGAATTCGCCCGTAACCCGAAACTTTGCTCACCGGATCAAGCACCAGGTTTCGTTCACGCCCCCCTCAACCTCGAGTCTACACCAGCCAGCCAATTGCAAAAGCCGGCTTCAACAACTTCAACCAGGTCTGGTCGATTCACCTCAGCGGCTCGCCGCATGATCTATCGGGACGACTACTTTGTTCGAGCGGGGACCGAACGCACGCTCTTTCACGTTGCGACCCTTTCCATAATAATTGGTTCAACACAAACCTGCATTGCCGAGGATGGCGTCACCTTCCGCTTCCGTCGTGATCCTCAGGCCCGAACGACTAGAGCGACGGGACTTCATTTGCCAGCGGAGGATCCGCTGGGCCGTCCGGTGATGGCAAGAACCGGTTCCGGATGGAGCCTGTGGGTCAGTGTATGTTAACCGTTACATGATCGAACAACCCGCAGTGGCTACTGCAAACGGCCGGCGAATTCTTCGGCCGTGGCTCTCGACGGCTGAAAGAACCGCGGACGAATCTACCGCGGTCGTTCGCCAGCGAGTCGCTCCGCACGCAAAAGCTCTCCCGCTCGCCGAGTTTGTCAAGGCCACCAGACTCGGCGCCGTCTTTGAAGCCCTTAACGGGTTTTGGCAATCGGGACACCTGGTGCAGCGGAATGCTCGTCGTGAGAAGCCGCAAGCTGCCAATTGAAGCCGCTCCAGATTTGGGTGGCAAACAGCCAACAACCCTCGCTCGGCCTTCATGCGATCTGGACCCTGGACGGTCTGGCGTTACTATCGGCGGCAACACTGGAAGTCTCGCTCGCTGACAGTCACCGCAGCGTCCGACGTGGTGCGGGTGGTGATCGCATCGCGAGTCGTCGTGAATGTTAATCGGTTTAGTACCCGCTGGTCAACGACGAGGATGCACCAAAGTTCGCTTAGAACTCGCCTCGACGCTTGGGCTGCGGTACGACCAGCCCGGAAGCCAGCGCCAGGGCTCGCAGATTGATCGTTAGAAAACGGCGGAAGACGGAGTATGTCTCTGGCAGGCCGCGATGAGTTCACTTAATTTTTACAGGAAATGCGGCGACCGTCCTGAGGGGCGCGGATGCAGCTTTCCGATGGCCAGCATCCGATCCGAAAGCGTTGAGCTGCCCGTACTCTGGACCTCATCGGACAGGCGCTCGGTTGGCGATGGGCGAAGAATCCCTTCGGCCACGTCATTGATCTGATCTTGCTCGCCGAAAAGGGAGACACCGACCGGAGACACAGGACGACTCCAGTTCCGTTGCAGGCCCGAGTTCCAGGCCTTTGGCAAGCGTCCTGGATGCGGCGCAGCAGTCGCGCGGACTGGCTCATGATTCACTGTTCGAGCGAAGCCAGCGACGACATCGACGAAACCATCCAGCGAACGCGCTGTACTGAAAATCGAACCCACACCGCAGCACAATTGCCACAGACGGTTGAAGACGTCCGCGTCCGCCAGATATACAGCTATCTCAGGGACGTGACCAGAGAGGCGCGGCAAGAGATTTCCGGCTGCTGCACAGACAAACTGCTGGTTACCTCAATCGCCGTGGTTCTTCGAGTTACGGCGATCGTGAAGCGCAAATCTATGCGCGCGCAGCGAATCGGCGCGATCGCTGGAAGTCTCCTTAACTGTCAGGCTGGGAGGGTTGCACAGACCGGAACTCGAGGCCACACAAATCTTGGATTTTTGTATACAGCCCGCTACCTGGCAGGCGCCGTGGGCCCGAGTTCGCTTTGTGAGCGCTTTGCAAGCCGGGGACGATCGCCGCCAGTACGTTAAGTGCTTCCCGTTCGACAGCGGTTTACTCGACCGCAGCGAGAAACGCGACGCGTGTCGGGATTGGCAAAACGCTATGCCGTGAAAGGCTCACCCACAATCGCTCCGAAGTGCTGGCGTCAGTTCAGTCGGGCTTGATGAAACTGACCGGGACCTCGTCGAGGGGCGCCGACTGTGGTTTTCAAAGGTATTGGTATCAATTGCCACAAAGTGAACGATGAAGGCACTCGAGGTGGACCACAGCTTTGATTTCCATCACCGAACAAAAACTCATTAGGGAATCACTGCCTGGACGACATCGATTCTCTGACCCAAACGCCGGCCGTGGACGCAAGTACTTTCAACTTACTCGGTCTTGACCCTCTCGCTACGGGCGAAACCTTCAATGGATAAACTGGGACAAACCGGAAAACTGGCACGAGCAGCACTCACCTTGGCGTCGTCGCCGAGAGGGAAACAACGCAACCACGGTTCTCCGCCGTTCGATATCGAATTGCTGCAAGGCATCCTCCCAATGCCTTGATTGCCATGAAGGGCTGGAAGAGGGGCTTGAAAGCCCCAGGATGTGTCCGATTGTCTCCGTTCGTAGCGAAGCGTTTCGTTTGAGTCTGTGATTGGAAGGAGGCTCGTTGCTTCGAACGACCTTCGTGGATCTTCGAGCGTGGACCCTATAAATCTGTCGCGTGGCCAGCAGCCACGTCCCGAATCCGAAGGCAGGAGTCCCTGGTCTTCCGCCGATATATATCTGTCTGACACGCATGCGGATGCCAGGAACAAATATCTCCCTCAAGCGGCGGAGCGCTCGGTCCGCTGCTGCGCTCACCAGCACTGCGATTCGATCATGCAACGTCCTTCCACATGTTGCGCGGCACAAGTAACCATGTGGCACGAGATCGTGTCAGATCGCGCTCCCTCTCATCCTCGACCGATTAGCTCACTCCCGCGGTCATGGACTTCGCCGCATTCTCTCTGAGGACTCGTCGCCGTGCGCGTCAAGAACCCTGCGTGCCACGCCTGAACCAGTTCAAGAATACGCCAACCGCGGACACGACATTCCACCTCCTTGGTTGGAAGCAGTTAGATGCGAGCGTCCTTGAGCGTCCCCGCTGCCAGAGAGGGTGGGATTCTCCTGAACTCGGGAGCGGAGCTCCAAGACATGACGGTTCCAGGCGAGCCTGAGGGAACGAGTTGGATTGGGAGGTTAGCGATTCGCGAGACAGTGGGTGCTGAAACAGCGTCGCTCTTCGCGTGGGAGTCGCTAATGTAGCTGAGTTATTTGAGCCGGACCAGTTGATTTCCCTCTGTCGTTATTTGTCTCGAAAGTTGCAGGAATAGTTCCCTTTAAGCGGTACATTAGCCTGGCCGATCGACCTAAAGCGGATTTTGCCAGGCTGCCCACCACCACGATCGCCGTGAACCCACCTCGTGTACGGCAGTTCCCACACCTCGAGACGATTTACACTCCACTCAGACACTCCAACAACCTACCCCACGGCCCTGGATTCATTGTTAACGTCAAAGGTCCCGCCGACTCCCGTCGCCTATTGCGCACCGGGCACTTAACCGCGCGCGACCACGCTATTTTAAAGACTCGGGCGCGTGACTTTTCGTCCGGGTGCGGCCGATACGCACAGGTCCTCAGTTTCTGGCTGATCTCGTCTGTACCGCGCTGAGCGGCCACCTTTCGGGCACCACTCGACGGAAAGAGTCAACATACGTCAGTCGATGATCAATATCTTTTCTTGACGGTGGGCCGCGTCTCACCACGACATGTTGGGACTTCAAGACCGATCAGCACCCAGGCGCAGGTTCGATGGCGAATTCCAGTCCGATCAACCTCGAATACGAACGTGCCGCTGGCATTCAGATTTGCGAGAGTCTTTCCCACGCTGGCCAGCACTAATAGGACCAAGAGGCGCGGTAGATTCGAAGCGTCGTCGGATGGCGC
>Ga0163217_1013281_pt1 | contig 16353 bp, 8 predicted proteins | sample SynspAceP_FD_185933 | JGI IMG/M metagenome (GOLD analysis project Ga0163217, IMG submission 185933) | Saline lake microbial communities from Ace Lake in Antarctica - Synechococcus sp. Ace-P (PacBio error correction) | ecosystem: Environmental > Aquatic > Non-marine Saline and Alkaline > Saline ... | reverse complement strand
TATACAGATGCTGATAAGGCCATATAGTAGAGAAACGTAATTTAAAGGAAGGAAAAAATCATCTTTAAATATGCGGTGGGACCAAAACTACAGAAAAATGTGGTTGTTAAAGATAACGTTACCTTCCAAACAACCCAACAGCCAAAATATACAAGTAAAATGGTTTGGGAAGTTGGATATTATTTTATTAAATACCAATGTATTTGCCAACGCAATAATGCCAATCGTTTTGTAAAGATGTTAAATGCTGCAAGGAACTAAGCGCCAGCTACTTTATTAAACCCCCAGGAAAATAGATATCGGGTTATGTTATCCCTAAAAAGAACGAGTTCTTGGGAACCCAATGTCACTTGTTTCATACTATTCCTAAATCAAGCGATACTTTATGATAAGATGGTGGATCATCGCGGGTAACACAAAATCCAGATTACCTAATCAAAAAGTTGATGATTAAATTTTCGTCTATCGTATCTATGATTAGTTCCCAAAGAAACAGATCAAGCTAATATAATGCCTTTTAAACCCTAATCTAAAAAATGGCAGCTAGGGATTTATCATGGCCATAAAATGTATTCTAAACTTACCATTAAGAAATTAATCCAAATAACACAGGTATTTCTGGTACGGAGGTTCCGCTTCGGACAAAAATTAAAAAATATTTTATGAATTCTGTACCCCCTCCTATTTCCTTTAGGGAAATTTCCTATTGATGGTAAAGAATTCAAATTTCTCAATTTAGTTTAAAAGAGGACATACTTATTTTTCAAAAAGTTGAAAAAGACTACGAACTTCCCGTTCCCTGCCAAAAATTTACAAAAACCATGAATATCCCTCCAATAAATGCCCTAATCCGGTAGTCACTTCTTTAGATTTAATGGACAACAATATTCCTAAAAATAATTCCCTTTTAAGACAAAATGATGCAAAATTCCTTACCTTATCACTATTTCCATGGATAAACTAAAATACATCAGGTAAAACCTGGGATTCTTCCCCCGCAAATCCCCTTCCCCATTTAACTAATAACAGAGTCATAACAAAAAACGGGTAACCATACAATAAAGCGTTTCACAACAGAATACAACCACTTAACCACAACATTTAAATTGCCAGACCTCAGTATTAAGATTAATCATTTGTTATGAATGTCAGGTTTTTAGAAACTTATAAAGAATGTTTTCAAAACAACCGAAATTATAATTTTACGAAATTCCTTCCCATTTCAAAAGTTTACATTATTTGAGGGCCCTCAGGAACCAAAATAATTGAAATACCATAAAAACTAATTTTACCTTGATGGGGATCAAAAAAAATATTAAAAAAAATTACTTCTGACCTGCTTTTTTACTGTTAGGCTCCTTCAATGCCTATCACAGGGAAAAAACACCTTTGACGTTCGCTATGAGAATGAAACACTGGTGATATAACCTTATATAGCCAATGTAACATTGTTAACGTAAGACGGATGGTATGGACGGTAAAACAAACAATTAGAGTTTGGGTGGCCCGGATTAGGAACCCAACGATTCCTACAATGATACAGGAAGCTCCTCGGAATACAACGACGACTCGATTATGCAAATATATTGATATTGATGGGATTCGTCCACTTTTAGCTCCAGTAGTGGCGTATATTGACCGTTCCCCAACCCGATTGTGCCAAAGTACCCGCTACGCAGGTTTATTGACTGGGTCTGCGGTTTTTTTATTTTATTAAGGAGAACACCCCAGGACAGGCTTTGACAACTAAAAATTCAAATATCCCTGGAGGAGCTTATCAGAACTTAACCGCAGGATGAAGTCTTATTTGACGGAGATGGAGGATACGATTTTGCGTTTATATAGTCCATATGCATGTTATAAAGGGATTGCTTACCTGCCATTGTTGCAGGTATGGACAGATCCTTAATGGGAGATATTCCGCGCAAAACATAGAAGCAAGGCTCGGGAAGTAGTATTTCCGGGAAGTGTTTCGGGGGTTGAAAATTGGTAGTAGGTATGAAGACCCCTAATTTGCCTGGGAAATATATGTAACCCACTTTTTGATGGTATGCCGGTGATTAAAATCTGGCCAAACTGTGATATTCCCGGTAAACGGCTTACCTCCCCACTTCCCAATCCATTCCCTGTTATTGCAACAACTTGTTGTTTAGCTACTCTAGAAAGGGATAATAGGATTAGGTGGTGACGGACTTTCTATTAAAGCAATAGCAACTTTGACCTATACGGCAGTTTAGGAAATACTGTTAAACCCTACCAACAATTTTTTTAATAGTAATATTACTAGAGCCAACTGCCAATAGTTTCTGATTAGAAACCCTAAACTCCGTAAACACATTAGGTGGATGCAGACTTTGTTTAACAAGATCACAAACAACTTCAATTCTTGTGTTATTTCCGAACAATGAGGACCGGAGCACATAAGGGCAAGTCTTCCCAAGAGTTAAATTCGATATTTCTTTACCTCCTTTGATGTTGAGGGATCAGTGAGCCGTGATAATAAATTTGACAAAAACAGTTTGAAGATATTGCTGGAAAAATGATATTACTGGACAAGGGGTAAAATTCTTGGTGCAAAACCTTGATTATGTGCGAGGCCTTCCAGAAGTAGGGTAATGACAGCGCCAGACTAGCTATTACGATAAAAAGGGATGTTTTCCTTTAATGTGGACCTTGGATAAACGAACTTCACTCTTCCAACGGGTTTGGTCACTTCTGATACCTAGTGACGAACCACAAAGACCCGTAATTTTCAGTATTCAAATGCATTGGTAGAAAAGAATTGAATCCCAGTTACGCTATTCGGCCATTGCCGGGTTTAGGTGCTGAAACTGTTTCGATTTTGAGATGCCTTGTTTTTTTTCGGATCTTATCCAAAAAAACCTGCCTACTTCCACTTAATCGTGGAGTTTAACAGCAACCAAATTAGTGATGGACGCCCGCAGTGTTACCGACTTTTGATTAATTGTGGTTTTGTAAACCCCTGGTTGCCACCAATTCCTATTTGGATCGACTTGGCTGATTGTTAATTTTCACAGAAAACAGTTCAAACTCTGTGGCGATGAGATTATTTAGACTGCCGCGATGCGGTTTTGACGAATAACTTATGGTACAAAGATGAAAATGGCAAACAAGAATTGGACGCAAAGCCGATACGGTTATTATAACGATGGTGATTCGGACAACGACCGAGCATTTCTAGTTCAATGCCGTTGCAACCATTGTCGATAAAATATGTGGCGATCCTGTAAAGGGTGTTAAAGAGAATAGTTGACCAGTAGAGGCGCTTTGGGGACCACTCAGACCAAAATCCCATTGTTGATTTCTTTTAACAAACAGTAATAATGATGGCCGGACCCCACCAATGATGTGCAGGCGCGAAATTGTTATTTGTTTCCGTTTGATGGCAGTTTCCCTACCCCAAGATTTTCCTTTGTGGTGTAAATGATACCCAATTAAATACAGGTGAATTATTGGCCGATCCTAGGGTATGTTTTGGGAACAATTGGTAGAAGGCAGTTGTACGGATTGCCGGTGACGACTGTGGAAAAAAAATTTGCCACCTGTTCCTGGAACCAAGTATCAGGCAGGTTCAAGCTTTGACTGCCAAAACAGTGCCGGTAAATTCGTTTTGGTTGTAAAAATTACCAAAATGGCTGTTTTAGCCGCGTCTATTTTAACGGTCTTCCAAAATAATTTGGACATACAGTACAATGCCAACGAATAAATCTGTTACTACCCCTGGAAAATATTTACCATAACCAATTTAGGTTGGGAATGGGATATTCAGTTATATGATTGTTGCTAACAACACCATAGTTAGTGCCTTATAGCGCCAATAACGGCCCAAACTTTAACATTAGCACCAATTGGTGCCTACAGAGTGGGCATTACGCAATTGTGATGAACACTACCGTGAAACCTACGATGCGTCCTGCGAAGTTTACTACGCCAGATATTCGGGATAAGAAAGTTCGAAAATTTCCAGCTAAAATTACTACAAAACTTAAGCAGCCACATTAGCACTCTGGGAAGTATTAAACATAACAAGCATTAAATGTTGAGTCCAATTAGAATATGAGATTTCGGGATTGGTGACGGAAGCAAGCAACGGAGTAAACGGGGACTCTATTGAACAAGATGAGACTGCCCAACTGATAATAATTTTACATTTCAAAATTAAATGCTGGTAATTACATAATCCGCGTTCGTACTTGATGACGGTTGTTTCCTTGGGGAAAAGGTCACTGTTCTAAGCGAGGCGGACTTGGCTTTTAACGAGCGAAGGATTTCCCAACATATAAGTTGTAAGGGAGGTAATATTCTTATGGAATCTACCGGTTGTAAAAACACCCCACATGACTTATGCCATTTGGTTCTTACGTAGATGAAGGAGGCACTAACCGTACCTTCTTATCCGAATTGGTTAACGTCATAACCGCCTAGTAAAACTTTTCAAACCAGCCAAATATTCGATATACTAGACCAGGAGACATATATTTTGTTCAGTAGTAGATCGAAATAATGCTATGTCTTTTTCCAAAAATACCTTACCATTAATTTAGTCCCAGCAGTGGAATTCACACCTCGGGTCACGGATGAGAGTTGTTTTGAAGCGTGAAGATGGTAAGTATGTCATACAATATGACCAGCTACCAACGGCTATTAAAGGTTGATACACATTATCCTTCGCGATCCAGATGAAGACACCATAAACGAATAAGCTCCGTAACATTCACCAATCTACCCCAAGGGCGATTATTTACGGGTAACTTCTAACTCAACAAAGGCGGTTCGCAGTTCGATTTTGTACAAGGATTTCACCATAGGTGCCAACAGACGGTGTCTCAAGGTGATGCCAAACTTAATACAGGATTATACCCTGTCTTCCAAGCGGATAATCTGAGGCCCAAAATGTTACAGGTGTTTCTGCACCTTATTCTTTTATAGTATAGATTGGTGTAAACTTTGTAACAGGCCCTGGATCTGAAACTTTTTCAAATCTTACTAATGGGACTTACAATTATTACCTATTTAGGGATGCTACCCTATGTACTTTTGAACCAATACAATGTGTTAAATTGCCTCCATAGATGAGCCTACAGATTTAACCTTTACATCAACAGCACCAAACGTCCACACAAACATCCAATTAACCGGTAACCGCAGTAAATGGTTTGATCCATTGACTATTGAAAATCATTGCCCCGCAGCCATTTCGGCAAATACGGCTTCTGGTAAAACGGCCACTTTTAATAATCGTAGCGCCTGACACCTATACCTTTTGGGTACGGATAGAAAGGGGTTTCTTATGATGAAACCTATACAAAACTTCCTGTAAATCAGATCCGCAGTAGGAACCTTGGTAACAATGTACTGTTGTAAAGGAAAGTTCAGTGGAGCATAGGACTTTGAAATAAACGATTTTAGCACTCCTATAGCTATTCTGTGAAATGGCGCTACTGCCATTACGGACCAGTCTGCAAAGCCACTATTAATTTAACCGGACTTTCAGCCAGGATTACACCCAATGGTAGTCACTGATGAAACTAACAAATTGTCCGATACTGCCGATGGTTACCGGTAAGTGAGCCGGCAGCTTCTTGGCCTACACTTTTTCTGTTGGCCCGTTGACCTGTGCTCGCTGATGCTTCTGTTACCTTACCGCCACAGGCGGATGGGAGGATATTTTATGAAAATTTGGAACAACCGGATAATGTAGTTTTTGGGCCCAAAAAGAAGCAATGTCTTTTCTAAGTTACCCAAATTGGGAAAACCGATACTCAGGGTTACGGATTTACAGGCGGATGTATTGTAACGGATACCTTTAACATACGGTCCCCTACAAGCCCTACGGGCAACTTTGGCGGCTACAACCAACCTTGTTATGTTCCTGGAACCGGCGTTAGCCGTTTACGCTACCGCCAGCTGCGGAAATTGCACCCTATACTATAGCCTTAACGGGCGCACCGGCACAAAACGGGCAATTATTTAGAGTATAGAGACCTTGTGTCCACGGCGTCGTGCAGCCGCCTGGGCAGCCGGACATACAGCTTTTCCGTGCGTACCATGGGTTTCCCAAAACCAGACCGATGGAAGCGGGGTACGGGCAAAGGCACCTGGATGGGCTTTTATGCGGTGGGTAGACTGTTACGACAAATAACCATAAACCATTGAGCCTATCAGGACATTGATCAGCGAGCAAAGTGAGTCACAAGCTGTAGATACCATTACCAAAGAATTGGATTGTGTTCTAATGCTTCACCCGGAGGCAACGGAACGACGGATAAATCCACACAAGTATTCCCCATTGTACACCAACTATTGAGAGAGATGGCGGAGTTACACAAGCGCTTATACCAGCTTATTTCAACTTATAGTTGTATAAAAATGAAGTGTGCAAATCGAGAAGGTATACGGCGTACTTGTGTAGAAGTTAATACCATTTCTTATACAACGGCAGTAACGGGCAGGCTTTCACCTTCCTTAACCGATAATGAAGGTTGTACAGCACAAACAACTGTGGTTATCACTAAGAACGCACACTCTTCTACATGTCCAAATACTGGTCTCTTTTGAACAACCCTATATTGACTAATGTACAGATCCAAAATCATCTGTGATAGTGCAGCCAGACGGCAGTGTTCAAATTGTGAGCAACTATAATTTTATCCAACACCTATTATGGAACTGCTTTCGTCTAACCAGGGCGTTATATCTATCTAAATAGTGGTCTCGGGGACTCCAGTCCAGACTTACCTACTCTGACTTGGTTCAGGCCACTTTCTCAATGATAATATCATCACCATGCCAGTCTAAGTACAGGTAGTCGGGCTGCGTTGTCCCTAGTTCGTTGCTTGAACTGGCAGGGGCGCAACCCTAACATTCTTCACCTCTTGATTCCATTAATAATACGAGGCGTTTATCGCCAGCTATCGACCTAGCAGCCAGCCCCTAATAATACTTTACTAACTTGTTTACCCACACACAGCAGTTGAGACAATACTACTAGCATTCATAAGTGGAGTATAACTAGGGGCGAAACACCTGGGAAAAATTACATCAGTCTCATAGACTCGTTCCAAAAGAATTGAATTGGGAGTAAATTGGCACCAGGGTATGAGCACAAAAGATCACAGATTATCACTTTACAGAGAATCTCTCAATTAATAATTAACTGTTAAAAGATGCCAGTTGATGTACTTTTTGCTACCATTACGGTAAATGTGGTCCAGCATTCACGTGAGGTCCACGGAATCGATTACACTTAACTCTTTGTTAGATTGACTGTGATCACACCAGCTACACTAGCCGTCCGGAACTTAAAGATATAGAGCCTTAGACTCCTGGATTAAGATGATAGCCCACCAGAATATCGGATACAATAAAACGAATACCTTATGATATATCTCAGTCGCAGGAATGCTCCCGGTCTTGGCGAATACAGAATTTCAGCATGAGCATATTCAAGTGATTACTCTCGTCTTCCAATACCTCACTCCCAGTGTGCGAAATAATTGAAACAGATTACAAGGTTGTTCTGTTTTGTAGCTTACATAGTAAAGTGGAGTAACTAGTGAAAACACCCCCCTGTAATAAAATTGCATGTATTGAAAGGCACTCAACAAAGATACACACATGTTTCCTGTCGAAGTGCCGGATGGCGCTATACCAATACAACGAACTGGATCCTTTACCAGTTTGCAGAAAGTAAAGTTACGTCTTCATCTCTTACAGTCACCGTAACTATGATATAAGGACGAACCAATCCTGCTCATTCGCCCACAGAGTAGGCGCTATCTGACGACTATCCATACCACATCCTGAAATCTATTCATGTGTTTTAGCTTTGGCACCTCAGATGGATTGACCTAATACCTTTAAATCCCGCTTATCGAGTCCCGATACCACGTAATTTTTGTTCCATACCGCAACTCGTACTCTTTTGTCGAAAAACGAATCCTATTGATCGAGCACCCCTTGCTCCATAAGCCTTTGCGGCTTCGAGCCCAACTGACCTTCATATGACCCGCGTTAGGAGAAAAATATCATTATCTTGTAAAGAGGTACTTCCCATCTACCGCATTACAAGAGTATCGGCTCGGTCTCATGTTTCAGTGGAGTACAGTTATACATAACATTCAGCAGTTAACCGAACTTGATAACGAGATGAAGCGCGTTTATATAAAAAGTGGCTAGCAACATCTAAGCGCTAATTGTTTACCGGAGTTTAGACGGAGTTTCTATTCCTCAGACTAACATATTTATGGGCTCATAAAAGCTAATATTTATTCCAAAAGTATTTTACAGATGCACGACGTGTTGTTGTGTCTTAACCGTAGTCTGAGATCACTTATGATCTCTATTATTGGCCGCTATGCTATAGTCACAGTTCCAGTGATTGCTCTTTCTATAGACGAAGAGCTTCACGCTCACAGCACTCTTTATGCTCTATCTCATATCCCTTCTAGAGTAGCGGACACCAAGTAGTGTAGCTGCACATAAAACTAACGCGCGTAACAGCCGACTTGCAAAGTGTGGGGTAAGAATCCAGTGTGTCTACCAATATCAACAGTTTGGCCAGATTTAATACCGGCATACCCATCAAGTGTAATACTCTTTACTAGCACGTGCACAATTAGGCGCGCGGCATCCAGCACAAACTAACACACGCAATGTTATCTTCAACCCCTCTCTCCGCGTGGAGACACTATTCCCTCTCGTAAGTCAGTGGACCCGAATCGCCCTCCGACGCTTTGCTCTGTTGTTAGTGGCACGCGACAACAAAATATTCTCCATATATGATAACTCTGATTCGACTACCCTGCGCCCTCATCAAGTGGATATCAAGCTTCTTTCACAAAAAGTAATATGCATTTTGTTACCGCTTTCTTCCGGAGGCTCTGAATAGGTTGCATACATATTAACCATAATAACTAAGGATGGCGTTATCATTCTCCATCTCTCGTCTATAATATACACTGTGCGATTCGTGCTCATAATGATAGCGTCTCGTTATACTGAGCTCCCTCGCAGGATTTTGAATTTAGTCTATACGAGTCCTTATAGGTGGCGGCGCTGTACCTGGTTGTTACCGATATTATATTATCCAGCCCCGCACTCCGACGCTAACTAAGCCAGTAGACTTATCGTTATTTCACAAGTTACAGTATGCAGAGCCAATCGTGGTTACTGTCCAAAACTAACAGATGATGCAACGGTTACACACTATCATCAGACACCAACATGGGCTATCCTACAAGTAGGGAAAGAATCCCCAAAACACGGACAGATAGATCATATAAATTGTGTAAGTAAGCTGATAGGGTCATTGTCGAGATATATCGATTATACTCGAGCAGGTTGTGCCCTGCAGCTATCATAGCCTGAGAAGTTCTGATTGAGTTCATGTGGTAACGGCGGTGGACACCTCGACAAAAACTCTATATATCTTTATCTTATTCGGACTTTACCAGTTCTAAATGACCCCATACAGGACCTCGTCTTAATTGTCGTATATTACATCAATCTGTAGTGTATCGCAAATAAAAGAGATATGTTACTGTATACACCGATAGATTTCATCCTATGATGCGTAACCACGTACGTATAGGATGCACCGTTCTGTACACACCATGCTATTCAGATAGTGCGCACCTGCAACATGCCGAATATACCTGTCTACAGGATCGCAAGTGTGGAGGCCCAGACACAGACAAGAGTTAGAGCAAGATACAAGCCATCCCGCGAAAGTATTAATATTTTTTAATATAGTTATTTGAACCCCGAGTCAATGTCATAAATTTGAGGCCACAATACTTTTACGAAGGTCTTAAAGACTGTGCAAATTTATATTTTACTGTGCTTCTTATCGCGCGTAATAAGAGTATGAGCTATTATACGGTTTGAATGGGAAGAATTCACCCGGTACAAAATTACTAAGAGTTGCTGAGTGCTCTACCTTAATACATCTCATTGAACTAACGCGTGCCTCTATCATGACAATTAATCCTGATCATCAATAGATCAAATACTCATATTATCTTGGAACTAACTAGAGCTGGGAAATTCACATATATTCGTTGTCGCAGACGTCGGGGATGACTTCGTGTATTCCTGTTAGATGACACATACGCATGTTATACTGTTGAGTGACCCGTGTTGGTGTGTACTGACTATGTTATTAGATCACTATATGAGAGAAGGATACATTTTATGCGGGGCCCAAAGCGCAGGTCCTCTTACCTAGAATGTCTAATCTAGAATTTCCACAATGGAAGATATTAGTGATACAAGGTAAGTATTTTGAACCTATTCCTTAAGCTACTACCTCTTTATATAATAGAATTTATTTTTGAGATAACGAGTGATGATGTCAAATGGGGTCCTATTTTGAAACATAATAGACTGTGATCATCACTCCAACCACTTATGCTACAACTCTCTTAATTGGTAAATGTAGATATTATGTTTTTATAAAATTGTATCTCCAGAACGTATCCTGTCAGGGATAGAGGTAACACGAAGTTCTATAGTACTCTATCAAAATCATTAGCTGAAACCAAGAGAATTTTGTACCTGTCCTCTTTTAAACGTAAATATATATAGATTGAATAGCATATTTCTTTCTTTACGCATACACATGGAATACTCCAACCTAGGCAAATAGGCCACCGCACTACCAGGATGCAAAATATTTATATAATTTTGACTTACCAGAGCCGAACCTTTCTATAACATGATTAGTAATACGGTGCTTGTGACTCTCGGTTATTCTTATACTAATATGTATCACAAGCATTATTCCGTTGAGGCTAAGGCCATGCCATTTACTCATCCAACTAGTATACGTTATATACAATGCAATTATGATTAGCTGATCTGTTCTGCTAAACACAGTTACTCAAGTGAACGAACTATGCAAGCTACGCATCGACTAAGGTACTTTTATATACCTTTTGTGCTTGTAGGTAACCTCTGATTGGTTGGTACCTCCGCGCGCAGATTGGATCCATCAATCCCTATTATCAGCGCATATACAGTATCCGGTTGATTATAGTGGAGGTTTAACAGATATAATCATGACATACACGCAGCATATCATGTATTGTCATAATCTTCGGTGTCTTCTACTAGACCTAAGGCAACCTCGAGATATTTTCTCGCAGCGTAAATGTCCTAAGAATATGCTAAAGTCGTCTCATATCAGTCCTTGAGCATTTAAACATTCTTTACCCAAAACGATTGGCATTATGGCAGTTGCAAAATACATTGGCCTATAATATAATACCACTTCCCAAAACACATTTATCTTTGTTATATTTTGGCTGTGGGTTGTTGGAGGGTAACGTATCTTAACAACCACATTTTTTCTGAGTTGGTCACCGCATATTTAGATATTTTCCTTAATTTAATTACGTTCTCTACATAAGGCCCTTAATCAGCATCTGTATAACGGGTATTATCAACATCACTGATCCACATATCTTTGTTATAGAACCGTTTAAGTTGATTTTATGCGCGCCATGGCTTCTTGCCAAGTATCAAATCCTTTCTAGATATACATATTTAAGGCCATTGTTCGAATTTTTTCGAAAAATAGTCTGCCCAAACCCCAATTATTTGCCAAGTTCTTCCAACGAACTTGTTTAGATATTTTTCGCCCTTATAAACATTGGCTACCACTAGTACCCATCGGCTACGCCTTCCAAATTCCTAAAATTTTCCGATCTTAATATTTGCTTTTGTTGGGCTTACCCTTGTAAAACTCATCATTTCTTGGTTATCTTCTTTCTGAGTCGGTGGGGTAATTTTGTCTCCACTTTCGCTAGTTACTTGGCGTCTTTGGGTTGGGAAAATTGAATTTATAACATTCGTTTATCTTCCTTTGTAGTTGGTTTTGAAATTGTCACTAAAGCCTCCGTTTTGCATTATTTTACCTAGGTACATGATTTTGGCTTTTTCTTCTATATCAGGTCGCTGCCCTGTGTTTCCTCTCGAACCATTTTCATTACCATTCGAACCCTGCGTTCCAATCCTTTTAGCGGTTGGTTCGTGAATCCTGCGGAACATAACTCGGCCCAAAAATCTCATCATTTTCTGCCAGAAGCCTTTTAAGTTTTTCTATTCCAGTTGTTGTGCGTTAATTTCTCTTCAGGTTTCCTCTTTCATTCTGGCGGCAAGCTCCTCGTAACCTTCTTCTAACATTACCCGGTCTTCTGTAAGTGTTGCGGTTATAGAGTAGCAAAAGGAAATTTCAGGGTGAGGTCCAAAATTGTCAAAATTGTTAGGACAGTCTTTTCCATGTGTACCCTAAAGAAAGCCTGCGATTTATGTTAAAACAATACCTGCCCGATGCACCATAAAAGCTATTCAAACCTCCTTGTAACCAAACCTAATTTGGCAAGTCTAGGAATTAAACTTCCGCCTATACGGACCTCTTCAGTTCCAATTTTACGTTACCCGTGCCAATGCATTAGGTCGCCCTTCCTCAAAAATACCATCACGTTTTCAAACTGATGTGTATTGTAAATGGCCAGGAAAATGTTTTATCTCCGAAGTGGGGTTATTGTTTCACTGGTCTTTAGGTTTATAATCAAATAGGTTTTCAGCGAATACGCCAAAATCAAACTTTCCATAAGAAAATTGACCCTGGTGAAAAGATAAAAGATTTAGAATCCGTAAACCCGTTTAATGGCTGGGGTCATTGGGAATCTAAAGCATTGGCTCGTTTCTGTCAAAGCCACTTTTGTAATTAGCAAGGTTAGCCCCAAAGGTAAAGTTACTTTTTATCGCTTTATTTATGCCATAGGCATAAATTGGCCATAAAACTCCGTAGTTGGATATTAATCCCTTTCTTCTGGGTATATAGGCTTAGACCTAGTCCACGCGGTCGTTAAACGCTGACCACTGTAAGATTAAGAAAGTCTTGTTGTTATCATTGTAAAGATACGATTGGTTTCTGTGTTTATAAATGATATATGATTTGTCTTCCCTGGACCGTGGAAAACGTAGGATTTATTATAAATCTATTGAATTTTGAAGCGTTCTGTGAAGAAACATCGTAAAGACACCAAACGGAATTGTCTGCCCTGTAACCTTGGTAAGGCAGAGAAAAAAAGAAAAGATATATATATAGTTTTTTTATTAAACATGGATATTAGTGTATTACTGTATAGTTCCCTTTTTCAAATTATTCTTTTGCATTTTTAGGTAATAATAAAAGCCATATTCTGCTTGGGAATTTCATTAGTAGCTCTAGGCCCATTGTTTTGGCTACTGTTTCTGGTTAAGTACTTCCACTCCCTTTATCATATAGATAATAACTGAAATATTGGGGTCTTTAGAGTATTATGTTATTGGGAATTATCCATTGACTTAAAAGCCATCTCCATTGGCAGTTATTCATTGGGTACACCAAAGGTATCCTGAAAAGAGGCGGTAAACCGATTTAGAAACCTCACATTGTAATGTCGCCGGTACTAAATAACTTCCTTCTGCGTAATAGAAAACCGTGTCCGTATCACTGATAAGAACATTATTTTGCGTCGTCCATTTATAAGCTGGATAGCTCCACTGGTTGAAATATTTTACTACACCTTCTGGAAAATATACTTCATTATTGGCAGTGCTTAGGGCTATCAAGGAGGCGTCCAGAGGCGATATTCAATAAGTTCATTTGATCTTAGATCGCATCCGTTTTTCTGTATTATAATGAAAGACCGGAGTCGTAGCTTGATAAGGATTCGGCGGTCGTAATTTAGATTTAACCATCCTTAAACCACATTGAAGCTCTCACCGGTAAAGTACTGTTAGTGGTTGAGAATATCAATTGTTTCTTGGGAATTACCACATTACACTACCAAGTGCTGAAATTGTTAGAGATTGATTTGAGAAGCACCACTGGTAAGTATTGGAGCTGGGAATTAAAGCTGGTCAAGGTTGCTTGAACTTTTTATAGTCACCGTTTTTTCACTTAGTATTTGTAACAACTAATAGGAACTACCATTGCACGTTGAACGTTGGTCCGTCTTTGTCCACTGAATAGGAGAAAATACTTTTTAAATCGCAGGTAACATCTGTTTTTGGAGCCATCTGATTATTACTGCGTTAATTTCTTACTTACCTCTTAGCTCGCTGGTATTAACACAATCGGTAGTATTTCCGGTGGTGAGTTGCGTATTATCTCAAAAAGAGTCTGGTGGACCAAGTTTGGTTTCCCTTATTTTTGGAGCGGAAGTTCAGGGCCCTCCGCATAATGTAACTTCTGCGTAATAGGACACCTACTGCGGTTGCGGTTAGCGTACTGTTTGGTTTCCCCAGTATGCTAGGTTGGCCTTAAAAACCGATTGTAGGTTACCGATGCTGCATCTGATGACACTGCTAAATTTGCGGTAGCGCCTGCGTAAAATAACCATTTGAGGGTTATCCCTAGTAACGGTAAAGAGGACGGGTGGCATTACTAATGGTTACGATATTGGAGTTTCTGTACATATGCCAGTGCCTGTATTTTACAGAGTAGTTTTCCCGGAAAATCGCGTCATTAGATCTATGACCGTAGGTATAGGCACCTGCTGTACTGGGTTGAATAATTGTTGATCCTTTGTACCATGTATAGTTTAAGGCTGTGATAGTTCATTACTTTGCTCTAGGGAGCATAAACTTATCACCGGAGCCACATTCGAGTTTCAACTGGTGTGTTCAAGGCTAAGCCTACCACTATTCCTATTTGGTTCTATGGATAACGATGGGGTATTTGCAGATCCGAACAGGTGCAGCCGTAATTCCAGTTCCACAACATATAACCACTTTCAGAAACTACAAAGATGATCACTCCCACTACCTGGTAAAAGGCGGATGTATTTTTTACCAATGTATACCGATTAGGTTTCTGATTGCTAATTATATAACTCTCCAAGTTGTTTGTACGCCATCGCAAATTTTGAATTTTTTGTGATTGGTGGCGCATTAGAGTCACCTTAATTCTCTAATCGCTAGAGTTGGAATTGAAAATCTATATAATACATTTCAAATGCAATTTTCTTTGAGACCCCGGACTTGTTTCGCTGGACGTTGTGCTTCTACCCTAAATCTGTAGGCATCGTCCCCTAGTATTCTGTGGGTAATGAAAACTTTAAAATTCAAATCAAAGTCCGAATTCTTATCTGATAACTTTGCTTCAATTTCTTTTGGGTGAGGTAAATGAACCGCTTGCATCGGATAGCTCTAATAACAAATTCTTGTCACTAATTTTACCGTTCGGTAGCCAGGCTAAAATTAATAAATATTGCGTTAAGGTTGCGGGATGGCACAGGCAGCTGTCCAAACCGAACTTACCTGCAAATTGGGTTATCGGCAGGTGAGGTTTGTTTCAATGTCTGGGCTGTAATTGAGTTTATACCCAAACACCATCACTATTAGAACGAAAATTAGTAAGCGTTATTTTTTTTGTTCGGGTTCATAAGATGTTGTAGTTAGGGTTACACGCTATTATTGGTGATAAATTATTTCAGATAACTTTTTTAAAATTTGGCAATATCTTGAGTAACAAAGTATTCAAACAACAAATATGTCATATAATTATAATACTAGAAATTTTAAAGTTGTGAAGGACATTTAAATCTGTTGTGAAACCCGTATATTGTATGGTATGCGTAATTTATAGTCTGCGTTCCCTGCATTTCCCCTAACCTTTGCGCGATTCAAAAAAGCAGAATATGCAGTGAAGCATTAAAATCGCAAATTTTATTGAGCATATGTTGAGGAAGATTGGGTAATGGTTTCCTAAAAGAAGCTTAGATTTAGATTTCCACCCGAGCCAAAACGCTATCTCATATGGACATGCAAGTTCTATAGCCTTAATTCGGTTTGGGATTAAGATATCAGGGCTCGCCGGTTAATTTGCGTTTTGATGACACCAACCCTGCCAAGGAAAGAACAGGAGTATGTAATCCATTAAAGAGGACGTGAAATGGGCCGGATATAGTGGGATACAGAATGTTTTGCTTCGGATATTTTTCAAAATCTATTACGATTGGGCCCTTTGATGCTCATTAAAACAAGGTAAGGCCTATGTGGATAGCCAGACTTCCGAGGAGATTGCGATCCAAAAAGGGACTTCTACAGAAGCAGGGACTCCTATAGCCCTTTCAGGGAGCGTTCTGGAAAGAAGAACCTTGAAATTATTTGAGGGTAGCGCGATGCGGAAAGTTTAAGGAAGGCGGAACTGTTTTTAAGGGCAAAAGTGGATATGGCCCTCTCCAATATGTTGATGCGTATCCTATAATGTACAGATTTTGTACAGGGCTATCACAGAACTAATACCGATTGGCTGTATTTACCCAATGTACGATT
>Ga0163217_1117835_pt1 | contig 16354 bp, 17 predicted proteins | sample SynspAceP_FD_185933 | JGI IMG/M metagenome (GOLD analysis project Ga0163217, IMG submission 185933) | Saline lake microbial communities from Ace Lake in Antarctica - Synechococcus sp. Ace-P (PacBio error correction) | ecosystem: Environmental > Aquatic > Non-marine Saline and Alkaline > Saline ... | reverse complement strand
ACCCATACAAACCAAGGGTCTTCGAAGCAACTGGCTTCCCGATCTATGACAAAACCGATGATCTATTATCCACCAGCGCTTGCTGATGCTGGCCGGTATCCGCGAAGATCGCCCCTGAATCACCACGCCCGAGGATCAAGACCAGTTCAAACGTCTTCTGGGGTGATGGTAGCCAGTGGGTCTGTCCTTTAACCCTATATCCGGCAACCCTTCGCCGGACGCCCGCTCTTCCGCGGCCGGTATCCTTGCCGAGAGTTTTCTCGACGGCGCCACCCTCGGCCATGGTGCTGCGGTGACACATCTTTTCGGGCACGGGTTGCCAGAGCTTTTAGCAAGCAGCGGATGACCAGCCAAAGGCGGCACACGTTGTAACCTATTCGGCTATTCAGAGTTAGCCGATCCTTGAACGTATGGCGTTGTGAGCTTATGACTTGGCTGGGACACTCGGTCAGCTTCTATATTTCATCGGAAAAGCCGAGAAACCGGATCAAACTACGCAGTGACGGCGTTTCGTATTTTCTGGATTCACACTGCCTCTCTGTAAAAAGGCACGGCGCCGTCACTCCGTCACCGGCGGCGAGCTCGAGATAACATCCCTGCTGGATATGTATCTGGTCCGAGGGCAGCCTGTCCGTTCAAACGGGATGGGGCGCGGCTATTGCCATGGCTGGGATACCGGCCACCATGCTGCAAAGCCTGCTGGACGCAGGCAACCTTTGTGTGCGTACTGCTGGGAGCCAACGTCAGGGTATGCAAACGGGTTGTCCCTTACACAAGAGATTTGTCGCCTGTCTTCGTAATATGGCGGATCGGACCGTGGCACCCTTTGCAAGTGCCATGGCCTGAACGATACCCGCCAAGAGAACGAGTTGGAGATAATACTCTGGAAAAATTGCTCGGGATAACCTGTTTTAGGCATTGCGTGTTCAGGATGCAGGCAGGAGTCTTGCGTCCTGGTTTGACGAGGAACCCTAGCAATGGGACGCGCGGCAGATCATGGTGTCCGCGATGTGGTGTCTGGGCACGCGTTGTGCAAAAGTGCCGACAAGCTCTTGCAGGATGCAGGGTGAAACAGCGATGTTTGTCAGGTGTATATATATGTGAGTTCTGCTCCTGCGCTACTTCTGTTATCGATTCCAGGCAGGTGTGCTGTGGTCCCTTCCATATTTGGCCGCTCGCGGTGTTGCTTTTGCGCTGTATCGGCTTTTGTACATCTTTGTGGTCGTGTTCTCCTCTCCCTGTCGTTTTGTTTTTGACTCCTAATCTTCTCACTCCCCTATATTATTATTTCTCGTCTCATATTGATCAGCTTCTCCCTATCTCTGTATATCTCTATCGCGTGTCTGGTCTCTGCCTCTTATCACTCTCTCTCATGGTGCCGGTCGTTCGTTCGAAAGTTGTGCTCTGTTTTCCTGGCTGTATTTTGTCTATACCGCGAACTCTGCCGATGTGTTTTTCATATATGTCGGCAAATTGCGAAGAACAAAAGCCAGATACCATCCTATTTCATCTGGCTGCTCATGAGACCGGGCTCGGCCTTAGTCTCCTTTGATCAATGGCTCTCTGGGTGTCTCCGCCCAGTTCCTCTATCTTGTCCTCCTCTCGTACTCGTCAATGTGATCGGTACGTTTCTCTCTCCATTCTCGTAACAGGCGTATCCGTAGCTGCCAGTCTTGCGCCGCGCCTTCAAGTCGTTATTTGTTGCGTCGCTCAGTTCCCGCGCCTCTGCTTACTGTTCTATAATTGTTGGGATCCATTATTCTCTCTCTGGAGCGTCTTGAATATCGTGCTCAGTCGCTCTCCGTTCGTTGTGATCTCTCTCTGGCTGTTTGTATAATGACTGCTCGTGTTTCGAAGTCTATTTTTGTATCGGTCTGCACTTTGTGCCTTTCACTTCTCTTGCTCTTCCGTGGTGTGCAAATAGCTTCTCCCTTGTCATCTCTCCTCTTTTGGTTATACCTATACCTGTGCCTGTTCCGTGCCTTTGTTCTGGTTGCTCCTATCCTCCGATAACTTCTCATTGTCTGGCCTACGGTCTGATGCTGCGATTTTTTCTTCTCGGTTTTATTACCATATCTGTTACGTTCAGGCCTTTTTGGTGGGCACCGTGCTACTGGTGTTGCATCCTTCTCACGTTTGCAGAACGTCTTTATGGGCTGGCCAGTCACTTCCATCTATAATTCTTCCTCACCTATCGCTGTGTCGTTCTGTCAATCTTCTGTCGCGCACCTTCAAGAAAGGCGGGGGCTGGAGATTCATGAGGACGGGCAGATCACCGTGAATACCTCCTCTTTCAGGGATGAGTCTGTATCTCCTTTCTGTTTCTGTCGCTATTTATCTTTTTTACCGTCGTCAGTGTTCAGAATTTCGCCAAATTATATCGCTCCTCCGTCATTTTTAGTATGATCTCGATATAATCTCGCATTTACTGGGTCAGCGCTGGACATCTCTCGATATCCTGCTTGGAAGTGGCGTGGCCAAAAAAACTGCGCACTGACAGTGGACTGCCCGATTACGGCACATGGACCACACAGGGGCATACCGCCCCGCGATATTTCGGTCCATGCCGGTTGCAGATATCCGGCGCGCGCTTTCCGAATCTGTTGGGCTGGATGCCAGACTAAGTGCCATTGCGGAAAAGCAGAGAATTGTCAAGCTTTGGTCGACTAGGATACACGGCGCGCGCAACCGTGGCTTGGCGGTACCAGCCGCGGGCTGACGGCGGCACTGTTCATTTGGCAATACCTCACTCCAGCGTGCTGCAGGAATGCGATAACAAAAGGGAAACAGCAACAGTTTGAGCCCTGACTTGGAAACTTCCTCACCAGGTATCAGTCCCCGCGCCCGGGCCATCCGGCTTGCGATCAGCTTGTCGGGCTCTATTCCTTCGAAAAGCCGGCCAAACACCTTCGGTTCGCGCGCGATCATGGTCGGGATTTTTCAGATACCGCCCGGTCGCGGGGGTATTGCGCCAACTACGTGGCAGATACCCCCATATGGGCCTGGGAATTGGCCATTTATTACCATGGCAGCACCACGCAGGGATCATTGGTGCTTCTACAAATCCCCACAACAGATACCCCCGTCCATGATGGTCGGCTCAGGATTTCCTGGAGCCGGACAATAGATCCAATCCATTATCTCCGCAATCGCTGGATGTGTTCGTTATTCCTATCTGGAAATTATCTGCTCCGCAATGTTGACCTGCGCTGTCCCCGAAACAAGTTATGCGGCGTGTTCCCTTTCGAGCAGTCGAAGACCTGACCAGCAGCAGATGGATCACCCTTTTTTCAAAGGGTCGTTACACGGTACGGCCACTTTGATCCGCGCCCTTGCCAATCGCTTCGGCTCAGCTTTTTCGAAAGCATTGATTAATCACACGATTTTGCAACAGGCGGGCGGGGCTGCTTGCACATCTGCGATATGAACAGACCCTGATGACGATTTCATGACTGCTCGCTTCGCCGACACGTACGCTTTCTGTGTGGGTCTGCCTCATTAAACCGGCGATCTTGATCGGGTGCGGCTGTCAGTCTCGACGATCTTCGTACGATATATAGTGCTGTCTCCTCCGAACTGGCGTGGAAAATTCATTCTGAAAAGAAAGGTTGCACACATCGCGACCTACACTGATGCACGGCGTTCCCAGATTGATGGCTTCTGCAGGTTGCACGGTCCACTGCTTATTCTTTCGTATTATAGCGCTTGTGTCATTGTTACACTCGCTTGTATGTCATTGTCGTATCCACTGCCATATTGATCTGTCTCATTCTCTTATGATCCATTCCTCCATCGTTTATCTATGTGATAGTGAACTCAATCTCACTGTTTTCGCTTGCTACACCCTTTCCCACCGCCCTGTTGGACATCTGCGGACAGCATTTACTGGTCGTGATCGATCAACAGTAGACCACTGACAGCGTTCAAGCTTTCCAGCATTTACTGCTCAGGGCACAGAGATCTGCACGATCATCACTTCGGATCGCGACGGATCGTTTTGTCAGCCTTTCGCCGCGGGTCTGGCGTTTTTGGTCGCGCCGCTGGCAGGGACCCACGTGGGTCGCGTTATCCTGACGGCTACCACGTCCTTTGGCCCGCCTCATCTTATGGCTGGCGCGATCTGCTGCATCGAGCTGACGCCGATATCTGATTCGACCCCGTTCTGGCATTACGCGGCATTGCCCGTTGCGAAGCGGGGCAGGCAGGAGATCCTATGCCACCGACAAGCTTGCCATATCCTGCGGAGCTTTTCGATCCGTTTCGCCGCCTTGATCCAACGATCCGGGTTTTCAAAGTCCTGGGTTCGGTCGCTGCCCGTCTTCTCAATGATGGCCGGGCCAGAGATTGAGCGGATTGCTTACCCCCACTGGCGCTCCATCTGCGGGATGGGGGCTGGCGCACAGCTCTGATGCCCTGCGGATGCGGCAACTGAGAACGAAGATCCGCGCCACACCGAGGTGGACAAGCTGGTGGCGCCCTGCACGCCCCCTGTCTTGCCGTGTCGGTTCCCTGACACTGGACCGCTGGTCCATGACCTGAACGCGATCAACCTGCGTGCGGCCCGGCCATTCATTGAAGACGGCAGCGCCACCCAGAGGCTTTGAAAACCCGGATCGTTGATCAAGGCGGGCGAAAGGCAAATCGACAAAGGTCCAGATATGGGCAGCTTGTCTGGCAGGTCTGCCTGCCCTTCGCAACCGGGCATCAATCGAAAACCGCGTTATGCCAGTACGGCGCGAACAGATCGCGTCGCTTCTCAGATCGCGCCAGCCATAAGGAATGATCGGGCCAAAGACGTTGGTAGCGTCAGGGATAACGCGACCCGTGGCCTGCACGCCGCGACCAAAAACGCCAGACCGCGCGATAAGGCTGGGACCCAAAACCATCCGTCGCGATCCGAAGTGATGATCTTGAAAACCGCCCTTGGCACAGTAAATCTGCCAAAGCTTTGGCAAAACGCTGTCATGGTTCTGTTGGACGTCACGAACCAGGTATTGCTGTCCCGCAATTGTCCAACAGGGCGGTTAGTTGCCAAGCGGGAACGTGGCATTGCTTCTTCAGTTCCTGTGCTGGATTGACGTATGGCTGTGTCGAACCTGCATCCAGCGCTGATACATCCCAGCGGCTGATCATACGGTGGGCCGTGGCACCTGCCAGAAGGCATCAATCTGAACGCTGCCCTCAGGTAGTTCGCGAATGTTTGTGCCCACCTTTCTTTTCCAGAAGAACTTTTCCATCGCACCTCGTCAATCGTCGAACTGGACGCCGCCCACCGATCATGATCGCCGGGTTTATGAGGCAGACCCAGAAAGGCCGTAGGATGTCGCGAAGCGCAGTCTTAAATCGGTTCAATCAGGTCTTCATATTCGCAAGATGTGCACAGCCCCGCCCGCCTGTTTGCAATCGTGTGAAATTATTCAATGCTTTCGAAAAGCTGCCGAAGGGCATTTGGCAGGGCGCGGATTCAATAAGTGCCGTACCGTGTAAACCTTTTTGAAAAGGTGATCATCTGCTGGCTTTGGTCAGGTCTTTCGATCTGCTCGAAAGGGGAAGGCCGCATACTTTTTCGGGACAGGCGCGGTCACATTGCCGGACAGATAATTCAGATAGGATACGAACACATCCAGCGGGGGATTGCGGTTAGATATGGATTGATTTCTGTCCGGCAGGGAATCCTGACCACCATCATGGACGAGGGGGTATCTTTTTTGTTGTGGGATTGTAGAGCACCATGTCCTTGCGTGGTGCTGCCATTATATGGCCAATCCCAGGCCCATATGGGGTATCTTGCCACCGTAGTTGGGCCATACCCCGCGGACGGGCGGTATCTGAAAAATCCCGGACATGATCGCGCGCAACCAGGTTGCCGCTTATTCGGAAAGGGAATAGAGGCCCGACAAGCTGATCGGCAAGCCGGATGGCCGGCGCGGGGACTGATACCTGGTGACGGAGTGCCAAGTCAGGGCCTCAACTGTTGCTGTTCCTTTTGGGAGCGGGGGGGCGGGTGGTCGGTTTCTTTAATTTTTTTTGGGAGGGCAGAGGCGGTGTGCGGTGTTTTTTTTGCAGCGGGGGTTTTTTTTAGGGCCGGGTGGACGGTGCGGCGTGCGTGGGGTGTTTGTTTTTATATTCTTCTGGGTCTGAGTTTATTTTTATTCGCATTCCTGCAGCACGCTGGATGAGGGTTATTGCCAAAAATGAACATTGCGCCGTCAGCCCGCGGCTGTACCCGCCAAAGCCACGGTGTTGCGCGCGCCGGACCAGTCGACCAAAGCTTGCAATCCCGCTTTCCAAGGGCGCACTCGGGGCTCCAGCCCAACAGATCGGAAAGCGCGGCCGGATATCTGCAACGATGTGCGAATATGTCGCCGGGGCCGGTATGCCCCGTGATGGTTCCAGTGCCGTATCGGGCAGGTCCCGTCAGTGCCGCAAGTTTTGCGCCCACTTCAAGCGATCGATGTCCCCTGACCAGATCGATATCAATAATCTCGGGCGGTTATTTTGCGATCTGGCCCCATAAGATTTAAATGCACGCCGGGCATCATCCACTGAGGAAACACGGGGTGATCTGCCCGTCCTCATTGAATCTCCAGCCCCCGCCTTTCTTGAAGGTTGCCGACAGAGATTGACAGAACGCCCGTGTACGGATGTGAAAGTGACTGGCCCGTCCATAACGTTCTGCAAAAACGAAGGATGCCAAAACACCAGTCGCGGTGCCCCAAAAGCCCTGACGTAACAGATATTCCTGCATCAAGCTTGGTGGCCCGCATTAGATCGAGGGATGGCGCAACCGCGACAGGCGGCGGCGCGTTGGTATCGGGGTTGACAGGGGAAACTATTTGCACCAACGTGGCAGAAAAGTAGGCCTGCCAGCCATACTTCGGCACGGTCTTTTCAAACACCGTCACCGGACTGCCTTCAGGCCCGAACATATGCCCCCTTCGCCATTAAACGGCGCGGGAACTGGGCCAGCACAATACGCTTTGAGCGCGGCGCAGACTGACGGATCGCCTGTACCAGATGCGGGCCGTACCCGTCACATTGACATCGCAGAGTAACGCGCCGGATGATCAAAGGCACTGGCCCTTCCCGGTCTCAGCAGCCAGATGATAGTGGTATCTGGCTTGTTTTTCGCAATTGCCGCCTGAAGGGCATCGCCAGACATCGCGTAGATCACCAACAAGCCACTTCGACGCCGCACCGTGCAAGGCGCAGACGCGTTTTCAGTGGGGCTGTTCTGCGTTGGGGGTGGGAAGTGTCAAAAAACAACAAACGCGGCGTGTGACACGACCAGATTCAGGCCGCCAGCCCGCGCGCCAATGAGCCAGCCCGCCTGTGATCAGAATCGTCTTTCTGCAAACATCGCCTGTTCCACCCTGCAATCTCAGAGCTTGCGGCACTTTGCCCACAAAACGTCCCAGCACACAGGGACATCGCGGCATGATCTGCGCGCGTCTTGCTAGGGTTCTCCGTTCAAAACAGGGACGCAAGCTCTTTGCCGCATCGCTGAACCAATGACCTTAAAAAAAACAGGTTATCCGAGCAATTTTTTCAGATATTTCCCATAACTCGTTTCTTGTCGTATCGTTCAGCATGGCTGCAAGGGCCTGCACGGTCGATCCAGCCATTATCAAAGGCAATCTCTTTCGGGACAAACCGTTTTGCTTACCCTGCACGTTGCTCCAGGCGTACGCACAAAGTTGCCTTGGCGTCCAGCAGGCTATGCATTGGGTGCCGGTAATCCAGGCATTGCATAGCCCGCCCCATCCGTTTTGACGGACAGGCGTGCCCTCGGGCCAGATACATATCCAGCAGGATGTTATTCTCGAGCTCGCCGCCGCGGTGACGGAGTGACGGGCGCGTTGCCTTTTTCAGAGCCAGTGTGCATCAGAAAAAATACAAACCCGTCACTGCGTGTTTGATTCCAGGTTTCTCGGGCTTTTCGATGATCGACGCTTGACCTGTCCAGCCCAAGTCAAAGCTCACAACCGCCATTAGCGTTCGGATCGCTTAACCTGATAGCCGAATACGGTGCCGCCTTTGGGCTGGTCATCCGCTGCTTGCAAAAGCTCTGGCAAACCCGTGCCGAAAAAAGATGTTGTCCACCCAGGGCACCATGGCGAGGGTGCGCCGTCGAGAAAAACTCTTTCGGCAAGGGATATAGGCCTGCGCCAACCCGTCCGGCGAGGGTTGCCGGATTATAGGAAAGGGACAGACCCCACTGGCTACATCACCCCAGAAAGACGTTTGAACTGGTCTTGATCCTCGGCGTGGTGAATCAGGGCGATCTCGCGGGATCCGGCCAGCATTCAGCACGCTGATGGATAATAGATTCATCGGTTTGTCATAGATCCGGAAAGCAGGTTGCTTCGACAGACCCTTGGTGATGGGGTAAGGCGCGCGTGCCAGGAACCGCCTGCAAGGGAATAATGCCTTTGCGCTTTGTCATCTCAAAATCTCCTTCAGATCTTTCAAAATAGCGCGCAGGCTATCGCGCAATCAGGCCGGTCGATTCCCGTAATCGCGGGTCAGGGTGCGCAGTCCATCGCCGCGAATTCCCGGACGGCGGGCAAGGCGGGGATAGGCCCGAAAGTTGGGATATTCCTCGACCACTGCGTTGTAAGTCCGGCCTGCCGAGAATATTTCACGGGCAAAAGCCGCCAACTGACGTCCGGTGCGCCACTAAAATGGTAGGTTCCCGGTGACGGCGCGCCCGTCATTGAAAGGCCCGTCATGCCCATCGTCCAACAAGGCGCGGCGATATCAGCAGCAGGGGTTAGGTCCGCCGACCTGATCGCCTCACGATTGTCGAGCGCTCGCGCTCTTGCACCAAGGCGCAGCATGGTCTCACGAAATTTCGCGCCATGGGCAAGACACCACCCAAGACGTGCGCAGGATTGCATGCGGCCCCTTTGCGTTCGCATTACTGCCTTTTCTCCGGCAAGCTTCTGCGCCATAGGCACCTAAGGGCCGGGTTGGGCATCAGGCTGCCAAGGACGGTACCTGGCCATACAAAGACGTAATCGGTCGAGATATGGAGAAAGGGAATACTGCGAGCAGCGCAGGCCCTGCGCCATGGCGCCTGGTGCTGTGGCATTGATCAGCGTGGCCAGATCCTCTTCGGATTCGCACACGGTCCACGCGGTGTAGGCCGCGGCGTTGATCACCACATCTGCATCACTGGCTGCGAGATGGCCGCGCCATGCTTTCGGGGGCGCGGTCAGAATCGGGCGCGGATCGGCGCCCCAGACAGGATCAGTGCGGATTCAATCACATGTCAGGCTGACAGTTCGGTCGGGCAACCTGTCCGGTCTGCCCGAAAACCAGAACCCGCTCATCCTTGGTTCCCAATCGCGGCCGACCACCGGCACGTTTCTGCCAAAAGGACGCCCACCATGCTTCGTTGTCCAGATACCATTGGGACCGTTCCGGCGCAGCCCTCTTCCAAACCGTCACCGGAAGGCTGCCAGCCCAGTTCCTGACGGATGCGTGCGGGTCAAATGGATAACGCGCATCGTGGCCGGGACCGGTCGGTGGACAAAGGTGATCTGATTCCCCCCCGGTTTTAAAAAGCACGTCCGCCCTGGGCCGTAGATCGTCCAGTTATGGCACAAAGCGTGCGGACAAGCTCCAGATTGGTGCGCTCGTTCTCTCGCCGATTGTTGTAGCTTTTCGTTCCCAGCAGCGCCCTTTTCCAACACCAGAAGCAGCGCATTCGGCGTGATCCTCGGGACAAACAACCAGTCGCGGATGTTGGACCGTCGCCGTAGATCGGCAAAGCTGCCCGCCAGCGCGTTCAGGATGATTCACAGGCACTAAGTTTTTTCCGGAAAAATGTGATAGGGGGCCGGTAGTTGTTGGAGCAAATTGTCAGCCACCAACCGGCAAGCCATAAGTCTCGGGCCCATGCCCTACCAATGGTCACTGGCGGCTTTCGATGCCGAATAGGGCTCGAGCGCGGATCATATGGAGTATTTCGAGTTGAATTTGACTGCCGGAATCATTGGGGCAAGGACCGAATACCTCCATCGGTCGAAAATTGTGATGAAAGGCGGGAAGCTGTCGGGTTTTGCCCGTCCGACCCATAAGCGCGCGCGGCTTCCAGCATATTATAGGTGCCAGTGATATTTGGTTCTCGACGAAATCGCCCGGCCCGTCGATTCGAGGGTCTACCGTGCTTCGGCGGCAAAGATGCATCACAGGCATCAGGCTTGTTGCTGCGCGAAGATCGGTCCAGATGCGGCAGCGGTCACGGATATCGGCGATGTTCGGAACACAATAGGCTTGGCTATCGCAACAGTCGCACATTTTCTCGAGGCAGGCAGCATAGGTCAGGCCATTTCGAGGATTTGACGACCTGATTGCCCCGCGCCACCGCAAGCGGGACAACAGCCGAGCCGATAAATCCTGCGCCACCGGTCACCAGAAGTTTCATGCATCAATCCTCAAAAAACGAAGGGCGACTCAAAATCCCGCAGCAGCGGTGCCTTGGCGTCCTTGTCGGACAAAAGCACCTCTCCACCTGCTGCATTCCCCAGTCGATCCCGATATCGGGATCTCAAACCGTGATCGCTCCGTCACATTCCGGCGCATAGTAATCCGTGCATTTATAGATATCTCGGTATCAGGCGTCGCGCGTCAACAAAAAAGCCATGCAGAAATCCGGCGGGGTACCAGTAACTTGGCGACCATTCTCGCAAGGACAGCTCGACCCCCGGACCATTTGACCATAGGTGGGAGATCCACGCGTATTATCGACGGCCACGCAAAAAGGCATCCCTTGCCACAAACGCACCAGTTAGCCTGCGCTATGTGGAGGTGACTTGGAAATGCAGGCCCCCGCCACCGCGTACCCACCCTTCGCCCGACAAGGAATGGTTTGTCTTGGACCAAAATCAAGGGTGATCCCTGTGCCGCCAAAAGTTCGCGCCGGTTATAGCTTTCGGAAAAAAAAACCCGCGCACATCGCCCGAAAACGGGCGGGCGTCAGGAAAACAAGGCCCTGCAATGCGGTTTAACTCAATTTTCACGACACATCCTTTGTAGAAAATATTAGTAAACTGCCCAGCATTGGCTTGGATGTGCCTTGGCCAGTGATCAGATATTTCCATCCGAAGCGCAGTGTTGCGATCAACTGATCTGACCGGTTTCATCAGGGTTTCGATTGACAAGAACCAACCCCTGCTTGCCGGGCGGTTCATTCACAGTGCGTAAGCCAGCAGAAATCCTCGGCGCCCCTCACGGACCGCGGGAACAGCCTGAACTTTTGCCTGACTTTGCCCATACGCAAATCCCGTTCAGCTTCATTATTGGTGAAGGGCGCGTTGGGGTCGCGTCAGAGAAAGCGTTATGGGCCTCCGCTTTTTTGCGCGTTTGCAGGCGCAGGCGCGAAGGTTGTGGCCAAGTTCTGCGTTTCGGGCGACCCCGGGCTTTTTCCGGCCTTTGGAAACCATGGCTTGCAGAGGGGGTGAGCTTCATGAAAACCACCGCCTGGGTGCAGGATGTTCATCGTAACGCTGCAGGAGCTCACCCATCACGCCGACCCCAATTTGTGCAATCATCGGTTCGGTGTCTTTTGCCACGGCTTGGCGTCCAGGCAAAAAGGTTTTCATGGTCGGTGGCCCACGGCTCTTTCTCAATCCACGATCAGCGCCTTGGAGTTCGCGAAGATGGTGGGCATTGCACCAAGGCGTGTTGTGGACACCTTTCCATCTTGAAAATACGGGGGCCATGTGATCGGTGCACGACAAGCCCGCAGACCCGGTCAGAAGATCGCCTCTGGGGACGAGACGCGGAAGTGGCTAGGGGGGCGAACAGATCACATGTACCACTGTGTTTGGCCAGGCCACGCGAAAAGCCGGGTCTCATCAGATGTTGACCGCCACTTGCGGCCCCCATCAGCCTTTGCATTATAGCTTCGCGAAGGGGTGAAGCGATCAAGCTGTGCGCCCGATAAGTCGCGGGCCAAAGGTGGCTTGGAACGGACTGAAAGGCCAAACAGATCAGACAACACAAGAGAAGACGTTCCTCCGGGAATTTGCAATGATAGGGTTTGCAAGTAGCTGGCGATACCGGCGATCGAGGCCGTAATTGAACTGCCCGCAAACACCCTCAGGAAGCCCCGCGCGCGTTGACAGCATCACACTGCCACCACCGACACAGATGTACCGGTGCTCGGTTACCTCTGACGGCGGCGGAACTGGCAAATCAACCACCTGACGCACCACAGTAATCTCTGCCATGCTGGCTGAGAGTGCCGGCCGCAAGGTCACCAAACCTTGTGCGGTAGTTGATGGATGATATGGTCAGGGCGTCGGACGACTGTCGCAACGTCTTCCCCTTATGCCGGCTGACCGGCCGTTTTGCGGGTCGGATTTACCCCTTCAAGCTTGTGCGTCCGCTTCTGGGCAGGTGGCTTCTTCAAGGCCGTCCACTCGACGGGGCTGGCTGCTGGTCTTACTGTTGAGAGCCGCTTGCCGTTCCAGCCGCGGATGATCCGCTGTTCAAAGCGCTTGTTCACTTCGAGCTGCTTTCAAATACCGCAGCCTCAAAAGTAGCCGGCGCGGCCTTGCAGCGGCCGCAAAAGGGTAGAAATGGAGTTTTTGAACCTTCAGACATGTATTCGTTGATTCACCGCTTGAGCCGTTCAGTCAACAATTATTCCTCAACCCAACATGCTGGGCAGTACGAAATATAGCGCGGATTCCAAACGGTCGCCAGTGCAACTTTACCCACGGGTATGATGCGGTGAGGCAGCGATGCCCAAGTGCTTCTCACCGTCGAAAGTAAAGGAACACGAATGCGAAGCCTATCACCGCCTTCTGAAGGTGAGCGAACCAAGTTTATGCATTTGAAGAAAGCTGGTTTGACGCAATGCCGCCATTGCAGACCAGATCTGCGTCAACAAATCGACAATTTGCCGGGAGCTAAGCGTAACGCAGGTCTTGCGCGGATATCGCCCCAAGCAGGCGCATTCGCCTGGCTTGTGTACGGCAGTCACAAATTCCGCCGCGAACCCGTATTGCGGATGCGACGTGGACTGGGATTTAAAAAATGATCGCGAAAGACTGGAGCCTGAGCAAATCCACGGGTTTCTTTCTTGAAAGACATTGGTGAGCCAAGCGTCAGCCCGGAGTGGATCTACCAGCAGTATCTATGCAAGATAAAGAGAAAACGGTTTGGCGACCTTCACACCCGCCTGAGGTGCAAAGCAACGGCGGCAACGCGCTATGCAGGTAATCGAGCGGCGCGGCCAGATCAAGAATAGAATTATCCATTAAAAAAACGCCCTCCTGCAAATCGTCGATCTGCGCAGCCGGGCATAGGGGATTGCGGAAGCCGATACCGTGATCGGCAAACAGGACACTCAGTCCTTTGTGCGCTGTTGAGCGCCAAGACGCGATGTTACCGTTGCCATTAAGGCCGTCAATTTAAAACAGCGCGGGGCTGTCAACGGATGCGATCTTGTGATTACCCTGAAGCCCTATCAGGAAAGGGTTTCTCACCTTGACCTACGACCAATTGGCAGAGAAATTTGCTTACCATGAAGATGGAATCGGCCCTGCGAGCGGCGCCGCAAGGCTTCTTTCGCGCCACCCCTACCACTCCTGGGAACGAAGGCCTCAACGAAAAACACCAAATGGTCTGATCCGGCAATACATCCCAAGGGAAAAGGAATTGATGATCTGAGTGATGAAGACGTTGCTGAGTATCCATCAAGGAAGATTAACAAGCGGCCTAGGAAAATGCCTTGGCTTCAGACGCCAAATCAACTATTCTTAGACCACCACCAACCTGTTGCACTGGTGAGTTGATCCGCGTAGTAACTCCCAAGCAACCCCCAAGCCGATTAACGGTTTTTGTCAGTTTGATTTGGGTCCGCGGATTCCAACTCGCCAGTGCACTTTACCCACGGGTATGATGCGTGAGGCAGCATGCCCCAAGTGCTTCTCCCGTCGAAAGTAAAGGAAACACGAATGCGGAGCCCTATCACCCGCCTCACGAAGGTGAGCGTAACCAAGTTTTATGCATTGAGGAAAGCTGGTTTGACGCAATGGCGCCATTGGCCAACCAGATCTGCGTTCAACAAAATCGAACAATTTGCCGGGATGCTTAAGCGTAACGCAGGTCTGCGCGGATATCGCCCCAAGGCAGCGCATCGCCTGGCTTGTGTACGGCAGTCACAAAATTCGCCGGACCCGTATGCGGATTGCGACGTGGACTGTGATTGAAAAAATGATTCGCGAAGGGACTGGAGCCCTGAGCAAACCACGGGATGTTCATCGAGACATTGGTGAGCCAAGCGTCAGCCCGGAGTGGATGCTACGATATCTATGCAGATAAGAGAGAGAAACGGTGGCGACCTTCACCCACTCGCCTGAGGTGTCAAAAAGCAACGGCGCAGCGCTATGGCAGTTATCGAGCGGCGCGGCCAGATCAAGAATAGAATATCCATTGAAAAACGCCCTGCAATCGTCGATCGCGCAGCCGCATAGGGGATGGAAGCCGATTACGTGATCGGCAAACAGGGACACTCAGTCCTTGTGACGCTGGTCTTGACGCGGCAAGACCGCGATTTACCGTTTGCCATTAGGCCGGTCAATAAAACAGCGCGGGCTTGTCACGGATGCGATTCTGTGATTAAACCTGAAGCCCTATTCAGGAAAGGGTTCTCACCTGACCTACGACAATGGCAGAGAATTTGCTTTACCATGAAAGATTCGCCGCGAGGCTGGCGCCCGAAGGCTTCTTCGCGCACCCCTTACACTCCTGGGAAACGGAGGCCTCAAACGAAAACACAATGTCTGATCCGGCAATACATCCCAAAGCGGAAAAGACATGATGATCTGAGTGATGAAGACGTTGCTGGATCATCAAGAAGATTAACAAGCGGCCCTAGAAAATGCCTTGCTTCAAGACGCCAAATCAACTTTCTTAGACACCGACCAACCTGTTGCATGGTGAGTTTGAATCCGCGGTCTCTTTGGCCATTGGGCGCCTTAATTTTTGGTGTTTTGGTCGGAATTTCCATGGCGCTTGATGATTTCTTGCTGAAAATTCAGTTGGGAATGGACCAGTTGCGCTTTATGAACAACCTCTGAACACAGGCTCTGCGCAGGATCGCTGAGCTTGAAGGAATTGGTAGTGCCCAATTGCAAGAGATTGTGATCTGCGTCGTCAGTTTGGCCCAAGAACAGCAAAATAGCAGGCAAAAACCTCCTTCGAGTGATGGGCTGATGAAGAAGAAGCCTGCAACGCGCAGGCCTGCGTGGCAAGTCTGGGGGAAGAAAAGCGGCGGGCCAGGCTGGCCACCGGGGCGACACCCTGCGCCAGGAGTCGGACACCGACGTTGTTCGAACGGCATGAGCCGCGCGTGCGGGCGCGTGTCGGAGCGCCCTGACGGCGGGGATGGCGAAGGGGGTGGAAAAGGCGGGTCAGGTGTTGCGACTTGCCGAGCCGCGCCTTTGGAGGTCACCGAGCATAGGGCGACAATCTATTGGTGCGGGCCATTGTCGAGCCGTGACGACGGCAGCCTTTTCCCGATGGGCGTGAAACGCTCACGTGCAATACGGCTCACGGCATGCGGGCGGCTGGCGGTCTATTGCAATGTTTCAGCAGCTTGATACCCGAGGATCGGGTTTGCCCAGTTCTGTGGCGACCTGTTTGGCGCCCGCCAGCCTGTGCGGCGGCCAGCGTGGACCAACTGGGAGTGAACAGCGCGGCGCGACCTTGGGCGACGTGCTGAACACATTCTTGGGCGTCTTACCTATGGGGCAGTTTCGGGCATCTGGGACGAGACCGGCCTTCGTTGTTGCGGCAAGCTGCACTGGGCTTGCATCGGTCCCTCCGATATTCGCCTTCACGATTATCGCGTCAAGCACTAAGGCGCGGTGATGTTTCCAGCCTTTCTGGACGGCGGAACGATCGTTCATTGATCACTGGGAGGGGAAACCCTGTACTACGCTCATCTCAAGCGGGGTGGAACCGCCCACGCTCTCTGCGGCCACCATTCATTTTACGCGAACTCAGGGGCCATCGAAAGGAGATCGAGAAAGAAGGGCCGTTTGGGCCACGGGCGATGAGCGTGTTGCTCAAACACCGCCCAATTATATCCGGCCGTGCAAGGGCACGAGGCTCAAGGGACCCCGGTAGGCGGATAAGGACCGAACTCTCGCAAAAACCGGTATTCGTCAGAGTATCGGGTCCACCGATTACAGGGTCATTCGTCCCGCCCCGCGGGGGCTTCCGTGCCCTTCCCCCACGAAAAAAACATCTTTTCAAAACCCGCCGCTGGGGGACCCCAAAACCGCCCCTTTTCGGGCCCCAACCCGAAAAGATCTCTTCTTTCCTTTTTTTT
>Ga0163217_1017396_pt1 | contig 16355 bp, 3 predicted proteins | sample SynspAceP_FD_185933 | JGI IMG/M metagenome (GOLD analysis project Ga0163217, IMG submission 185933) | Saline lake microbial communities from Ace Lake in Antarctica - Synechococcus sp. Ace-P (PacBio error correction) | ecosystem: Environmental > Aquatic > Non-marine Saline and Alkaline > Saline ... | reverse complement strand
AATATTTTCGACCAAATGTGTGGCTGGTGTTATTTGCACGTTAGTATGGCGGAATATTAGATAACCGTTATTTGGGGAGGTTTGGTATCCCGAATTTTTAAATGCGGATAGGAAAGGCAGTTATTATTAGTGTTTTGTATGAAAGTGCATAATAGTCGCATGGTAACATTACACCGTTTAACGTTATGAATGTTAGATGTATGTAAGGTAACGGAAGCAAAGGCTAGATATAGTCGTAATTTATTTACCGGGAGAACCTAGAGCCCATTCCGATGCCGTTGTTAATACGTTCAGAGGTTACACGATGTTTATGTTTATTCGACAATGATTGGGATCTAATGCTCCGCCCGGATTGGGAATCCATAAAAGAGAGATTTTTTGCAAATCAATTGTTATAACCAAATTCACCCACGTGCATTCCGCGTCTAGGTGACTACCCAATCTAAATTTACCCTATGTCCGAATAATTGCGTAATTGTGTGTTTGTGGTATGCCAAAAAAGGTTGAAGATGCTAAGCCATCAGAGAGGTAGAAAACCAATGAGCCTCACTGGAACCCAGAGATTTACTTTAGAACCGCAAATATCCAGGCTTGGTAACTTGGGCAAGAGAATGTTGCTCAGAAGAAGCCGCAAAAAAACTTTGTGATGTGGTTATGGCGTCCACAGCTACTGGGGGAAGCAGTTATTTAGGACTTTGCCTCTTCTATGAACGCTACGGAAAAGAACCAAGTAAAATTAAACAGTAGAAAACATTCTTTCTGAAAAAATAAGATTGGTTCAAGCTGTGAGTAAATCTAAATCGCATTTTTTCAGGATGTACGAAAAATAGGTAGTCAGATCCATACCAAACCAATGATGATTTCTCACGTTGCTGTAACGTCACATGGGTGTACTGGTTGTTATTAATTTTAATTGACCACGGGTTGAGGTTTATATTCTTATTTGGATCAATTTCTGCTGATCACGGAGGCTAAAGTTAGGAGCATTGCTTTAATGCAGGGTTTTAGTGATGGTTTTTTGTATTGCCTAATATATTTGGTGATTATTTATCGCACGGATTAGACAGGTTAATACCTCTTGTACTCCGATTTGAAGAAGTAGAAGAAGTAAGGGTAAAATTGATTTATTTCTGTTTCGTAAATAAAAGGTGACTTCTGATTTGATTATTACCATAAAAATTAGGAATCATGTGGCAAATGTGGAATGATCTCGCGAAGCAGAGGTTAAAAGAGCCATGGCTGAAAATTAAAGCATTACGAGAAGATTTTACCCAAACGTAGTTGTACCGGAGGAGCATGAAGATTAGAATCGGACTTTGAAAGGCGGCCGTGTGAAGACTTTTTTGGAACTAGTGGAATTATTTGCTAAAAGATGGCTCTTGTACGTGAAGAATTTCCGGCGGAGGACACTTTAGAGAAAGACACCAAAGGAGATGGTGTGAAGCAGGAAGAACAGAATTCCAGTTTGTTTTGCTTGGGAAATATAAAGGCACCCTTCCGATGCAGTATTGGCATAAGAAGAATTGGTTTACGAAAAATTTTGAAGTTAAGAAAGATTACATAGTTTGATGGTTGTAAGTTGCTTGGTTTTAAAAAACACTAGCAACGACAACGAAAACAAAACTTAAAAATATGTATCTTACATTAAATATTTGGAGACCAAAAAGACTCAATCAAAGGGTCAATGGTCGTTATAAGGTTACGGAATATCTGAACACAATGTCATTTTAGAAATGATGGATGTTTTACGAACAATGATAAACAAGGGGATAATGCCTGTGGGTTTGTTCATGATTGTCCGTGAAGGATTTTGCGGATTCTTAGTTCTATGTTATCAACGGTGAGGTAGGCCGATGAGGTGTTACTACCTGTCCAATTGGTTTGGTATGTTTAAGATGGTTGATGTTGTTACTATCATGACCTTCTTATGAGCAAAGCCTTTCTGTTTAAAGGATTATTCTGTTGAATAGAGGTGTTTTTGATAGTATTCAACATGTGTGGCTATAATATCTGTAATAACCTCAGAAATTACGCAAGATTTGCAAATGCAACGTTATTTCTAACACCCCCAGAATGCGGATTAGCGATGGATTGCTTGCACTGTTTGGTGTGGTGCTTTGCGTAAGCAAAGTTGGTAAATCGTCATGCATGCTTATTTGTTGGCGGCAAGGTTTCACAATACGCTTTATTGCACAAGGGCAAGTTGAAGCTGCGTGACGTGGTTAAACTGGTAGCGCAAATGGATTTAGAGGTTTCCGGGATGTTACAATTACAGGAGCTGCGGAAGTTGAGTGTTCTAGGAATTCATTTAGAAAAATATTGCGGGTATGAACAGAGAGTTGTTGAAAGGCAAAATGTTTCTTAAAATAGCTAGTTACTATTGTTTTGCTTGTACAAAAAATAAACATACAATAACCCCAATAAAAACGCGACTTCTCTATAGAAGGCGTTTTTTTGTTCTTTTAGCGTAGGTTAAAGGTCAATTTGGGTTTACTATATTTTTTACCTTTTTGTGCTCGAACGTGTTTTTGGGAACCTGCACGTAGCAATTTTTTGTGAAGTAACTAATTTGGGGGAAATTCATCACTCAAAATACATTTAAAGATATTGAAGCCTAGCTATTTTGTGATATTTTGTTGTGAAGCTAGGCTAATGTGTAGGTCATTATGAACCGTAGCTTAAATCCCCCGGATTTAATGACATTTAAAACATTTTTTGTGCCTACAAACCATATTCATTTTGTTTTTACTCAGATAGCATTATTCGGAAATTCATTTTACAGTTTTTACAATATTAACTGAGAGTATATAAGCTCGTGCTTTCCTGCAAGCTAACGGCTCCATACCAATTATTGAGTCTTTTTCTCCCGTAGCTATTGCCGCTTCAATTCTATTTGCATTCATTCTTGTGTAACATGTACAGTTGGGTTGCTTGTTTTTGGTCTGATAAATAGCGATTGTGATGCTTTAGGCCCTCTGCTGTTGTATGGCGATTACTATTTTTATGACCATTGTTGGATATTCCGTTCATGGTTCTTTGAGTTTATCTTAAGGCTACGTAGCGTTGTTCCTGTATCTAAAGATCAAATATTAAATGAAATCTTATCGGTTTTAAGCTTCTAATGCCATCTTCAAACAGTAATGCGTTTTTATAGTCGCTTATTGCACATCATTGTACGTTTCATCAACTTCGGGATCACTCATTTGAGTATCTTAAATGAATCCGTCTTTCCGTAGTACGCACTAATATTTTTATTTCTTATTAAGCTTCGAAAACAAAGCAGCGTCTTCTTGTATTCATTTCTTTTAATTTTAATATTGTTTTATCATTAGCATGTCATAAGGCTTTCAGGATATAATCGCAAGTGACAATTCGTAACAACACGCGATAGTTTGCCTTGTTTTGTTTTTTCAGTGTTACTATTTAAAAGAATATATCGTAGTCTCCTTTCCGCCTGCTTTTTGAAGCAAATATTCCGTTCTGATTTTTTCATTTGTTGATAAAGAAAAAATCATCTTATTATATTTTACAGGTTTACCAAATTAATAGCTTCTTGAAAACATGTATTATCATAGAAGGATTCTTAATATCTAAACCCCAAGCCAAGTGGCCGTTATTGAAGAAAAAATATAATTGATCTGTATAATGGAATAAATTCCTTTTTTTCTTAGTTGTTGATGTTGGTCCTAAATTTTCTAGGTTCTGGTAGGTTCCATCTCCTAAAATACAATTCCACACACAAATATCAGGTTTCACTAACAACACCTGGCTATCTGATTAAAAACAAGTTTTCCAATCCGAACTTAAAGGCAGGGATGACGGTAGAATAAGAAATCATTATTGAAAGGTAATTCCCCGGCTGGCTCGCCACTCCTCACCTTACTTAACAGACTATACAGCTTATAAATGGTTGATACCCATTTCCTTCTCGTTTTTAATTTTTACTAATTAGTTATTGTCGTTAAAATTATATGGTAGCATTATTCAGGAGAAAGCCTACAGATGTTATGATTATAGATTATTTTTCTTTGAAATTAACCGCGTTTTTAATCTGCGGTTTGTGTTTCACAGTGCTTACATACAATTCTAAAAAAGGCTGATATTCATTTGTATTTCTTGTTGAATACACGTTAGAATCTTTGATGAGGCATTATACAACTTTGTCACGATTAATAAACATAGGAGGAAATCAGGATTTAAATTGATCTCCAATTTATATATTTTAACTTTAAGCGCGTTAAGTATGTTGTCTAAAACATTTCATTTGGTTTCATTTTCTGATATATAGTTAGTGTCAGAATTAATGTTCCATTTTTATGGTAACCGCATTAAATTTTCGCTTTTCATATTGCCGTACCTTTTAGTGATGTTGGCGTATTTAAAATAATTTCAGGGTATGTATTCTTATAATTTTTATAAAGAATATCAATATAATAAAAGCATTTATCATGTTGTTAAATAATACGCACATCACCCGGCGGCCTTTTTTTTATAATACTCCAAAAGAATAGTTGTTTTTATCTTTTAGGCTAGTTATAAAACGCTTGCAGCCTCGATCGTACCACATTTTTTTCAAAATAAGAATTCAGGCTTTGATTAAAGGCTTAGATGAACTAGGTATTCATTTGAAGCATTTTGCGTTACATCTTGAGAGATTTAATATCATGGATAAACTTTATATAGGGGATATTGCTGTCGATATCAGGAATTTGTTTTCCTTAGTTTTGACAGTACTATTTTCCGCCACTTCATTTGGCCCTTACTCTTTTTCTTGGGCCTTTTAACCCCAAGAAAGAAGAAAAATTAGCATATAAGTATTTTTTTTCATCGATTACTTTTTTAAATGGATGCTTCGCTTTGATAGCTCAACTATTTCCAACTCATCGGTATCTCATTTAATTCTTTAAGGAGTATGAGTCGCATCATTCTATATTTATATCGAAAAAATAGTTACAACAATGTCGATGACGACAATATTTGTTGATAAGCACAGAACACGTAGTAAACAGAGTTAAAATTGAATATGTTAAGCAAGTTATCTCGTTTTATGTGCAACCTGGCCCGAACCGTTTATTTGCATTCTCCAAAAGCTTACTTTGACCTCTATTTATCACCTATTTATCTTCGTGATGAACCAATATTCCTGATATTAAAAAGCTCTGGACAGTATTAATAAGCAGTTATAAAAACAAATTAAATAGTATTTTAAGCTTTAAAAGATGAAAAGCGCTCTATCTCTTTTACATTTATTTATTCAATACAGCATATTAATACTTGTATTTCAGAGACCTTACTATTTCCTTTGCCCATTAAAAACCCACGTTAGTCAACGTGGTTATTGCTAGTTATTACCTAATATAGTTTACTTTTTTTTCTATTTGGTTTGATTTGCATCATATCTTTGTAGATCTTTAATTCTTTTATCGCGCTACCTAATCCACGCAGATTAATTCAGGGAATTTTTTTTACCACCAAAAAGTAATAAGATAGCGACTAAATTAATACTATAGAGGCCGGTCCTGGATTGCAAAAGTTATTTGATACTTATCATATTTTTAATTTAGAGCTACAAATTACTAAAAAGTATAGATGTTGTGTTAATATTTAAGATTACCTTAATTATATTTATAAAATATAGTTGATTCATTATATTACTACGAGAAATTAATATTTAGTTGGAAAAAACGTATATTTTTCCAAACTTGTAGGAAAAATATAATTATAGTTATTATTTGTGAGTTATGGTGAAGAAAAAGAAAAAAAGAAAAAGAAATTAGCGAAAAGTTTACTCCATAGTATCGCTTGGTTATTTCAATGAGAATACCTTGGAAGGAAAAAATTTCTTTAAATTAAGTAGGCTTAATGTTTTTATTACGGGCACTTTTTTCGTATGTGGCTGATTGCATTACTTACGTTATTGGATGGCCTTTACGCATGCGGATATATTCAGGTACTCCTCGACACAAACCTTAAAAACAGCTACAGAACTTACCTATAAAACCCCGACTTTAGTAAGTGTTTTTAAAATTTATACCATAAGTATTTAGATAATATAGGAAAGTTCTAATGGGAATTATTGCCAAACAACCAAATTAACCAGAGATCTTTTTGAACAGTTTAAAATTATACGCCTACCAGTATAGATTTAACCGATAAGAGATTCGTTTTTACGAGCACAAGTAGTTTTAGGAGATAATACAATTTTTGAAAAAAAACACAAAGTGTAAGGTTCAAATTTTGTTTTCACCGTTTTAAAACGGTAGTATTTTCTCAAGATTATATTGATTTTAAATATTAAACTTAGCCATTGAATATAGTTGCCACACACGGCAGCACCAGGTAATCTGTAGACGATGGTATCGTGGTTTTTTTCAGAATGGATTCAGAACGAGTTACGTGATTCTTTTAGAACACAGAGCGGGCCTATTTCTGTATACAAGAAAAAGGGTCTTTAAGTAAATACAAGGCGATTTAGTAAAGGCGGAGAGTTATAGCAAGTGTAGGCATACTTGGAGGCTTTTCTATTGGACTTCATTGCCTTGAATTATGGATAATGGCAGTCCAGTAAACCCCGAGAAATTTTATACGATTTTAAATATAATATTGTTCCTAAAGTCGTATAGCTGCTTTAAAATTTTTGCCCAAAAGAATTTCAATAAGCGCACCCAAAAAAGGATTTATCCGGCTTTAAAACGCAAGAGAAACTGTTTCAAGAAACTTATTGCCAAAGCAAGGCGATACATCTTTTGGTAAAAGACCATCTTTGCTGGTATAAAAAACGGGCATGCTGATTTTGTGAAACGTTCATCCGCCGACTACGAGGAGCTAAAAAGCTATGTAGAAAGAGTAGACAGGGCGAAAGTGATATTTGTGGCCGAAAAAACCAGTATATTTTGCGAAATCAGGAAAATTCAGGCCAAGATACATTCCCTGATCACGGAAGAATCGATTACCCAGCGAATAGGATTTGAAGCTCTCGAATGCCGATTTCTGAATTATATTTTACGGAACTGGGAATGCGGACTTTGTAATTGGTAAAATGATTTCCTACAAGGTTAGTACGTATATGACTGAAAAAACGGACGGTTAAATTAGGCGACTATCCCCGGAATATTCCGGAATTATGTGCCCATTACCTCAAAAAATAACTTCCTAGTTGGGAACCATGATAGACAGATTGGGATTACCAAAGTTACGAAATTGTGATAAGAAACCATGATGAAGATATTGAACCGTGATCGCAGATACCTTCATTGGGTAAAATGTATTTGAAAAATCTAATCGGAAAGCATAAAAGTAAGGTGATTGTTTTTAAAATTTAACCTATTTGTCTATGGCGGGTTCAATTATGAACCGTTATCGGCTAATTGATAAACTTAATTGCAAAAGAGCTAGAGCATTGAACTTTTTTGCCGCCAGCCGAGGGCTTTTTGACCTATCAGGAATTCCAAAAAAAAAGGCATGTGCTCTTGCTCAATTCGGGGATTTTTTGATGAATTTTATAAATAGATGAGTTTTTTACAGTGACCACCAAAAAGCCATTACGATTAAAGAAGTTAGAAATCGGCGTAAATTACGTGTGATCATTAGTCTACAAAGCCGGATTATGGGCCTATTAACTTGGTGATACCGTTACAGTTTATTTTCATTAAAACATTAAATCATAGTCTTCTGGAAGAATTAAAGATTTATTCGGCCTTTGGAATGTGAATTGTAAAAAAGAGGTAGAAGCTGCAATGCTAGAGCTATTGAGGTACGATGCTAGAGTAAACGGAGTTTACCGGTAGGCCACATGAGTACCTCTTGAAAATGAACTCCCGTATCATGATGGTTTGTGAGTTTCAGATAGAACCTGCGATTTTTCTAAAATTTATTCAGGTTCTGATGAAACTACTTACAGAACAATAGTTAAATTATTTAGATTAAAAGTGCGGTTAAATATCAAACATAAAAGTAACACTACCATAAAAAGAAGGGGGTCTTCAGGCCTATATGAAAAGCTAATCGGAAAAATTAGGAGGTTCAAATAAGTGCAACGGATTTCAAATGACAGAGCGCGTAGGACAAACATATGTTTTAAAAAAATAGCACAGCACTCAGTTTAGCAGGCTGATCCTAAAGAATTAAATTTATATTCGTATTTTTACACGGAATTTTATTTATGAGCAAGTAATACACCACTAGGGGCCCAAGAGTTACATGCATTGAGCGCTGTACTTCACATGGCGTCATTTATTTAATCGAGGTTTTATAAGCCTAATGAGGTATTTCGGGAAAACTTGAGAAATGCCTTATGACAGTTTACGGCCCCGAATATTAACTTCTAACCCATGCTGAAGAAGAGGCAGATTAGTGGCTTAAATATTATGGTTTAGGAGCGCTTACCCGAAGTTATGAGAATGCAGTTCATTATTTACTTCTGATGAAGGTCGGAAAAATCGCGATTTTAAAGGCCCAGATTGTACACCCCGAACGTGGCGTCGAATTTTGCTACGCATGCATGACGAGCAGGACATGACATCGAATACCCGAGGCAGGTCTGATAATTATGATATTTTAAGATTTAACCTTTTATTTATAGAGTCCGAAGTAAAAATTTCAGCGGTTTAATTTATCGAAGGACAGTAAACTACGTGACTGAAGCTAGAACAAACATTTCAAGGTCAGAAACTAAACACAAGCAAACTGCGAAATTTGCGATTATACACACGCCTCAATGTAGTTTGGGAAAGAACTTTGATGATTTACTAGAGGTCTATGAGAAAATTTGCACCCAAAAGACCCTTGATACGGGGTTTCCTACGATTAATATTGGATTAGGTATTGGCTATAGAAGAAGAGGTCTCGAGTGAAAAAAGAGTATTACTTTTAGCCTGCTGTAAGGGCGAGACGTTGTACGGCCAATCATATTTCTGGAGAGCTTTGGCAGATACGATAAGGAAACTCGCTAAACGCTGTTTTTAGAAAGGCATTAATATCATCAGTGCCAACATTTTGCCAGTGTCATGATGCGATAGTTGCTAAAAAGCCGTTAGCAAAGCCATTTCAGAATACGATTCATCGACATTTTTGAAAAGCTAAAGTGTGTTCTGATATTCTGCGTTGCCGCATAAGGTAATTTCCCCGATATGCTAAGGAGAATTGGATTTGATTTGTATCGGACGACTATAGGACCAAATATCGAATAGTTGTCACAGATTTTTGATACGGCAAAAGATGACCAGTGTATTGCATTATGATTTCAAAAGAGGTATCTCTGTGAGAAAAACCTTTATCTTTGTATGGAGTATGCTTTTGGGGAACAAGGCGTATGAAACAATCGAGAAGTTATTAAAGCCTATAAATTAAAAAAACAGAGTATTTTAGACATTGAATCATATCTGTATGGGGCAAGCAGCATTTTAGAGGGTGGCAAAGGGTTATATGATTATCATCGGGCACTTTTTTGAAAAGGTAATGGCGACAATTACCCTTTAAATGAACTTTGCGTTAGTATTTTGAAGTGGGAAACCCCGGTTAAAGTAGAAGGCACCGATGGTCCTGTTTTTTAGGACCTCTTTACAATAGATATTTGAGTTAATTTTTTAAACTTCTACTTGGAAGGCCCTATTGGTTTAGAAATGGAGGAGAGATACATGTACAAAAGCGATACAATTGCCTCAATAAACGCAAAATTCCGTGAAGATGTAAAAGTACGCTATGTATTATGCCGTTGACCATTACTAGAAACAGGGAGTACCTTTAGCTTCCCGGAGTCTAGGTACAGGACGTAAAGACCACGTATTTTGATTACCCGATAAAATCAGTACAACAAATTTTTAATTTGGCAGCGCTAAAAATTGAAAGACCAAATACCAAACAACAACAATTGCTTGATGAGGTAGTATTTAGTGGACAGTAATTATTTCAATTCGGCAATGGCTTAAAAAAAGTTTATTTCGCTTATTGGCGAATTTCTAAAGGGTCTTTAATTACTCATTTTATTTTAGTATTTTTACAAAAATATTATAAAGTTTGCTAGATTTGCAGTTTTGGGCTTGCTATGGTATCTATGTAGACGTTAATAAAGATCCAGAAATATTTATACCATCGGTTGTGTAACCCACTATTAATAGTGCGGCAGCAAATTTATATTAATATTCATTTTTACAATGATTAGAGAAGATAAAGATTCAACTATGCCTTGCCGAAGCTTTGGAATTCATGCTAAAATTAGCCTTGCTAGTTAAAGGGAATTTACGCTAGAATCGTTATTACTGATATTGAAATTCAAAAAGTATGTTGTTTGATTAATTTTGTCGTCAGCCTAGATACGACCACACCAAAGCTTTGAATTGGAGGCCTACTTTCGAAAATTTTAACTTCTTGATGCACCGTTTCGCATACATTTTAGGTTTGACCGCGACATTTAATAATAGTGTGGCCAGAAAATTACACAGCGATCTCAACTGCTTTATTTCAAGAAGAAACGATTACTTTAACTGCAGAAAGATATTAGCTGATTAAATATACAATTGCAAGGAATAGCATTTATGGAAAACAAATAACTGGAGATGGACTCTGTGAAATGTAATATTACAGCGTCTGATACATGCTCAGAGCTGAAAAGGTTGCAGGGGCACAACTAACTGGCGAAAAATGGCGGAAGAAAAGTTAAAGAATTTCCTTGATTAACAAAATGGAGGGCTCAAAACAGTCGTTTGTAATTTTAAATGAAAGAAGATAAATCGAGTATTTTAAATGTCATCTCTGTTTTCCGGACAGGGGTCTGAAGGTTAAAGGGATTTGGAATAAGTAGTTATAAATTCTTAAATGTCCAGCATTTTTTAATTTTACTCATGGATTTTTATTTGGTATAGTATCGCTAAATACTATTTGAAATTACAATAGAGGCCTAAATGGGGACTATTTTTATCCATGGATGTGGCGGTTTTGTATTAGGGAAGCAATTTTAGTTACCTATTTTCTAAAGAAAAATCCCTTTATATCAGTAATTATTATTTAGATCTATTTGACTCGCTGGAGATTTAACAAATTAAAAGAATAGAATTAATACCCGACATTTATTAAAGGCTCTAGTTTGCGATCGTGAAATTGAGTAGGTTTCTTTTTGACAATTTTGATATTAAGGATTGTTCACTTTGTGGCGGACCTTGTGGACAATTCGATATAGACCCTGTCCAAATTTATATAAAACGAATATAGAAGGTCTTTTGTTTTATTAGACGTAGCTAAAAGTATTGAGATGCAATTCGCCAAGCCTATAAAGTAGGTTACGAGATTCAAATTCTCATATTCTCGGATGAAGGTGTATGGTAGAGTTTAGGGAGCCAAGGCTACTTTTTAAATAATGGCCGTATTGCGCATATACTTACAGTGTTCAAAAGCTCTTTTCAGACTTTCTAGTTCGAAGTTATTTCATTCTATGGGTTAAATGTAGTAACTACGCAGTGACTCGAACAATTTTTGGCCCCCAAACAGCCATGATGAAAATTTAATTCCAACGCATTGAATGGGCAGATTAAAAAATGTAGCTTATTCCTATTTACGGCAATGGAATAAAAACATTAGAGATTGGCTTTTTGTATTTAGACAATGCTGGGAATATTGATTCTAGTATTTCATAAGGGAGAAATTGGAGAACCTTGTTCTAGGTGCCTCAACGAACATACAAACTTAAGCTTATCGCTGAAACCAGTTTGTGGTCTTGATAGGCAGCCCAAAAAAGTACGGGGTCTTTATAGGATCAATCACTTTGAATAATCAAGATTCGCTTAATGTTCCAATGATTTTAGTGATGTGGCTTTGGATGCAGCCAAAATACTCAAAAAAAAAACTTGGCTGGGACCAAAAAGTTTTGAAACTGCTGCAAATTGACAGGTAGATACATTGGACGCTAGACAATTAACAAGTTGCGCGCGATGAAGAGAATATAAGTTTCTGCTCGGGTGGAGCGTCAGCCCTGTATTTCTGGTGCACGTTTTCGCCACTCACTATTGCCATGTTAGGCAAGAACCTGATGCGGTGTACTATAACAAACATGATTTATTAATCCCATTTAGCGATTTGATCTTCCTGCCGGATAAAGAGATATTTTTAATATATTACAAGCCCAAGGTATAAGCTTTATTTCAAAATTATTTAAATGATGGTAGTCAATTAGGGTGCAGTTTAGCTTGCTGTACAAGAGCATCAAATGGTTCTAGCAGAAGTCCGTTTATTATCGGTGAGTTTTAATCGCAAAGGATAGTGTGGCGCTATATTGGGGTATATATTTTTATGGCTGTTTTTAATGACACTACTATCAAAGCCATTTACAACCCTGATGGAGCGAATTTATTTTATGGTATCACGTTATGACCGCACGCTTGGCTTAGTTGGAATTTGATATGATGGTACTGCCGTATATAATTGAAGAAAAACCTCTTAAAAGCCCTGAAGTCAATTTTCCGTAACCGGTATTTATATTATTATAGACATACAGTATTAGAAATAGCCAAACAATAATAAAACAAGCATCTATCGTAGTGAGATGTCTAGAGGATTCCTGATATAAAGGTGTATTTATTTAGCCTTAGAAACTTAGGAGGTATATTATAGATTTAGATTCAGACCGCTTGGTAGATATCAGGTACTTTCATTCACTAATGCAGCTCACATTTGTGGAAGTATTTGAAGGAGCGTCAAGGTTTTAGAAGTAAGCGGTGCCATTGAAGAGGTTGCTTATAAAATTGGATTTATAGATCAAAAACAGATTCATCGATTAGCACACGTTTTTTAAAAGTGGTTATGGGAGATATTTATTAAAACAAAAATAAAATGAGAGTTTTTTAAGTTCATATACATTTTAACATCTTCCAATCATATAATAGTTTACTAATTAAAAGTTATTTGTTACTTTATATATAATGAAAAAAAGATTGCTAAATTTTATTTAAAAACAACCCAAGTGAATAGCAATTTTTTCTTATTTGTCTAGGATTACTAAGCCTTAGTCCGTATTGGTGCCTATTATAAATCTATCATTATTAATAAACAGATTGAAAATAAACTTTTTGGTCTAAATCATATAATGGCCCGAAAGCGATATTACCTATATCCCAGATTTTAGTGGATTTGGATTTTAGTATTATCAAGGTGTTAAGAGAAATAATAAGTATTCGATAATGATAAAAAAAAAGTCATTCAATAGTTTAGTATTCAATTTTCAAAATTAATTATTTTAATTATTTCAATTATCATTTTTTTAATAGCAACTCTTTTTATCCTTATTACAAGAAACAGGACTTCTATTTTATTTTATCAGTTTGGTATGCAATATTAGATATTTTTTTCCGTCTGGGTATTTTTCAGGAACTGAAAGATGATATATCACATTATAAAGTTTAGGTTCGAGTAATATTTCTAATTTCTATAGTATTATTTATAAAATGTGGAATAAGATTTATTCTGTACATTGTTCCAAGGCTAGGAACTTGTTTGTTGGAGTTTCTTATTTAATATTTAATTGATTGGCCACAATTTAATATTGTGATTCTTTTGAAAACGAGTTTAATTCGATCCAATTAAAAGCAAGCATGCCATCTTTGGTTTTAAATATTTCATTCAACGTATATGCGAATTTCAAATAGATAATCGTTGGAAATTTTTGGGAATGAACGAAGTAATTTTTACGATATTCTGAAAAATAATCATCTTATTAAAATTACCGCAAATCAATAATAACTAAACTTAATTCCCAAAATTGCATTAGAAAAAAAATTCCAATTCAGTTAAAAAATAGTCAATACTCAATTACCAATAGCAGTATTTTTGTATATTATTATACTTTTTAGCCAGAATTCCTATATTTAATTGGTGGAGAAATGTTATTGAAGCAAAAACGCTATGAGGTTATTGTTAATTACTGTCCAGTGTTGTGATTAAGTAATTATTTGATTCAATTTGATTTGCTTTAGGTTATATACCAAAATTATTTACAAATTATAATTTCTCTTTTTTGTATTTACAGTTATATACTTAGTATGATAATAACCCTTAGGTTTTAATTTAAATAGAAATTAATACTATTATACTGTTTTACAGAATTATTTGTAACTTATTATGTTAATAATATATTTGTAAAAAATTAATTATGGTAGAGTTGGGATTATTTATTGTTGGAGCTGGGACTGTTTGGAAGGTTTTTGCAAACAGAAGAAGTAAAAGGCTTGAAAAATGTATAGATATATATTCGATAAAGATCTAATATAATGGGGGACGTTGATATACCCGATATGACAGAATTTAATGCATTAAGTATTAGGCGCACATATATATTACACTAAAATGATGAGTTTTGATTTGGATATTATATCAATCCAATTGCTTAATTCCATATATGTAATTCACCATATTGCTTATACAGGTAATTTGTACAAGCTTACTTTTTAAATATGATACTTTTCATCATATGGGGTTAAAACCTCGGCAGAGGCTAAAAATATGATATTATGAAAAAAAAGGTTATGGACAATTATGCTTGCCAATTTAAAAGAGGGCAGCATTATCATTAGTGGGTAAAGATATTATTGATGTTGTTATTAAGGAATACACGTGAAACAATGGGGAAAGATTGCCGAAGATTTAACTTCATTGTTATAATTAAAGCGTTACATAAGATACTTTCCGACAATAATTATTTCAATTGATTAAGTATAAGTATTAGAGGGAGGATAACTCCCCATAATAGATATTCTTAAGGTTCTGACCGCTTAAAAAATTGTCGACTTTTTAAAATTAAAAAAAGAATTATCTTCTTTGAAAGAAGATTGTTTAACTGGAAAATTAGGACGTAGTTTTTTGTATCAATTTGGTTATTTAGATATCGTTCTCTTAGATTTGAAAATGAAGATAATTCTTGAATAGAATTTTCCAACGGTAAAGCAGTTGGTAAATTACATAGACAGAATTGAATTATACGAAGAATTTATAGGCACAACATTGAGTTTTGGGAAACAGCTTAAACCAATAACTAACTAGGGATATCCTGAAATGGATGAAATAAAGAAGCGTATTATCTATTAGTGATGAATTAAATCAAGGATATTACAAATCAATATCAAATTAAAGAAAACATCAATCAATAATTTGGTGGTCGCTTTGGCGGAATATGGTGTTATGGGACATGCATCAAGTTTATTGCACCGCTTTTAAAAATTGCAATATTGAACTCTAGGATATGAAGATATTATATTTATTGCCATTTTTACCCGAAATTCAGGTATGCAATGCTTTTATTGGACTCTTAATTCTGTACAGATAACAATGGTTAAAATTGAGGTAATTACCGCCAAAGAATTAGGTTTGAGAAAGAAATTGGAAATAAAAAATGTTAAAATAATAGATTTAAAATAGATTATGATTTTAACCACAAGTAAAATATTTTTATGTTCAATTAAAATGGCTTCCCTTTGTAATAAAATATATTCGCCAAATTATGATAAAGAATTTTTATTGAACCTTTTGAGGTGATTTATTTCTTTAACAATTTATGTCTAAAAGCTTGTAAGGAAAGCCCATTCGTTAGGGTGCACTCCACTGGCAGAAAACTGATACAATTTCTATTTTTAAAAAGAATCCATTTATAGAATAAGTAATTCTTGATAATTTTCTATCCCAAAAGAAAAATTTTAAATATCAGACAACAAATTGATGTAATTTGTTAAAGGAAATTTATTACAAAAAATTATTCGAAATAAGCAAAAGAAATTTTTCGTATATCCCAAAATGACTTAGAAAGGTAATTGAGTTTTTCTGCGCGACTTTTATAAAAGAAACTTTATTGTAAACGTGTATCGTTAGATTTTTGACGGTGAGATATTGCAATGCAGATAAGTCATGACCTAGATTTTTATTTAAATGATAATCTTTTATATACCATTTTAAAGAGGTTGATGTTTCTTACTAAGTTACCAAATTCTAAAAACTTTAATTAGTAATGTCGGTCGGACCATTTCCAATTTAATTAAAAATCTTATTAGGATAGAGAAAATAGAATATTGTGTTTTATGTTAAATCATGAAGTATTATTTATTGGTAAAGAAAAACATTGAAATAGTAATTAATTAAGATGATTCTTCACTATTTCTCATAATATATATACATCAAAGCTAAGATTGGAACTAAATGGGATTTCTCTCGTAAGTGGCGCACCATAAGGAAATCTATATGGATTTGTAGCAATGCAGTTATTTTTAGAACTGGTGGGATTGTAGATCTTCATAATATATGGGTTTTTAGTTCCGCCTCAAAATATCCGGAGACAGAATTATAAATTCCATCAAAAAAAGCAAGATATATTTCCGTCGTGGCAG
>Ga0163217_1079419_pt1 | contig 16357 bp, 21 predicted proteins | sample SynspAceP_FD_185933 | JGI IMG/M metagenome (GOLD analysis project Ga0163217, IMG submission 185933) | Saline lake microbial communities from Ace Lake in Antarctica - Synechococcus sp. Ace-P (PacBio error correction) | ecosystem: Environmental > Aquatic > Non-marine Saline and Alkaline > Saline ... | reverse complement strand
GGTATCGGCCCAGAGCATCAGGCCGGCGACCGCCATGCCGCTGCTATCGGCTGGGAAGCCAGGTGGCGTGCCAGAAGGCTCATCGGCCGAGGCGCGGCCAGGTACGGATCGGCGCCATCATCCCGATCGCGGTCCCTGCCCCCTCCAGGCATCAGTTCAAGGCTTTCAAGGCGGCAGCAGCCGTTTGTCCCTGCCGCAGCAGCAGGCGGCGCCCAGCAGCCGGCCACCACAGTGGCCACCAGGGCTTTGAGCGCTGTCTGCAGCAGCGCCAGAGCCGCCTCGAACCCAGTGGCCGCTAACGAGCTCAAGGGAGTCCAGGGAAGGCGCGAGGCTTGCGGATGGCGCAGGACCGCTCCCACCAGGCCGGCCTGGAGATGGCACATCGTCCGGGTCCGACCCGCTGCAGTGAAGGCCAGCAGGCCGTAGAAGAAACGCAGCGCCGGCCCGCGCCCCCGGCTCCAGACCCAGCACCAGGCGAGGGCCAGAGCGGTGCCACCGGCGAGCAGGGCCCAGCCGATCGACTGGAGCCGCAACTATGCGCTCTCGGTGGAAGACACGGCGTCGCTGGTGCCTGTGCTGGGCGATCATGCCCTTCTCCAGGTTGTTTCGCTGTTTTGGGCCATGGCTGCCGCTCCAGATTTCCGCCACTCCCAACCGGCGCCCCCGCTCCGCGGCGCGGCGCGGAGGCATCCCGCGAAGCCTTCCTCTCTTTCCTACTGCGGCTCGGGCCACCAGCGGCTGGCCAGTGCCTCGCTGATTCGACGACCCCACGGTGCTGTCACCATCGCTGGGATGCTGCCGTTCAAGCCGGTGTTTCCTGGGGCAGTCTCCGAGGCCGCGCCGCGGGCCACCACAGGCCAGAAATGCATTCCCGCACCAAACGACATCGAGAACGTGGGCCGCACCGGCGCGGCATCACACATTTTCGAGATGCTCGGCAACTTTCGTTTGGCGACTACTTCAAGGCTGAGGCGATGGCCTGGCCTGAAGCTTTCCACCGAGCTGTTTCGGCTCGATTCCGCGGCCCGGTTAGGTGGTGAGCGTGATCCGTGACGCGACGAGGCCGCGGCGATCTGGCGTACGCGGTGGGTTACCCCCAGCGGATCGTGCGCTCGATGAGGGCCGACAACTTCTGGTGTCGGGTCCTATTGGTCCTGCGGTCCCTGCCTCGGAGCTCTACTAGCGACTTAAACCCGAACTGGGCGATGACGAGCATCGGACCTGGAGGACGACTCCGATTTCATCGAGTTCTACAACCTCGTGTTCATGAATTCAACCGCGATGCCCGCTGGTGTTGTGCTCACGCCGGCTGGCCAACCGCAACATCGGACACGGGCCTGGGACTCGGAGCGCATGGCCCAGATCCTGCAGCAAGGCCGAACAAACTACGAAACCGTTGATCTACCCGCTTGATTCGAAACGGCCGCTGGCCTCGTGGCCTCACCTAATCCCGTCTTATACCCCAAAGGCTCAGACCGTCGTTGAAGGTATGCGGCGGGACCAAGCCGAGCCATCACCCAGCTGATCGGCGATGGGGTGAGTGCCTCGAACCTGCGGCCGGGAGCTACATCCTGCGGCGTCGGGTGTTGCGCCGGGTCGTGCGCCACGGGCGGCTGATCGGCAATCGATCGGCCCTCCTCACGCGATGGGCGAGCGGGCGATCAGCTTGATTGGCGCCGGCCTACCCCGAGTTGCTGCGAGCGCGGGAGGGGCGATCACCGCGGAGCTGGAGCGGGAGGAGGCCACGGCTTTCTTGAACCCTCGAGAGGGCGAGAAGCTGCTGGCTTGAGCTGCTGGCCGCCAGACCCCCAGCGGGATCAGCGGCGCCCAGGCTTCGAGCTCTACGACAACCTATGGCTTTCCCGCTGGAGCTCACCGAAGAGACGGAAGAGCATGTCTGGACGGTGGACCGCGACGGTTTTCGACGGCAGCGGATGGAGGCCCAGCGCCAGCGGCAAGCGGCAGCGGTGGGTGGATCTCACCGTCCAAGGGGCGGCCATTGAAGGCGAAATCGCCGCCGATCTGGCCGACACCGATTTCCACGGCTATGGCGCCCTGGAGATCCCAGCCAGCGTGATGGCGCTGGTGGGAAACGGCGCGCCGGGCCAGCGGGCGGTTTGCCGGCGACGCGTGCAGCTGGTGCTCGGATGCCCACGCCGTTTCTATGGCGAATTCCGTTATTTTTTCCAGGTGGCAGATCGGTGACCCGGCCTGCTGGTCGGCAGGACTTGAATCGTTGAGATCGAGGCGGTGAGCGCCGGCAAGTTGATTTCTTCACCACGCCGGATTGGCGGGGCGTGCTGCAGTCGGTGACCAGCTCAACGGCCCCGGGGTCGATCGCCGCGCCGGGCGCCGGGCCCAGGCCCACCACACCGGCCACCCAACCTGCTGCAGGCGGCGCTCAAAGCAGGTGGTGGACCCGCGATTCAGCCAGGCCGGCTCCCTGGTGGATATTCGACGGCTGCGCTTCGACTTCCATTGCCCGCGCCCGCTCAGGCCGCGCGGAGGGTTGGAGCGGATCGAGGACCTGACAACGGCTGGATCGAAGCCGGCTCACGCGATGGAGGTGCAGGAGATGGCGCTGGAGCAGGCCAGGGCCGCGAGCGTGGCCATGTTCGCGAGAAAATACGACGCGACGGTGCGGGTGGTGACGTGCCCGGTGCTGTCGATGGAACTCTCGGCGGCACCCACGTGGCCAACACGCCGAAGATCGTCTGTTCAAGATCTCCGCGAAGCGCGTGGCCGCAGGATCCGCCGGATCGAAAGCGGTGGCCGCCCGGCGCTTGCTGCCTTAACCTCAAGGCGCGGAGCAGGTGGTGCGCGGACCTGGGCGAGCGTTTCAAGCCCAGCCGGGCGAGATTGTGGAGCGGGTGAGGCGCCCTGCAGGAGGAACTCAAGGCGAGCAACAAGGCGCTGGGCGCGGTGCGCAGCGAAACTGCCCTGGCCAAGGCGGCAGCGCTGGTGTCTGAGGCCCGCGAAACGCTGGGCGCCTTTCAGATGCTGGTGGCCCGCCTCGACGGGGTGGGAGGGCGCCGGTTTGCAGGGGCGCCCGCCCAGCAAACTGCCAGCAGCGTCGGTGACGGGGCGGCGGTGCTGCTGGGCGGCTTGCCTGACCGGCTGACAGCGGCAAGGTGACGGTTGGCGGCCTTCGGAAAAGGCGGTGATCGGCCAAGGGTCCCAGGCCGGGCCTTCATCGTGGTGGGCCAAGCGCTGTGGCGGCGGGCGGTGGCCGGTCGCCCAACCTGGCCCAGCGCGGCGGCAAGGACGGCGCGGCGCTCGATGGTGCGTTGGAGCAGGCCAGGGCGGAGCTTGGTCTCGGCGTTGGCTGTCGGCTGGGTTCCTAACGGAGCGGCCGGGAGGCCTTGACCCGCGGCGGGCAGTCTGGGGTCTCGCGCAACCTGCCGATGCGTCCCCTTCCTCCGCGTGCTGGCTCTCAGCGGCTGGTGTCTATGGCCCCTGTCCCTGGCGCTCCTGCCCCTGCCGGCGCCTCTTCCCCAGCAGGTTTCAGCTCCCGCTGCGACGGCCAACCTGCTGGAGGCGCGGCGGCAATGCCGAGGTCAAACGGAACCACCGAGCGGCTGCGCTTCTCGCTGGGGCTGGAGGCTGAGGCCGCCACCGCGAGCTGGCCCTGCGAGTCAGCTGCAGGAAACGGGCTGGCCGGCCGTGCGGCACGCCTGCAGCTGCTGCAGGATGAGCGAAGCTGGAGGTGGGCTCCCGTCCACCTGCAGCAGGCGGCGGCAGCAAGGGACTAGGCCCGAGCTGGTTGAGGCTTAGCCTGCGCCTGAAACGAGTCAGCTGCAGCCTCCCCAGCTCCAGGATTGATCCGCCAGGTGGGCAGCTGCCGGGGGTTCGTTGTCCCGGTGACCACCGAGGCCGGACCCTCTGCTGCCGACGCCGACGTGACGCCCCAGCTGTGCGGTCGGGCCTATTCAAGAGGCCCGCAGTAGGCCCTCACCATTGCCGAGGTGATCGGCCTTGCGGGCCCTTCAACCCCTGGAGGTGCAGATCGAAGGAGGGGGATGGGGCCGAGGGTGTTTCGCACAGCGATGGCTGATGAGGCGGCCCCGTTTGATTCCGCGAAAAAAAAAAAAAAAAAAAACTGGGGGGGGGGGGGGCTCCCCACGGACCGCTCGAACTGCTGGTGGCGTTTCTGCGGCCAACTGAATGTTCCAGCCCGCTCTCTCGGCCCAGTTCCACCAGCCGATCGCCAGCCAGGCTCAGGCAGTATCGAGCGCCGGATCGGCGCTGCGATTGGCCGCCAGCTGGGCCGTGTCGCCCCGTGTGGCCGCGGGCGATGCCTCAAGGAGCAGGGCCGACTTTCACCCTGATTGCCGGACTTGCAGCGCTGGGGCCTCACCAGCGGACAGCATCCCATGGGGCCAGGTCGACGTCGAAGAGCAGGGTTTTGAGGGAAGATTGTCGCCGCTGACTTCAATCAGCTCGCACGGGTCCTCCACCACCCGCACGTCGGCGAAATGGGATGCCGTGCCGAACAATCCCATTTTCACCGAGGAGTTCCTCCGCTTCGGCCACCGCCAGGGTGTGGGCGCCTGGGCTCAAGCCAATCTGGATATGGACCCCTACCTTGCCGCTGGTGAGGCAGCATCAGGCTTGTGGCGGGATTCTCCCTGACGCATCAGGGCAGGTCCCCTGGCTGGCGAGGCGGCTGGGACCGCGCCAGATCGCGAGTGATCTTCAGCAGCAGCTTGATGCGCTCGCGCTACGATCTTCAGCGCGATTTCATCTCCCCACATGGCATCAGCTCCATCAGGTCTGCAGTAAGTGGTCTGGCGCAGGCTCGCCTTTCCAGGTGGGCCATCAGCCCCGCTGGGCATCGCGGATTGGCAGGTCGCCCGGTCGATGGCCGCCTCACTTGGCCAGCGCAGACGCTAAGCCAGTTGGTCCGGGTTTCGTGTTCCATCGCTTCGAGCCACCTCGGCAGGTTTGCCTGCACACATGCTCGACCCGGTGCTGACCAATTGGCACCAAGAAACGGATATGGACTGCATTGTGCTGACGAACAGGTTGTTGCAGGTTTGCCATACCTCCTGGTAGCAGCCGCCGAGAAACGGCCGATTCAGTAAGGCTCATCGGGCTGGCAGGTTCATGCAACTCAGCCAAGCGGTTTCCACCTGCCGGCATCGATGAAGGGCCAGCTTGCGTCGGGTTCACAGGTGAAGGTCAGCGAAGCTGCCCCAGGCGGTTGGGGCGTCGTTGAGGCGATGGATCGGGCAGCACCGGGAACAAGCTGGTCAATCGCCCAGGTTCGGGGGCGGAGCGAAACACCGAGAGTTGCGTAGTAGGTTTGGGCTTTTTGGCCAGGCCGCCGCAGGTGCGCAGCTCATCGGGATCGCGGCGCTGGCCGGCCAAGCGGGCCCAGCTGGCTTGGCGATCGATTCGCAGCAGGCCCAGTAGAGGCGTTCGGCGGCTCCCCGCTCGTTGGGAGGAGTCAGTAGCCGAGACGAAAGGCGGAGAAGAGGCTCGTGCTTGAAACTTGATCGCGTCGTTCCAGCCCTTCTTGGGCAGGTAGGTCGCCGCTGCTGGCCTCGGCGCCGGCCTCGATCGCCGAGAGGGTGTCGCGCAAGTTGCGCACAATCAGTGGTTCGCCCTCGCTCAGCGGCTGGCACCCCGCCACTGACCTGGCCAGCACCGAGCACTCGAACACCAGCACGCTGAAAGGCTGGCGATTCGCACGGCCCGTCTCGCTCCCACCAGGGTGGGCAGTGGGGATGCCGTGGGGCTCGCAGCCACTCGCGCACGGTGGCCACCACATCGTTGGCGATAGTTCTGCCCAGCGAGTAGTTGGGGAGGCGGCGGTGGCGGTGCGGCTGCCGTCGTAGTTCGATTGCGAGGCCGCCGCCCACGTCGAGGTAACCCGAGCGAGCACCGAAGCTGGGCAGCTGCCCGTAGATCTGACCGGCTTCCTGCAGGGCGTCTTGAGGCACCGGCCGATGTCGTTGATCTGGCTGCCCACGATGGAAGTGCAGGCAGGGCGCAATCGCCAGAGCAGATCCCGCCTGGCGCAGGGTGTCGAGGGTTGCCAGCAGCGTCGGGCACCGAAGACGAACTTGGGCCCGCCGCCCAACCGAAACTGCGCCAGCGCCGGTGCTTGCGGCTCGAGAGCTTGGCCCGCATCCGCCGCATCAATACGGTGCGCTTGAGCCAGCGGCCCGGCTGCGCGGCAATGATCGCTCGACCTCATCGGGCCTGCTCGCATCACCACCACCGGGCTGGCGGGCCGAGCGGCGGGCCAGGATCGCCGTCTCGATGTAGCGCTTGGTCTTGTAGCCGGTTGCAGACAGCAGGGCCTCGGGTCGTCGAGCAGCGACAGGGCGAAATCAGCAGTATCGCCTTAGCTGACCGGCCTCGAGCCCGAAGTGCCAGCGGCGGCCGCTTATCCACAGCTGCATCCACCACGATGGCGCTGCTGGATTGCATTTCACGGGGAAAACGCCTGGTAGCGGCCGACGTAAGCCGTTACTTGGGACGATCGCTCTCATCAAAGCGGCGTGGAGCCGCTCCAGCCGGTCTTCGAGGATGTCGTCGAAGCGGAATCATCAGCGGTACAGGGAGAGATCGCGGCCCTGCGCCCCCCACCAGCAGTTCCACCAGATTCGAGGGCGCCGCCGCGTCGCCGCGGGGGCTGCACATACACATGGCGCGCTCGCTGAACACTGGAATAGCGGATCGCCCCAGCCGATCCATACGCCATAGGGCGGCGCCAGTCGGCGGCGCACCAGGCGGACGCGGAGGGGAAGCGAATCGGCAAGCACCATCGGTGCGCGGCGGTATATTGCGTGGGGACGAACCGAAATTCAATGAGGCGGTCCGCAGGAACCTCGTTGGACCACGACTCAACGGGCCAGCCACCTCCATTCCCCAGATTCTCCCCATGGGTCTGGAATTGGCCCCTCTCGGCTGAAAGTGGCTGGGAAGCCCTTGCGCTCGGTGCCAAATGGGCGACCATGCCGCAGACGAATGGGGGCTCACAACCAACGCTTCTTTTCATTGGCCGGGCGAAGCACCTTCCTTGCCATCAAGCCCGATGGGTCCACAGCGGGGCTTGGTGGGGAGATCCATCGCCGTTCGAGCGCAAGGCTTCAAGCTGGTGGCCTCAAAGCAAGCTGGTGCCCAGCGTGAGCTGAGGCTGAAAGCAATACGGGGTGGCACAGCGAGCAGGCCGTTTCTTCGCCGGCTTGGTGATTCATCACCAGTGGCCCGTGGTGGCGATTGGTCTGGAAGGCGATGGTGTGATCGCCAGTGCCCGCAAGCTGATCGGGCGCACCAACCGCTGGAGGCGAGCCCGGCACGAATCCGCGGCGATCTGGCCGGTGAACATCGGTCGCAACGTGGAATCCCACGGCCCGATGCCCCTGGAAACGCTGATTTTGAGATCGGCTCTGGTTCGAGCCTCCGAGCTGGAGCGACTGCGACGCCCGCCGATCAGGATCTGGGGCGCGGGGAAGCCGCTGAGCGCTTTTGCGAGCTGAAACAGCGAAGCGTCGAAGCGGAAGTTGGCAACAAAGCGGCGTTGGCGGCGACAAAACGCATGCGTCGGCTTGGCTCGCCTATCATCCCCTGGATTGATCGCCGCTCACCTGGCGGTTGATCAGCTCTGCCTGTGACAGCCGCGAGCAGCACACCGTTGCGGTAGTTGGCCGGTGGCCAGCCACAACCTCGATCGGACTGGGCAAGCAAGGAGCCTGAATGGCGTGCCCGACGAAAACCCCCACCAGCGCTCCATCGGCGCCAGCTGGCCCCGCCGCAAACAGCGGCGTTCGAGGCCGGCCCCAGCTGCGGTGGCCCGGGCGTGAGGCCCAGCCGGCGAAGCCGGGCCTCCGGGTTCGCTGGTGGCTCCCACCCACAATCAGGCCGTCCTCGGCGGGGAAACCAGATAGGTTCCGGGCCCGAACAGCACCCCGGCAGGCCACGGCGGGGGGCGCAGGAGAGCATCTGCCCTTGATCGGCACCCCGGCAAGCCGGCGCAGGCGGCTGGCGCATCAGGCCCGCAGGCCAACACGGCCCGGCGACAGGCCAGGGCTGGCAACCAGGCCACCGCGCGCCGATCAGGCGCACCCCGCTGAGCACCCGCTGGCCATCGCCTCATTCAGTTCCACACCTCGGTGCCCTCGGCGAAGGCCACCGCCCCGCTCGACGCAAAGCCCGCTCCAGGGCCGCATCAACTGGGGCGGTTGTCTCCGATCTGGCCGTCCTGGGCGAACAGCAGCGCGCAAAAGCTGCGCCGATGCCCGGGATTTCGGCTTCCAGTTCGGCGCGATCGAGCGGTTTGCCCCAGCGAAAGCGGTGGGTGGGCCCCTCGCTCGGCGCTGGTGGTTTGAAGGGCACCACATCCCTGAGCGCAGCAGGCCGCAGGGCAGGGCCGCTGTCGGCTTCGAGCTGGCCCACCCACTGGGGCAGCAACGCCAGGCTTGCGTGACCCAGGGCGAGCATTGGCCCCTCCGCCCCTCGGACTTGGGGCGCGAGCATGCCGGCGGCGACAAAAGCCCGCCGCCTCGTTGCGGCGGCGGCTCAGCACCCGAACACACTCGCCGCGACGGGCCAAGCTGGTGGGCGATCGCCAGACGATCAGGCCGCCACGAGAACCACGCACCGGATCAGCGTCGCCTCTGCCAAAGGACCGGCTTTGCCGAGACTTGATCCGTTGCGCAAAGGCCTGTCATGGGACTCAAACTATCAAGCGCCAGCAGCGGGTGATGGCGGCCCGCCAACAGTCCCCTTGCATAGGATGCCCGTTTCCACAACAGGCGCAAGCCGGGAGAGCGGAATGGCTTCGGCGATTGGACATGATGGCTGGGGAGGCCGTGGATCGCTGGAAACCCCACGTGCAGCGGGTACGGCCAGCAAGATTTCAACCGCCCGCCCTCACCACTTTCGGGCGACCCAGCCCAACAGCCACATCGATCCGGTGGTGCTGGGGGTTGCCGGCACCCTGCCGAGTGCTTGAATCAGAAGGTGCTCGATATGCGGTGAAGGCGGCTCTGGCCCTCAATCTGCAGGTGGCGGCACAGCAAGTTTCGACCGCAAGCAGTATTTTCTACTCCCGACCTTGCCCAGAACGACCAGACTCCCAGTTCGATCAGCGATCGCCGAAAACGGCTGGATCGAGGTGGAAAGTGGCCGAAAAGGAAAAGGACAACCTCCTCAAGACGTCGGCATCGAGCGGCTTGCAACATGGAAGAAGATGGGCCGCCAAGCTTGTGCATGCCGGCAGCGATTACCGTCTGGCCGGCAAGGCACCCATTCGTGGTGGATTACAACCGCGCCGGTGTGGCCCTACCGAGTTGTTTCCAAGCCCGATCTGCGCACGGGGCCGGAGGCGGACGAATACGCCTCAAGGAAATCCGCCGGATCATTGCTTATCGGGGGCGTCCAAGCGACGGCCAAACATGCAGGGAAGGATCCCTGCGCTGCGATGTGAACATCTCGTGCGAGCGCGGACCAACGATCCCTTCGGCGGTGAAGGTGGAGTATTTCAAAGAAACGATGAAACTCCTTCTCGGCGATCCCAGGAAGGCCTGTGACACGAAATCGCCCGTCGATCAAGGGCGATCGGGCCGGTCGCAGCCGATTCTTTCAGGAAACACGGCCTCTGGGATGAGGCAAGCCAGCACCAACCCGCAGCATGCGCAGCAAGAGGCAGCAGCGATTACCGCTACTCCCGAGGCCGGATCTGTGACCAGATTGAGGTGAAGTGCCGAGCGGCGCGAGGGCTGGCGCGCAAGCTGCCGAGCTGCCGTGGCGCCAAGCGCCATCGGGCTTACGCCGATGCCCTAGGGTCTCAATCTACGACGCCCGGGTTGCTCAATCGATGAAGGCGCGCCATGCGAATACTTCGAAAGCCGCCGTGGCGGCTCGGTGCGACGCCAAGGCGAGTGGCCAACTGGTCACGGGCGACATCGCCGGCCCATCTCAATGCCGGCAAGATGGTCGATCAACCGAATGCCCCTCAAGCCGGCGCAGCTGGCGGAATTGGTGCAAGCTGATCGACGACGGGCACCATCAGGCGGCAAGATCGCCAAAGATCTTCTTGCCGGAGCTGCTGGAGCAGGGTGGGTTTCGCCCAGAGCGATCGTGCGACCCGTGTCTGGGCATGATCAGCGACCCAGCGGCCGATCACGGCGATCGTGGCGGAGCTGCTGGCGGCCCATTCCAGAACCGAGGTGGAGGCGTTCCGGAGGCGGTTAAAAACAAAGCTTGCAGGGTTCTTCGTGGGCCAAGCTGATGAAACGCACCGGCCGAGCCGCGCGGATCCCAAGCTCGCCACACGTATTCTGGCAGAAAAGCTTGAAGGGTTAGCGCAACAACTGCTGGAACCACACGCGCTAATCGCCAGCAGCTGGGCCATTCGTTTCGCATTGATCTGGGGGGCGTCGAAAAATCCACCGTGTGGTCAATGGAGCGGTTGCGTGAAGCATAGGTTGGCGTTGAAGCCGGTCATGTTGGCTGGAGCAAGCGAGCGGCAGCGCGGTCTGAAGCCGAGGGCTGCTCTCCAGCGCTTGTCGATGGCGGCGCCGCCCACAAGCTCTTTCACCTCTGGAAGGGTTTCGACGCAGGGCAATCTTTTTCGAGCACTGGGAGCTTTCAGGGCGGAGTCATTCGCGAATAGAACAGGTACCGTATGGCCGACCAGATGGCTTCAAACCGCGTCGTGGAACGGCCCGTTGTAGTCCAACAGCTCGGTTAATGTTTGGATGTTGTGGCACTGGGGGACTTTCGCGGCGCATTCCACATCGGGAGCCAGCAGGATCAGGCGATCGATGAACGGAAACTGCTACCGCATCGTTCGGCGCCGCTTCAGCCGCTTTGGGCGATCGAGCGCCGATCGCGTTTGTTCTCCCAGGCCCCGGTAGGGCCAGGCAGAAGCGGTCCACCAGGCTTTTGAGCATTGCTGCAGACCAGATAGCTGCCCATGCTGTGGGCGATCACATCCACCTCGACGCTGTCGTTGGCGGGCGCGGATGTTGGCGATCAGTGTTGGCCAGGGCGTTCGCCGACTGGGCCGCCTCCAGCCGGTCGGATTGGTTAGGGGCCAGCAGGCGGCCGTCATGAAGGCAGGAGAACCCCACGAAGCGATCTGATCCTTTCTTGCACAGCTCGGCCCGGAGCGGGGGCGGGCTGGATGGAGGGCTCACGCCAAGCTTGGTTGTTGCTGCTGGCTCGGGGATCCAGCACCAGGGAAAGGCCCCTGGCCTCAAGGGTGGCGGCCGGGCTTTCAGCTAAACAGGGAAAAGGAGGTGATGGCTCCATGCAAACGGCACATTGAAGCCCGATGGATTGCGAATCACCACCTGGTCTTGATTTCAGGCCTTGGCGCAAGGAATGTCGACACCCGCTCGGTGGAGGGCGAAATCACCGATCGGACGGATGGTGTTGGGATGGTGGTGGCTAGTAGTTGCCCATGCAGATTGGGGTGTTCGAACCCAGTGATTAATCCACTGCTCTGCAGCTTGATTCGCTGATTGCGATCAAAGACGTTGGGCCCAATTTGCTCCCGGTCGCGGTTGGTGGCGAAGAAGCCGAATTGTTCGTGTCATGGCGAGACGGGCTGGAGGGAAGGATCACGCAGCTTGGCTGAGAAAACCAGTGACGCTGCACCTGCTCGATCACGCTCGGGCCTCGCCGCCGCGGTGTTGTCAGTACATCGGCCAGCTCACGCTTAGCGGGGCCAGTGGCCACTGGGCGTTGATGCGGGCGCGGGCTTCACGCTGCTGAGCTTTCACGGCATTGGATCAGGCGCTTTGGAGTTGTTGCTCCTCAGTCGCAGGATCCACCAGCCAGACCTCGCTAGCAGAGCCCCTGCAGATCTCACTTCATTAGAGCAGCGGAAATCATCAGCACCAAGCAGGGTGCCCCAGCGAATTGTTCCAGGGCTTGCCAAAGCGGCTTGCGCAGCCAAGGGGTGCACCAAACGCTCAAAGCCAGAGGCCAGTTTCGGCTGGATCGGCAAAACACGATTGCGCCCCAGGCGGCTCCGATCAAGGGTTTGCCGTAGCGGTGCTGCACGGCCGTGCGTCGCCGCTTGTACCCGGGGCTAACGCGTCGCGGCGTAGGCGTCGGCATCAGCACGGGCAGCCCGTTAGCTGCCGCTAAGAATGCCGCCCAACATGCTTTTGCCACTGGCATATGCCCCCCGGTGAGGCCCGATGCGACGCGCAAGGCTGGGTGATCGAATCCATGCCCATCAGTCCACCTGCCCGAAACCGAGGACTGCGCAATCAAGCTAAGCGCTGAAACTTCACGGTGGCACGTTTCACTGCCCCCAACTGAGACGCCAGAGATCACTTATTGCAATGTGGCAGAACCAAACGTGGCATTGAATCGCCGGCACGCAGATTGTTGCTGATCTGAACTCTTCGAATTGCGCTTTCTCTGGAATCGGATACATCTCTGGGCGCCGCTGAAGCTCTTCAGGGGAGCAAGCAGTACGTAATCACCTTCGTTAGCGGAATGCTGTGGGCGTGGTGTGAAGGCAATCACATCAGGCCTTGCGATGAAGCCACCAAACCAGGGTCGCAGGCCAGATGGTTGAAGTTTGAAAAATCCTGATCCAATTCAGGCGATGCTGGTTGTTCTCCTTCACCAGTTGTTCAGAGCCTTTGTGGGATGCTCGCCGGAAACAAAATCCCGCCGGAGCGGATCAGCAAAGGCTCAGACTTCGTGCCAAGGACTGGCATCCTCGCTGGTGGGCTTGGAAAGGCTTCCCTGGTTTGGCCTCGGGCCCTGCACAGCTCGATAACCCCGCCACGGCAAAGCGAATCCACAGCGAATCCCAACTGCGATGGCGAAACGGCCGATTTCATCGGGCGTTGAACTGATGCGAGTGGATTGTCTTGACCGTAAATCAGAGGTATGTGGTCGCTAGCAGTGATTTTCCTTTCGCCGGTCGACGCAGATGTGGGTGACAGGTCTCCGCTTCCGCCAAAACCACTCCCAGGAACCTTCCTTGCTGATCCCCGGCACCCCGGCCGTACGGTGCGGCTGGCCGGTGATCGATGGCTGGGCACAAGGCGACCACTCTCGCCAAAGGCCCGCTGCTCTGGCAAAACACTTCTCTGCACAGAGCCCGTTGCCTGTCCTGTGGCCTTGGGCACAGAGCGGCCCAGAAACGGCGGCTTCCGCGATGAGGCTGAGGCAAACCGCTGCCAGCGCTGCTCAAGCAGCGATCGAGGGCCGATTGCGGCGGAAAACTGCAAACCGGCCGTGTCTGAGGGGGTGTCGCGCCAGCGCAGCCTCGGCGGAAAACATGCAGCGCCCTGAGTTTCGATGGAGGCGATCGCCTCGGTCGCCCTCAGCCATCCCTGATCCTGCGTAGAGGGCGGGAAGCCATTACGAGCGCCTCGGCTGGGGGACGACGTGTTTTGAGGCTGGCTGAAGCCGCCTTCCAGCGCCGCCGGAGGCGGAGTGGCCTCCTACAGCTCCGGCCGCTCCTCCAACGAGGCGGCCTATCTGCTGCAGTTGCTGCCTGCGGGCCTGGGCTCCAACAAACCTGGCCGGGGAACTGCTCCGCCTCTGCCATCCCCTCCACCCTGGCGGGCTGGGCGAGGTGGTTTCGGCTTCGGGCCACTTCGATGTTGAGCCTGGAGAGCCTGCAGCAGTCTGACTTGCGTGGTGCTGGTGGGCTCCAACAGCGCCGGCCAACCACCCGCGGCTGTATGAATGAGCTGATCCACCTGCGGGAGCGCTGTTACGCAGCCTGATCGGTGATCAATCGGTTGTGGGGCTGCTCAAAGTTTCGGCTCGCCGGCCTTTCCGATCAAAGTCGATGTGCGGGGCTCGACGATCGCCTCCGCTGTTCCTGCCAGCCAGCCATTCCCGGCACGACACGGCCGTGTTCCTGGGCCTCCAGAAGGCACTGCTGGAGGCCGGCAGCATCAAGTTCGACTTCCTCAAGGCCCACGCCGAGGGCTGGCACGGCCGTGGTGGAAAGCGCTGAAGTCAAACCTCCTGGGAGGCGATCACCAGCTGCGTGCGGCCTCAGCCGCGAAAGAGCTGGAGGAGACCCCGCCGTGATCGGCCGGGCCAAGGGGGGTGGTGTTCGCACTGCGGCGGATGGGCATCACCCACCAGTGCAACGGCACGGCCAAGTGCATGCCATGCGCCAACACCGCCCTGCTCAGCGGCAACGTCGGACGTCGGGGCGGCACGACTGGCCGATCCGCGGCCACTCCAACGTTGCAGGGGCTTCGGCTCGATGGCGTGGACCGTAAAGCTTGCGCGCCGAGATGGCCCAAAGCCCTGGAAACCCTGGCTGAGCCGTTCCGCTCAGTCGGGTGCCCGGCATATGACACCCGCGCCTTGATCGAGGCGGCCGAGGCCGGGAGCCGTCGGACAGCCTGCTCGTGCCTGGGGGGCAATCTCTTGGGGGGCCAACCCGATTCCGAGCAGGCCCGGCAGCCCTGGCCGCATCGGACACGATCTTCTATCTCGCCACCAAGCCCAACCAGGGACATTTTCCCACGGGGCTGGCGGCCCGCACCACCCTTTGGTGTTGCGGTGTTTCAACCGCTTGTGCGACAACACCCACACCGCCTCCACGATGATCGGGCAACAATTTGTGCGCCTCAACGAACCCGGCAGCAGGCCACCTCAAGCGCGCCGCATCTGATCACGAGGTGGGCTTTCTCGCCGAGCTGGCCATTGCGGCTGAATGGGCGCGATTCAATCGACTGGGAAACCGCCTGCAGGATCGCGTGACGTGCGCCCAGTTTGATCCCCGCACCGTGCCCGGCTTTTGGCCGATCGCCCGGATCGAATGCAATAACGGGGATTCAGCGTGGAGGGGCGGGCTGATTCGAGCAGCCCCGCTTCCCGACACCATCGGGGCGAGCACGGATGCAGGCACGCCCCTGCCGGCGCTGGAGTTGCTGAGGCCGGCCACTTCGGTGACCTGGGGCCGGGCGCGAGCACGGCTTGGTTGGTGGCCTTGATTCAAGGCCCGCAGCTACGGCCAGCACAACACGGTGGTCTTACAAAGCCGCGATGCCATACCGGGGCATGCCGCACCGCAGGACGATCCTGATTGAACCGCGGCGATCTGGCCCGCTCCGGCGCTGAGCCGCCCACCAGCGGGTTGTCGGTGCGGGCGAAGCCGGCGTGGCTTACCAACAATCGAGATCATCCGCCGGCGAGATCCGCGAAGGGGCGGCTCTTGATGTTCTATCCGAGTGTGAACGCCATCATTCGCGCCACCAAGGTGGTGCCCCGCAGCGGCCACGCCGCGCCTTCAAAACGGGTGCCGGTGCTGGTGCGCGGCGGCTTTTCCCCCAGCAGGTTTGACCGGGCAGCTCAACCGCCAGTAGGGCCATCTTCGGCGTGGGCCGCTTGCCGGTGTGCTGGGCTCGGCGGAGCCAGCTCGGGCCCCCGTCTTCGCTGTAGCGATCCTGGCGCTCGCGCCAGATGGCCGCGCAGGGCCGCATTCCAGCCCAGCCCGGTCAGCTCCCGGGCGCACCGCCTGGCCGCAGCCAGGGTTTGTGAGGTCGAAAAGCGCTGGAGGGAACAGGCAGGTTTTAGGCCCACCGCCATCGGCGGTGATGCGGCAGGGCGTTGCAGTCGCCGCAGAAGGGGGGCGCTGATCGAGGCCACCACGGCCAGTTGCCCGCCACCGGAAAGGCCGCCTCAGCGCCGTCGCGGTAGGCGCCAGCGGGTTGGCGGTGGCAAGCGCTGGCACGTCCACGGCTGCAGCGGCCAGACGGCGCCGATCCGTTGCAGCATCGGCGGCCGCTGGCACCACGCTGCTTCGAGGTTCCACCGTTTGCGGGTTGGCCACATCCATGAAAACTCAATTTTCAGGGCGCAAAACTCCCACCCCCAGCCGCCCGCGCCAGCGCGCCAAAAACGGCAGCAGCTTTGATCGTTCGTTTGCGGGCCGCGGGCGATTCACGCATGAGGGCTTGAGCTTGGCTTGCGGCCGGGCGAAAAGCCGGCGGCACGGGCGTGCTCCACCCAGCCGCCAGCACCTTGGCCAGCAGGGCTTTCGCCCGGCGCTGCCCCGCCAGGCAGGACCCGCCATCCGCGCCCCGCTCTCGCCCCATCGGTTGCCATCGAGGCTGATGGTTTGATCGATCGAGGGCCGGGCGGCCTTTCAGGGCCCGGGGGGGCCCGCTCGCCCCCAGGGCAGCGGGGCCCCCGTGGTGGTCAGGGCGCGATGTCCTTGGCCAAACGGGCCCGGGCGGGGGCGGCTGGAAGAAATCACGAAGGCTTTGGGAAGGGGACCGGGGCCGGATCCAAGGGCTCCCAAGATCCCGTTTTTCAAGGCAACGGGTTCCCAACCGCCGGGTGAAGGGGGGCGCAGGCGTGCCGAAGGGGGCCCATCTTCCTTTTTTTTCCCTTCCCTTTT
>Ga0163217_1117608_pt1 | contig 16361 bp, 6 predicted proteins | sample SynspAceP_FD_185933 | JGI IMG/M metagenome (GOLD analysis project Ga0163217, IMG submission 185933) | Saline lake microbial communities from Ace Lake in Antarctica - Synechococcus sp. Ace-P (PacBio error correction) | ecosystem: Environmental > Aquatic > Non-marine Saline and Alkaline > Saline ... | reverse complement strand
GGATCGGTGTGGCGAGTGGCTATTTTTTTGAGATACATTATTCAGAGGAAATCGACCAAAGTCAGCGCGAATTTGAGCTTTTATTCTCATTATCATTGGCAGACCGTGCTCCACCTGAGAATTAATTGAGGCTCACTTTGGCAGAAGGCAAATACAGTAGAGATCTTTTGTAAAATTGGGTTTTAAACTATTTCCAGCATTATCAAGCGTTTTGGCCAAGTTTGCATCTTAGATGGTTTCGGGCCTATATAATAGGACCCTGGAGTGGATCCCTACGGAAAATGTTTAACTGGATATAAGCATTGCATGATAATCATTTTGAACGTTATCAAGTCAGGTGGGGGAAGTGACCAGAAAATACAAAACATTCGGGGTCGCATTTAAAGAATGTGTGGAAGGGAAGTTTTACCTTCGAGCCCGCGATACTAATGTTCTATTGGCAGATAAATCAGTGTCCAATTTCGAATAAAATATCATGGTGAATTTAGAGGTGATTGTTTTTAGCTGATTTGTTAACTTAGAATCTCAAATATTTTAGGCAGAGGATTTTTTAATTTGGCGAGTGAATAATGTTCTAATTAAAGTAGATTGGAGGTCGCGATGGCTGAGCGCACGCTGGAAAGCGCGGTACCGAGGTGACTGTCGGGGTTCGAATCCCCTTCTCCGGTGAGTTTTATTTTTTTAATATTGTATATCATTCAATAGGATATTAGTCAATTAAACTCGATTTTACAATTCAATCAGTGAAAAAACTATTGATTTAGTAGCGGTAAAGGTTTTTATCGTTTGGAGATTAACAAAGACATTTTTAAGAAGGAATGCAGCTGAAACACAGAAATGACACCGATTCTGCAAGGCTGATGAACTCCGTATGAAAGGAGTCTAAGAACCGTAAGAGTAGGCAGACAGATTGTTGAGCATCATTCCATCGTGTTAAATGGACAATTTATTGAATGTCTCTGAATTATGTGTATGGTTGTAGTTATGGTTTAGCGTCGTTATTGAGCGTATTCTTATATATGGCAACTAATAACCTGATATTATTTGAAGAAATTAAGAATGATGATTTAGGTTGTGTTGATGTGCGGAAGAGTCTGTAGAAAATGCGTCTGTGCTTCTATTTCTCCAAGTTTGACAGAAGTACCGAAGTGTAAATGGTAGAAAACGGTTGTTTCTTACGAAAGTTAAATGGATTTTTAGAGAAGTGTTTCTTGTGATTTCATTGTTTATTGCTTAGCTCTATGTATATTATGGTACTTAATCGTATGATTGGTTTATCGAGAATCAGAGGTGATATCTCTCTTCATTGGTGCGGGTGTATCACATTATCACTTTAACAAATATTTGGTTTGATCGTTGCAGATTTTACAGTATTCTACATATATTGTTGGCAAAGTAATATATGCGTTACATATGAAGATCATTCGATCTCTTTATAGATCTTTGTAGCACGACTAAAATAAGAAATGTCAGCGGACTAATAAAATTTACAAATAGTACAGTCGGTTTTTTGGAATCCTGCTGCTGATCTAGGATTTATTTCTTGATGGGGTTAATTCTGAAGATGTTATCTTACTGGTGCTACGCTATAGTAGTTGCTGCTAGCTGCGCTTGTTTCATCGCAATATGGTAGTATCAAGAGCAAAGAGCTCCTATAGAGGGTTGCTATCGTAGCTTTTTGTTATGTAGCAAGTGGGATGGATTTTACTGAATATGCGTTTATTTCTGAGCCTTCGCTCCAAGAAGTAGTAGGGGCTTAATGCTTTTCATTTGGGGCTGGAGCAATCGCACTGCGGTATTGCAGAAGTAATTCAACTTTTTAATGCACATATTATGCAGAAAATGTTTAAATTTGTAGAGAAACGCACCAATTACGCAGATCGAGGAGGACTATCGCTTTCTTGCTGGTATTTTCTTCGTAACAACAACCATGGAGTGGAATGGTTATAATAGAAGTTGCCACTATTCAGAGGTATTGGCCACAAGTTAAATGAGAAATCTATTTCAGTTTGTGAATGCATGATGATTTGTTGGTGGAGTGAGCCATGTTGTAGTGAGTTGAGAAAAGGCAAAAGAATTTAATTGGAGTGCTAGCAATTCCATATGCCTGATTTAAATGACTTTAGTCGATTTTAGGCACCATCCAGTTTCAAAAATCGTTTATGCAGATGATTGAGTAATTCGATGAAATGTACTCAAGGTTCAGAACTAATTAGTAGGTGCAACAATGAAGTAGAAATGAATTGCAATGCGAAATTTGCAGAGTTATGGGATTTAGATTATCTGAACATCTGAACTGCAGCGATGCAGCAGATGCTGTTAAGATGTTTCACAACGAATTTCAAGAAGCTGAGGGGGGGGGGGGGGGTACCAGATATGGAGACCAAATAAAATGTCAAAGTTTATATATAAAAAATCAGACGGACAAACCTCTATATTACGGCTTCTATTGCTATTATCGTTATTTTGTTATTGTTTTCTTTATGGTACTATGTAATGAGGAGTACTAAAGTTAAATAAAACTCCAAAGCCAACGCAGTTGTAAATTGGAGCGAAATATGGTGATTTATATTTATATAGGTGCACCCAATTAAATCGCTCAAGGAACTTTGACAGGAACTCGAATTCAATAATTGCTTTTTGCGACTAAAACATTATTCAGTTTATTGAAATGAGAGTAAAAAACGAAGCTGCGGACCATTTTGACTTTCTATGAAAGTAGAATAATATGTAAACAAATGGAATTGTAACTTGATGTAAACAATTGAGAAGCAAATGCTTTTAAATCAAACTATTCAACTGGTTAAAACAGATAAGATAGTAGATTAATAATCTAGTAAAAAGAAAGCCGTGGACGTTAAAGTCAACGGCTTTTTTTTTGTTTTAAACATTCCTGCTAGTAAATTGGAGACCAGATTTATGTCGAATACCAATGCTTTTCTACTTTTGTTATAATTTATAAATGAGATTAAACACACTTATCATATCGCCGCTTTCTACTTTTGGCTGTAACATTTGCTCTAAAATGAAAATTAATCACGATTGATGCTGAGATGTTGTTTCAGAATGCGGAATGAAAATATCAAATTAAAACAGCAACGATGAAGTTTCGGGTATTCTTTGTGACTACTATAGCTTGTTAATGTGCAAATGGAACTATTTTAAAATCGACTTGATGAGAAACGATAAATTTTTGTTCACCTTACAAGGCGATTTACTGCCGACTTTAGAGGATTATATACGCATTTAAACCGACTCTGCTGTCTGATTAAATTCGGATCCCGGTGAATTATCGACGTACAAGGAAAAAATGAAAGTCATTTAATTCCTGCTGATCAAATTTTTATGATGCGGTTGATTGCAGATGCGTTTTGGAATTGTTATATTGATTCTTGAATGGCACATTTATCTTGCGTAGTATTTGTATAATTGATGACCCTTTATCAATTTTGACCCTTCACTAGAGAGAAGCTGCTTTTTGCCGCTAGTGGTCTGCATCGCTTTTACACCTGACAAAAGCTTTTATTGGTTAGGATCAAAAGTAGAATACTCACTTCTAAATTCATATCAGGTTGGGAAGTCATCGAACCCATTCTTTCAAGAGCTCCAACCGATATTATTCATGGACTTTTAAAAGTCTGCAATAGTGTGCGGTGGCTGAATACCCTGCCAGACACTGTGATGGTTGAGAATTCAGTCTATACCAATGATCGGTGAGTGACTTGTGCATTAACAGAACTCCCATGAGTGGTTACAGTCTTGTGTTACCTAGTCAAAGCCGCTTATAATTATTTGCATTGGAACATGGCTGGATTACAGCAAGATAATGGGGTCAATTGGATTCGAGTGCTGACTTTATTAGGATTGAATGCAATCAGTTGTAAGAAAAATTGGTATTGATGGAGAAGTTCATTTAATAATTACACTTTATTAGACTAAAAGGAGCTTCACAATTGTTAAACTCCTTTGTCTGTTATTTATCTAGGACTAACGTATTTCTCCTTTTATTCTTATATAGTTAAAATTCTTTATTTTTGCTCATCTTCTTTTTTGCATACAAAGGGTTGTTAATTCTACTACAGATAGCATTAGTCGCTTGTAATATACCAATTTATCTTTTGTCATGTTACAATCATTTTGATGTCATAGCATACATTTTACTATTTTGCATGAGTTTACTAGTTTTACATGAGTTTAAATAGAGCCCAAGTGGCCTAAGTTCGACCAAACCTTATCTCAAAATACAATACATCTGTGCTTTTTCCATGATTCCATATCAATGGATACGGCTTTACAAACGCATAAGTATCTTTTAAAATCTGGCTTTCTCTGTTTGTGTTAATGGAATATCCCTCAACAAAATAAGAGTTTATTTCACTAGGTGATTTTCAAGCGGTAATAATACTTTGTTATTTCCAAATAACTATACCTGATTCAACTTAAATTCCCGCTTTTCAACAATGCTTTGCCAATTCACATCGTTTCTCGGTAAATGTTTTTACCTTTTTAACCTCTACTTTTTTTGTCTGTGCTATCGTAATTGAATGACCGTAACTGTGTCTGGTCGAGAATGACTCGTTATACAGAGTTCATAGTGCATCGTTTTTTAGCTACATTATCTAAAGCCAATTTAGATTCTCAATAAATTTGTCTTCTTTCATATTAAATGATCGCAGAGCTACAATTAATTTGAATTGGATTAGTGAGCTTATTCTTATTGCATAAGCAATACATAGGTTTGCAGGTTTTTCTGTGGGTTCGCATCAACTGTGAGGCATCCATCCCTTCCATTGTTTCCCACTAAAATCTCTTTATCATATTGGTTAAACTAATATATTTCTTTGTGCATTCGTTTGCAAACATCTATGTTGCTGAATCAAGTGCGGCCGTGCCTAAAAATGTCAATAAATTGCTTCGCGATATGTGTAGGCTCATTGGCAGATCGTGCTTCCAATACCGCCCGCTTATGACGCCAATATATTTCGTATCATCCTCTTTATTCATTAAGCAGCTAAATTTACAAATTTAAAAGACCAAATGTTTAAAAAGTAATCGGAAATTGTACTGTTCGTCGTTAGTCGATACGTTACTTTCTCCATTGGACGATAGATTACATTTATTACTGAAATTTCGTAACATAAAAAAGCGTTTTCGTTTCTGTTCCGTTTAAATGATCGCCTACAGTTATTATAATTCAAATATGTTCAATTGGAAGTTCTTCCCTAACGTATTGAATCATCAGGTGTCGAACGCAAAGCGTTCAGAAAGTCAATTGCTGCAACTTGAGCTTAGGTTATATGTGGCGCGATAAGTTTTGTTCAAGTTCTTGGAAATGTATCGTGCCGATGAAGAGAAAGGCATTGTGTATAGATATTTTCCATTCTTTTTCATGTGGTTGCCTTTTTTGTTGGTGTTTAATAAGCAAATCCCATGTGCAATTTCCATGAACTAAATAATTAAGGAAAAGCATTTATTCAAATCTCGTTTACCTATACGCGCAGCTTTCCATCAAAAAAAGCTGGTCGGATAATCGCCTGAGTTTTGTGCGGTTCTTGTTTCTTAATGGTTAAATGCAAACATATTCATTATCATTTTATTACCGATGAAGTTTTTTCAGAATGTATTTTAGAAACTTCTGATGCGGTTCGCTTAGCCATTAGCTTAAAAATATTTATAGTTAATTAAACTTGCAAATAGCCATGCACCATTAAATAACTTGAATTATGCCATTCCATGAAAGCAGTTTCTCTAGCAACAATTGCTTACTGTAGCCTGCACTGCAGCCAAAGGCATAGAAAATGTTAAGATAGCCTGTGCTTTGAAATACTTTTTCCACCAGTTTACTGCGTCTTTTGCTTGATCCATTTTCTCTAAAGAGTCGTGATTATCGCTTCAACAGAATATATTGTAGCCATGTTACCACAAAAACTCTTGTGCAAGAGTGTGATAATGAATTCCAATTTTCCATTCAAAGCTAGGCGCATAGCAGGTTCTTATAAAATTTACCACTGGCCGCTACTTGCTGTAGCTTTTGAGCTGGCGCGCTGTCTTCCATTGTTCATTGTAATGTTGGCTCTAATAACCAACTTTCATATTTCTGATCATTTTCTCAATGATTCTCCTGGACATAAGTAAGATAAGTCATTAAATAATGGAGATGCAATGATATTTTTCCAGCTTCAAACAGAATATTTCTTTATGAATGCTGTATCCACATTTTTCAACGGTCTGCTAATCGCATTTCCAAATGAAGACTGACTCTTAGTTTTGACGAAACTTCTATGAAAAGGAAGTGCCTATTACTTTGCTATACAACCCAATTAAGTAAGGTCCACATTTACGATTCTTGAAGATTGAAATCCAAATAGAAGCATTGGAAGGTAAATAGCGCAATGATTAAGTGTAACAGGGATTCTAGCAGAACAACGATTTAATGGATGTAAAATAAGTCAAGTAACGTCTCTTTTACTAATGGTTCTTCCACTCATAAGTAGCAGTGAACCGCCATGCGGCTCCTAAGCAGGAATAATGAACGCCCATTAGCCAAACTTCTTATAAGCATCCATCAGAAAACTGATTCCGCGAAAGATAACGTATCTTCTTAGTATGGGAGATTTATAGCAAAAGCTGCTGCAATTTGTGGAATGAATATAATTCCCCTACCGCATGATACCATCAACTTATGTTTAGACGCCCTGAGGTAGGCTTTCTGACTACCCACTTTCCGAAAATTAGATAGAAGCCATTCTTCTATCATTGCATCGAAAACTCTGACCACTAGATCGCTTGAAAAATCAAGAATATATAAATGGATGTTACATATCCCCAACTTTATGGGGCAGTTATTGGTCTAACGGCGGTTGGTATTTGACCTTTCATTTCGCGTTCAGGGCAGTTACAAGTTTTGGCTACTATTCACGAATTTCGTTGATTTCTTCTCTGCGATTATCTATGTTTTTCCTTCTATAATGCTATAAAAGGAGCCCTTTTTCTAGAAGATTGGGAGATGCTGTCTTTTATTCTTGAAACTCTTTCCCTATTCTTGCATTATCGAACAACGGGATATACTCATGTTTTAATAGGGTAATCGACGTCGCATGTTGGTTTGCTTTTTTTCTTTAACATGTCATCTTGTTCGACTGACAACCGGCAAAGTTTAGGTCTATAGTTGTGAGCAAGCAGTAGGTTCGTTCTTAGTATACTGCATTCCAGCATCACACAATGATTGCTTCTTTATTGTCAGACTCCTTTCTCATTTAGGAGTCAAAGTCACTCGTTCATCTTCTGATCGGGACTCAAACTATAAGTCCGTAATCAATTACTTCTGCAGTTAGATTGTCGCTTTATTTGGCTTTACACTTTTCTTCTCACAAGTACTCAGGAAGTTTCCCAAAGTGTTGTTTAACAGTTAATTTCGTAGATACGAAGCTTTTTCCCGCAATTGGATTTCCTCAAGTATAGTCCTATTTCTTCTTCTTTGATCCACGTTTTCTAAGCCACGTTTTTCTAACTTTCAGTTGTGAACACAATTCCCTCTTTGCATCTGATTTTCTTAAATTCAATAAGAACCATCGAACTAATCTTCATTGGGTCACCCTATGTGCATTTGTTCAATGTGTGCACATTTCCCAACATACACCATGCAGAGTAAGTTTACTGAGTTTTTCATTATCAATTAGATTTATTAAACGGAAATCGCCTTTTCTGCTTCTAAAGTTGATTTAAATTGCTCATTAGTGATTATTCTAACTAGCTAAAATTAGTGTTTTGTTGATTAGCTATTAAAATGTTGGAAAAAATACCCCGTTTCATTTCAGTGTTCAAATTTAGTTTCTATGAATTAAGAGTTCGAATTATTCCAATCTTATGATAAATAACTGTTAAAAACATTTAGAGACTCCATAAAATTATTTAAGGGTTCAAAATTCTATTCCATTGCCTTAGATTAAATTATTGCGAATTCCTTGGATCACTGTGATAGTATTTCTTTTATTAGCCGGTATATGTTAAATTTTTCTTCAACATGGAGTTGATGGAGCCTGATAGTGCTATTCTTTTCTAAATGCGTTATTTTTGATTGGAGCCGCTATGTTTATTTGCGCGAAAAAAAAGTAACTAAACAGAACTGTCAAGATTAGCAAACTTTATTACCGGAGCACTCGGGAAATTGGAGAAGCCACTGCTATGAATTTGCAAAACACGATTAAACTTAATCTCACAGAAGAAGGGCAGGAGAGGTTAGTCGAATTGCTAAATAAATAATAAGTATTATGATGTTCAGTAAAAACATTTGGTTTTTGATTGGCGCCTAAATGACTCATGGTGATCTAGTCTTCATGCTGAAGTTGGAAAAGATGATTGTGTTAGGTAAAATAATGCGATGCGCGAGTGTATTAGATCATTCAAAACGTGATTTAGAAGAGTGCGGACAAATGATTGATCAATTCAAAGAAGATTATTGTATGTTTCTTAAGCTATCATTCCATGATGATGCCAACAAAAAAGCCACATATAATATGTTTCAATTGCTGAAAGGAGCTGATGCGAACGGAACGTTATACTGCTCAAACACGCGTGGAAGCATTGACAATGTCGATGAGAATTTTTTATTGAAAGAAGATCAAAGTGACTCAGTAAATCATTGTTATGGAACAGAATTTCACAAGTACGCTTTCATGTCGATACTGATAGAGCCGCATAGGTTATACCAGGGTTTGAGCCTTTAAGTGCTGAAATATTGTCTGAAACGATTTGTTTAGCTTCATCGCTCCCTGCTCATGTAACATTTTAATGAAGTGTTGATTATGCCAAACTGTTCAGCTTCGTCAATCTATTATTAACAAAATAACTATTTATTGAGTCGCTGAATTTCTTAGTTTCTGCTCTTCATTGACAATAGCTTTTGCTTTGCACTAATGCTGATCATTCCAATGTTTTTGACAAATTCTTATGTGCTAAAGATTTTGTTGAAAAGGCGATCGCAAACTGGGCATACCAATTGTTTATTGTTTGTTTTTACTCTTAGTGATGCATTTAAAGTAGTTATTGCCAAATCGTTCACCATACCATATTAATGGCATGAATGGAGTGAAACCATGTCTTCCATGAAAAAATCGATATATGCAGTCTCGTGACTAGTTTCATTAGTGGAAGTATTGCAAGAGAGACTCTTTCTGTTGGCACGTTGTGGACTTGCAATACACTTTTGCTTCCATTGATTTTCTCTTAACCATCGCGTAAATGACGACTGGATTATGGATAAAATGATGTTTAACACGTGGGTAAATGCTTTTAAAGAGGTAATAGTTGTATATTGGAATGTAATGTCTGCCTACTAGAATTTATTTAAATTGTGTAGCTGGGATTGTGACAATTGCCACTAACGTTTATCTGATTTTAGCTATCCTCCGCACTTCAAAAGTATTATAAGGGCTGCTTTTTTTAGAGTGTTAATGCGTTTCTCAATCTGGATTTATTCTAACAGTAATAGAATTTGATCCATCCCTGATACGTGACTATGGTTGGTTCCACTTGCCACAAGCTCATTTGGTAGATTAAATCTTAGTTGTATGTTTACAATCAATTTGTCTTGATTGCATCGCTATTGTTAAAGGAATACAAAATCCAAAATGGATTTTTATACTTGAAATTTATTTGTGAAATCACTTTTATCAGCATTGTGTTCCGAAAAGCAAGAACCATATAAAATGGATCTTTCTTCTTGGTGAACCTGGAACTTTTGAGCAATATTAGGAACAACGCGAAAAGTATTTATCCATCACCTCACCTTATTTTATTTTGCAGATAACTTGTTCTTGTTTCGTTTCTGTTCACTGCCACTTTTACCATTTTCATTTCATTGGCAGTGTGAAATCAAGAGATGGGACTGCTTGTGCGCACTCTTCAATTGATTTACAGGAGGAATATTTTTTCTGCTAAGTGTCATTGTTCCATTTTTCCAGGAACGATAGCAACGTGGGCCTGTTCGCTATATATCCGGTACTTCAACATATCCTAAAATGTAACCTTGCCGAACTCGCTGACATGATTTACATTTCGTTGCTCATGTTGCAAATACTGGTCGTGTAAACGCTGTGGTTTCACCTTCACAAAAGTTCCGTTAAATTAGAGTAGGCCGATTTCAACCAACCAGTTCTGTGCTCATAATTGGTTCCAGTGGTGCAGCGTAATCTTTCTAATGCCTTTTCCAACGTTGAAACGGTTGAATCTTCGTTTGAGTATATTCTAGAACTTAAACGACTAAACTTTATGAGATTTTAAAATGCTTTTCTCAAACTCTTAGCATTTTCTCGTAATTAATCGCGCTTTCTTCTGTTTCAAAAAGTATCCGTAAAAAAGCGGTCGTTAAAATATTGAAAGTGAGCCCTTTTACTTTCCAAATGCCAATTACTTCACATCCGCAGCTCTCGTAACCACCTTGATATCGCCTTTTTGATTCTGGTAAAAGTCAATGACCAAGCTTACACTTCTGCTAACCAGAGCTAAGAAGGGCTAACACATGTCTTTAAGACTTTCATAAAGCGTGAATTATCCCACTCCACCCATTTTCTTTTCACCAATTCAACGGTTCTGCTCCTTCTATGTTAATGGAATCCGATTGATAATCAATAGTCGATTGCATTTGGTTGAAATGCAAAAAAACATAAAAAAAAAAAAAATTTTTTATTTTAAATTCTGGAGGTATTGCTTTAGCAGTGCTATCTCTACGTTGGAAGAATGTTGTATGGTTTGCCGACTTCTTTTTACGACAGTCGTACATCGCGTAAGCTTTTGCCAAGAATCATTTCAGGTAGGAGTTGTACTTCTATAATATGTTTGAGATAAACTCATTAGGCTGAACTTTCCGCACGATATCAATTGAATTAGCTATAAAACGCCATTCAATGATGGGTTCAGTTGCATTGGTCTAAAGGTGCTATTTTACAGTCCTTCATCATAGTCAATGTATGTTGATAATTTAAACAAAACCGTGATTCTAACAGATGTTAGAATTCGAGAAATGTACGGAACTTTTTTTTTTCATCGATTAATTTCCTTTTTTCAAAAAACGTTTTCTTCTAACCCAGCTTCCCTCAGATTCAGCTCTTCAGTTTGACCATAATCAGTATAAAAAATGCTTTTTTGAAAGCCGAGGAGGTAAACTGTTTCTGCCAATTGGGCCTCTCTGTAGCTCAATGTCTCTTGGGCTTTGTTGCAATAAACGACTGCATGATTTGTTAAGCATCACGGCAATGATTTTTACATTTAATTAAAAATCCAAGTTATTTTTTAGAGTTCATTTCTTGATCTTCCTTCGGTAGCTTTTTTGAACAAATCCCACAGGTGGTATACTGATTCTTTTGCTAATTCTTTGAATTTCTTGTTGTTTTTTTCAAATGCATAAGGTTAATGTCTTTTTTCCTGTGCTAATTCTGTTGCACCTTTTAACAATAATGTGTTCGTAATTTTATCATTCTATCGGTTAATTCGCTATCTGATAATAAATCTCTAAAGTCTTTGTCTTAACAGTTTTCTGAATCTGTAGAGCAAAATCTCATCATTCTGATTGTCCGGATTGAATCCACTTGCTGGAGCAATCCCATTCTAAATTTTTTAAGAATGCTCTTTCTCCTTCATCAATTCTGATCTCAAATATGCGGTCAAGTGCTTTGAAATAGTTGTGATTCTGCGGATTGACGCGCAGTAAATGGGCATCAATGTTTTCTTTTTCGCCAGTGATTGTATTGTGTAACTACGTTTGAATACAACTAGAATTTGATGGTACTGAGAAATTTCTTCATCAGGAAATGCTTTCTTGGGATTGCAACTCAATAAGTGTCCAGTTATGATGTAATCCCAATAGGTTATATGTCTGAATAAATCAATCATCCAATAGGCGCCTAATCTTGACCCTTTACGGCATTATTGTCTTTAGTTGTGCAAACGAGGATGATTTCTTCGCTAATTTTGATGATTGTGATTCTTGCTCTCTCCATTTGCCCTTCTTCTGTTTCAACAAAAATACCTGCTTGAAGTGGACAATCACTCTTTTTTTAGGCATTTAACATTAGGATGTGAAGCAAAAAAAGAAAACCTTCACTGTTTTGTTTGAAGTCTTCTTATTAATAATTTTGGCAACTGGGCAGCCACGTATTTCTAATTCCATCGGATAGATCGTAATATTTTGGCTTGCCATACTGGAATTTTGTTTTATCATTCGTAAGGTAAACGGTCAACTTCTGTCTTCAAATGATTCGACCGTTTGAACTATGATGAAACACATACAGTCGAATCTTCCTTGTTACTTGACTTTTCAGTTCTCATATTTATTTTAATCATAATATCTTATTCTACAAACAGAATGGTGAAATGTCTCCTTTTTGCGGGCTTTGTTAATCGATGGTTCTAGCAAAGTAAAATGTGACAGCATGTCTTTGTAACATTGGTACATATATTCTGCGCTTTTGGTTCTCACCATTCCTTATGTTGAAAGAATTGGTTCCTGAGCTTTGCATATCACCGTCGTTGATTTTCTCACAAACCAAGAAACTCCATCTCGTTTCATAGTTTCTATTTTCCCGAACTTTAAAATAACCAGTCAAAATATTGGACACTAATTCCATGTCCACCATGTGGTAATTTCAGTCCGTTTTTTTTTGGGGCGCCTTTTTTTACTTCTAAAGTAGCTTCCTGCGTAATCCAACCGTATTTAAGATTATTTAGTTCTCTCTGGTTGAAGTTCTGGTTTATTGTTCTAATTGTGCGCTATTCTAATCTTCTTGAAAAAGCCTGACGCTGATTCTTGGTGAACTGCAAGGGCTCCAAGTGTATACCGCTGTAAATCAATTAGCTTTTTTCATGTTATGTATTTTCTACTATTATTCCAATATTTGTGCAAGGAGGTTATGGAGTTATTTGTGGTTCTAAAATTCACTTTGAAAGCCGTTTGTAATGCTATTCAACTATAAAGTTAATCCATTGTCTTATTGAAGTAATAAATTCAATTAAAACTAAGAAATTAATATGGAATTCTCAAAAATACGTGTTTGCGTTTATCCTTTTTATGGACGTTTCTATGAATTTACATCTATAATTTCTGATTGTTAAACTAGAACTAAAAAGGGCTTTAGCTTCTGTAAAGCCCTTCTTTTAAGAGCATTGTTAGCCTCGGCGAAATTCGTTGGACTTCGGATCCGTCAGTCGATTATGCAGTGCTTTTATATTTGACTTCGCTTGGCTCGTCGCGAGAGCATTATATATATATCCGGTGGCTCTGAGCGGAGCGAAGCCCAGCTAATTTATATCACTATTTACATCGTTCTTCGGCACATATACTTTTAGGTGTCTTATCCTTCAACATTTCTTTTGGATTTCTTCGTGCTCCATTACCGTTTTTTCTATTTCTCTTTCGATAAATCACATGCATTCTAACTTGAACCTCATTTTTAATTGATATGAAACTGGGTTATTTATGAGAAGATCACTAATACTTTGCGTCAAATTTTGAAATTGCTTAAGTTTACTTTCATTGTTCCTAATTTTCTGCCCACCAACTCTCAATCAATGTGAGGAGCTAGAGTATTAAACACAATTTCGCTCCACAATGTTTGTTGTTCGATTTAATCGTTAATTCGTTACAATCATGAAGCATCACCACTGTTTTGAGAAAAACTCTCTATATCTTTCTTTATTGATGTTTTGTGCATACTTTTATCTTCTTTGGTTGGCTCGAATCGTTACGCTGGAAGTATTTTTCTCCATCGCTGCATTGCGCCAGAACTGTAGAAACGTTGAATCCTTCCATATGTTCTGTATCCCAATGTTTAGATTGTCAGGCCTAAGAACATTTCAATAAAGCAGGTGTCGCAGTAGCTATTTTTTTATATAATTGTGGGTTTACTACATTGAATTTCGATTTTATCTTTCCAATTCGTCCGCAAGTAGTTCATCTTCTAAAATGATTCGGCGTTTGCGTTTCTTTTGGAAAGTTGTGACAGCTTCATAATCTAAGAGTTTATACATGCTTTACTCGGAGTGCATGCTGTGACATCTTTTCCTTATTAATCCTTTAGAATAAAAACTTCCATCCGTTTTGTTCGGTATGAACTTCTTTTCCCAGTAATATGCCCCTGATTAATCCATTTCTTAAACGGCTTTCATCAACGCAAATTCTGTTGTCGTTAGGAATTTAGTCCAAAACGAGTTACATGACATGACAGTCGCATTTCGCTGCCACAGTAAAGTCTACTTTTTTCATTATTCAGGCCTCTTGCTAGCAAACTCATCCAGTGTGTATTGTATCTAAATTAACGATGCGAAATACCATTGAGAACCTGCCCGCTGCATGTGTTCGTTTCCAATGGATGTACTTCTAGGTTTTCCATTTTCTGTCTGCTAAGTGGTCCCATCTTCGGTGGTAGTATTATCTACTTATGCCATTCAATGGCAATGATTTTTCGTTCCATGCTTGGAGTGCCATCTTTATAATAAATTGGAATGGTCACCCAATACGTTGTTTGTTAATGACGCATCTCTCAAGTAATTGTTTTTCCGCTTTCCATTCCTTTTGTCATCGTTTCATGCTTTTAGCATGGCAGCTTACTTTCATCCATTTAAGTAGTGAATTGCAATAATACCTTCTTTTGGATCTGCTCCTTCAGAAACGTCTTGTCTTCTATCCGCAGGAATTGCACTTAATTGTGCAAATCCAGTCGCGCTGATCACACTTGGAACCGGCCATCCTCACCAGTTCCGTTAGCTTGCAAAATCTAATCAATCCGTCGTGATCAATTTCCCTGAAACAGATGCTTGCTGCTCGTAATGCGCCCTTACTGTTCACTCCGCATTCTTTCCTCGTCAGAGACGAGCTGCGCTTTTTTGGTAAGTCTTCTTGGTTTCTTTTGCCGGCTGTTTGGTAAATGTGATTGCTAATATGCTCTGTGCAATCACCCATTAAAACTCCCCCAAATATGTTATCAGGCGAGTGTAAATCATCTATTTTTCTTGGTTGATCAATTTCAATGAAAACCAAACCAACCGATTTTCCAATCCAGTTGCGTTTAATTTCCTTTATATCCATCTGTCAATTATTTATCTAACCAGTTCAACAAGCTCTTCTGCATAAGCAGTATTCGCCTGCCTTGTTGCATTTTTTACGTTCGACGATGGCGCATCTTTCCAGACAGTCTTTGATTTCATCTTGTGCTAATGTTCCCCAGCAGGGCCACAGTACCCGAAGAATCCCGAAGTAAGTCATTCGAATCTCATCAAAAGGCTTGTTCTTTTTGTTCGATCGATTCCTTCTGCTGCCCCAGTATTACAGCTTCTGATGCTTGGTTTTGCTGCTGCTTTCCCCGTCCTTTTCATAAGCCCCAGTTTTTGTTGTCTGTCAGCTTTATCATTCCCGTATTGTTATCGGATGAACCCACTGCAGAATCACTGTGTCATTTGTATAGTTAGGGGTCAGAGTTCTCCTTCCCTGTCCCCGTCGTATTGTAAAATCCCATTTATCTAATGTCGGCTGGTACTTTTTAGTTGGCCGCTTGTTTATAGAGGTGCTGTCCTGTTTGGATGCGACGTATGCTCAGCAAGAACCAGCATCGTAACTGGGTTGCAACTTAATCCTTTGTGCTTTTTAAATCGGAGCGTAATTCCGGAAAGCGATATAACCGAGTGGGATTTGCCCCTAGTGTACCGACATTTGATGGATAGGATTATCAAAAATAAATTTTCTTGTTAGTGTCTATTTCAGGTTCTTTTGTTAAGTTCTGTTCTTTGCCAGAGAGGTTTCCATTTGGGCTTCCTATTTACCGGAGTTGTAATCATCTTTTTAAGCTTTGAAGCTGCAAAAGATGCCAATAGCCTGAAAGTAGAAACCTAAACAAAAGTACTTTTGAAGTGTAAAAAAATCCCATTTTCATGAAAGGGATTCGTGGGCTTTAACACATTTGTCCTACCCCAGAAACCAATTTAGATGGCATGCAAATTCAACGCATTGAGCCAAAAGTTATTCATCCATTTATGGAAGTGGAGTGTTCTTTTTTTCAATCAAAATGGGAAACAATTTTATTTGGAGGTATTTAATAGCTCATTGCAAAATTCCTTCTCATTTTTTTAGTTTCATTTAATCGTTTTTGTTACTCAAGCAAAAAATTAAACACTCGGGTATTTTCAGTTGTTAGGACTGAATTTTCTTCCCTTTTTTTTACCAGTGTAGAGGAAATGGGAATTTTTTTGGTATGTTGGGCCCCACCTTAAAAAACCAGTTAAATGGGTTTTTTTTGGAAAAAAAATTTTTTTATTTAGGGGGGGTGGGATTGGCTTTTTTGGTTTGTTTTTTTTTTTAATCTTTCTTTCCTTGA
>Ga0163217_1075696_pt1 | contig 16361 bp, 22 predicted proteins | sample SynspAceP_FD_185933 | JGI IMG/M metagenome (GOLD analysis project Ga0163217, IMG submission 185933) | Saline lake microbial communities from Ace Lake in Antarctica - Synechococcus sp. Ace-P (PacBio error correction) | ecosystem: Environmental > Aquatic > Non-marine Saline and Alkaline > Saline ... | reverse complement strand
AGAGCGTGATTACGCCCCTGGCTTGTGGCGTGTTGCCGTTGCGGATGGAGGCCCGGTTGTGGAACCGTGGTGGGGCGTGTGGCCGGGGTGTCTGTCCCCGATTGTCAAAAACGCCATGAAGCTTGCGTCTGTCCAGAGGCGAACTGGCACCAGCCTTCAGCTGGTCGCCGGGCCGGTTCGCCAGTCCCTGTCCCGACCACCCCGTGCTCGCCAACGTGTGCTCACCCGCTGATGCCCGGCAACCGGCCGGCTCAGCCCTCACCGGCTTCGATCTCCCAGCCTCCGCATCCCAGGACGAGGCTGCGGCGGCCGGTGGAAACCCAAGCGGCGCCATCACCCTGCCCTCCCCCTGTTCCCCGGCCGAGATCGTCTCGCGGCTCTCGCCCGAAAAGCCCCGATCACCCTCAGCTGCGAGGAAGGGCCAAGGAGCAGGTGAGAGCTCACCAGCCCTGCGGGCAGCACCAGATGCCGGGGCTTATCGGCGAAGACTTTTTCCCGATTCTGCCGTTGCTTGCAGGACCGGCGCCCCGATCCGCCTCAACGTGGATGCCGCTGGTGAAAGGCCTGAGCCGCCACCTTTGTTTGCCAGCAGCGGCGATGAGGGCCAAGCAACTTGCTCCACCGGCGTGCACCTCGGCTTTGGAGGCCCGCGGCCTGGAAATGCGCCGCCAACCGACGGCCAATCGGCCCTCTCGTGCTGCGCCTCGGACAAATGGGCCGCCCAACCCCTCTGACAACCAACCCAGCGACCAGTGAGGCCAGCGAGAGCTTTGCCGTGACGGTGCCAGCCCGTTCCCTGCGCGAAACTGGAAGCGCCTGCTCTCCGCGCCGTCAGTCGCAGGAGCCGGTGAGCTGTATTGCGACCGGGGCCAGGTGCTGTTCCTCTGGGCCGACCCAGGTGCTCACCAGCCGCAGCCTTGATGGCACCTACCCCAAACTACGGCCAGCTGATCCCCAACCAGCTTCAGCCGCAGCCTGGAGTGGATCGTCGCGGTTTCATCACCCCTTGGAGCGCGGTGCCGTGCTCGCCATCAACACCAAAACAACGTGGCTGAAATCAGCAGTGGATCCGGCCGCCGGCCGCCTGCAGATCAGCGCCCGATGCCCAGGACCGTGGGTTCGGGCGCCGAGGATTGGCCGCCGCTGGTGAAGCGGGGAGAGGCGATCGCCATCGCCTTTCAACGTCCGCTACGCTGCTCGAAGGCGCTCAAGGCGTGGGCCGCCGAACGGTGGAGCTGCGCTGCAATGCCCCCCATCCACCCCAGCCGTTCTCGTGCCGGTTGGAGGATCCCGGCTACCACCTATCTGTGATGCCCGTGCAGATCCGCAGCTGTCCCTGCCCCTCCCCCAGCAGTTGCTGGCTCAGTGACCTGGCTGCGATTGCGGGTGCGTTGCGATCAGGGGTCTGGAGCATGGCGCCGGCCTGATCGGCTGGATGCCAACCGCCGGTGCACCGGCTGCTGGGCTGGGCGAGCAAGCCCTTCCGCCTTCGGTGCCGCCGTCTGATCTGGCGTCTGAACCAGCTGCGCGCCTCAGTGAGCTCGAAGCGATGGTGCAGGGGAGCCAGCCTGAAACGAGCAAAGCGTCTCGATCGCCTGCCCCACCCTGTTCGACGCGCTTTAACCGGCGAAGCGGATGGGCAACCGTGCTCGCCCAGGTTGGTGGATGCGGCGGTGGAGCTTGCCGCACGGGCCCGGATCCTGCATTACCGGTGGCCCGCAGCGATCCCCGCCTACCCGGGCAGCAGCCGCTGCGACTGACGCCCGATCGGCATCGTCCGATCAGCAACCGCGGCCTGGTGGCCAACCGGGCCCTGGGCCGGCCTCGCGACCTGACCGCTGGCGCGGGCCAGTGTTGCGCCCAGGAGCTGCTGCGCCGGTCTCGGCCGCTGGAGGATCAGTATGGCGAGGGAAACCAGCCAGGTTTGCGTTGGCCAGTTTCAGCAGGTGGGTGATCGCTTTGAGGAGCGGCTGGAGGCTGGCTGGAAGAGCCCTTGGGATGACCCGATCCCCGCGCACGAGCCCAGCGATCGCTGAACCCAGCCCCACGGCCCCCGGCCAGCGATCCCCTTGATGACTGGGACGAAGCCGGTTGGTTAGAGCCGGAACTGACGGCGAATTTGAACCCGAGCTGGGAAACCTGACCTCGAACAGGATTTCGAACAGAGAGCTGGACAGGAGCATCAATTCCGGATTGCCACCCGCGGGCGGCCCGGCGCAGCCACGACTCCAGTCGCGATCCCGATCCCTGGGTCTGAGGGCCGGATTCGCCCTTCCGTCAGACTGAACTCCTGTCGTCGGCCTTAGCCGTTGGTTGCTTCCCTCGCCTTTTTCGGTGGCCGATGCCCTCGGCGCGAAGGGCTCTCCCAGGCCTGTATTACGAGGAGATCGCTGCCGGCGGCTGGGCCGGGAGCCGAACCGGGCTGAGCGGGCATGTTCGGGTGATGTTGGTCGGAGCACTGCTGCTACCGCACTCCAGGCCCCTGCTGAGCGGTTTTCCCACCACCGGCCAACCGGGTGCGGTGGCGGCCAGGCGAAGAAACGCCGGTGTGGGTGGCAATCTGGCAGGGCCAGCGGCTTGCCTTCAAGATCGAAGCCAATAACCACCCTCGGCGGTGGAACCGTTCCAGGACGGGCGGCCACCGGCTTGGGCGGCATCCTTGCCGACATCTGCACCATGGGCGCCCGACCGATTTGCCCTGCTCAATGCCTCCGTTTTGGCCCCCTCGAGAAACGACCCCCCGGCAACGTTGGCCGACGAGGCGTGGTGGCCGGGCATCGCCCACTACCGGCAACTTGCGTTGGCGTACCCACCGTGGGCGGAGAAGTGGCCCTTTTCGATCCCAAGCTACAGCGGCAACCCCTTGGTGATGAAACCCCATGGCCCTGCGGGCTGATGGGAAACCGAGGAGATCGTCTTGCTCGGGCCGGCCGGCGGTCGGGCAATCCGGTGGTCTATGTGGCAGCACCACCGGCCGCGATGGCATGGGCGGGACCAGGCTTTTGCTCGGCGAGCTCAGCGCCGCCTCTCTCGCACCGATCGGCCCCGCCGTTGCAGGTGGGATCCCTTCCTCGAGAAGGGTTGATTGAGCCTGCCGGAGGCATTCAAGAGCGGAGATGTGGTGGCCGCCCAGACCATGGGGCGCCGCCGGGCTCACCTGCAGTTGTTCGGTAGATGGCGGCCCAATGGGTGGCCTGGGATCGAGTGGATCCGATATTGGTTGCCGGCCGCGAGAAAACTGGAATGACGGCCTACGAGTTCCGCTCTCTCTTCGGAATCCAGGAGCGCATTTTGCTTGTTTTTGTTTTTCGTGGTGGAAACCAGGCGCCGAGGAGGGCGGCTGATGGCGCGCTTTCGCCGCTGGGGCCTGCAGGCTCCGTGGTCTGGGACGGGTCTGGAAGAGAACACCCGTGGTGCGGGTGCTGCAAACCGTGCGGTGGCCGGCCGACGGTGCCAGCCAATGCCTTGGCCGATGACACCCCGATCAACACCATGAATTGCTTCGCTGAGCCACCGCGCGGAGATCCAGCGCCACTGGCAATGGCCGGGAAAGGCAGGCTGCCGCCGGCGCTGGCGCGAAGGCATCACCCCCGCTAGCGGCCGGGCTCCTGCCGTGGGCGCGGTTTCTCAAGGCATTGCTGGATGACCCCAACCATTCGCCAGCAAGCGCTGGGTTACCGCCAGGTACGACCAGCAGGTGTCAGGCCAACACGGTGCTTTGTTGCCGGTGGCCGCGCTGATGCGGCGTGCTGCGCTGCGGCCCCAGACGGGGAAGGGGCCGCTTCAGGCCTTCCAGCCCGGGGCGTGGCCGCCACGGTGGATAGCCCAACCCGCTGAGCGGTAGGCGCTCGATCCGCAGCGCCGTTGCGAATCCGCGGCGCGTTGAGCAGAGCGGCCCGCAACCTCAGTTGCGTCGGCGCCGAGCCGCTGGCTGCACGACAAACCTCCAATTTCCCTTCACCGGAAACCACCCACCGGCTTACTGGCAGCTGGCGATGGCCTGTCGGGGGATTCCGAGAGCCTGCACGGCCCTGGCCCGCGGTCACCGGCGCGCAATTGTCTCCTCTACATACTGGAAACTCGCCGCCCGATGGCGGCCTCCAGCCGATCCAAGCCCACGCCGCGTGCGTGGCATGGTTGTTTCACGACCCGCGCCTTGACGGGGCCTGCCTGGAAGCCCGCGGACCACGATCTGGTTGCTGGGCGTGGCCGTGGAAACCGGCCCGGACAACCCAGGCTCAACATAACCCTCGAGGATCGGACCGGGCTGCCGGCAGCGTTACCTCGGAGCGGGATTCATGGGACGGGTCACGGGCCCGCCCGCCCCGCCACCGATCTGGCCCTATCCTCTATCCTCCTGGCGAAAGCGACAGGCCAGGCCTGCTGCCTCCGCCCACGACCTCAGCGACGGCGGCCTTCCGTGGGCCGCGGCCGAGTGGCTGCATCGCTCGCGGCCTGGGGCCGAGCTTTGGCCTTGCCGACGGCGGACTGCCGCTGGATCGGCTTCCTGTTCGCGAAGGCGGTGCCCGGAGTGCTGGTGAGTGTCATTGTCGCCGGGCGCGGCTTGCCGCAAGTGCGCAGCGCTGCTGGCCTCCAAAGCTGCCGCAAGCTGAAACCGGCCAGCCGGCGTTCCCGCCCAAAACCGCTTCGGGCCAGGTGGCCGCCATGGGCCGGCTTGCAGATCAAGCGCAGGCGACCGCGGCGCTGCTTGGGCGAGCAGGGTGACGACCTGCGAGATCTATGAGCAGGCCTTCCCAGTCGTCTGGCTGCCACGGGCCTGAGGCACAATGCAAGCAGCACTTTCATTGGTGACGGGCTGTGGCTTCTGCGCACCCCCCAGGCCTTCACCAGCCCGAGCCGGCCGAACGTCCCGATCTGCCCGAGCGGCCCGGGACCCGGATGGAGGAGGCCTGCCGGCGCCTCTCTCTCGTTTTACGCCCCCGGCCAGCCCGTGCCATCCCACCTACTTCGGCCTCTACGCCCTGCAGCACCGCGGGCCAGGAATCGGCTTGGCATCGCCGTGTTCAAACGGCGCCAAGATCAGGCTGCACAAGGACATGGGCCTGGTCAGCCAGGTGTTCCGATTCAGGACGTGCTGGAGCGCATGCCCGGCCGGACCTTGGCGTATCGGCCACAAACCGCTATTCCACCACCGCAGCAGCAGGTCTGCAATGCCCAGCCGTTGGGCTGATGACCCGGCTGAACGGCCCCTTACCCCTGGCTCCCACACACGGCAATCTGGTCAACGCCACCGAGCTGGCCGCAAGGCTCGCTCGACCCACCTCGCCGGTGAATTTCACCTCCACCACCGATCGAGCCGCAATCGCCTTTGCGCTCCAGGAGGGCGGTGGATGGTGGTTCTGGGCTGGGAGGCGGGCGATCAAGGCGGCGGCAAGCCAGTGCCGTGGTAGCCTTCAGCCTTGGCCAAATCGGTACGCCGGAAGGGCTGTTTGAGTTGCTGATGGTTTACGGGTGCGTCCTTTGGTCGTTCCTGGTTCACTATCCGGCGAAAAGCACGACGGCCAAGTGGTGTGGACGCGCAGCGCAATCCTGCGTGCGTCTCGACATCATCGGCGCTTCCTATGACGGTATGTGGCACCCGGTGAGCGATTCATTGCCAGGCGGTGAGTCGGTGCCACTGCGCAGCGCTGGATTGAGGGAACCCGCCAAGTGTGCGTGTTTCTAGATGAACTACTTCGCCCGCCCGGACAGTCGCTTTTTCGGCGAATCGCCTCACAGCTACCGCCACCGCATCGCATGGTTGCTTTCGCCAAAGGAAATCAGAGGTGGAGGCCGATATCGTGATCGGGGTTTCCCGATTCCGGCATTCAGCGGCGATCGCGGTTTCTCCAAGGCCAGTTGGCATTCCCTATGCCCGATGGGCTCTGATCAAAAATCGTATGTCGCCGCAACCTCATCCAGCCCACCAGGCGATGCGGGAGCGGGTATTCGCGTCAAGCTCAATTCCCCTGCCCGATGTGCTGGCCGGCAAGCGGGTGGTGGTGATCGATGATCGATCGTGCGTGCACCACAAGCCGCAAAGCTGTGCAGGCCCTTGCGCGAGGCCGGTTGCCCACGGAGGTGCACATTTGCGCATCAGCTCAACCGCCGTCACCCATCCCTGCTTCTACGGGCATCGACACCGACATACCCAGGAGCAACTGATTTTGCCGCCCGCTACACCCTCGGAAGAGACCACCGCCGCATCTGGGGTCGACTCCTGGCCTAAACCTGAGCCAGGCCGGGCATGCTCTGAGGTCCGCCCCACACAAGGGCGCCAACTTCTGCCACCGCCTTTCGAATGGCAATTACCCGATTCCGAGGATGATTCAATCGCTCCAGCAAGCTGATTGCTTTCGAACCGGCCGGTATTGCGGCCAACGGTCCTAGAACAAACCACACCCGGTTTAGATCAACCACTTCGACGGAGAAGCATCGACCTGCGAAAACGGTTCCGATCAAGCGGTTTCTGCTCACAGCCGATGACGGTATCTGCCGCTGTTGGTGGGGCGCCAGGCACCCCTGGGACTATCGCCACTTTACCACGACCACGAATGGGGCCACACCCACCCCGTGACGACCAACGCTTGCGTTCGAAAAGATCTTGCCTGGAGGGGCTTTCAATCGGGGGCCCTCTCCTGCTCACCATCCTGCGCAAAAACGCGCAGGGAATTGTCCGCGAGGCCTTCGATGGCTTCGACTTCACCAGGCATCGCCGCCTACAACGACGGCCCGGCCCGTGGCCCGTCTGCTCGGCAATGCGGGCATCATCCGCCACCGCGGGAAAGATCAAAGGCCACATTCCCACAAACGCCCGCCGCGCCCTGGAGCTGGTGGAGGGCCTTACGGGCAGCCTGGCCGCCGTACCTCTTGGCAGTGGGAGCCGCCTGGTCGGGAGCCCGATCTACGGCAGGCGCGCCCGCCCATTCCCCCTTTCCAGCAGCACCCCGCACGTCCAAGGCCCTGAAGTGCGACCTTCAAGGCACGGGCTGGATGTTTCGTTGGCCCGACCACGGCCTATGCCCTGATTGCAGGCCTGTGGACTGGTGAATGATCACCTGAGGGGATGCGCCAAGCTTTTGCCGCCGTTGAGGCGAGCTGCGGGCTGGCTTTGTGCGGCGCTTCCTGCCCGTCTCTTGACTTGAAACCGCTGCTGGTTAAAAAGTGTGCTTTCTCACCAGGTCACTCTTCAGCGATCAGCAAGCCGCTGGAGGGCAATTGCTGCAGATGAGGCCACCGAGAGCCATGTGGCACCGTGCGTTGCGTTATAGATCCCCAGATAGCGGGTAGCCAAGCGGGTTGCGTTTCATCCGCATGTTTGGTAGCGATTTCACATCAGGCCCATTCCGACAAGATGGTTTTGATGAACCGTTCGGCCTTGCCGTTGCGTCGTGCGGGGTGTAGGGCTTGGTGCGGATGGGTTTCAGATTCCAGAGCCCGACGGCTTTCGCCAGTCATCCGAGCGATTTTAGGAGGGCCGGTTGTGCCGAGATGATCGGCGGGCAGGTGATCCCCTGTTCAGAAAACCTCCGACGCGGCACGGGCCAGGAAGCCACCAACGGTTGTCGCCTTCTGCTCGTCTTGCGAGACCTCGAGTAAGCCAGGCGGGTAGGCGTCGTCCGAATCGCGGACATGTACCTTCTCGTAGCCCGGCACCTCGGAAGGAGCCTGACGACGGCGGCCGGGTGATGCGGTGGCGACCCGCTCAAACCTGCGCCAGCTTGTTTGATGTCGACATGGATCAGTCCCCGGGGCCGCTCCCACTGGTAGCGACGAAACAAGACGTGTGGGGGGTCCAAGGTTTCTTCAGGCGTCCCCAGGCCCAAGGCCCTTCATGAAGCCGACCAACCGGTGAGAGGGGCGCACCAGAGAAGCCCTGGCGATGCGGCGGAAGCGTGCCAAGCGCTTGGTTTGCCGACAGGCTCTACAGCCTGCTTGGAGTTGCTGCGCATCGAAGCGTCCGCCGCTGGCTGCGGCGAACACTCCGTCGATCCGCCCAGTGGCCGCTTACGCCGCCTGCCTCGAAAACCTGGAGAGCCACTTGTTAGGCCGTACGGCAGGCTGCATCCCGGGCTTGTGCTGCAAGGCGCTTTGAGTTGGCACGCTTCATCGAGATGCCGAGCGGATGAGCCGTTCCCGACTGATGGTGTCAGTCGAGGCCAGAGGGTGGCTATGCATGGGTGTGCTGAGGTCTTGGGACGGTGGTGGACACTCCGACGCCTGGCGACCTCACACCCCCTTGTCAGCTGAACCACGGGGGGTGGGACTACACAGTTTAAGCCCATGGATACGATCTGCTGCTGATCAGGGCGGCAAGTCATCGAAAACCTTGCATGCGCCGCCAGGCCTGGCGCAGGGTGCCGGCTGTGCCGAGGTTGCCACGGAAAAGGTGAGCAGGGCCAGGGCGGGGAAGAGCGGTGGTGATCGGCTGGCAGCCCGCCAGCAGTGACAGCCCTGTGCAGCCAATTGACCCTCCAGCCGCACCGTGCCCAGGTCGAGCCGGAGCTCAGGAGCGTCTGGCTGGTGTTCCTCCTTTCGCTGATCAGATTAAGCCTCAGCTCGACGGGAAGCCGCGGGCGGCAGGCGGCGCGATCTTGTGAAGCGCCAGAGCCCCGGGCCCAGCCGTTGGCGTTTCCTCGGCGTCGTGGCAAATATAGCCTCCCCCCCGGCTGGTGAAAAGCACCGGCCGTTGCGCCAGCGGCGATGACGTTGGCCCATCACTATCAGCAAGCTCAAGTTCAAATTCCAGCTCTCCAAGTTCCAGGTCCGAATCCAACTCCAGATCCCGCTCTTGCCTCGCCACGAGGCTTCCGCGCTGGCCTGTGCGCCTTGCGCAACGCTGCAAGCACCCGCGTCACCGGACAGCCCACGCCCAAACAAGCCCGGCGTCAGCCAAGCAGCTCCTGCAGTTGCCGGTTGCTGAGCGGCACCCAGGAGCCACTAGCACGGCACCCCGGTGCTCCACTGCGGCCGCAGCTGGGGCCAGGGCCGCGGGCTCCCAGCGGTTTGAGGTGGCTCAGGTTTGCCAGGCCAATTCAGCAGGCTGGCCGCCGATGCAGTGCAATGCCCGCGGCCGCGCGCCCCTCCGGCCAGGCACGGCACCGGCCGCACCACCTGGCGCAGCGCCGCCCCCCAGGGCCCTGAGCTGCTCAGGCTTCTCCGGGCATCCACACCAGCAGCGGCGTTGGCCGCGGCCAAGGCCGCCCAGTTCGGGCGCTGAGGCCCAATGGCGGTTCGCGGGCTCCAGTTCCGCCAGGGCCGATCCTGCCCACCTGGGCCGCCTTTCCGCCTTCGCCACTCTTGGCTTCCGCCAGTCGGGCAGAAAGCTGGTGCGTAGCTGAAGCGGCTGTCGGCGGCAAAGGGGAGTGTGCACCGGTTTCACCGTTGCAGCAGGTGCACCCCCCCACCGTGTGCGTCCGCCCTCCACGAAGGCCGGAACAGCAAGTGGCCATCGAAGGGGCCGAGCTTCCTGCCTCGTCACCTCACCTCCAAGCGGGAAAGTGACCCCGGCAGGGTGGAGTCACCGGCGGGCGTCACCAGCAGCCACTGCCCCAGACCGGCTTCGGCCAGGCCGGGTTTCAGGGCCCGGCAGATCTGGCGCACCCGGGCCGCCGCCGCCGCCGGGGCCCAGGCGGCGTCCTTAGGTGTCCGGCCAGACATCGTGGAACAGACCACGGCGGTGCCGGAGGGATCCCGAAGGTCACCGGCCAGCGACCAGCGTGATCCGGCCGATCCCAGCGCAAACAGCAGCGCCTGGTCACAAGCTGCACGCTGGAAAACCAGGTGGGATCGTCGTCGATCACGACAATCTTCAGGCGCCGGCACTCCATTCGCTACCCATGGCCGCCATGGCCACCATCGTGCCGTTATCACGCCTGAGCCCCACCGAACTGAGCGAGCTTGGTGCGGCAGTTGCATGGCCCAGGCGACCCCTGGCTGCCGGTGGCTTCGGCAGCCGCCTGGGCTGCGGACCCGCCGTGCAAGGGACACGGCCACCGTTGTCAGCTGCCAGCGCCTCAACCGCTATCCTCGACCACGCCGTCGGTGGACTTTCACCGACGTGACGTCGGAAGCCGGCACACACGCTGCGCCAGCTGCAGGAAACGCTCTGGAGCCACGGGCAGTGCTGGCGGATCGACTGGGCCCTGGGCAGTGAGGCCGGCATGGCTCGGGGCCGGCTCGGTCCGGCGGCCCCTGGTGGCCCGCGGCCTGGCCGGGCGGCTCTGCCATCGCTACCTCGGTGTGCGCGATCAAACTGATTCGGCATCGGCCTGATTTGCGAAACCGATGGGGTCGCGGCACCAGGGGCCGGCCGGGAAAGTGGTCAAGAATGTGGGCCCGGATCTGATCCGACCTGATGCGGCTGTTCACCGGCAGCTGGCGGGTGCCCTCGGCCTGATCACCGAACTGACCCTGGCGCCCAACCACCCGATGCCCCCCCAGCGGCGGGGGCCTGCTGCTGCAGGGACCGCTCGAACCCTCGCATTGGCCCTGCGCCGCTGGCTGCTGCGCTCCAGCCTCACGCCGGAGTGATCGGACTGGTGGAGCCCGGCCCTGAGCCTGCGGGCGGCCGTGAGCCGAAGAATGCTTTGTTTGCTCAGCCTGGCCAGCGTAACAGCGCCGAGGCCCTTGCCGACAGGAGCACGGAGATCCAGGGCCGGGCGAGGCCTGGGCCTGCACGGGCAAGCGCCTCGATCCCGAACGGCTCGAAGCCTTGCGGGCCGTCGGCCTCGGCGAGCGCAACGTCTCCCAGGGTTGGCTGCTTGCGCTCGGGCTGTTGCCCAGCCATGCCAGCGAGCTGGCTGGCCGACTTCGCGCCCCTGCCGATTCTTCCGCTGGTGCTGGGCGCCGGCAGTGGGCCTCGGTTACGCCTGGGCCACCGGCCGAAGCCCTGCCCGCCTACCGGGGTGGAGAGTGCGCCGGCTCTGCTGCCGGCACGGGCGGCTACCTTGACCGTGCTGCAAACAACCCGCAGTCCACGGCAGTGCCCGCCTGGACGATGCCCCTCACGCGCCCTTGATTAAGCGTGAAGCGGGAGTTCGATCCGAAGCAGGCAGCTGCGCCGCGGCCGCCTGCCCGGGGTGCTCCAAAGCAGCCTGAGGGCCGTAAGGCGGCACTGCAGCCTCTGCAACGGCCCGCGGCGGCACCCACCAGGCGGTACGCGTCGCCACTGACTAAAAGGCGCCGCGTGAGCGGTCCAGGGCTCGAGGCCAGAGCATCGACCGCGGCGGTTCGGTCCAGATCACCGCCAGATCGAAGGGGGGTGTGGTGCTGCAAACTCAAGGGCGAGGCGGCGGCGGGATCAGCAGCCCGCACGGCTCCTGCAGGGGCGGCAGCAGGTCGACGCCAACCCGCAGCCTGCGCCAGCTGGGGCGCGGTGGCCTCTCTCTCCGGCCTATGGTCAGGTGGTTGAAAACAGTTGTTCGGGCAAATCCCCCAAGCCGCAGAGCGTTTCACTGGCTGCCTTTCACCAGCCGCCTCGGCTGTAGGCCAGCCCCGGGGCCTGCAAACCCGAGACATTGAAAATAGGGGTGGGATGCGACTGTAGCGCATCGGCTCGTCGCGCAGTTCTCGATTCTCAGCACCTTGATCGCAGGGCCCCGTTCGAGGCGATAGGCACAGTTGGCAGGTGGAAGCGACACGGGAAAGCGGCCAGGGCCGCGGCTGTGTAGTGGAGGCTTCAGCTCCACCCCACCGCCTTGCCACCTGGCGGGCTCAAGGCGGGGCGGGAGTGCCAGGGGCAGATCCCGCGGCAAAGCCGTGTGCTTGGGAGCTCAAATCGCCCTGGGTAAGGGCGCGGTCGCCCGGTAGGTTGCCCGCAGATCGGAATAGAACCGGGATTCCCCCCCGCACCGACAAGGGACCGGCCTCGGCGAAGCGGGCCTGATCCCAGGTAGAGCAGCTTCATGCCAGAGCAGCGCCAGCCGCTCAGCAGCCCGCCCCGCTCGGGCACGACCCCGGGCAGGTCGCCGCTGAGTGGATCCTACGTACTGCCAGTGGGATAGGGCCGTTGTCGCGTTGGAGCAAACGGCATCGCGGTGATCTCGGATCTTCTCAGGCCAACTCCAGCTTGCGAGCCACTTCCAGCAGGGCGGCGTTCACCTGATCGGGCACCTCGTCGTGGGGCAGTGGCCAGGCCTCCAGCACCACCTCGGTGGTTGGCGCAGGGTGCGTGGCGCTGAAGTCGCCGCGCCGGCCGACGGCCATTGATCCAGGGATCGCGGATGCCCCTGAGCAACAGCAGGGGGCCTGCAAGCTCGGCGAACAGTTCATCGAGCGGCTGGCCGCGGGGGATGTCGAAGACGGTGCGGAAGACACGAAAGGGCCCCAGGGTCGAGTGAGCGGCCGCCGGATCGCCTCCACCAGGGCTTCGTCGGACGCGTGGTATGCGATCGATTATAGACCTGGTTCAAGGTGCGGCGGAATTCGTTCGCCGGTCGCCGCAGGTTTTCGAACAGCAACGCTTGGCCAGCACCGGGCTGCCGTAGGCAGGCGCGCCGCATCGTTGCGGCCGTGCGATGGCGCCCCAGCGCCACGGTTCGCTTTTCATCACTGAACGGTCCGGCTGCATTTTTGCATCAAGCCCACCCCGGCGGCTTGGGGCCAGGGCGGCAACCGCGCGGGCTGAGCACGGCGAAAGCCGCCCAGGGAATTAAACCCACCCAACACGGTTGCGGCCGGCCGAATCCGCTCGTTCACATAGGCCACCCAGATGGTCACGCCACGAGGCCGCCCGCCGCTTAGGGCAGACCCCACAGGCTTGGCACTCGGCCGAATGCGTATCAGGTCGATGGCCATGCACCCTCGTGCTGCTCGGCCAGCACCGGGGATGTTGAAGCGCCCAGTGGTCCCGGTGAGGCGCCGAAGCCATGAACCAGGCAGACGGCCTGACCTTCGGGCTGGGCCGGTGCCTGGCAGACGCTGTGGACGGGGATGCCGTGAAAGGTCCAGCCGCTCCGCTCGATCGGATGGACAACCCGATCGATGGACAACAATCGATGCGACCAACCACGGGGCCATGGTCGGGTGTCGATGTAAGGCATCCATCCCCGGGGTGCGTCCTTGCTCGATTTGGTCCAGGCCTGTTGCCAGGAACGGCTCTCTGGGCCCTGGCGCTCTACCTGCCGCTTTCCGGGCATTGAGGCGGCTGGAGGCGCCCTGGCGGAGGGCACGCCTCAGCGAAAGTCTGCGCCCAGATCGCCCTGCCTGCCTCAGCAGCGGGCCCTGGCCCTGGCGGTGCGGTGCCCCTCACCCAGCTGGCCCTGAGCTTGCTGCTTGCCGTCCCAGCTGGTGGGGCGCCAGCCTCGGACTAAATGGCTGTGCTGGCTGGTGGCCTTTCTGCGAGCCTGGCCCAGCCGCCAGCCAGGGACCGATTGAATCCGGCTCAATGGCGCCAGCGAGCCAGGGCAAGGCCGGGAATGATCGCGGCGGTTCGGGCTCTTGTAGCTGGTCGTGGCGGGATGCTGGGCCCCGATCAGACCCCGCTTCTCGCGCCTGGCTTTTTGCCGCCGAGCACCGCAAATGAGGGCGAGCAACAGGGGCCAGGTGCAGCAAAGGCTGCCCAGCGCCAGGCTCAAAAGCCGAGGCCGGCAGATCAGCAACCGCCTGATACAGCGGGTGCGGCAGCGGCCGTAGGCGCCCGCTGGTGAACCAGGGGCCAGCGCCCGGGTTCGGGTCAGGCAACGGGCTGAGGCTCGGACCCAGGCGCAGGAAGGCTGCGCGCGGGCCAGCAGCAGCCGCATCGCCAGGCAGCTCCAGCCACCAAGCGCCAGGGGCCAGGGCCACACCAATCCCAGCGATACGGCGCCGGGGTGGCCGGCAGGAGGTTGAGAAGATGAGCACCGCCCTGGGCGGCCAGGCACCATTCGCCCTGGCGCGTTGTCGCGCCCAGGCCTTGCCCAGCCAGGGCCCAGCCTTGAAAGGCCTTCAGGCAGGTTGTCGGCACAACGTCGCGTACTTGCGGCTTCAAGACCATCGTGAAGCAGAACCGGCGCCAGGAAGGTGGTGCGATCACCATCAGAGCACAGGCCGCCTCCAGCGACGGGTCCGTTGAACAGTCCAGCGCTGGGTGCCCAGCCCAGAAAGATCCAGGTCCCACCTCGCCGCGGCGGCATTTTCATGCCCAGCCCCACCACCAGGCGATTGGTGGGCTTGTCGCCACGAAGCTCAGCCCGACGCCAGCTTGCCTAGAACGGCCACCACGAACAGGAAAGGCCTGCATTCACCAGGCCGGAGCGGTTGGCGGTTCGGCCGGGTTGTATCACCGAAAAAGATCCCATTGCTGGTGCGATCAGCGCACGAAGAAAATCGTCGAACGAATTAGCGACACCAGCGGAACACGGCCGGTCTTGGAATGGCGTGGGTGCGCTTCGGAGCCACTTCAGGATCAACCAGCGGCGAAGGCCGCCCAGGGGCGGCCTCCAGGCCGCATCGCCGTGGCGGGCGAAGCAACACAGACAGAGCACCAGGAAGGAGGCCACGATCACTTCGCCCGTGCCTTGAAAGCTTGAATCGAGCACCAGCGAAGGCCGGTGCGGCGGTGCGGCTCAGGGGCCAGCGGCCACCACCACGAACAGCGCGCTGCGATGCAGAGCTTTGACGATCGGACCGATTCCAGGCTGGCGCCACCGGCCAGTGCCACCACCACGCCAGGAGGACGATGCCGAGATGTCATCGAGCACGGCGCGCCATCACGATTTTCTGACCTCGCGGGTTTCAGGTATTTTGAGTCTCGCCGAAGGACGCGGGTTGGGCGGTGATTTGCCGATGCTCCGTCGGCTGTCATCGAGGGCTCGGCGAACACCGCGGGATCAGATCCACCTGGAAGATCGCCATCAGGCCGAAGGTGCCAGGGCCAAACGGCAACACCCACCACCGGGCGAGGCGCCACCGCCGAGGCCTGGCGGCCGACCGGCAGACCAGTTCAATCGAGCTCACTTTCGGAGGCCGGTGAGAAAGGAGCAGGGCGTAGAGCCGAGGGGTCGAAACCCCCTGCAGGATCGGGAAGGTCTCGTCGTAGATCGGCTTGACCGAGGTCAGCCGGATGGCGGAGAAGGGTGCTCACCAGCCGGCATCAGCCCTGGTTCAGTTCCGCGTGGGTTCCGGTGGTACTCTAGGACCAGATTGGAGCCCGGAGGCGCCGATCAACCACACCCGCCACAGTTCGCCAAGATGGTGGGCAAGCTGGAAAAAGCGCACCAAGCAAGTTCCAGCGAGGGCGCGGGCCGCCACAAAGATCACCAGAAAAAGCGGACCGACCCCGAAGGTCAGGGTTTCGGCCACTTCTATTGGTTGGTGCCCAGTTTCGAGCCAATAGGGAAGGAACGAATCATTCAGCCAGCTGACACCCAGGGTGGGAGTTGGAAAAAATGCGGCGACTTAGGGTTTGTTGCCAGCGAGGCTGACCGTCCCAGCCTGCGGAACAAGCCATGGGCGTTGTTTGATGGGCTTGCCTGCATGGGCGCAGTGCAACGGGGACGCCCCCCCGGGGGGGGGGGGCCCGGGGGGGGGGGGGGGGCGGGGGGGGAATGGGGATCCGGCCGTGATCGGGCTGCCCAGTCCGAAAAGCTGATGTTTCATTGGCAGCCAAGAGCCAGGCCCAGCGGATTGCTGAAGGCTCAACCCCGGTTTTGCCAAAAAGTTGACAGGGCTTGAGCCAGCCCCAAGCCCTGATTCAACTGTCTTCCCCTCCGGCCATTCCCATGTACAAAAAAAAAGCTCCACCACGATCTTTCCGCGAAACGGCTCCCCTGGGCACCAGAGGAAAAACTCAGGCCTGGGTCGATTTAGCCTATGGTTGGCGCGCCGGCCCCAAACTACCTGGGCTGTGGGCATGATTCTACCTCCAGGACAAAACCCCCCTTGCCTGCGCGAAACGCTTGTCCCGGAGCACATCAAGAACCGGCTGCTCGGGCCAACTGGGGCTCGAGTCCTGGTCAGGGCGTTCATCTGGGGGCCCACGCCAACCGGCTTGATTCCAGGCCACGATTCTCGGACCAGAATTTTACCTGGTGGGGGGCCTGGCCATGGTGCCCCCGGCGTTGCTCCGGGACCCACCCTACCTCGACGGCCAGCTACAGGCGAGATCTTATTCCCGACCAATCCCAGGGACCGCGGGAAGGGCATGCGCAAGCTTTTTTCCAAAGCAGTTCTTGCCTTCCCCCGGCCACCATTCGGCCAGGCCCACTTTGCACCCCCCGGGGAAAAACGCCCGGGCTCCGATTCCAGTTTGAAGGGCGGGAACTCGGTTTACCGTCTCTCCCCCAACGGCCCTTGTGGGCCGCCGTCTTCGACCCCCAACCCCGAAAACCTTGATCGGGGCCCACCTGGGGAATTCTCCCTCCCCTTTTTTTTTCCTTTTG
>Ga0163217_1110258_pt1 | contig 16364 bp, 18 predicted proteins | sample SynspAceP_FD_185933 | JGI IMG/M metagenome (GOLD analysis project Ga0163217, IMG submission 185933) | Saline lake microbial communities from Ace Lake in Antarctica - Synechococcus sp. Ace-P (PacBio error correction) | ecosystem: Environmental > Aquatic > Non-marine Saline and Alkaline > Saline ... | reverse complement strand
CACAGAACGGTATCCAACCGCAGTAGCTCAGATTTCCAGGAATGATGGGTTCAGAGTTTGGTAGCATCTCCATTTTCCCCGCAGGATGCGGGAAGGATAAGGGCAAAGAAAAGGAGTTAGTTTTTTCATGATTTTATCAGTTAGAAAAATCAAAGCGTAACACCCGCAAAGCCCAAGCTCATCCTCCACATTGACCATAGCTCCAGGGCTTGCCGTTCTTTGAAGAATTCTTGAAAAATGATCGATCGGAACTATTTTCTCTCCGAGCTGATTTAGCGTTTTATCCAAGACCGTCGCACATTTTTTGAAGACCTAAAGAATCTCCCAATTTCTCTGGTCCAGATCTTGTGAAAATCTTATAAAATCTGCCGATGAGTTTTTGTCGTAACGGATAGCTCCAAATTTGGACGCTTTTCTTCCTTCCCTTCCTTTAGCTCTTCTAATTCATGATTGGTTTCCAGCAGTTGTTTTTGGGAGGAATCATCTTTTTGGTCAGGCTGTTCGAATTCAGAAGTGAAAGTTCCCAGTTTACCGAATCACTTTTGCCAAATCCAAAATAAACCACTTCATTGACGTAGGCTTGTGGATAGATTAGTAGCTTGTCAAACCAACACCAAGTTGATGGCTCATATCCTCGATTACTCAATGTTTCCTTGTATAAAAAGTGAATAGGTAAACGGCACGTTCTACTAGAGCCAGAGCTAGCGGACCTTTTTTACAATCATTTCTTCGAAAGGAAATAGTCGCTACCCCTTTGAGGAAACTGGTCATAGTTCTTTCATAGATGGAATATAGAATTCTCTATTCGGCCGACCTTTGGGTTAACGCTGATAATACTAGGTTCAGCCCCGGCAAAGCATCAGGAGTAAGCTTATAAGCGGCGTTTCATGGGCTCAAGTCCGAACTTAAAAATCTCAACTTCCTCAAAACCCGGTAAAAAAACCATTTTTTCCAGTTTGAATTCGATTGGATGCATAGGGCCAAGCCGGTACCGAGTGGGCCTTCCTCTCTCTGCTGACAATCTTGCGGAGCAAACTTCAGGCTATCCAAATCAATAACTTCCAGTCAACTTTTGGGTGAAAAGTTGAATAGCTGTTTTGGGAACGTCTTGAATATCTGAATGACTCAACCCTTATTGGTGGAAGATAAGCTCGTCCCCGCATTCTACCATCACGGTATCTATAGAGTAAGAAAAGTCAAAAGCCTTATCCTCTTCTCCTTCTGTGAAACCCGCACAGGAAAAGCAGAGAGAAAGCTAAAAATGATGATTCTTAATGTTTTCATAATGGTCTAAAAGTTAAAAGTGAATACTGCAAAGCCCAGCTCATCATTCACATTGAACATAGCTCCCAGAGCTTTGCCGTTCTTTGAAAAAAGTTAAAATCTGTATAGTAGCTAGGTTTTGAAGTAGTATTTTTTTTTTTTCCGGGGCCCGCTCCAGTAAGTTTAGATCGGCATCATAGGGCGAATAAATAAAATTTCAGAATTCAAAGGAATCATCACTTCGTTAGAAGTAGCACCAATTTTGCTCCCTAGCGGAGAAAAGCGTCTGCTTCATCCCAAAAGGCAAATTTTTTGAATCCGACTTGTTGTAGATTGATTTTTCCATTCTGAGAAGAAGTTTCGTGTCTCGGCTAGCAACCCCTTATCTTCGGATCGTTCCTGTTTTCTCATTGCTACGAGTTTGTGTTGAAAAGTGATTAAGCCTAAGCGATCCGACTGGTAATCATAGCGATAGATTGAAGAGGTTTACTTCATTCGAAAATAAAGAGTTGCCTTTATATCCTGAAGGGGTGTTGTGGTGAGAACTCATTGTTCCTCTGGACTAGTTCCAAAAAGTGCACTGAAATTATCACCATATCAAAAGCAGGAAGATCGATACTTTTCCCCTGTTTTTTGCGAGGGGTTTAACTTGATTAAAATCCTTTGATCCTTCGTTTAAAAAATCCTGTTTAATGAAAAAAACCAATTTTGATCTGAGCTCTTTTGTAGTGCTGTACTAATTGGAGAGTTGATGTCAAGCCGTCAAATTCATCAGCGCTTAACCTGTAGTTTCGAGTTTTTCCTTCCCTATTTAAAGACACCCGAAGCCGAAATTGGTGATTAAAAAATTCCCTTCACCAACACCTGCAATCCTGGGACATAGTCCACCCACTCCATTCGGCCTCTTTTTCAAAAAGGTAGGAATTCGAGAAGTTTCAGCTGATCAAGATCAACCACGGCCTCGTAAATCTTTATTGACTGAAGAGGGTAAAAAAGGAAGCCTTGTGGTTTTGATCGAACTTGATGAAGTTTCAAGTTGAAATTCATTAGAGATGGCAAGAAAGTCCTCTCTGAAATCCACCACAACAGTATCGACCGAATAGGTTAGATTTTTTCTAGGATATTTGTTCTGCGTTCAGTGATCAGGCTCTTTGCCTCCGCAAGCAGAAAGAGGCTGAGAAATGAAATTGATTAGTAGTTTTTTCCATAGTTGCCTAAAAAAATCAAACGTAAACACCGCAAAAACAGCTCATCTTCCACATTTCACATAGGCTCCAGAGCTTGCCCGTCTTTGAAGAAAGGGGGAGATATAGGTATAGTTGTAATTCTTCTAAATGTTCTCAACCGATTTAAGTTCAAATCTGGTGAATCAAAAGCAGAGAGGAATATTTTCTTTTTTGCTTGGCTCTGAAGAATTTTACTGGGATTAGGTATGGAGCTGAAGCGATAAAAATCGATTGATTGGGCTTATCCCAAAGCACTTCGTAAAATCTAATTCGGAATTTATTATATCTAATTTGCTCATGTTCTTGCTCCTTCAGAAGAGGACTTCTTTTTTGATTCGGTTTTTCTTCTGTGGAGTCGGGTAAGAGGAAATGTGATGTAATCAGACTGTCGGTCACCGCGGTTGTTTAGCGGGTATAATTCCATTGTGAACAGGGTTGTAGTGATGTAATTTTTGAAGCTAAGGCTTGAAAGTTAACACCTGCGCCAATTCAATGTAAAGCCAAGGCTCTTTTGAGGGACTTACTCTAAAATCGTTGGTTCTGTCCATCTTCTGGCAAATCGATCACTTTGCAGCGTTCTCTTTTTGGAAAATTGATTAGAAAATTCAAATTGAACCACAGGATCAGAGTATTGGGTTTCCAAGAAGAATCCCATTTCACTTTCCTCACTATAAGTAACTGACTATAGTATCTCTTGGGATTGGCTGTTGGTCAACAAGTCATTCAACTCATACTCAAAAGGAGGGTAATAGTTCACCTGATTTCGAAAACGCTCCTATCTTTTGATCCAGAAAAAATAAAATTGCCATTATCAATGAAGCTATAAGTCCTTCCAAAGCTTCAACGCCATTTAGGGCTTTCTCTTTCAAATGAATAAGCTGTTCGTAAGTGCCAAACTTATCTAAATCAACTTCTTTAAGTTGCATGCTCGAAACATTCATATTTGTTTAAAAGTGCTTATATCTGGATTCAAAAAGGAAAGAGCGCAACCGAATTTAGATTGATTGAAATTCCTCACCGAATCAACCACCACCGATCGACCGAATACGTAAGGTTTTTTCGAGGATAGTTCTCTGATGTTAGGCATTCAGAACTGCCTTTTTCTCCGCAGAAGCAAGGAGATAAGCGACAGGAATGGGGGATTAGCTTTTTCATGTGTGGGTTTAAAAATCAAAAGTAAACACCGCAAAGCCCAGCTCATCCTCCACATTGACATAGCTCCAAAAGCTTGCCGTCTTTGGAAGAAGGGATAGGAAGTGTTGACCTCAACTCATCCAATTGCGTCTCCGATGAGATCAAGTCCTTGCCAAATGCCATCAAATAAACATCTGCTCTGGTTGAGTGTTTCATCAGGGTTTCTTTCGGGTATTTTTCTGGCAAAATCGGTAAGGAATCGCTGACTTTTCTCATCCCAAAGCAAATTTTCAAATCCGATTTGGGTGGTTAGTTTTTTCCATTCTCAATGTTCCAATCTGATCGGAAGAGACTTCGTTTTGGACAGGACCGGATTTAGCATTTGGAAAAAGAGAGGGTTGGGGAAGCAAATAAGCGGAGCGAATCGTTCGCATATCGTAGCGATAGATATCAGTGCAGCCGAAATTGGTGATTATTAGAGCTTGTTTCGATTCAGGCTCAAGCCAAGGTTCTTCTAAAGTAAATGACATTCATGCTCCGTACGTTTTCAAACGATCCTAAAACTCACTGCTTTGTCCATCGCCGGATATTCAATCAACTGACCCAGTCTTTTTCACCCGGATCCACGTACAGCTAAATCAACGGGTTCCCTTTATTTTAAAAAAAATCTCCAGTAGGGGAAAAAGCAAGCCCATTGTCCAGGACTTATCGTCAGCTCATGGTTCATGGGCATTCGTCTCCATTATCGATTCCTCAATATCTTTTGAAGTGATTTCAAATCCAAGACCTTTTCACCGGATCGATTGAAAATGCCCGACGCGAATAGCTGGTGAATGCGAACTGTTCCTGATGATGACCTTGGACCACCTGAGATATATTCCCCTGATTCCATTGGCCCTTCCTTTCAAAACTGACGATCCCAACAAGGAAGCTGATCCAGATCGATCACCGCCAAGCTTTGATTTACTTCATTGAGCCAGGTAGAGCTTTTTTTTGTCGGGAAAAGATCAGAAAGTCTTAAAACAAAAGCCAAATTGATAATCTCTTCACCTGGATCAACGATTAGGGTTATCAATGGGAGAAAGTAGGTTTTTCAAAGGATATTTCCTCCTGAGGAAGATTCTTGAGATGAATTTTCGCCGCAGGAAAAAAAGGCCGCCTACAAGGCAGAAAATGAAAAGTTTTTCATAGATCGTTCTTACTTAGTTTATGAAACTAAACGATTTCTATGAAAACGAAAAAACCTCGTTTACTGTTAAATTAATGAAATTAAAATCCACTGACTCAAAAGACTTCGAAAGCCATCGCCTTTCTCGTAGCGAGCCTGAGTCTCATAGCGCAGGCGTTGGCAAATCGATTTTCATATTCGATCAGCTTGGCTGTAGATTCTGCAAAAAATTGATATTACATTAATTTCGTAAAGCCGTCATTGGTGCTGTTCATCAGGCGGTAAAATCGGTGCTCCGTGAAATAATCCCGGTTGCAAAACCATTCCGGATATTGAGTCAATTTTTCATCCACTCACAAAATCATTCTTCGATGTCTGTAGCAACGGTGTAAGTAATATTTATAGCAGTATCATAAGATGGATTTTGATCGAAATTCGCTTTTGTTTGCCAACAATTGTAGCGAGGCAAGGTAGGAATCCCAACTTGATATTCTGAATTTCCTCCCTCGCATTCTTCAATTCCCTATGCAAACAAAGTCGCTGAACGACGTATTCCATCCAAAAACCTGAAAGCTTTGGATCCCAAAGTCCTGGTTGATTTGCCCTTCATGTGGTGGGCGATTATCGGCTTGAGTATTCCGAGTATCGGATTTATTTTTTTGCGATTGACGCGTTACAGTATTGAGCAGTCTTTTTTGATTTTGGCTTTCATAGAGGTTGGTCAGAGGTGTTCCCGATTTCGCAGCGCGGCTTATTTGGATTGGTTTGGGTCTGAGCTGATCGGATTCTACTGGCTATCTTCTACGGAGACATGTTTATGGACTACTTTGGGGCCAAAGCTGTGGAGTCCCGATCATTAATCGTGTGAATGGTTTATTTTGGTTTACCTCCACAGGGACGATATTTCACAAAGTCACCAATGATTATTTATGCTGCCGCTACTCCGGGGCTACCCGGCTATGACTTGCCATTTGACCTACATCATGGAGCCGGTGGCTGTAGCATTGGATTATGTGGTACGATGGAAGTTGAGATTATCCGCTGGAGTAATTATGCCGGTGGTTATTTATAGCCTTTTTGATGCCAATTGATTTTCAGAAAGGCCAAACTTTTGACAAAGGCAATTCAACGCAAATCTTCTTTTGATCTGCATGATCTGGTTCTTCGCAGTTTTAATTTCACCTACAGATATAATTTTTTACAGGGTGATGTTTTAAACAAAACGGTAATAAAACGAGGATATAACAATACACCCGATGGACGGTTATATAGCAGATGAATCAACGCAATTGGATTTACGCACTAGGTTTTTATCCTGAAATGGAAGCATTTGGTGGGCGATCCTCACAAATTACCTTCATGCATGGGCCACTTTTGGTCTATACATAAGACGCACCACCAGCACTCGAAGTTTTTCTTCGAATGAATTGATCTGTTTTCGTTGCTGTTTTGGAAGTATTGCTGTGGTGTGATCATCAAAGGAAGTGTCTAGGTTTCGATTAATCGGTTTTGGATGGAGTTGGGTAAAGTTCGTACGGTATGCGTATTCTTTTCCTTTCATGATGTATTGATTCATTCGTTCGACCATTGGAAATGGTTTCAAAAAACCAAAAAATGGGTTTCTGAAAGGAATTTTTCAGAGCTCATCAGCACATCATCGCACAAATGGAGAAGGAGGGATGCGGTTGTCATTTGGCCTTATTTGTTAGTTACCAAAAGAATATTTTAAAGAGAAGGATCTGTGAGCAACATATTCCAATAAAGGACCTTACGAGCAACTTTCCGGATCAAAAGCAACATACACTTCGGATCTGGAGCAGCGCATAACAGTTGTTAAGTCCAAAGCGGACGCGACACTTATATTTCGTTTTTACGATGACGATGACTGAAATTAGATCTTAAAAGGGGCTTGTTAAATGAACATGCGTTTTAAGAATAGTAAGATTGTGTCAATGGAACGCCTGAAATGCAGCGCGAGGAAGTCAGCGACTCACGAGCGCTCCCTCACAACATTTTGACGACCAGATTTCATGCATTAACTATTAGCAGTGATAGAGCATGGATGAGGAGCGATTTGAACAAAAATCCTTTCTACTTAATATTCATAAGCTCGGCTTTGAGCAGACCATGATGAATATTATCTATCCCTTCATGTCCCAAATAGGAGACTCTGGCAAACGGGCGCAATTAATCCAGCGCAAGTAAGCATTTCATTTTCCAAAGTTCTATGGTGCGGCAAAAATTGATCGTTGCCGATCGATGGTTCAATGCCCACACAAATTACCGGAAGGAAGTTTTTTGTTATTCCTCCGCAAGAAAGGTGAGTTCATGAAGTATCTATTCCTTTTCGCTTTTTTTTTTTCCTTTTTTATCAGAAGAATAAAAGGCCATTAAAAGTAATTTACCTTGGTCAAAATTACTCCCAACTGAAGACCTCAATCAGGTCTATGATATTCACAATCCCGAATTTTTGTGACAGTGATTACCACATCGGCCTTCTTCGAATTTTGCGCAAGACTATGTAACGGATTGGCAGTCTATTTAAAGGATCCCAGTTATTAGTAACAGGCTATCAAGTATCGGTCATGAACCTTAAGCTTTTAACACCAACGTGCGACCAAATAAAACTATATCCGCGATTATCAAAAGAAATTTCTAGAAGAGGTGGAAGTAGTACCCCCAAGAGAGGTAGGTTATCATGTTTATGCATCTTTAAAACAAAAGCGCTTTTCGAAAAAAAGTGCGCTTTTTTTTTTCCCCCTAAATCAAAATCTATCACCAGTGCGGAATAGGATTTTATTATTTTTGTTTAATCATGAGTTTAAAATAATTCAACCAAAATGTTTGGATCTGTTTAATGATTGGCTACATTGATTAAACAAAAACCAAAAGCCATGGACCGACTCTAGGATTAGCTACTCATTTAAAACCAGTTATCCAGTTTACACTGAAACCTTTTTTGCGTTAAAGTTTGGACTCGGGATCATAGGATGACGCCAATGATTCTTTACAGATTACAATGCGTAAAAAGCATCACTTAACAAAGACAAGTTCACCGAGGGAAGCCAAACCTCAAGCTGGCTCTTCAATAATGAAGAATACCTTCATTACCAATACAGCGAATGATAAGATGAGGAAATTTTGTAGATACAACTGATAATTCTTCCACTTCATCAATTCCAGCGTTCACTAATTGAAAAACGGTGATTCGGAACTTCGCAGATGGAGAAATCAATGAACTATTGACAGTCTGTTGACGATGGTATACAAAACTCCTTTTATGATGCATTTCCGAGGATTTCAAATACCACGAGATTGCAGAATAAGCTTCCAGATTCCTATTGGAACTGTAAAAAATACGGATTCATATTGCTTTCGTAAAGTTGGTGAAAGAGGACTAATGGTTTACAAGGCATACTAATTAATTAAATGAGTAAAAAAAAACATGTTTGTGGTTATCGGTCTGCTGCTGGATTATCCGCAGCCACACACCTTGCCAGGCATCTAGTTGTTTCAGTCACCCTTCTTGAAAAAAACGGAATCCCCCTGGTGGTAGAGCAGAAAGTCTCGAAACATCCAGGGGTTTGTTTTGATATGGGTCCCAGCTGGTATTGGACTGCCGGATGTATCTGATGATTTATTTCGACCATTTTGGAAAAGAAGGTACAGACTACTACGACCTAATCGACTTGATCCATCTATGCTGTCATTTTATGGCGAGAAGATACATGGATATTCCCTTGCAATCTGGATGAATTTAAAGCCAATGCTTGAAAGGAATCGGAACCAGGTGCTTGGAGCTCAGTTGGATAAATTTTAGCGCAAGCCCAAATTACAAAATATTCAATGGGGATTCGATGATCTGGTCAAAAAGCCAATCGTTCCCTTTTCGAAGTTACTTCTCCTAGATTACTGATGGATATGCTTTCGAATGGATATTTTCCAGTCGATGTCAAAGCATGTGCGAAGTTTTTCAACAATCGGATAAAATAATCCGTTTGGATGGAATTCCCAGTCCTTTTCTTAGAGAAAACTGCTTACAATATTCCGGCTCTTTACAGTTGATGAAAAACTATGCGGACATCGCGTTAGGTACTTGGTACCCCCAAAAGGCGGCCATGCATGAAATCATCAAAGCATGGTTCAAAGCTCGCCGAGAAAAGGGGAGTTCAGATCAAATACGATGCTGAAGTGGAAGAGATCGAGATCGAAAAAAATGCATCGCTCACTCCGTAAATGAAATCTGCGCGAACCGCATCAAAGCGATATTGTAGTGCAGGAGCGGATTACCCATCATGTAAGGGACCGCTACTTAATTCAATCCAAAATACAGCAATTTATCTGAGGAATATTGGGGATAAAGCCGCTCATGCTCCAATCAAGCTTATTATTTTTATGGAAATTAAATAAGCGTCTGAGAACCTCAGGCATTCATAATTATTCTTTGATGAGCGCGGGTCCCGCCATGCTGACGCAATCTATAAGAATCCCCACGCTGGCCAGAAAACCATTGTTTCTATGGCATCTGTGCCTTCGATCACGGATTCCCGGACGTAGCACCTGAAGGCATGGGAAAATCTATTTTTATGATTCCATTGGCGCGCGATCTGGAAGGATTAGGAGGCAGACCGGTGAAAAGTATTATGACATGGATCATGGACGCGGACTGGAGCGAATTTTTTTTTATTCCTTTTGGGTTTTTTTTTTTTTTCCCAAAAAAGAAAGAAAAAAAATTTTTTCCGTTCTCATGTGGTCTACAAGCGATTCCTACGCACACAGTTGATTTCCAAATCAGACTATCATGCAATTCCAAAAGGGAACCGCTTATGGATTGGCAAACACCTTGACACAAACTGCGATCTTAAACCATCACTCAAGCGAGCAAAAGGTTTAAAAATTTGTATTATACTGGGCAATTAACTGTGCCTGGTCCGGGTGTCCTCCATCCTTTAATTTCTGGCTATTTGGTAGCCAAAAGAAGTGATGAAGGAAAACAATCATAAATAAAAAAGGTATATTCAGTTATTATGAATGCTGATTGAACTTTTTGACCAAACGAACACTTGAATGTAGCCGGCTGATCACACAGCGGTACAGTACGAGTTTTACCCTGGTATTAAAAACTCTGGCCAAGAAGTTCATTTGCCGATCTGATGCGGTGTTATGGTTTGGTGCGCTACGCCAGATGAAATTGTGGATTACGTTTCATGGATCAGGACAAAGCGGGTTCTTTTGGCGAGATTCAAAAAAAGACAACCTATGAAAGCGTGAAAATAAAGCTCTCGCTTAAATCCAGTCTTACACGCATTTCAACTGATGCAACCACTAATTAAAATTGATGTTTGAGCTGATCGAAAGCCTTTCTCCATAGTAAGGGGAAATGGACCTTGGGACTAATCAGCTCTACAAGACAAGCAAATACCAAGAATACATCTATGGTTCTGCTGAGGTGGTAGGACTTAGTGCTTGAAAATATTTGTAGAAGGAGATCAAGGCAATGTATATCGACTGAGAGAAACCCGCTTGCAAAGCTGGGTGCGGCTTTCAGGAAATGTCAATTTTCTTCGGGATATCAAAACGACTATTGAGGCAGGCGTGGGAAGAGTTTACTTCCCGGGGGGTGGATTGAAGCTTCGACAAATCAGCCAAAGAAGTGATTGAGAAAGATATTCAAAAAGACTTCGCATGATTCGCTAGTCGGAATCGAAGCCCTTCCTGCTGGAAAGGGCTAAGTTGGGAGTGAAGTAGCTTTATTATTACTATCAGAAGTTATTCGATAGATCAAAAGGCTTGCCTGCTGAAGGACTATTACTCAAGAGCGTATCGAATTCCAAATTCCAAAAAGATCAACGTTGCTCCTCGGCACCTATTTTGGCTCAAAAACTAGGAATCAAACTAGCTTTGGAAATTTCCGATTTACCTAGGAATAAATCTCTCTGCCATTTTTCATTTCCAGCTCAAATCTTATCTGATCTGAGAATACTGGCTTTATATTTATTGAGTTTAGGGAATTTAATCCCCGATAGATCAAAGAAATATACTACGCGATTTTGTCAAGGAATGGCGATTCTTTTCGAAATCGGTTCTGGATGTTGTCTTAATTTTATACTAGTTGTTGAGAATCTGAAACCAGAAATCTGTGCTTTATTACTTGAGCATATTAATCTATAAAATTTCGCTTTTACTTGAAGGAACATGATTATATTTACGAGTAGTCTAAAGCCAAAAAAACAATTCAACCATTTAAAGTTAAAGGCTATGAAAAATCTTCAAGTTCAAATAGAGATCATTCTGGCTTTTGCTTTGGAGTAGTGTTATGCCATGAAATGCTGTAAGAAATTTTAGATGAAGCAGGTTATCTTACTGTTTGGGAGAGTATTGTGCACAACGATGAGGAAGTAAGTCGCTTGACGCGAAAAGGATTGAGAATTATCGATCATACTGAGCAAAAGGAGTTGACAATGAGCGAGGTGTTGATTCAGGGAGCACATGGTGAGCCACCTTCGACTTATGAGGCTTTTCGATCAAGAATAAATTTAAACGCTGATCGAGCCAGTTGCCCATCGTTTTAAAACTCCAGTATCGGATCAAAAAATTCATTTGATAAGGATGAGACGATGGTAATTTACGGCAAGCATGGTCATGCTGAAGTGATTGTTTATTGGGTCAAACCAGCTAAACCAAAAGCTGTAGTCTTCCCAAGACATCTCCGAAAACTCGACTTGCCTAATCTTTCCAAAGAAAACATTACGCTCTACAGTCAGACTACCAAAAAGCACAGATTAAATGTTTATGCGAGATCATGAGAATTTTAAGGCAAAATGGGCATCACGGTAAATACCAATGATATCCAGTCTGTCGTCAGGTCTCAAACAGAGACAAGAATTAAGTCCTTTGCAGAGAAATTTGATCGAATCGTCTTCGTGAGTGGCCACAAAATTTCTTCAAATGGAAAAGTCCTTTACAATTGTTTGTAAGGAGAAGAATTGAAAACACCTATGTCGTGTCAAATTGCTGATCAAAATCGAATCTGATGGTTTGGCGACGAAAATGACAAAAGTAGGAAATTTTGCGGCGACGGACTTCTACCCCCATTGTGGCTCATTGGAGCACGTAAGAGAGCGAATCCTTACATTTTAAAAAAACATTCCGGAAATTACATTCATGAAATTTCGGCGAAATCCAATATTCATCCATCGATCCGACTAGGGGAGTGAATTATAGCTTCTTCAATATTTTGGCTTTGGGCAACTTCCCTTTTTTTGTTGCTTCAAGTTGAGACTCGATTGGACAATCCCTGATTTACCTTTTGGCGTTTTATTCAAACCCCATTTGTATACGGGCTTATTTCATTCCACTTCTTCACGAGCTATGCATGGCTTGGTCTCTTCGAATAAAAAGTTAATCAGCCTTTAGGATGGTTTTCCGCCATTACTCTTTTCTTATTAATTTCTACTGGAAGCTTTTCCCAAAGCACCATGCAGCATCAATCCGCTTTGTCGCCACGGATAAAGATCCCGATTATTCACAGTTTCTGATAATTTCCTCACTGGTATTTCAGTTTCGTTGGAAACAGTATTGACGTTTGCAGATCTTGTTGAGGCTGATTTACCATTTAATATCTTGAAGCTTTTTTCTCCCCACCAGAAAACTTGGATGTCTTCTGGGATGCTTCAGCAATCCTTTCAGCGTTTTCAGCTTTTTACTTTGCACTTACCTTCCGCACCGAGGCCGCGAAAGTTGAAAATTCACAAGCATTCTGCAAGTTCATCAAAAAACCATCTTTGGGCTTTTATTTCTTGTTACTTTCGGCCTATCACTTCGAGCATCATGATTCGCCAGGCACTCCTTTGGTGAGAGGCTTTGGAGAGAAAAAGAAAAAACAAAACAGCATTGATTTTCGATTGATTTTTGTCGAAATATTCCAAACGTTTCCAAACTTTGTTGGGTGATTGATTTTTCTAGGAATGACAATCCAAGTTATGAAGATTTACTTATATCCTTTTAGTAGTATTTGCCTCTCACTTTCAGGCATTCTCACAGGGAATTTAATTCGTTGGTCGAATAGTCAATGCCGGTAAATAATCAAGCGGTTCCTTTGCCAACGTTCTAGTGATGGAGGGGACCTGAGCTGGTGGAGCGATTTCTAACGAAGATGGTTTTTACGAAATCGTTAAATGTGCCTCCGGCTATTATAACGTGCGGGCCAGTTTCGTAGGATTTAAGACTTCGACAGCCTACGAAGTTCAAGTGAATTTAGGCAAAAGCTGTCCAGTTGAGATTCGAATTGCGTAGAAGATGGCGTCAGAGTTATCGCGAGGGTTCGTGGTTAGATTCTTGAATTTTCGAGAAATCGGAAGAAAAACACCGCTTTTCGGCTAAGAAAATTAATTCAAGAAGATCGAAACGATATCCTGGTGGGGAATCGAGATATCTCACGGGTATCCAATCCTTGCCTGGAGTAGCCAGTACGGCAAGTTTTCAGAAATGACATTATCATCCCGTGGGTGGAAGTTCCCAATTGAGAACAATTTTTCGTAGATGGAGATCGAAGTACCAGTGATCAACCACTTTGCCATCCAGGGTTTCCTCAGGAAGTCCTGGGGGATTCTAAATGTGAATCTGATCAAGAAATGTGATTGTTGATCGCGGGCGGATTTTCCTTGCAAAACAGAATGCGATGCAATGAGTTTCCTTTTTTGAGGTTTACCTTAAAAGAAGGGAAGACGGGATAAAATGGCTACCCAGATTCACACTAGGGAGGCATCCGAGTTGACGCTATCGAAATTGAAGACGATTGGCGAAAAAAACAACCTATCTTGGTATCAGCGCGAAATTCCTATTTGCAGGACTTTTCAGATTAATTGGCTTGCCTTTTCTTCCGACTTTTTCAATGATTTCCAGAGTGAAGACTACCACCAAACTCAATGATAAAACTTGATTGACATTTATTAGGTGTAGGCGCATATTGACCAAATTTGTATTGAATCAGGATGCTGCCTGACGAGGAAACTGAGGGATGAGCGTGCCGACCGATTTGTATTTTGCTAGATGTGCTACCAATTCCAAGTCAGTGGAATTATTACCCACCGCGTTAAAATTGAAGCGATTCCGCCGGAAAATGGATTTTGGACTTTGTACTGAGTAGAAATGATGCCTCAATAATGAGTCCTATAAATTATGCCGGCAATGACGAGAGTTAACGAGGCAAAACCTTGCTGTTTAGATACATCTCCAGGAGTTCAGAAAAACAAAATTAGAAGCAGAACAGTATTTTTTGGAAAAGGCTATTTACTCTCAAATACGGAGTCAATACCAATATTCAAGGTATTTCATCAAACAACTTGATCGCGCCTGCACTTGCTTCCTCAGGTCAGTGATCGATGTAGAATCGACTTCGAATTTTAACCAGTTATGCTGCATTTATTTCCGGTTTCCCAAAAAAACTTTTATGAGGATCGCTTATGGTGACAGGAGGAGTTCGAAATGGATGGAGCTGATTTGCAAGAAACAGCTTCTAAACCATTGAACCAGATTCCTCCACGAGTTTCCTTTTCTTATCAGATAAAGCCAAAATCTATTTGCGACAGCAAAATGCTGGGATTTATTATCAAAAGCCCAGTCCTTATTACAGTACTGGATTTCAGGATTAACGAGGGAAGTGCTAGTCAAATCGTGAAAAATATGTCGATTATCAGAAACTCCCAAAACTAATCGCGTGGAAATTGAATTTGTCGTTCCGGAGAAAAAACAGAGACGATTTACGGCAGAGGCATTTTACAAACCGCTACAATAACTTATCCCTTCGTTTTTCCCAAAAATTTTTTTTATTTTTTTTTTTTTTTTTTTTTTTTCCCCCGGGAAAAAAAATGGTATTAGCCTGGCAAATTTAGGCGCGGACTTTGGCGTAATCGCGAAATGAAGCCAGTGCAATTCCAATGCCGAAGGAGGGCTTTTTGGAATTGAGTTCTTGGCTCAGCCCAGCGATTGTTTAATAATTTCTATGGAAATCGCAAGCGGTGACTTTTGGTCAGAAAGTGAATCTTACCAATCCGAATACCGAAGGATTTATCCCCTCCTCTTGGGATAATAACGTTTATCGTGCAGTTGACTGCGGGAAAGCGATTTGGAATAACTGGAAATTGGTTGCGAGATGGAGGGTTTTTGGGAGGCAGCAACCTTATACCCTTTTCGACGCAGAAGAATCTTGCTGTTGATCAGCCAAATGGATTTAAGAGGCCAACCAATTCGATTTACCCAAAATATAATCCATTTAGCTTACCGGCTTTTCATCAGCTTGACTTGCGATTAAGATAAAAAGTATATACTTCAAAAAACTGGAATTTCAATAGTACGTGGATATTCAAAAATGCTATAATCAAGCAGAGCAAGCCATCCTTATTGGTGCCGGTGAGAGGATCCTCGGGAGAGATCCTAATTGCGATCCGTCTGATCCTACGCGCTATCAAAACCTCGATTTTTGGAAAACACTGGCAGGACGCTTACTACGACGATAGGAGTATTCATTGAGTTTTAAAAACGCCTTTTTTCTAACTCGGTTAAAAGGTTGAGGATTCGTTCGGTTTTAGCTTCGATGTGAACTCGTTCCATAATGTATTCAACCCCAATTGGTTTGATTAGCCTTCGGGAGTTTGGTGCAAAAAGCTTGAAGTTTACCGGGATCGTCATCAGGCAATCGATGAGCTCAGCTGGGGCTTCTGTGGAATAGCATCGCGATAAAGTTTCAAGTGAAACGCGATCTTCCTTCCTCCTTTTTGATAAAAGGGCCCGGAATGGCTTTGCTAGTGGGAGAAAAAGGCGACCCATGCTCCGATAGGCATTTGAGATGCTTTCCTTTCAAAGGTTTATAGGAATTCAACTTTTCCTTGAGACCGATCAAACATTCCAAAGGCTTTGCCATTGATAAAAATTTTCAAAAAAGGAAGGTCTGAACAAAAGGGTCCATCCTCCCTTGCCGGCAAATCGCTTCCACGTAAAAAATCCCCTTCTTAAGATGAAGCTCCATACTAATTGGAACAAAAAAAAAGAAGGCAGGGAAATTGTGTCCTGCCTCTTTTATAAATTCAGTTAATAAATCGTCCAGCGGATGTGAGCCGAAAGCCTCCCGCAATCAAAAAATTGCGTGTTTTCTATTAAAATAAAAAGTATGTCTCCAGTCCCAACCGATCACCAGATAGGAACATTCAGCGAAGGGCATATTTCGGCGGTCTTATTTTCCCCAGGCGCAAGCACTTTAGTCGGAAAAGGGAATCACCCAGAATAAACGAAGGACCCAAAATCCCAAATTAGTAATTGGAAAATCAGATGTCAGCGATGGCGGTCTATTAAATTGGGATTCCAGGGGAAGCCGGCATCTATTTAACGGGACCCAAAACCTCCGTTACCCCAAAAAACTAAGAGTCCCAGCCATTGGAATTTCCTACTTTTTTTAAAAAAAAAATCCCCACCCCCAATTGCAAAAAAAAAAAAAAAACCCAAGCGGGGGGTTTTCTTTTTTAATTTTTTGCCGGGAACCCAATTAATTTTTTTTTTTACATCCTTCCCCTTTCTTC
>Ga0163217_1119747_pt1 | contig 16365 bp, 10 predicted proteins | sample SynspAceP_FD_185933 | JGI IMG/M metagenome (GOLD analysis project Ga0163217, IMG submission 185933) | Saline lake microbial communities from Ace Lake in Antarctica - Synechococcus sp. Ace-P (PacBio error correction) | ecosystem: Environmental > Aquatic > Non-marine Saline and Alkaline > Saline ... | reverse complement strand
GCTTTTTGACGGGGGGGGGCCTTTTCACCCCCCGCGGGGGGGGGCGAAACTTGGGGGAAAAGACGGGGCAAATAAAAGCTTTTTGGGCGCCAAACCGTTTGGGCCGGGGGCCCCTTTTTTGGGCCCCCGGGGGGCCCCAAAAAACCCGGGGGCAATTTTTCAAAAAAGGGGGGGGGGGGGGGCTGGCAAAAATCCGGAAGGGCTTACTGGGGGGGGCGGGATTTTTTTTTTTTCCCGGATTGCCCTTTGGGGAAAAAAAGGCGGTTTTTTTTTTTCGGGGGGGAATTTTCCGCGGGGAAATAACAACAAAGGGACCCAAAATGGGGGCCCGGGGCCCCCGCCAGGGGCCCCGGCGGGGGTCGGGGGGCTTTTGGGGGCCCTTGCCCCAAACTTGAAAACCCAAAGGGGGGGGCAACCCGGAAGGGAAGGGGAAATTTTTTTTTTCAAACCCCCCCCCGGGCCGGCCCTTTTTTGGGCGGACGGGTTTTTCCCCCAGGTTTGGGGCGTTTTTTCAATTTTGTGGGATTTTTTTGAACCCTTTTTAAAAAAAAAGGGGGAGGGGTCCCCCCCCCCCCCGCAAAAGGGAAACCCCCAAAGGTCAAGGGGGGGCACCGAAAAAATTTTCCGGTTTTTTTGAGGGGCTGGGGGTCCGAATTTGGGCTGTTTTTTTTTTTTTTTCTTTTTCCCCCAACCCCCGGTTTGGGGGGGGCCCAAAAAGGGGGACGGAAGGGGGGGGGGGGCCAATATTCTTTTGGGGATTTGGGGGCGGCCAGGCGGTTTTTCCACGTTTTTTTTTTGGGTTGTGCGGGGGGGGGCGGTTGGGCCGTAAAATTTTTTTTTTTCCCCCTTGGGCCTTTTTTTTTTTGATTTTTGGGGTTTTCGGGGGGGGGGGCGGGGGGTTGGGAAAGGCGGTTGTTTTTGATTTTTTGCGGTTCTCCCCCCCCCCACCCCAAACTTTTTCGGGAAAAACCTCTTGGGGGGGGGGAACGTTTGGGATTTTCCCCCAACTCGGAAACGTTGCAGGGGGCGGGGCCAAAATTTTGAAAATTTTTTTTGCCCGCCCCGTTTGGGGGGAAAATTGGAGCGGGACAAAAGAAAAGGGGGATTTTTTGGGCGGAAGGAAGGCCTTTTGGGGGTTTGGAAAAGTGGGGGGGCCGTTTGTTTTTTTTTGGAAAAAAGACCGGGGGATTTTTGGGGTGGGGGGTTGGGGCCGAGCGGGGGCGGACCACCGGGGGAAAAAAAAACCCCCCCCGCCCATTTGGGGGGGGGGGGGGGGCCGGGGCAAGGGGGTGAGGAAAAAAAAAGGGGGGGGGCCCAAAAAAATTTTCGCGAATTTTTTTCGGGGGCCAAACCCGAAGCCCAAAAAAAAACGAAAAAAAATTTTTTTGCGTTTTTTTTTTTCAAAAAAAGAAAACGGTGGGGAACCGGAAAAAGGCCCCCGGTCCCGGGGGGCCCGAATTTTTTTCCCCCCCCGGGGGGCCTTGGGGGGAGGGGGAAATTTTTTTTTTGTCCCCCTTGGGGTTTTGGGTGGAAACCCAAAGGGGTTTCCCAAAAAAATCGGGGAACTTTCTGGTTTTTTTTTTTTTTTCCAAGGTGTTGGTTTTTTGGGCCCAAAAAACACCCGGGGACCAAAAATTCCCCAAAACCGAGAAAACTTGGGCCCCCGAGGGTTTTTAAACCCCCCTGGTTTGGTGCCGAAAAAACCCCCGGGGCCCCGGGCCTTTGTTTGGAGGGGTTTTTTTCCCAACGGGCGTAAATTGTTTCCCCCCTTTTAAAACAACAAAAAACCCCAAATTTTTCCTTTTTTCCGGGGGGTCGGGGAACGAAAAAGGGGCCCGGAATTTATTTTTCCGGGGGCGTTTGCCCAATTTTTGGGGTGTTTGGGGGCTTTTTTTTTTCCCCCTTTGAGTTGGCGGGGGGGGGGGAAACCGGGTTTTTTGAAAATAAGGTTTGGGGGCCGGGGGGGGCCCCGATTTGCCGGTGGGGAAAACCGGGGGGGCGGGAAAAAAAAAAGGGGTTTTCCGGGGGTGGGGGGCGCTTTTTTTTTGGGGGGGGGGAAAAAAGGGGTTGGGGGGGAAAACCCCGGGAAGTTTGCCGATTTTTTCGGGGGGAAGGGGAAAAATTCTTTTTATTGGGCCCCTGCCGGGACCCCCCCACGGGGGGGGAGGGGGGGCCTCGGGGGCGGGGGTTTTCCCGCTTTTTTTTTAAAAACCGGGGTTTTGAATTTTTTCCGGCTTTTTTTTTCCGCCCCCGGGGCCCCGGGGGAACCCCTTTTGGGGGTAAATTTTTTTTTTCCAAGGGGGGGACGGATTGGCATTTTTTTGGAATTTTCTCGGGGTTTTTTTTTTTTTTTTTCCCCGGCTGGGGGGCCAAAACCCCCGGGGGGATGGGGGGGGTTTCCCCGGGGGGCCTCTTTACGGGAGGGACGGGGGGGGGGGCCCCCCAAAAAAAAAACCTATGGGATTTGGAAAGGGGGCCTTGTTTCCCGGGGAACACGGATTTTTTCACAAAAAAAGTTGATGTTGGGGCCAAAGGGGAATTGTTCGGGCCCCGGGGGAAAAGGATTTTTTTCAAAAATTTTTTTTTTCGCATTTTTTTTAAAACCCGGGGGGGGGCCGGACCCGGGGGGGGTTTCCCGGGGGGCGGGGCCCCCGGCTTTTCCCCAGGGGCCCAGGATTTTCGGGGGGTTTTCCCCCCCCTTGTTTTTTTTTCAAAAAATTCGGGGGTTTTTTCCGGGGGAACCCCGTTTTTTGGGGGGAAAACCGTTTTTTGGGTTCCCCCCCACCCCCCCCCAAAAAAAAACCCCCCCGGTTTTTTTCCGGGAAAAAAATCGGGCGGGGGATTTTTTTCGTTTTTTTTTTTTCTTTTTTGGGGCCCCAAACGGGGGGCCCCCCCACCTTTCCCCACTTTTTCCCCCCCGGGAACCCAATTTTTTCCGGGAAAAGGGGGGGCAAAAAAAAACGGCTCCCGGCAAAAGTTACCGTTTTTTGGCAAATTTTCGCGGGGCCTTTTTTTTCAGGGGGCGGGGCAAAAGGCCCCCCCCCCAAAAAAGGGGGGTTTTTTTTTTATTTTTTTCCATTTCATTGTTTTTTATTGCCGGGGGTTTTTTGTTATTTTTTCCTGGGGGCTTTTTTGGGCTTTGGGGCGAAACAAATCCCCCCGGGGGCAAAAAAAAAAAAAAAAAAGGGGGCAAATTTAACGAGGGGAAAAAATGCGGGGGGGGGGGGGCCCGGCCCCAGAGGGGGGGCCCGATTTCCCAAAAAAACCCCCCCCCGGGGGGGGGCTTTTGGGATTTCCTTATTTTAATTTTTGGGAACCCCCCCTTTTTTTTTTTTTTCTGCTGGTTTTACTTTTTCAAAAAACAAGGTTTGCGGGGAAAAAAAAAACCTTTGGGGCGGTTTGTGCAAAACGGGGGGGGGGGCCCGGGGGCTGAAATTCGAGGAACCGAAGTGCCCGGGAAAAAACCCCCCCCCCATAACCCAGTTGGGGGGGGGGGAAACGGGGGGGGGGGCCGGCGGGGGCAAGTTCCCGGCAAGGCCCCCGTTGGGTTCCCGGGGGTGGGCCGGGGAGGAAATGGGGAGGCGTCTGTTTTTTTTTATCAAGGGGGGAAACCCGGACGGAATTTTTCCCCGGGCGTTTTTTTACCGGGAAAAAAGCCCCAAAGTGGGGGGGGAACTAAACCCCCCAAGGGGGGTCGGGGGGGGGTTAAAAAGTTTTAACGGGGGGGGGGAACCCCCCAAAAGGTTTTTCCCGAGGGGGGGGGCCCAAAAAAAAACGGGGAAAACCGGGCCTCGGGGGAACACCTCTTTCCAAAAAGGGAAAAAAGGGGGAAAAAAAAAAAACCCGGGGTCCCCCGGGGGATGGGCGAAAAATTTCCCCGCGGGGAACGGGGAAAAAAAAAAAAACCATTGAATTTCCTTTTTTTTTTTTTTTTCAGGCCGGGTTTTTGGGGGATAATCCCCAAAAAACCCCCGGGCTTTTGGGGGCCTTTTGATTTGGGGGTTTTTTCCTTTTTTCCGGGGTTTTTTCCAAAAGGGGGCCCCCAAGGGGACGGAAAGGGAAAAGGGGTTGGGATTTAAACAATTCCCAAAAAGCGGGGGGGGGACCAAAGGGCCCCCGGGCGGTCGGGGTTTTCGGGGGGGGAATGGGACCCCCCCAAAAAAAAGGGCGTTTTTGTCCCCCCCGGGGGGCCTTTCCGTTTTGAATCCAACGGAAATTTTTTTTTCCTTGGGGAAAAAAATTTTTTTTTTCCCCCCCCCAAAAACCCCCCAACCGGGGGGGACCCTTTTTCGTGGGACCGGGGAAATCGCCCACTTTGTAACCGAAAAGGGGGGCCCGTTTTTTTTTTTTTCGGCAAAAAAAAAAAGCCCCCTTTTTTCCATGAAAAAAAAATTCCGCGTTTTTTTTTTTTTTTCTAAAAAAATCCGGCAGTTTGGTCCCGAAAAGCCAACCCAGGGGCGTTTGGAAACCCCGGGCGTTTTTTCGGGGGGCCCCCCCCCGCGGAAAAAGGGGGACCTTCGAATTTTTCGGGCGGGGGCTTTTTTGGGGGGCCCCCGGGCCCCAAAAACGGGTTTTTTTCAAATCGGGGCCCAAAATTGGTAAAACGGGCCCCCACCCGGGGACCCCCCCCCCCACCTTTTTTTTTTTGGCCGAATTTTTTTGGGGAACCACCCCAGCCACCGGCCGGGGGCGGGGGGGGGGGGGGGGACCCGAAGGGAAATTTTTTTTTTTTTTGAAAAGGGAAAGATTTGGGGCCCGGAGGGGTTGGGCAAGGTTTTTGCGGGAATTCGAAGGGGGGGGGCAAAAAAAACCTTTTGGCGGGGGGGGGGGAAAATCCCGTGGGCTTTTCTGGGGGAAAAAAAACCCCCCCCAACCCCCAACGATTTTTTTCCTCGTCTTTTGGATGGCCCGGGGGGCGGGAAAAAATTTTTTAACGCCCAAAGGGGAAGGGGGTTTTTCTGGGGGGATTGCTTTGGGGGGCAAAGGGACTTTTGTTTTTGGGGGATAAACATTGGAAAGCCCCCCACCCCGGGAAATTTGCGGAAAAAGAAAAGGCTTTTTCAAATTTTTTGGGGGAAAAAAACCACGGCGGGAAAGGGGGGGGGGGGGCCCCCAACTTTTTCCCAGTATCCCCCCCAAAAAAAAACCCCCGGGAAAGGGTTTCGGTGGGGCAAGTGCCCCAAACCGGCCTTGGGCCTCTTTTTTTACGGGGAATTCCCCTTTTTTTTTCCCCAAAAACCCCCGGAGGGCTTTAAAAAAAAAAAAAAAAACATTTTTGGGCCCCCGGCCTCGTTTTTTTTTTTCATAAAAAGGGGGAAGTTTTTTTTTTCGTTTGCCAAAAAAACCGGGGGGTTTTCCCCCCATTTTTTTTGGGCCGTTTGGGGGGGGGAACGTTTGGGGGGACAAAAAACCGGGAGTTGTAAAAAAATTTTTGGGTTGGGGGGCTTGGGGGGGAAAAAAGGGACGATTTTGACCCCGGTTGTTTTGGAAAATCACCCCCCCGCCCAAAAAAGAGGGGACCCCCCCCGGAAAAAAAACCCCAAATTTGAATTTTGTTTTTTTTTTTAAAACCCCCCCAAAAGGGGGGCCCGGGGACCCGGGGCCGGGGGGCCCAAAAAAAGGGGGCGGGGGAGGTGCGTTATTTTTTTCAAAAATTTTTTTTTTTCCGGGGTTTTTGGGGCCTTTTTAAAAACTTACCCGGGGGGGGCAAGGTTTTTTTCACCTCCGGCTTTTTTTTTTTGCCCGGCTTTTTTTTTTTCCCGGGGGCTTTGTATTTTGGGGGGGGAGGGGGGGGGTCATTGGGGCCAAATGGAGTTTTAAGAAAAAAGGCCCCCCCCGGTTTTCCCCGGCCCTTCCCCCCAAACCGGGGGGCAAAAAAAATTTTTCGGGGGGAACCCAAAAAAAAAAAAGTTTTTTTTTTTTCAAAAACTGGATTTTCCCAACAAATTTTTCGGTTTTTTTTTTCGGGGGGGGGGCCCCCCAAGGGGGGCTTCGGGGGGATTTTTGGGATTGGGGGGGGAACCTTGGCCTAAATCCCCCACCCTCGGGGGGTCTTTTGATTGGGTTTTGGGGGGGTCCTTTTTCGGAAAACCTCCCCGGTGGGGTTTTTTTCCCCCCAATTTTTTTGGGGGGCGGCGGGGGGGGGGGACGAGGGGTCATTTTTCGGGGAAAAAAAAAACCCTTTTTTTTTTCCGAAAAAACTTTTGGTCGGGGAGGGAAAAAGTTTTTTTTTTTGGAAAAGGGCCAAAGGGGGCGCCTTTTTTTCGATCCCGGGGGCCCGGTTTTTTGGGGGGGGGGCAAGGTGGGTTGGAACTATTTACAAAGGGGGGGTTTTTTTTTTCCCCCCCCGGGCCCGGTGGGGGGGGGGGGCCCGGGGGGGAAAAAAAAAACCCCCAAATTTTTTTGGGTTGGGATCCGACCTTTTTTGCTTTTTCCCCCCCAAAAAAAAAAAACCCGGGGGGGGGGGGGGGGAATTTTAAAAAAAACCCCGGGCCCGATGGGGGGGGGGGCAATTTTCCCCCTTTTGAAAAAATTTGGGTTTTATCCCCCCACGGCCAGGGGGGGAAAAAAAACCCCCCGGGGGGGGGGTCGAAATTTTTTTCCGGGGGGGGGGGAAACAAAAAAAACCCCAGGCTTTTTCGGTTGTTTGGGTGCGGTTGGCGGGGGGGCCCGGGGGGGGGAAATGGGGTTTGGTTGGGGGGGCATCGCCAAAAGATGGGGTTGGGGGGGGGGAAAAAAAACCCAAAGGGGGGGGGGCAGGTTTGGGTTTTTTCCGGATTTGGGGAAAAAAACCCAGTTTTCGGGGGGGAAAAAGGAAAAAAAAACGTAAGGGGGGGCGGTTTTTTCGGGTCCCCCCTGTTTTTTTTTCGGGTTTTTTTTTGGCGGAAGCTTTGGTCGGAGGGGGGCGGGGGGGGCCAAAAACTTTTTTTTTCCGGGTTGGGACAAATTTTTTTTCGGGGGGGGGGGGGGGGGGAAAAACTTGGGTAAAAAAAAAAAAAAACTTCCGGTGTCATGGGGCGGGGGGCAATAAAAAAAAACCCCCCGGGAAAAATTTGTTCCCCCGGGGAAAACCCCGCCCCCCCCAAAAAAAAAAAAAACTTTGGTGGGGGGATTTTTTTTTTTTGGAGGGAAAACCCCCGTTTTTTGGGGGGACAGGCGGGGTTTTTTGAATTTTGGCGGGGGGGGAGGGGGTTCTACAAAAATTCCCCCCCCGCCTTTGCGGGGGGGGGCCGGGGGGGGGGGAAAATTGGCCGGGGTAAAGGCGGGGGGGCGGGGGGAACCGCAAAGGGGCATTGGCTTTTTTTGGGGGGGGGCGTGAATTTTTAGGCAAGGGGGGCCCCCCCGGAAGGGGAACAATTTGCTGCCGGGGTTTTGGTGGGAACGGGGAAAAAAAAAAAAAAGCGTTTTTTTTTCCCGGTTGGGTTTTGGGGAGGCGTATTACCGGGGGGGGCCGAACGGGGGGAAAAAAAAAAAAAAGTTGTTTGAGGGGCGAAAAAAAAAAACCCCCAAAACCCCGGTTTTCCTTTTTTTGGGGGGGGGGGCTTGATTTTTCCGAAAAAAACCGGGGGGGGGGGGGCCTAGCAAAACGGCCTTAATTTTTTCCACCCCCCAAAAAACAAAGGGGGGGCTACAAAAAAATTTTTGAAGCCGTGAATTTTTTTCCGGGGGTTTTTGGCCGGGGGGATTTTTTTTTCGGGGGAAAACCCGGGTCCCCCGGGGAAAAAAGCTTTCCCGAGAAGGGGGCAAGGGGGTCGGGGGGAAAAATTTGGGGTTTGGGGGGAATTTTTCCCATTTTTCGGGGGGGCGAAAGTTCGGGAGGGGAAACGTCGGGGGCCGAAATCTTTTTGGAAAAGTTACCCGGGAACCGGGAAAAAAAAAAGAAAAGGGGGGCGAAAAGGGGGTTTTTTCAAAACCCCGCGGTTTCCTGGGGGGGAATTGGGCAACGGGGGAAAAACCCCAAAAAAATTTTGGAAAAAAAGGAGGGGTTTGTTTTTCCGGGCGGGGGAAAGGTTTTTCCAAAAAAAAATTTTGGGGCGGAACCCCCCCGGTGGGGGGCCCCAATTTTCTTGTGGGGGGGGGGGCCCCCCCCCCCACCCCCCCCCCCCCAAAGGGGAGGGGGACCAATTTTTTTTTCCAAGCCAAAAGGGGCCGGGGAAAAAATGGGGGAAACAACTGATCGCCCAAGCCTCAAAAAGGGGGACGGAAACTTTTTGGGCGGGGACCGGAAAACCAAAAACCCCCCGACCCGGGAAAAAACTTTTTTTTTTTTCTTTTTTGGGCGAGGGAAAAACGGGCTTTTTCCGGAAGGAAAAAAAAGGGGGGGCCGGGGGGTTTTTTGGGGGGGGACAAAAAAAAAAAAAAGGGGGGGGGGCCCCCCCCTGGGGGATTGGGGAAAAAAAAAAAAATTCCGTTCCGGGGGAAAAAAAAAGCCGGGGGAAAAATTTTTCGGGGGGGGGGTTTTCCTGGGTTTTCCCCCCCCCAAACCCCGGGACTTGTTTTTTTCCGTTTTTGGGAAAGTTGATTGGGGGCCCCCCAAAACCAGGGGGGTTCGGGGGGGGGGGCTTTTTTTTTTCAAAAACCCTTTCGGGGTTTTTTGAGGCTTGGGTTTCTCCGCCTTGGGGGGGAACCCAAATTTTTCCGGGGGGACGGCGGGAAAAAAACTGGAAAGGGGGGGAATGGGGGGGGCCGGGGTGTTTTTCCCCGGCCCCCCGGAGGGGAAGGGCGGTTTTTTTTCATTGGGGCTTCCCGGGCCGGGAGGGAAATTTTTTTTCCCAAAAAACCCTTTTGGGGGGGCTTTTTTCCGGGGGGGGCCGGGGTTTTTTTTTTTTGAGAAATTTTCGTTGGGTGAGGGGGGGAAATTTCTTTTCCCCCATTTTTCCAAAATTTTTTTTTCCAAAAAAGGGGGGAAAAAAGACCCCCGGTTTTGGGGGTTCGGAAAAAAAAAAAATTTTTTTGGGGGGGCCCCCCACTTGGAAACCCCCCGGGAAAAAAAAATGCCAAGGGGTTTTTTTTTTCCCCCCCCCCCCCCGCGGTTTAACTTCGTCTTTTTGGGCTTGGGGCGGTTTTTTACCCGGAGGGGGGCCTTTTGGGGGGAATGGGGAAAGGGAAAAAAAAGAAAAAAAACCAACCAAGGGGTTTTTTTTTGGGGGGCGGGCCGGACCGGGGAAAAAAAAAAAAAAAAAAGTTTGTCGGTCCGAAAAGGGGAAAAGGGTTTTTTTTTTTTGGGGCTTCCTTGGCCCCCTTTTTTTAAAACCGGTTTTTCCTTGGTTTTTTTCATTTCCCCCCTTTTTTTTTTTCCCCGCCCAAAAAAAAAAAAAAACAAAAAAAACCCATGCTTTTTTTTTGGGATTTAAAAAGTTTTTCCCGGTAATCCCCCCGGGCTGGGGGGGGGCAAAAAGGGGTTGGGCGGGGGGGGGGGGGGCTTTTTTTAATTCCGCCCGAAGGGCCCTTTTTTTCCCCCATTTCGGAAAAGGGGGGGGAAAAACCCCGTATCTAACAAAAACCCACGGATTTTCCCCCCGAATGGTTTTCCGGGTTTTGTTTATTTTTTGTGGGGGGGGGGCGTGCTGCCCTTTCTATTTTTTTAAACCCCCGGGGGGGGGGACTTTTCCGGAATTTTTGGGGGCCGGGAAAAAAGGGGGGGGGGGAACCAAAAACTCGGTTGGGGGGGAAAAAACTGATTTTTTTTGTTTTTCAAAAAGGGTTTGGGGCCGGGGGGCGAAAATCCATGAAAAAACCCCCCCCAAACATTTTCGAAAAAGGTTTTGGGCTTTTTTTTCTTTGGGAGAATGGGGGGGGCCGGGGAAAAAGCCCCCTTCTGGCTTCGAAACCCGAAAAATTTTTTTTCCCCGTGTTGGTTTTGCCCTTTTTTCCAAAAAAAAACCCCCCACCGGGAAAAAAAACCCGGGGGCAAAACCCAAACACCGGAAAACGGTTTCGGTTTTTTTTTTTTCCTTTTTGGGGGCCCACCGGGTTTTTTTTTTGGGCGGCCCCCGCTTGTCCCAAAAACGGGCATGTTTTTTTTTTTCCTCTGATTTTTTCGGGAAAAAAAAAAAACAAAAAAATTCCGGGTGCTGGGAAAACCAAAAAAAAAAAACCAAACAAACCCGGAGGTTTTTCCTTTCGGGAATTCGAGGGGCCCAAACCTTTTTTTGTTGGGTTTCCCCGGAAACGGGGGGTTTTCCCCGGGGGGGGGGAAAAAACCAATTTTGGGGGGGGGCAAATTTTTTCGAAGTTTTTTTTTTGGCCCCCCACGATTGGGAAAAAAAAAACCCCCCAAATTTTTTTTTTGTCGTTTTTTTTTTTTTTTTCCCCAACCCTCAAAAAAAAGGGCCGGGGAAAAAGACCCCCAATTGCCCTTTTAAAAAAAAGGGGCGAAAATCGGGCCGGGGGTTGGGGGGTTCTGCCGGAAAAATCGGGAAAAGGAGAACGGAAAAATTTTTAACCAATTGCCCCCAGGGGATTTTTTTTCCAAAATCTTTTTTTCAGGAAATTTTTGGGGGGCCGGGGGGGGAAAAAAATTCCCCCCCCATTTTTTCCGGGGGCCCGGGCGAACTTTTTGGGGGGGGGGGCCGGGGGGGGCCGTTTTCCGCGGGGAAAAAGGATTTGGGGGGGAACTGGGGGGGAAAGCTTTTTTTTCCCTTTTTTATCAAAATTTTTTTTTTTTTTTTCCTTTCTTGGCCAAAATTTTCAAATTTCCCCCCCGGGAAAAAACAAAGGGGGTTTCCCCGCCAAACCCGCTTTAAAAACTTTGAATTTTTTTTTTTTCCGATAAAAAAACTTGGGGGGGGGGGCCGTGACCGGGGTTTTTTTCCAAAATTTTCGGGCAATTTTTCGAAAACCCAAACCCGCCCCCCCACAAAGCAAAAATTTTTCGGAATTTTTGGAAACCCCTGGGGGTGGGACGTCCCCGGGGGGGCCCGGGAAAGGCCTTCCCAAAGGGGGGGTCCAACCCCCGGGAAAAATTTTTTCCGGGGGACCACCCCTCCCGTGGGTTTTGTTTTAAAACCGAAAAAAGGAAGAGGAAAAAAAAAAAAAGGATGTTTTCCCCCGCCCCCAAAAACCGGGGGGGGGCCCACCCAAAAAAAACCAGGGACAGGGTTTTTTTTCACCTTGGTTTTTTCGGGTTTGGGAATTTGGGGGCCCGGGGGTTCTACCAAAAAGGGACCAAAAAGGAGGGGGGGTTTAAATTGAGGGGGGCATGGCCCCCCAAAACGGGGGGTGGGAAACGGGGATGGGGGGGGAGGGGGAAATTTTCGGGTTTTCCCGGGGAAAAAAATTTTGGGGATGTTGGGGGGGGGCCAAAGTTGTATTTTTTTCTTTAAAAAATTTTCTTTTTCCCCCAACCGGGGTCCGGGGAAAACCGGGAAAAAGAACCAGGGGAACCCCCCGAAGGGTTTTCAGGAAATTTTTCCCCTTTGTTCCCCCCTTCCGCCGGCTTCGGGGTTTCGGGGAAAAAGGGCCCGTTTTTTTTTTCCCAAAAAAAAAAATTCCCCAAAAAAAGGGGCAAATTGGGGCCCAAAAAGGTGGTTGCAAGGGGGAGGCTTCCCCCCAAAACCGGGGTTTTTTTTTTTTTAACTTACCCCGAACCCCCCGACCCCCCCGGGCAAAAGGGGGGGGGCGGGGGTCCCCCCAGGGGGGCCCCGGGGAACCCGAAAGTTTCCGGGACATTCCCCCGGGATTTTTCCCTTTCCCATTTGGGCCCCAAACCCCCCGGCGGGGAAATTGTAAATCGGTTTTCGGTTCCGGGGACCCACCAGGCAAACCCGGTTTTTTTTTTTTTTTTTTTTTTCGTTTTTCATTTTTTCCCGGGCCCCCCCCAAAAAAAAACCTTTTTAAAACCGGAGGGGGGCCCCTGGTTTTCCAGCAAAGGGGAAAACCCAATCGGGAAAGGGGTTTTTCGGGGGTTTCTTTACTGGACCTTTTCCGAATTTTTGGACCTGGTTTTTTTTTTTTTTTTTTTTTTTCCTCGCTAAAAGGGGGGGGGAAAGGCTTTGGGTTTGAAAAAGCCCCAAAACTTTCAACGGGAAAAAATTTGGTGGGAATTTAACCCAAAAAAAACCAAAATTTTCCCTTAAAAAACCGCCCGGCCCAAAAAATTTTTTTTTGGGAAAATAATTCGGGTTGTTTTTTTTTGGGGAACCCCAAAAAAAGGGTTTCTTTCGGGGGAAAAATTCCCGGGTTCCGGGGGTTTTTCCAGGTTGTGGAACCTTTTAAAAGGGGGGGGGCCGGGGGGGCTTTGAAATTTTTTGCCTTTTTTTTTTGTTTTTTGGGGGGGGGCCCCTTCCTTTCCGGTAAAAAACCCTTTGTGTTTTTTTATTCGGGAATTGGGCCCGTTGGGGGGGGACCCCCGGGGCCCCCGGCGTTTTTTTCGCGGGGGGGGCGGGGGACGGACCGAATTGGGAACCCTTTTTTTTTTTTTGCCGGGAAATGGGGAGGTTTGCGGGAGGGTGGGGAATTTCCCAATTTGGTGGGGGGGGAAAAGAAGGGGGATCGGGGTTTTTTTTTTTGTGGGCCCCCCCCCCCCGGATTTCCCCGGGGGGGAAATTTTCCCCCAAAGGAAAATTTTTTTCTAATGGTTAAAAAAAAAAAAAAAAAAAAAAGGCCCCCGCCTTTTTCCGGTTTTTTCGGGGAGTTTTTTATTTTTTTCCCGGCTTTTAAAAACCCTTTTTCCCCAAAAAAACCCTGGGAAAAGGGTGCGTGTTTTCAAATTTTTTACCAGGGTTTTTTTTTTCAAAAGGAGGGGGGGAAAAAAAAAAAATAAAAACCTGGTTTTCTCCCCCCCCCCATTTTCCCCCAAACACCCCATTTTTTTTCCCCGTTGTTGGCCTTGGGGGGTTCCGCCCCCGCCCCACTTCCTTTTTTTTTTTTTTTTTCCCGGGGACCCCCCCCAAGGTTTTTTTTTTCCCCCGGGGAATTTTACTTTTCCGGTGGGTTCTTTTTTGCGGGGAATCGGCGGGGCGGGTCCAAAAGGCAACTTTCCGGGGGGGGGGACCCCCCTCGATTTTAAAAATTTTTGAATTTTAACGGGGGCCTCGGGGCGGGAGGGGGGGGCCCCCCAAAAAAAAAAAAAAAAAAAAAAACCCCGGTTTTTTTTTGCCCCCCAAAAAAAAATTTTTTCTTTTCCCTTTTTTTTTCCCAAGGGGTTTGCCGGGTTTTCGTAAGGGGGTGGAAGGGGGCAAGGGGGCCCCGGTGGGCGGGGAGGTTAGTGTTTTTTATTACCGTTTTGAATGGCGCGGGGTTCCGGCGGGGGGGAAAAAAAGTCCCGGGGATTTTCGCCCTTTTCGGGGGGAAGGGTGTTGCCAAATAAAAAAATTTTCAAATTTTTCGCTGGGCGGGGGCTTTTTGTTTGTAATTGGCTGGGGGCCCAAAAGGGGGGGGCTCCGCCCGATGTTTTTTTTATTTTGTTCAAAGAATTTTCAAATTTCCCAAAAAAAACCCTTGGCCGCGACCCCCCGCGGGAATTTTTTTTCTTCGAAACACGTTCCCCTTGGGCCCCCCCATTTTTTGGAAGGGGGGAGGTTTTCCTTCCTTTTCGTAATTTTTTCCGGGGGGTTTTTTTCCCGGCGGGGGGGAAAAAACTTTTTTTTCTTTTCCGGCTTTTTGGGGGGGGGGGATTTCAAACAGGAAGGGCGTTTTTTCGCCTTTTTTTTTTTTGCCTTTTTTTTGTGCTTTTTTCCGGCGGGGGGAAAATGGGGGCTTGGGGGGGGCTTTTTGGGGGTTCTGCCCAATTATAAAATTTTCGGATTTTCGGGGGACCAAAAAAGGGAATTGGGTTAAAAAAGAAAAGGCTTTTTTTCATCGGGGGGGCCCCGGGGCCAAAAAGGGGGGGGGGGCAAAAGGGGGAAAAACCAACGTTAAACTTTTTGGGGGTTTTTTGCGGTAAAAACCCCCCCGTTCCCGGCGGGTTCGGGGGGGGGGTTTTTTTGCCAAAAAAAAGGCCGGGGGGGGGGGGGGGGAAAAAAAACCATTTCTCCGCCCCCCGAAATTCAATTTTTTTTTGCCGGGGGTTCCCCCCCAAACCCCCTTCCGGGTGGCCCTTTGGAAGTTGTTTTTGGGGGGGGGGAACTTTGAGGGGGTTAATTTTTTTTTTCCCATTTTTTCGGGGGGGGGGGCCTTTGGCCCCCGGGCCCCCCGGGGGGCCCCCACCGGGGGGTTTTTTTTTCCCCCTTTTTTCCTGGGGGGGGGGGGCCAGTTTTGGTTTTTTTCCGGGGGGGGGGCGGAAAGGCCGGAAAAGCCCCAAAAGGGGCCCCCCGTTAAAAAGGCGGGGGCCCCCCGTTTGGGGGGGGCCGTTTTGGGGGCCCGGGGCCCTTTTAAAAACTGAAAATGGGACGCTTTTTTTCCAATTCCCCGGGGGCCCTGTCCCCCCCCCTTTTTTTTTTTGGCCCCGGGCTTTCCTTTTTTTGGTTTCCGTTTTTTTTCTTCAAAATTTCCGGTTTTTTCTTTTTTTTTTTCCCCCCCCAAAAACCCGTTTTAAACGTTTTTGGTTTTTTCTTAAATTTTATTTTTTTTTTTTTTCCGGAAAAAGGTTTTTTCCAAAAAACCCCGGACGCGGGGATTTGGGGAAACCAATTTCCCGCCGGGGGGGGCCCTGGAGAGGGGAAAAAAAAAAAATTTTTTTAACCGAGGGGCTTTTACTTTTGAAAGTTTTGCCCCCAACCTTTTAAAAGGGGCGGGGGTTTTTTTTTCAGGAAAAAAAAAACTTTCGGGGGGAAAAACAAGGTTTTTTTTCCCGGGGTCGCCCCCCCCCCTCGGGTTTTTTTTTTTTTTTCCTGTTTTTTTCGCCCGGAAAAAAGGGAGGGGGGGCTGGGGGGGGGCTTTTTTGTTTTGGGGTTTTTTCTTGGGGTCGGGGGGGGGGCCCCCCGGCCGCCTTTTTTTTCCCAGGGGGTTTTAAGGCGGGGGTTTCGGGGGAACCCCTGAATTTTTTTTTTTTATTTTTTTTTTTCCCCCCACGGGTGGGAAAAAAACCCCCCGGGGGGGGGGCAAAAAAATAAGGGGCCCTTTTTTTTCCGGGCCTTTTTTCCCCCCGGGGGGCCCCCCTTTTTGCTTTTTTTTTTTTTTTTCCCCACGGTTTTTACCCCCACGTTTTTTTTTTGTTCCCAAAAAAAAAAAAAAAAAAAAAAAAAGGGGGGGGCTTTGAACCCCCCCCGGGGGGGGCCCCCCCAACCCAAAAGGCCCAAAAAAAAAAAAACCCCCACCCGTTTTTGGAAAGGGGGGGGGGGAAACGGGGGGGAAGGGGCTTTGGCCCTTTTTTTTTGGCGGGCGGGGAAACGTTTTTTCGGGCCGGGGGGACGGCCTTTTCCAAAAAAAAACCCCCACCGGGTTTTTTTTTTTCCTTTTGCGTCCCCAAAAACTTTGGGGGGGGGGTTTTCGGGGGGGGGGGCTTTTTTTTTGGGGTTTTTCCCAAAAAAAAAACCAGGAAAAAACAAAAAAAAACCCTTTTTTTTGTCCCGGTTTTTTTTTTTTGGAAAAAAAAAAAAAAAAAACCCCTTTTCCCTTTTTTTTATTTTTTTTTTTTCCCCCCAAGGTTTGGGGGGGCAAAAAACCGTTTTGCCCCTTTTTCCCCGGGGGGCCCAAAAATTTTTTTTCGGGTTTTTTTTTTTTTTCAAAAAAAAAAAAAAAAAAAAGGGGGGGCCCCCAAAAAAAAATTGGGCTTGGGGGGGGGGGCGGGTTTTTTTCCTTTTTTTTTTTTTGGGGGGGGGGGCGGGGGGGGGGGGGGGGGCTTTGGCCGGGTTTTAAAGGGGGGGGGGGCCGGGGGCCCCCCCCCGGGGGGGGCCCCCCCCCCCGGCCGGGGGGAAATTTGGGGGGGGAATTTTTAATGTGGCAAAGGGGGAATTTTTAACCCCCCCCCCCCCCCCTTTTTTGAGCTTAAAAAAAAAAAAAAAAAAAAAAAAAAAAAAAACCTTTTTTTTCCGGGGGGGGGGGGGGGGGGGGGGGGGGGGAAAAAATTTTTTTTTTTTTTTTTTTTTTTTTTTTTTTTTTTCAAATTTTTTCCGAGGGGGGGAAATTTGGGGAAAAAAAGGGGGGGGGGAAAAATTTTTTTTTTTTTTTTCCAAAAAAAAAACCCCCTTTTTTTTTTCCCCCCCCGGGGGGGTGGGCCCCCCCCCAAATTTTTTTGGGGGGGGGCCCCCGGCGGGGGGGGGCCCCCCAAAAAAAAAAGGGGCCAGGGGGGGGGGGGGGGGGGGGGGGGGGGGGGGGGGGGGCGGGGGGGGGCCTTTTTTTGTTTTTTTTTTTTTTTTTTTTGGGGGGGGGGGGGAAAAAAAAAAAAATTTTTTTTTTTTTTTTTTTTTTTTTTTTTTTTTTTCCCTTTCCCCCCCCCCTTTTTCCTTTCCCCCTTTTTTTTTTTTTTTTTTTTTTTTTTTTTTT
>Ga0163217_1068693_pt1 | contig 16366 bp, 20 predicted proteins | sample SynspAceP_FD_185933 | JGI IMG/M metagenome (GOLD analysis project Ga0163217, IMG submission 185933) | Saline lake microbial communities from Ace Lake in Antarctica - Synechococcus sp. Ace-P (PacBio error correction) | ecosystem: Environmental > Aquatic > Non-marine Saline and Alkaline > Saline ... | reverse complement strand
CACCGGCTTCTACGGGGACAAAGCCCAGCCGTGGGGCTTGGGGGCTGATTTTCAACAAGGGCGGAAACTGGGCTTTTTCTTCAGGGGCGGAAACTCGAATTCAACGGGTTCTATTTTTTCCAGTGGGGGGTGGTTTTTCTTTTGGGGCTAAGTGGGGGCCTGCTTTGGGGCCTCGCCTTTGTGGGTGTTGTGGCAAGCTGTAAGGGCGGTTTCCAAGTTGGGGCCGCCACTTTGCGGGGGGGGCGGCACTTGCGCTGGAATTCGATTACCCGCCAACCCCCACGCCGCAAAGGCTGCAGCAACAAAAACTGAAAAGGCCTTGGGCTGAAAAACCGATTTCTTTTTCCAAGCCCCCCCGATTCCCAAGGGCAAACGATCTTCTGCGCGGCTAGGAGGAGCTGCTCGAAGCGAAAGGGCTTGGGCAAATTTAACAGCCGGATCCGAGGGAATTCCGGGGGCCCCTGGGGGCGGCCCGCGGCGCGGGGAAATCGGGCGGGGACGGGTTCGGGGGCCCCCTGCTGAATTCACCCGGGGCCCTTTGTTGGGTCTTGAATGGGTGGGCTCGGGCCTGTGGTAGTGGCCCACTCGCTGGCGTTGCGGGGGCTCGAGCGTTTTCTGGGCCCCTGGCCCGGGAAGGGCTGGGAGCTGTTTGGAATTTCCCGGGGGACAAAGCACAGTTTTTGACCCCTGGGGGGCCGGTGGACAGGGCTTTTCTGAAATCCCCGAAGAGGATTCGGGCCGGTTAAGGGCCCGAGTCCAGTTCCGGCTCCCAAACTGGCTTGCTTTCAAGGAATTTTCCCGCCGGTTTGAGCAAGGTCCTATTGTTACGGCGCAAGTGAGGTTTTGGGTCAAATCCCCCAAACCCCGGCTTTGGCGGCTTCCGCCGGGGGGGATGGGGACTGTTATTCTTTTTCCAGGGCTGGGACTGGGGCAGCTTGGGCGGGCGAATCTCAACCCGTCTCTTTCAAGATCGGCCCGGCAGTCCTCTTGCTGAAACTTGCGCTTTGTCAGCGAGAAAAGCCTGGGCCCCGAGTAAGGGGGGGAAATACACTACTGGGGTTTTCGGCAGGCACCTACCCACCCCGGCCCCCGGAATGGCAGTGAAAACGGGGCCCGTCACTCCCTTTCACACCTTCAAAGCATAAACGAGGGGGGGCAGGCCCGACCATCGGACGGGCGCTTAGTGTGTGAAGGCTGAACCCGCACGTCTCGAATCGGGTTTTTTACAGAATTGTTTGGCCGGCGGGGGGGGGGGCCGCCCCCGCTCGGAAATTCGGGGGGCCTTTTGCCGTTTGCGGGGTTGGGACAAAGCCGTTCTTGCCCGCCAAGTTTTGGCCTGTGGCTTTTTTTCCCAAAAAAGCCGGGGGAAAACCCAGGCGTTTTTGGCCGTGGTTCTTTTCACCAAACACCGGGCTTTTATTTGCCGGATCCGGCCCTTGTTAGGGGAAGGGGATTTTTGGAAAGGGGGCCTTTGATTTCCCCACCCCGCCAAAGCCTTTTCTTTGGGGCCCATTTCGCCGAATCTCGGGGCGCGCTCTCGCTTGCCCCCCACCTGGACTGGGCCTTTGTAATTTTCGCAAACTCCACGGGGGCCTTGGCTCTCACACACCACTTTCCCGGCCGGCTGTTGGGTTTTGCCCTCTCGCGCATTGCCAACGGGAGTTATCGAGAAGGGGGAAAAGCTTGAAAGTGCGTGTGCTGTCACGTTAGTGTTGAAACCGGCGTTTATATCCTGCGGGATATGAAGTCCGGGCCTCCCAAAATTTTTTTGGCCATCCAAGGAAACCAGGGGTTTCAAACCAAGCGCTCCCAGGTCGTCCGAAGGGATTTCTCGTGGGCCAACTCCTCATGGGGGAGATTTGCTGCATCCGCGCAAGGCTGTTCAACATACAGGCTTTCAAGGCGCCCTTGAAGGGCTCAAGGGAGCACGCGGGGGGACCGGGCTGTTAGGTTCAGGCCGTAAACACCGCAAAGGTCGGGGGATACCCCCGAAAAAAAAAGGGAAGAGGGGGGAGGTTGTGGGGAATTCAGGAGTTTCGAATCCCGCCCCCACGGCGGTTTACGGGCGAAAACTCGGATCGGGGGGTTCTTCGAAAAACCAAAGGTGGATTTCAATTCGGGGGCTTGCGGGCAATCTTGCCGGAGGCGCCTTTAAGTGGGGGGTTTCTGCGGTTGGTTCGGTTTCATTCGAGGAGGGGGGGCACGAGGAGGGGGGGGCCGTGGGGAACTCTTTGGCGAAAAACCGTTCTTGGGGCCAAGCCGTGATGCTGGGAAACAACCTTGATGGGTATGAAACGGGGGCCCTTGATGTTAAGGTTAAAAAAAAAAAGGGGGAGGCTATTTGGCGGGGGGCGGGTTTTTGTTTCGCAATGTTGGAACGGTTTTTTTAGCCCTGGCTTTAACCAAATGTTTCTGAAGGGACCCAAAAAACCGTGAGGATTGCGGCTCCCAAGTCTTCTGGGGGCATCTAGTTTGGGGAAGATAGCCCCCACCCCGCGAGGGGGGGCGAAAGGGGCAAAAAAACCGGCTTTTCCTATTCCGCGAAAGACGGGCCGGGGGCCGGGGGCCCTCGGGGCCCCGTGATTTCCAAAAAAAAACCTTTCCGAGGGCCTTTTCAGCCATGGACCCCTTCCATTTCCCCACAAGCGGTTGACCAGGGGGGCGTTTGCCTTACCCCGGGGCCGGGACCATCCAAAAGGGCTCGGCCCCCCAAAAGCCCCCAAAGCTTGGGAAGGGGGCATTTGTTTTTACCGCGGGGGGTCCCCCAAACTTCCCGGCCGGGAAAAAATTCCCCTTGGCGCCACGGGATTCCCAAGCTCCTTGCCCAACCGAAATTCCGTTTGTTCTTTGCACTAACCGGGCCAAGGAGCGTTTTACCACCCCCAACGGCCGCCCAAGATTCTTTTGGCCCCCCCCCAGCTTTGCAGAGTCCGCTTGGATTCAAAACAACAAAAAGGGCTTTTGAATCAGGGTTGAAGGCAACTTGGGAAGACCACCGTGGGGACCCGGGCATGGCTTTCGGGGCTAAATTGGGGCTCCTTCCCCGGCAGGGGTTTTCTTGTTCCCATGGGGATTTTCCAGCTTCCTTGCCCCCACAAACCTTTTGTGGTTAATCGCCTGGGCCAAAAAACCCAGCTTTCGGGGGGCTTGTTGGGCATGCTTGGGCTTGGGGGGGGCAAAAACCACTTTTCGAAGGAAACCAAAAAAAAAGCCACTTGGCACCCCCATTCCTCGCTGAAGGGTTTTAATTGTTTCAGCGTGGGGGAGGCAAAAGGGGGGGGGGGGCCCTCTTGGCTGGGGAATGGGGATCTGCGGGGGGACGAACCGCCACCCGGCAGCGGGTTTTTCTCTGGGGCGTCAAAGGGCCGACCACGGGGGGGGGGGCCGGGGGGGGGGCCCTTCCGGACGAAATTTGCGGCCCGGGGAACCCCTAGGGCCCCAAGATCCGGTGCCCACCCAAAGGGTCTTGCTATTTGGGGAACCTCGGACCTCCTTAAAAAACCTGCCCCAACATTTTCCAAAAAAGTTTTGAAAATTTTCCATTGAAAAAAAAAAGTCGGAAAGCCATCATTCGGTTCCCTTTTCCAAACTTGGAAGGGGATTTTTCCCAAAGGGGTTGGGCCTGGGGGTCAATTTTGCCGGCATGTCGGGATTGACGTTTCAAGGCCGGAAAGTTTGCCGCGGTTCGGGGCAGGGGCAGGGGAAAGGGGGGGGGAACAGGTTTTTTTTGGGGGAGGGCGTTTATCGGGATTCGGGGGGAATTTTTCCACCCGTTTGGGAATTTTTCTGCCAGGGGAAAACTCCCCCAAACTTGACGGTCGTTGAATTTTGACGGGGACCCGGCGTTGAAAAAACGGTGGTCCAAAACGGGCCAATTTTTTTCCAGGGGGGGGAAGGGGGCCCCGCCCCGCCCCCCCACGTGAAGGATCGCGGGGGATTGGGGCAAAAGATTCTTCATCAGGCAACCATTGGAAGGGACCGTGATTTTTTCCGGGGGGCATTCCGCCCACCGGGCCGGGGGAAACCTCGACAAAGCAAAGGCCGCCATCTTTAAGCCGGGGGCGTGGGAATCACGGGCCTCGGGCTCCTAACTTGAGTTTGGGCCCTTCCACCCAGGAAAAATCGATTTTTCCGCTTTGGCTGGATTCGGAGTTACTTTCCGGAAAAAAACTCTGTTTTTTGCGATTTTTTTCCAGGGCCTGAAGCCAGAAGCAAGTATTCCATGGGTTTGGGCCAGCCGGGGGAAAACAAGTGATTTTCGGTGAGGCCAACCCAGCCCTTGCAGGGGGGCCAGCCCAGGTCCCTGATTGGGCTGCGGGGGCGGGCTTGTGATCCCCCCACCGTTTTCGAGGGGGGCATCGGGGCATTGGGCCCCCACGGGATTCACGCCACCCCACGCCCGGCCCTTGGCCGGGGGGGGAACCCCCCCGGGAGGCCTTGGCCCCACCTCAACTTTGGGGGTGGTTTGACCCAAGCACCACCGGCCCTCGGGGGGGCCTGCTCCGCAAAAACCCAGCAAAACCTCCCTCAGGGGGCACAGGGTAAGGTACCAGGGCCAAAGGAAATGAAAAACGGACAGGGATCGGGGGCCACGGGGGGCCAGGAAATTTGCCAGAAGATTCGCCCAAGGGGACCATAAGAAAAGGGCTGGTCGGAGTTGGGGGAGATGGCCGGAGGGTTGGTGCGTTCCTTGTCCCCAGGGGGGAAAAAACCAAACCCGTTTTCGTCTTTGTTGGCGGCAGGGGCTTCCACGGGCCGGGTTTTTCTGGCCGGTTTAAAAAGGGCCCCAAAACATCAAACCCCGTTAACACCTTTGGGGCTGGGCTCCGTGTTGGGGAAGGCAAGGGGGGAAGTTGCGGGTGAAGGGCACACCGTGGAAAGATTTTCCCGCCAATTTCCAGGGCAGGATCCGGTGGGCCTTCGGACCTGCCAAGGCGGGGGAAGGGGCCTCAGGGGGCCCGGCCGATCAGGGTTTTCTCGCCTCCCCCCTGGGAAGGACAAAAAAACGCGGGCCCCTGGGGTCCAAAACCGTTTTTCTGGGCACCAGCTTCCCGGGCTCGCAAACCCTCCCCATGGGGGGGGCCCCGGCTTTTCGGAAAAATCTGGGGCCGCCCCAGGGGAACGGCAACCGGGCCCCGCCCGGAATTCAGCTGTGAAGCCTTTTGTTGGCGGGGGACTGTGGGCGGGGGGGGGGGGAACCAAAAAAAGCCGAGGGCCACCAAAGGAGGAGGATTCAAGGCCCCGCTTGGCTTTCCGGGGGCCCATGGGGGGGCCAGGGTTGTGCCCGGGACCGGCCTTGGTCGGGAGCCGGCTGGGAAGGGATTCAGTTGTTTTTTACTGAAAACCCACCGGCCGCAGGGGGGGCCAGGGAGAAAGGGGCTCCCAACCCAAGGGGCCGAACCCATTAAGGAAATTTTGGGAAAACAAAACATTAAGCTTTTTTTTGCTAGTTTTCCTTGGGATCGAGCGTAATTTTCCCCTTTGGCCCTGAGATTGGGGCCAGGGGGGATCTGGAGTTTGAAAAAGCAGGGCCCAAAAATTTTCCAAGAAACCTGGGGTTAAAGGAAGGTGGAAAGCTGGCCAGGCCTTGTGGCAAGGGCCAGTTGTTGAAGCTGGGGGGCCGGGTTCCCGGGCTTTTGGAAAAAAGCCCCCCGGGCTTTGGGGCGGAGGGGATTCCCCAGGGGGGGCAAGGCCCCAACGATTTCGGGGGAAGGGGCCTGAAAAAAAGCGGGATTGGCGTTGATTAAAGGCGGAGGTTGCGCCCCAACGACGTTTGATTTTTTTGCCTTCCCGACAAACGTCCCCCAATTGAAGCCACCGTTCGGGGAGACTTTTTTTTTCTGGGCCCGTTAAACATCCACGGTCGGGGCATGGGGAAAACCAAAAGCTTTTCCTGATTGTGCGCCGGGACAACTGGGCCTGGGCGGCCCCTGGCAAAAAGCTTAGGAAAAAGGGCCTCGGTTTCCAGGGGGCCCTGGGCCGCCATGGAAAACTTGGGGGACGGGCTTTTATGTGTGCGGGGGGCTTCTTGCGTGAAAGCTTGGGGGGGCCGGGGCCCCACACAGGACACGGTTTTTTTTGGATGTTGTCGGCTCCCATGCATTTTTCCCCTGGCGAGCCGGGATTTTTCCAACCCTTTCGGCTTTCAAGGTTGGCTGGGCTGGGCTGCTGAAAAACCCCTTGCGGGCCAAACCCAGGGGAACGGCTGGAGCGGGTTTGGGGAAGGACGGGGTGGAGGGGTGGGGGCCGGGGGGCAAAAGGAAAATTTCAAAGCGGGGAAAAAGGATGGGGGGGCAACCTAGTGCAACACCGATCCTTTTGGGAGTGGGAAAAACCCCCTTCCCAAACCTGTGCCCAAAAAAAAAGGGGGGGGGCTTTTGGTCTTGTTTCCCCCGGGGTAACCACGTCAGCCCCAACCCCAGTTTGAAATTTCGGGGGGCGGCCGGATCGGCATGCCCCCGACCTACGTCCCAGGGGGGGGGCCCTGGCCTTTGGGTTGGGGCCACTTCCCGTGGGGGAAGCGTATCTTCCAACTTTTGAATCGCAAAAACCTGCCCAAGCCCAAAACCGACGTCTTTGGAGGTGGGAGGGAAAAGCTTGCCAAAAGGGGCCCAGAAAGGGGGAAGCTCGGCGATGGGGCCAACCCCCCCAACCAAGCGCAAAAAAAAAACCCCATTCGCCCAGGCCGAAAGCGGGGATCACGGGGGGGGACTGGCCCGCGCCGTGCTTTGGCGGCAGGGGGCTACCCCCCCACCCGGTTGGGGCCCGCCCTTGGGAGAAAACGTTGGCCCCTTCTGGGGATGGGCGGGGAAGCACTTTCAAGGGGCCCCCCACAGGCCTCGGTTGGAGCGAATGGATGCTTGGGACCGGGGATGTTTCCGGTTCAAACCCTCCACTTCAATTATTGTGCCGCGAAAGTGTGGATGGACCGCCCAAGTGATCCGGGGGGGGGGGGGAAACTGGGGCGGTTCTATCCGGCCCAAAAAAACCATTGGCAAGGGCGCAAAAACTTGAAAACGGGGTATGGGCGGCCGTGGGTGTCAGTCAGAAACGGGGTGGGCTTTGCTTAGCCCCTTTGTCGAAAAGCCGGGGCCCCATGGGCCCGGCGAAAGCAGGCCCTAAAACGGGCCCAATCACGTTTTTCAGCGGGGCATTGGGGGCCCATAAGCGCCCTGGAAAAAACACCGAAGCGGGCGAATTTTTCGCGCAAACCTTTTCCAACGGTGATGGCTGGGAAGTCTCCGGGGGCCGTTTTTTCCTTTCAATTTACCGGGGCCCAAGCGGGCCGAAAGCTTGGCTTCAAAAAAGCAGGGCCCTTGGCATCAGGGGGGCCCCCCAGCTGGGCGGTGATCTGGGAGCGGGCTGGGGCCTGGAAATTTTTCCCGGGGCCCCAGGGGGGGCCCCCCTTGCGGGGGAATGCTTGCGGGACGATCGCTTTCTTTGTGGGGAAAAAGGGGGTGGGCGTTGACGGGGGAACCGGCTCCAAGGGCCTAGGGCAAAAAACATCCACCAGGGGCTTTTGCAGGGCCTTTGGGGGGCCAAAAGCCAGGTCTCCAAGGTCGGCGAATCAGACGGTTTCCCTGCTCCCAAGGCTGGATTTGGGGCTCCTCGGGGGGCGGTTTGGAAAAGTTGGCGCATTGGATCGGGGCGGACCATGGGGCACCGGGTCGGCCGGTCTGCCGCGGGCTCTTTTGCCGGCTTCCGGGCTCTGCCAAAGCCAGAGGAATCACCGAAGGAACCCACCCCGGGCGGGGGGGGGGGGGGGACGATCAAAACCGGTGGGGGTCCAGCCACAAAAACAGGGGGGGGCTTTGCCACCAGAAAGGGGGATCCAGCAGGGGCAAGGGGCTTTCCGGGCAAGGCCTGAGGCCCACCAAGGCCACGCGTTTGGGGGCGGGTGCTTTTTCAAAGGGAAAAACATTTAGCGCTTTTGGCTTGGGGGCGGGGGACGCAGGGGGGATTCTTATTGGAGAGGGGCAGTGGTTTTGCCCGCGTTAAGAAAAAAAAAATTTTGGTTTTTCGATTTAAATTTCAAAAGAAATCTAAATTTATTCCTATTTTTCATTTGGTTTTGGAAAAAAGGGGGCTTTTTGGTTTTTCGTACCATAATTATTTGGCAGAAGAATTGGGTCAGGAAAACCCCAATTTTCCAGGGAAAAAAAAAAAACTTAAAGGGCAAAAAGGGCCAACTGAAAACCATTTGATAGGCCATTTGGTTTCAGGGGGCTCTGGGTTTTGCTCTGCAGGGATGCAAAGAGGGCAGATTGTGTTCCCCCCAGGTGGGACAGTTTTAAAAAATTTATGTTTATTTTCCAAGGTTTTGATTCTTTTACGCCCCTTTGGATTTGAACCCCGAGTCTTGGGAACCGGCTATTTCTTTAATAGGCAAATGAAGGCTTTTCTGTTAAATGAAAAATTGGGCATTGCTTTTCAAAAACAGCCTAGTCTTTTACGTTTCTTGAGATCGGGGGAGAATCCTTGAAAATTTAAAAAACGGGGGCCATGGCCCGAAGAAAGCGAAAGGGCATTGGGGCCTAAATCTTCAAGTTTATTCCACCTTTCGGGGAAAAAGGAGTTGCGGAAACTTGGCAAGGGGGCCATTAAATTAAGTAGTTGCCCGGGAAGGTTTCCCTGTTTCTTGATATTATTAATCGGCCAATCCCTCAAAAGCGCCGGTTGTTAGGGGGGGGCTTTCTTCCGTGTTCAATTGTTTTGCTGTTTTCCTGGGTTTTAACTGGTTTTGAGGCTGGGGTAGTTAGTTCCTGGCTTGTTTGCGGGAGATAAGGAGGTTTGAAAATTAGCGTGTTCGGCGTATAATGCCAAAAGGTTCCTCTTGGGAAAAGCCGAATCCAGAAAAACTTTTGGCCTTCCCTGTGTTCGAGGGACTTGGCGTTATACTTTGGCTAAGAATTTTGGAGAATTCTGTAGGGGGGCCGAGTTGAATTCTGGGGGCGGTTGCCTACTTGCAGCTTGCGGTGGGGAACCGGACCAAAATTATTTTGGTTATCAGATTAGGCTTATTTCTTTCACTTTGCTTTGGGGCAATATCTTTTTTTCTGCCCATGAAGTTTTTTCATCTCGTTTTTCTTAGTAAAAACATTTCTTAATTGCAGGATTTTTCCCGGCCCTGGATTTTCAAACTTTTCTTCCGCCCCGGTCTTAACCCGTATCAAAAACGGGACGGCCCTGAGGGAATCCTTTGGGCCCGCCACCCGTTTTGCTTTTTTTCTTGATTTTTCGCATTCGGGCTCTGGAGATATGCTGGAAGGACAAAAGGGGTGGGCATTTCGGGGCTGGCTACTTAAGGAAAAAGCTCGGCTCTTAATTCGGGGTGAAGAAAGATGGGGCAGGGCTTAAAAGCCGGGCACATTTTTTTTTTTTTTGATTTCTTTCTTGCTCAATTATTTCATCCGGAAACTTATTTGTTTTTCCTTTTTGTTCACCGATTGGAGAAACCATGGTTTTGATGGGAAGTTGTTTTGGGCTGTTGAAGGGGGGAATTATTGTGGGGACGGCAAAGTTAGGAAGACAGACAAAAAAACAGGTAAATTTAGGGTCTTATATATTTTTCAGGTTTCCTGAAGGGCTTGTTTTTAAGGCTGCCTGGGGCAAAAAAATTTAATTTTCCATATTTAATGGAAAAATTTCAAATTTCCTTCTAGGGGAAAAAAGGGTTTGACCGCTTGCCGGGTGCTTTTTTAAAACTTTTAGCTCCACTGCCCTTTTTCTGGGGTGCTCCGTGAATTTGGGACCTTTGCTTCACGGATTCAGGGGGGGCTGCCTTTGGGCCCCATCCGTTGCTTTGAATAGAATTTTTTCTTTCTTACCCATTGCCATTTTGGTCCCCAAATTACGTTATTCTTGGCTGGTTAAGCCATTCCTTTCCCCACTGAAAACATTTGGTTTTAAAACCCAGGTTGGGACCATTTGATGGTTTTTGTTCGAGGGATTGCTAGTTAGGCAAGGAAAAAAGGTTTGATTTTCGGGGGATTTCGGAGGTTTTCCCCGGCGTGGGGTTAGCTTACGGGACGCTAAAACAGGAGCTCATGGGCCTGGGTTTCCCCACTTGGGGGTTTTAACTATTCGGGGGGAGGGTTGTTGCTGTTGTTTCTTCTGGTTTGGGGGGATTTGGGTTCCTTTCCAAGGGGCGGAGGATGGCCTTGGTTTTCCATGTGACGAAGAATAGGTGATTGACGGAGGGATTTAGTTTGGTTCGGCAAAGCGGTGTGCGTCGGATTTGTTGGTATTGAGATTGCGTTTAGGCTTAGCGCCCGGTTCTTGGATGGGCCGATTGAATAAATCCAAGCGTTCCAGGAGAAGAATTGTGATTACTTTTTCTTGTTTGCATTCAGAGAGGAAAGCCAAGTGCAATAACTACAAAACGCTGCCAATTGAGCCCAGAAAAAACCAAAGCGCGGGATACCGACTTTGAACGATGTTGTTTAGGTGGACTGAGACTTTGCGATTAGTTCTGACTGGAGGAGGGGCCTTGCAGCCTTTTTCTTAGACATTTTATTCCGGCATTCGATGTTCTTCAAAAGGTAAAGGACGGTGGTAGGAAGGTAGGGACTCGTTGAGCTCCAGGGAAGCAGTTCTTCGGCGCGAGCGCAGCAATGTCTTCGCGTTTCCTCCCGGTGCGCTTTTGGCTCATGGCTGCTGCCTCGAGAGTCTCAACAGAAGCGTTGAGTAAGATCCTTGGATCCGCAAATTGTGAGCGAAGATTCGTTGATCCAACGCCATGTCTAGGTCTGCTTGCTGGCTGACCGAAACGACAAATACATATATATAGCAACAGCATCGTCTTGCTTCTTCCTTGCTCGGGAATGACGGATTGCGGAGGCACCAATCTCACCTGGGAACTGAAACAATGTCCAGGCTTGGGACCGAGCACCACACGGCTTGAAGATTAGGAAAAGCAATACTGACAAAGACAAATAACTTGTTAGCCCCCTCAGGACTCCAGGCAACGGTGGTGAAGATGCGCTGTGAAAAGTCTCGCTGTCCCGACACCCAGGCAGGGGAATCCAGCTTGCACCCAGACGGACGGCACACCACCGATAAGCTCACAGAACTGGAACACGAAGCGGCACTCGGCACGCTTGAGCGAAGGCACGCTGGGTTGTGGCGGTGAGTTTCTGCTGGAGCCTGGTAAGCCGCCAGGGGCCTCGGAAAGCGGCGCAGCAGACGGGCTGAGCAGCAGCCTCATTCGGACGGGCACGGCCGGCGTGAGGAGAAGCACTGGGCGGGCTGTGGGGCGGGAGCCGGCCTGCAGTGGTGAACTTGCAGCATGCTCGACGTCTCGCTCCAGTTGCAGCAGGCGATCGAGCGGTAAGGTGTGGCAAGCCATCTCAGCGGTTCTCCGACGCGTGAAGCGAGCTCGATTGCGGCGCCTTCGGCACGATCTTCGTGTCGGCTGGGGCATAACCGACCATCTACTCGATCAGGCTTACGGCGGATAGGGGGCGCGAATGATCAAACCCTTCGCTGCCATCGGATCCAGCCTGGCCCTGAAGCTCATCGGGGCCACAGCCAGGGCGGCGCCAGCAGCCCAGATCGGTGTTTTGATGGTCCTGCCAGGAAACCGCTTAGCGTTGATTGAAACGGTTGCCTTGGGCATCATGGCAGATGCGAAGGTTTACTCATCCCTGGTGGAAGGTGACCAATCGGTTGTGGCCAATCACTTCGGGACGCTGTCAGATCCGGTACTCTGATGATCTCGCGAAATGTCGGTAAGCGTCGACCAGGGCTGTTGAAAGTCTGGGCTCAGCACATAGCTTTTTTTCCGGTTTGCATGACAGGGAAGGATTCCCGCTCCGTTAAGGAACCAGGGGTGGTTCTCGTTACTGGCTCGCGCCAGGGCTGCGATTGGCCACGGTAATCAGCAGGAATCAGCAGGGCTAGGTGCTGAGCAGTCGGTATAAGCCGATCCGAGTAATTGGTGTCGCTGTCGGGGAGCGTCGCCTGGAAGCGAAGCCATGATCAGCGCCCCCTCCCGTTCAAGATCTCCGGCCATCGGGCCCTGCCAGTGAGCGCAGGACGTGAGCAGGCGGGTCTCGAGCATCCATCACTTAACCGTCCAGCCCCTGGCTGAGGGCCTGGGCATTCCGGGTCGGTTGATCATGCTCAATTCGAGTTGCGGCTCGCTGGGGTGTTGATGGCCGCACCAAGATCCTGCTGCAATTGATGGGACGTAGTTAGCTCGATGGTCTCTCGGGACTTTGCTTGCTTGCGCTCGGCCAGCCAGGGCCTCATCTCGAATTGGCATGCCTGCACCGAACTCACAAAGGGCGCTGGTTGAGCTCATCGAGGCGACACCACATGAGATTCCAGTTGGTGGAGTTGCACGCTCGAGTGCAGGGGCGAACCAACCTGGCACGCCTTTCGGCACGAGGCATCGGTAGCCAGGGCGGAGCGCGGACTGATTCGGACACCTCCAAGGCCAGCTTGCGGTCCGCGCATGACCTCAGACGGGCTTCTCGGCAGCTTGCTTGCTGGCTTCCGTCGACGCATTGGGTGCTCTGCTCCAGCGACAAGGTGGCCTGGCGCAGCGATTAAATCTCCTGTTGCATCTGCTGGCTGGGCGAGTCGGGCAGGTCTTTGCAGTTCTGTCGGCCGTTCTTGGCGAGCCAAACTTCCATTCCGATTGGCTGAGCATCAGCCCATCCTGCACATCCGATCAAGCGGGCACTGAGGCCATCGGAATTGGCTGGATCTGCTCCTGGAGATTCCTGTAGACCTACGTACCCGATTGCTGCAAGGTCGAGGCGAAGTCAGTGGTCACGAAAAGCTGTGCCGCGCACGAAATCCTGCCCGCTTTCGTTGAAGGCATTGGCAACGCTGCCGAAGCTGGCGCAAACGCAATCTGTGCCTGGGAGGTGAGTGTGGTGTTGACACCTGACAAATCATCCTTGAGCTTGGCGGAGAAGCCTCGGCATTCATGGCCTGATTCGACTGCTGCATGGGATGGCGACCAGCAGTTCAAGGCTGGTTGCATTCAGATCTGAATCGATTGGCGTAGGGAGCCATCACCCTTGCTGTCGAAGCTTGGCTGGGAAGGCCACCGTCTCCAGCCAGCTGCTCAAACAGGGCTTCACAGCGCTCCAGAGCATTCCTGGTGCCGACGATCGCGTCCAGATCACACAGCAAACTCAGAAGAAGACGACCCAGGCTCGTCTGAAACGCGGCTCCCAATGGGGGCCACAGATTCCCGAGAGGCTGTCATGGTCTCGGTGCTGGCATTCTTGCCCAGGTCCAAGCGATCTCCACTCAGACCCAACGGTCAGCGGCAAAGGTACCCAGAAGGCCCATTCGAGATCAGGATCCCCGGGCTTGCTGCAGCCAAGCTCTGGGCTTGATGGCCGCTGTGATCTGCCAGAAAAAAAAGGGCAGGGAGATTGGGTTTCGATCTCACCAGCACTGAATTCGGCGGTATCGACCTGATCGACATGGCAGAGCAGCGCGATGTTAGCGAGTTTGATGCGCCGAGTCGATCACCAGCTTCCGGAATTCTTCGAGTCGTCCTGGTGGAGCTGGGCCAAGGCCTGGTCGCCAATGGGCTGGTCGGTGCCAGCTGCGCGGAGGGCAATCGCAGAAAGGCCACCACACCACACCAATCAGGGATGACGACTTGAGAGATTGATCAGTCGGTCCATCAGGCGAAACGTGCGTGAACATCTTGGTGAGATGGAGTATCTTCCATTGCTAAGTCACCGGTCTTAGGGGTGGCTCATTTCCAGTGGAGCTTGCACAGGCCGGCTTTGAGATCCTCGAATCACACAGAAGAACATGGTTAGCTGAATCAGGAAGGAAGCAAGGGCAAGGGACGCGACCGTGAGGACAGCAAAATTGTCGTTATCTCTCAAGTTTTCTGCTGAGCAGCCGTCAAGAAACTCAGTGACACTTCATCCCACGAGGAAAAGCTCACGCTGAAGCGTGAAGGGTGTTGCCACTGATGTGGGAGTGATCTTGCAGGAGCGAATTGAGTGGCTGGAGAAGCAGCTGGTGGATGCTCATGATTAGCGACCCTGGTGGCTGCTCCCCGCTGATGACCCAACATTGCCGGCTGCACGTCGACAGCGAAGAGCGTGTGTGTGCCGGCCTCAATCTTTCCTTGGAGGGCCATTTTGAGCCTATGCGAGCACTCCAGTTCTGCTGGAGCCCTTCGCTTCGGCCATGTAGGTCAATGGTCGCCCTGCTGGTGGAGATCAGGATGGGCCGGGAGCTCGAGCTGTTGTGCAGGAACCCACCTGGGCGATTTGGCACAGGCCTCGATGCGGGAGTGGTTGCGGATTGCCCCGCCGGGAACCTGGAGCGGCCGGACTCAATTGGACTCACTTGAGCGGCTTTATTAGCATCGAAGGTGTGAAGCCAGTTTCCAGCCCTGCCTGCATCTGATCCGACCGGCCAGGACTGAAGGCGGTGGCTGCATGGCCGTAGATGCAACTCAAGGAGAACGGGGAAGTGTTGAGCATGACTCCCGACCCCTCAAGGCGAACATCTCAGGGCGCCTGGCATGAGCTTGAGCTTTCGTTGGCCAGGCCTGGAAGCGTTCTTCCAACTGATTCAGATGGGCGCAAGCACGATTCCTTTGGATATGACCCTCCAGATTCCCTCGCCTCAACTCTGCATTCACTTCAGCGGGACTTCTTAAAGTTCAGCGAACGAGACGAGCGTCTGCTCTTCATAGTCATAGATCCCGTTCTGGGGCTTGTGGTCGTGAAGCTCTCCAGGGTCTGGGCGGTTGGACAGATGCAGTGTCTGCCGCCACGCTGAATCAGCAAATAGCTCCCACTCAGTGACAACTGCAATTTGGTTCTGCTTGTTGAGGTGCCCCGACGTCATTGGCCTTTCTGATTCCTGGGTTAATATTCAGCCTGCCACGTTAAATCACGAATGTGGCCCTGTGGTTGCGTTGAACAGCAGCTGGTTAGTCGGCCCGGTGACCTCGTCGGCAGGGAGATACGGCGTCTGGCGTTTGGATGGAGGGCCGAGTGCGACGCCGGGCGGGGATAAAGCTTTGCCGTGACAGTAGAGATTAAAGTTGTCGTGTTTTGATAATTGGCTCTCGAATCCAGCTTGGCTGGCGGCAAGTTGCTTGTTGATCGACAGTAGTTTTTGAGTTGTGCTTGGCTTCGCGCTCCCACGAGCCGCGGCTTTATCGTATTTGATTTCAAACTGGTATTTCTCCATCATCCTTTATTTGCTTTCTCGAGGCTCTGAGGCGCTTGCGTTGCCATCCAGCCTGTGTGGGGCGAAGCCACCATAATAGATGATCGCAGGGAGCTCCAACCCTGATAAAAAAATCCCCAGCCCAGGCCATGGCGGCCCAGCCGAAATTTCTCCCAGGATCAAACAGAAAGAATCAGTTCGCCTGTGCTATCGCCTTTATGTTAAAGCGAATCAGGTGTATCTGCTGGGGTTTGCGTTGCAGCGCGAGCCCGATGTTGTTATTTGGGTTTCTGCTTTGAACTTTCGGCTGTATTCAGGGCTGGCAGAGTGACCACAAGCGAGTTTAAGGCCGTCTTGCCCCAGCAAAGAATGAAAGGCAGGGGCGATCGCGAGCTTTGACTCTTCAGAAACTGCGCATGATGACTAAGCAGGTGCACGGGGAAAGAATCAAAACGCTTCGAGCCCACTCACGGGCAAGGATCGTGATCAGGCGGCGCAGGCCCATCACAAACGCTGGTTTCGGGCTTTCAAAGGGTCGCCGATCTCCTTGCCAAACTTCGCCTTGGCGCAAAGGCCTGTGCCTTGCGTCGCTTACATTCATCCCCAAAGGCGTCGAGGGAAATCAGCTTGCGAATCGGCAGAAGACTGCTGAGTCTTTGCAGAAGGCCCAGAGCTTCGTCGTAGTTTGCTGACAAACGTTGCGCAAACTTCTGTTGGAGACCTGCCAAGCTCGTAACTGTCTTAGAAGATGGATGTTTATTTAGGGAAATCTAAACAATGCGATCCAAAACCGGCCCCAAAGTGTTAATGCCGTTGATCCGACAAGCGCTTCGCCGGAGACAATTCAGGTCTTTGCGGGGATCAAAAAACTTCCCTGAGATTTGACGGCCCTTGCTTGATCAAGCCGCATTCTGTCTCATCCTTAAAAAGCACTTGGAGGAGAGGTTGTTGGAAGCAGCTCCCTGGCGGCTCTCTAACCAAATCCCAGAAGGCTTCTGCGCTGCAAGCTTCTTCCTCAGGAGTCGGGCATCGCAAGGCCCTTTTGAGAGGGAGAAAAAGGCCCCCACTCTCGGTCGAAAGGGGCAGTGATGAAACGGGGCCAACGGTTTGCCGCCCAAGATTTTACACCGGGCATTGGGCAAGGGGGGCTGCTTTTTGCGGGGGAAAAGGCCGCCCATTCTTCTTTCCTTTTCAAAAC
>Ga0163217_1037400_pt1 | contig 16375 bp, 15 predicted proteins | sample SynspAceP_FD_185933 | JGI IMG/M metagenome (GOLD analysis project Ga0163217, IMG submission 185933) | Saline lake microbial communities from Ace Lake in Antarctica - Synechococcus sp. Ace-P (PacBio error correction) | ecosystem: Environmental > Aquatic > Non-marine Saline and Alkaline > Saline ... | reverse complement strand
GTGTCGAAGGAACAGACTTAGCCTAGTGAGTGAGTAGAGAGTTGGGCAGCCCGAAATCGGAACTCAAAACCGCAACCCCAAATTTATTGGGACAAAAGACTCGATGGCAACGTAGGACCAAATAATCAGACCCCAATTCGAAAGCCGACTCAAATTCGACTCGCCGCCTTCTTTCAGGTGACGTTTAGATTTTATTTTCCCCGTTTTCATCCTATTGATTATAGAGCGAACTAAAAAAAATACAAGGAATACAAGGCTGGTTACTGCTACCAAGGCAAACCTCGCATGATTAATTACTGCACATGCAAATCAAAAGCGTCGCAAAGAATTTCAAGATGTGTAGAGTAAGAAAAAGCCATTCAATTTAGCGATCATCAATCGCTCATCGTCGAAAAAATCTTTAAAAAAGGTTATGCCTCCACCCGCTGGTCAATTAAGCGCTGAATCGCTTTCTTAGGCACATTAAAACTTAGGAGCCAGAATACGATTTATCCAGAGCGGCTTAGAACTAATGAAGCAAGCAGGCTACGAAAAAAGGCTTTCGCGATCAGCATTGATGCGCGCCAAACCATCGTTACATGAACGATGAAAAAGTCGCCCAAGCCATCGCGGAACAATGCTCGCTTAGGAATCCACATTACTGTAGAGTTAAAAAAACCCTAGCCCAAGGGCTCAAATACTTTAAAGAGTTTGATGATCGCAGCGCGGATATGATGATGCTGGGATGCGCAATTCTGACACCATGGATTCAAATAAATCTATTTTGAATTTATTATTGCTGTGTCCCAGATGCTAAAACAAGGATTAGGTTGCGATAATGCCAGCGGAAGTATTGCAAACACAGCCATTGATGACAACATTCACCAAGCGAACAAGAAATGAACCACAGAAAAAGACGCCTTCGTCTTTGCAAGCAAGTCGAGCGCACTTTTGTATGAGGATTCGGCTATTGTCCCACTGTATTGGCAATTCTCTTATTTGGGCAGCAAAGACAATGTTAAAATTCAAGACGTAGTCAATGACCAAAACTATCCTCACTTGGGGGGAATTGTTCATGAAGGCAAATGAATACTCCGGCGTTAAATTTATCAACTGAGAAACTACAAAATTCATGACCTCCATAACAAGTGAGGAATAAAGCCATCTGGAATGGCTGATTTTTTTACTCCGCCGCTTAATTCAGGCTGCTTTGTTATGATCATATCAGTGTGATCAGTTTTGCCATACAGATTAAGTAGGACGACCCAGTACAGCAAATGGTTGGTAGTCAGTGTTCGTCTGATAGAGCGCAAACCAATCTGTACGTAACGAAATTGGGGTTAAATGGACGGTTTGTTACCCAGTATTGGCGTTTTGACTCAAGGGCGCCATCACGGCGATTCTTGGTACATTCGTTACTACTACAAAGGACCCCGCCACTAGACGTTATTTTAAAAAAAGCTACCCGCTACATTTGGAGCTGGCTTTTGTGCAATTTTAGGTCGCATTTTAATCGCCACACCTTGTGGTGTTTTGGCGGCGCGAATAAAGCCAAAACACCTCTATTCCAGACTGCTGATGATTAAATAAGCCTCTGATTAAGGTTTGTCCGCTGCCTATTTTTCTTATCGCCATCCTTATTGGTTTACATTTTTTCCATCGAATTAAAATATGGCGCCCAGCTTTGGCGCCGAGGTCAACAACGGAATTTTTGGGCTTATGGCAAAAGTGGGATTTTCACCCAAAAAAAGGGAAAAAAAAACGGGGATTTTTGGGGGAAACATTTATTGCTACCAAGCCTTACCCTTGCCATTGCGCTAAATGCCGATTTTTGTAGCGGTTAATTCGAGCAGAAATGATGGAAGTATTGCAGTCTTGAATACATACGTTTTGCTTGGTCAAAAGCCTGTCTGCACGACGAATCTATTTCATGCCATGCCCTCAAAAATACCATGTTACCTGTTACACCGTGGGTGGAATCCAACGGGAACACTGGTGGCTTACTACTATTTTAACGGGAAACTATTTTCCCACATGGCCTGCATGGGTTTTTTTGTTTATGGATGCGGGTGAGTCGAGTTGATACGCCTCTTATTTCAGCTTATTAATTGTTGTCGGCGGCATGTTTGTTATTCACCAACACCAGTTGTGGACTTAATATATGGTTTAGTCAATTCCGGACCGCTACGCTTAGCGAGTCATGGGATTATGAAGTTACCCCAAAAAGATCTCATTCATCCTATTCGGGCAGTCGATTGGAAATCATATTTGGTCGGGTTACTGTGGGCGACAAAACTTGCCGTGCTGGCTCGAAGTTTATTTTTATTTTTTATTGTCCTTGTCGCTGCTATCTCGCTCGCTGTTTGCGCCCTTTTGAACATTGCTGATTTCCGGCTTTATGGATTTAATGAACGCGGAAGATTGCACCCAAGCTGGATCGTGGTTGACAGTCGTTTTCTATTAGGGAACAGACGCCAAGGACGAGATCTATTATCCGTCAATTTTATATGGCACACGACTCTTACTAACAATAGCGGATATGTGCGGATATTAATTCAAGCCCATTGGGTATTTGCTATCGGCCTTGTATCTGCTATTTATGTGGCCGAATCGATAAACCTGTGGATGCGTTGCGCCGACATTCAATTGTCTTTTTCAAACATGATGGTCGCATTGTCTTCCTTTGGCTATTTTCCAGTCGCTCTTGGGCAGGCTCGATACCAACAGCTCGCTGATATTATTCCTCTCGTCATAGGCTTACCGAATGGCCGCTTTTGCTCGAACCATTCGAGCCTCCGTGTTTAGCGAAAAAACAAAAGGAATACGTCGATGCGCGAGGTGATGGCATTAGTTCAAAACGCATCATGTTTCGCCATATTTTGCCGAACACACTATCGCCTATCTTGGGTTATTTTTCCGTTCCAAATCCCGCAAACGCATCGTTGCAGAAGCGCTTGTCTTTTTAGGGTTAGGCATGCCTGCAACAGAGCCATCGCTTGCTCACTTATCTTCAGCGATTGCCTAACATGTTTGCGGGTTCATGGTGGATCTGTGTCATTCCCAGTGTCCACGCTCATTATACTTAATTTTAGGCGAATGAACTGACTAGGGATTGGTTACGTGATAATCTAAATCCAAGGACGATAAAGACTAATAGAATTTATTAAGACGTCAGTAATTTAAAACGTCAACTTCACATGAAACAGCAGAGAAACTTGCTGCCCTTATTGACGTTCAGGCTTCACGCATAAACCGTGGTGGAACGAATTGCTATTGTTGGTGAGTCTGGTGCCGGAAAGTCCGTATTAGGGATTTTCGATTGTAAACCTCATTGTAAAGCGGGTTATATCGCCTCTGGCTTCAATCAGATTGCGAAATAAAAGAAATCACTGACCAATGAATCTGCGACAGCTACAAGAAGTTCGCGGCAAGCGCATCGCAATGATTTTTCAGGATCCAATGATGAACACTCAATCCATGCTTACTATTGGTGGATCAGCTGGTTGAAACCATCCGCACCATCATACCAAAATCGCCTACAAAGCATGCTCGAAATTTGCCATCTAAATCTTCATCACGTGCAAAATTCCGCCATCGCCAGAGAAAACGCTTTATCAGTACCCCCATGAACTGTACTGCGGGCATGAGACAACGGTCAATTCATTGCGTCCGTGTTGTTACTCAACCCTTGAACATTATTATTGGCCGATGAGGCCAACAAACTGCACTCATGTCACATACCAAGCTGAAATATTACAGCTTTTGCTGGACTATTTGCCGTGACAATGGCGTTGCACTTGTTCTTAATCAGCCATGACCTTGTGTTGTTATCTAAAGTCGCCGATCGAACCCTGGTTATTACGCCGGCCGGGTGGTAGAGGAAGGTCCGACCTTGAATAATTAACGATCCCAGCACCCCTATACCCAAGGATTGTTTAAAACGCGCTGCCACAGATGACATTACCAGGTCAGCGACTAAACCAAAATTCAAGGCAGTATGCCGTCTCAGCAGAAAGGCCATCAGGTTGCGCTTTTCACCCTCGCTTGCCCTTTACGCACGCAAAAGTGTCGACAAGAACAACCACAAAGATTTTTATTTACAGCGGCGTCTCCACTGGTTGCCTGTTTCTTGGTAAGAAGACATGCTCGATGAAATTTGCTAATAAGATAAGGAGGCCAGCTAATGGCGACGCGCTCTAATTCCAATTAGCGGCTTGGAAAAAGCCTTTACCACCAACGAAAAGCTGGCTTGGCCAAATGGCGCTTCCATCAAGGTAAGCTAAAAAGAAAAAAAAGACAAGCTGCATGCAGTTAAAACGGTATAAACCTTCACGATTTAATCAACGGCGAAACCTTGTGTGTGGTTGGAGAAAAAACAGGCTGCCGTAAATCACGCTTGCACGTGCCATTTATGGGGTTTAACAAACCTAGTGCAGTGTGAAAATCCATTACCTTGATCAACGGATAGATCAGTTAAACAATCGCAGGAATGTTCTTTCGTCGTCGTATGCAAATGGTTTTCAGAACCTTATTTCGTCGTAAACCCTAGAATGGACCGTACCAAACGCCAGTGAACCCATTTTCATTTCCATAATCCACAATTATCTCAATTCGCAAGTGGATGAACAGGATTGATGAATATTAGAGTCCGGTCGGCATTCTCTGCTTCAAAAGCTCAGATCGTTACCTCATGAATTTTCGCTGGACCAACGCCAAACGCATTAGCTATAGCGCGTGCAATTGTCCCGTTGAACCTGATTTTATTTGTGGCTGACGAACCACTTTCAGCTTTGGACGTTGTCTGTACAACTCCAAGTTTAAACCTAATGATGGACAAGCAAGAAGAGCGTAATCTTAGTTATCTCTTTTATTACTCATGATCTTGCCGTTGTAGAGGCATTTTTGCACTAGAGTCGCCGTTTCTGACTGTATTTAGGCAAGATCTTTGTGAATTTGGCACCAACCAGACTTTGTTTAGTTCGCCAAACACCCTTATACTCAAGCCTTATTATCGGCTGATTTCCTAGATTAGACAGGCAGTATCCGCCCAACCGATTCGATTAAATTGAGAAGTGCCAACCCCCACAGAAAAAGCCAATTGGTTGTGTTTTCAAGCAAAAAGATGCCCTTATGCAAATCCGCGATGTTAATGTTGAGTCACCCCGCGATTGACACTAACAAAGTGACGGCAGCAGCGTCGCCTGCACGCATTGAAGAGGTCGACTATGATGCTCTTAACTTATGATTTGTTAAGCAGGAGGTTCTCATGGAAATAAGATGGCTTGAGGACTCATAGCCTCGCAAAAGACTCGCCACTTTTCACGTGCTGCAGATTGAGCCAAAACGTTACACAACGACTTTTAGTGCGGCGGATAAAAGCTTGCTTGGAGGAAGAGGATGCGGCGTTACATTATAGACCGTAATACGCTTTCCGTTATCTTAACAGCTTGCGGGGGGAAGTCTTTCTTCAAAGTGCAGGAGATTGATTACACGGGCAACTCAAAAGACACCAAAGAAACGCTGCAAGAAATTTCGAAAGCAAGAAGAGTCTCAAATACGCTTTGTAACCTTCTCAAACTTTATTTTCTAGTTTTTACAAAGAAGTGATTGAAACCATTTTGCTAGATATCAATATGGAATTAGACATCGAATATGAAGTCCAGTTCATGGCTAGGATTGATTTGTTAACTCGTGATGGTCAACAGATGTGACATTATGCTCTGCTATTGGCATGCCAGCCATGAAACTTCATCCGCGCTTTGGATGATGAGAATATGAGCATAATTATAATTTCCGAGAGAAACACTCATCCCTTGCAGTTGTAACGAATGCAGATGGTGAACCAAAATATACGCTTCCCGGCGGCAAAAACGAAAAACCTCTTCCCTATATTGGTTATTATGAAAACTCGTTTTACACCTGTTCGATTTCATCATCACCTACAAAGACAAAGGGACGTTCGCACAGGCTCCACACTATCTCTGAGGAATTATCACTCAGTGCAGTATCAAAGCTATGGTAAAAAGGAAGGTTATGGTTTGGCGGGATTCAAGCGCCTAAGCTAGACACATCTAAACTATGCAAAGTGGCTTTGCAGGAGGAAGAGGAACTGGCATATTCCGTTTAGAAATACGGCCTCTATCGATCTAAGTTTAATCAAAACCCAATCTCAATCAATTTTGGAAGCCACTTAAGAAAAAGTTCGCTCTAACTTCCAACTTGACACACCCTTACGCCGTATTTAATCAAGGGCTATTCCTGTTTATTAAGAGCCACGATTGCATAGTCCACTAACCATGGTTACTTTCGCCCGGAGAGCCTTACTAAAATAGGGATTAGCCTTGACCAATGTCAGCAACCAAACTCTTTCAGGCAATGTTTAATTGATCAATATTAGCAATACCCTCGGGCGTCACCTGAAGCCCCAAGTCATGACTTAAACTGATAATCGCGTGAGTCAAAACGCGGCGTGGTTTGTTCTTCAATGATGTTTCATAAAACCTGTCTATTTTAACAAATGGGAACGGCAGATCTTTCCAAATAAGCTTAAGCTGGGAGCTAACGTACCAAAATCATCGATCGCCAGCTTCATGCCAAGATGGCTAATCTGGCGTAAAGCTCAGCACATCTTTCAGCGTCTTCGATTCAGGATGACTCAGTTACCTCTATCTCTAAAAAGACTTGGTATCAATCTTGTATTTGCTCAATAATGCTAAAATTTAGGTAAAAATCGATCTGTTTAAGCTGAGCCGCAGAGCAATTAACCGCCATGGCGGACTGTTATACCTTGCTCTTGCCACTCTAATATATGCCTAAAAGCTTGCCCAAAATACCCAGTCACCAAAGTGGAAAATAATCCCTGTTTGCTCTGCGATCAGGAACAAAATTCGGCCGGAGAAGAACACACACCAGTTTCCTCATTCCATTCCCAGCGTAATAAACGGCCTCCAATACCAAACAACAACGTCAGTGATAAGGTCCAACTTTTAGGTTGAAACGTGAAGCTCTAGAGCTTTCTTTCTGTAGCGCCTGTAGCAACCGTGGTTTCTTATCTCACATTACGGGCAAATCGACGGCCATTTCACCAGTCATAAAAAATGGATACGTTTGCTCGCCCCGATGTTTGGCTTTGATAGACCGCCATATCAGCGTTTTTATTCAGCGTGACGCTATCTAAACCGAACTTCTGGGTACAAGGGCGAACACCAATTAGAGCCAGCCAATATCGGAGTGTTAAGCCATCAACAAAATAACTCTGACAATTTTTTCGTATCACCTCTTTACCAGCGAAGTCAGCTGCGGCATATCTTGATCGTCATTACTGTACAAGCAAACAAGAAAAGCATCTCCCCCCAAGTAAGCCAACAATCGCATTTTTCGGATAAAACCCAGACGTTAGTCGTTTTTGACACCTTTCGAAATCAGCTTATCGCCCACTTCATGACCAAACGCGATCATTAATGGTTTTAAAATGATCCAAGTCTTAAAATCAGCGCGGCAAACTTGCGTATGATTTCATGGCAAGTAACAATTATTTATCCAACTCACGCTGAATTTGATAACGACTTAATAAAACCTGTCAACTTCATCTATCTCAATACGCTTATTGACAGATTCAGTGCTGAATAATAGGTTAAGACAGGTTTCTCGGGTATAAAAAGCCAAAATCCTATTGCTTAATAAACCAAAATCAACAGGAGGATAATGACCAAAAGCCAATTAATTTCGACTGCTATACCTGTAAGATAAACGTGTATTCCAAATCGCCACTTTCCGCCAGCAACAGACAGATAATGCGGATCAAAACTCCCGTCGTCCCATGATGAAGCCGCTGATGAATCACAAACCAAATAGGATCAGTAGAGAATGTCAGCCAAGTCGATAATACAAATATGACAGCCCAAGGAAGTAACCTGATTTAACAAACTGCCAACGCTAAAAATACGAGCCAACCATTCATGAAAGCCAATACTGTCCGTTTAATTTATAGTAGCGTACGTCAAACAGGTAGATAAAATAGGGTGCTTCTCAAAACAAAAGGTTATCAGCAATACTGTTCGATACAGCTCAGAAAAAGGAGGAAGAGTCGGCTCCGACAGCATTATGACCGATGCATTACGGGCTTGCATAACTGCGGTTACATGTCTCGAATTGCGGTACAAACATTCATAGCCATAAATGAATTTATCGGGATAACCCAACGCCAGTGCTTTATTACTCTTTTCGCTCTCCCTCAGGATAAATTGTAAAATTAATGTTGCCTAGGGAGAACACTCTGGCTGCATTTCGTACTCATATTTTTTACCTGCTGGTACATATTGCGCAAAATAAAAGCCAACCTTTGGAGTAGTTGAGAGACTTGCGAGCAAAGCGCGAAAAATGACTAGAAGGACACCCCTCCCTCACAGATCAATGAGCGCCACAACAGAAGATAGTTGGGAATATATTGCGTCAACCATCATTCAGGTTTTTCTGTGAAATAGCACCGATGCTTTTTGGTTTGTTATAAGCGTCGCCACTTCTTCTAAAAAAATTTGCAAAACTTGGCTGCGATACCGCACAAAAAAATAATAAAAAAAACAATGTAGTGCGCTTTGCTACCTTTCACACGGATTTTTTGAAGAAATCATTGTCTTACCCATCGATGTTTTCCAAATAATAAGCGTCGCCACTTACAGCTTTATTCGTACTCTTAACTACTCTACCTGAAAATATCACGATCCCGCCACGGAATAAATAGTGAAGGGAAAAGTATTTTATCGTGTTTTTCTGTTATCCTGCGCCTATTATTTACTCTATTTAAACAGGCCTTTGGTGACCCAATTTTCAATCACGCTTTAACCAACCTTCTGTCCAACCAAACTGGACCACTTTACTTTCTGACATGGAGTTTACAACATTTACCCCAATTCAAAGAGCATAAGTTTGCCACCGAATGATTGAAGGTAAAGACATCCTTCAGCACAAACAGCGTTGGTAAAACACTCGGCATTGCCAATCGCTCTCTTACTTCCAAAAATCAATCCTCGTTTCTTTGGTGTTCAAGCTCTTGGTTATGGGTTCCGACACGTGAGCTGCAGACAAGTATCGACAAGAAATACGCAAGGTGGGCGCGCTACCAAGATAATATAAAGGTGCTAAGCCGGTGGCGGCGGATCCATTGGCCCACAAAATCGGTTCGGTTAGAACACGGGCGCCATATTGTTGTTGGCACACCGGGCGCTTAATGGAGCACCTGCGTAAAGGCACACTCAAACTCCCAATGCACTTCATACGCTATATTGGATGAAGCAGAATCGTATGCTGGACATGGCGTGTTCGTTGATAGCATCCGAAGTCGTTGAATTAAACACCAAGCAACCGTCAGAACGCTTCTTTTCTCTGGAATATTGGCGGAGGTATTTGAAGCGATCAGTACTGAATTCCAAAATACCCCAAACTACCAGTTAAGGTCGAAGCTCAAGAAGGAACCTTTAAAACCAAATATCGAAAAACCCCAATTTTTTCGTTCGCAGGGGAAAACAAAGACAAATGCGAAACCTTCATTAAGCAGCGTTGCAAATTTTGAGCCTCGCCCAAGCATTTGTTTGGTTCTGTAATTACAAGTGGAATCACAAATCTTGCAGATGGTTAGTCGAGCACACAGTCGGCGGCTCAAGCAATCAATGGCGACCTTGAGCAAAGAAACGTGTATCAATATAGTGCGTTTTAGTAACAAAGAGCTGTGGTCTTGGTTGCGACTGATGTAGCCGCTCGCTGGTATTGATGTAAAGAAATTTCGACCCTGTGTAGTTGACTACGACCTACGCGCGATACCGATGTGCATACTCACCGTATAGTCGTACTGGCCAGAGGGGGTTGCTGCAGGCATCGCTTGTCAAATCTTGTTACCTCAAAAGACGATTACAAAGTGCGGCGATATTTGAAACTCGCTTTTAACACAACAGCAAACTTTATTGACTTTGAATGCCAATGATCCGCTTTATTCGTTTAGTCCTCAAAAAACACTATTTCTTGGGTGCTGGCCGTAAAAAACCAAACTTCGCTCAGGAGACTACTGCGCGCTAAAGCGGGTTTAGGTTTGGAATAAAATCTCAGTGCGGCAAGATTGATATTTTCGGATTTTCCACCGCCTACGTATTCCATCGAAATGCTGGGTGGCAAAAAAACGTCGTTAAAGAATTTCGAAAACAAAAAAATCAAAGGCAGAAACATTCCGCGCTCGCATTTCTAAGATTAATGACCCCTCGCTCACTTTTACCTCTGTATAAAACACCGACAGGCACCAAGCTGCGGTTTGTATTGGGTGCTATCATGATAAGGCATAGCCACACTCACGGCCTGCCGATTTTCTCCCTCCAACACCCGAATCAGACAAACTGCATCATGGGCATTGGTTTCGTGGATGGGCTCCTTATGTGTGTATTTGGCCGATGAACGCCTTTGTTACATGGCTTATTTCATACTTTTGGTGGCATGATTGAAACTCATTCAACCCAGCGTTGAATCCGCTATGGCGAATGCTCGATTTCTAGCGGACACCTTCGGCTTATTTAGTCTATGCTTGGCAGAGTACTTAATTGATTATTTTTTTCAAGTTCAAAAGACAAGTTTGATGAAAGCACGAAAAGACCTGATAAAGTATAACCATTCGGTCAAATAATCGAGTCATTTTATCCTTTAAGAAAAACACCTAAGAAGAGACGGAATGAGCCATTTAAAAGCTTGGCGTGGCTGCCATTGTCACTGTATCGCACGGACCGAAAGGGACGTGGGCTTTGATGCCGTTATGAGTATTTTTGACGATGCGTTTATTATCATTGATTGGCGTAAGATCCACGCGCTGGGCGACCGCTCAAACACTTGCTTGCCAACCACCGCATGATCTCGTATCGAACATCACCCTAACGCCATCAGCACAAACAGTTTTAATCGATACCCACATTCATTATTCCGCAAACCCGACAGATCGGCGTCTTATGGTGACAACTGCTGACATGGCTGAACACAACACCTTTCGAAGAAAAGCAAATTCAGCGACAAAGCACTGCCCGTGACGTTGCCGATCGATTTTTTTTTAAAAGAGCTTCTGCGCAACGGCACAACCCCGCCTTGGTGTTTGGCACGTTCATAAAGTTATCCGTTTGATGTTTGAGCCAAGCCAAGTCATAACCTACGCATGATTTTGTGGCAAAGTGATGATGGATCGTAATGCGGCAGATTATGGGACTGACACGCCAGAAGTAGCTACCAAGAAAGCAAAGGAACGTCATTTGAACATGGCACAACAAAGGTCGATTGCATTACGCGATTACACCTCGTTTCGCGCCAACCAGTTCGGTGAACAGCTAACAGCTCCGCGTGGTAAGATTTACTAAGTGAATACGACGACGTATTACTTACATACACATTTATCCGAAAACAAAGAGCGAAATGTGCATGGGTGCAAGGACTATTCCCAAGTAGCACCAACTACTTAAACGTTTACGGACCCAAACAAGGCTCCTGAGCGAGCCGCTCTGTTTTTGCGCATGGCATCCACCTTTGCGACAGCGAATACCACAGACTGCAGGAAACAGGTGCTGCCATTCATTTTGTCAACCTCTTTAACCTTTTTCATCGGTAAGCGGTTTATTTAATGAGCAAAGCAGAGAATCACAGGTCAATGTAGGGCTTGGAAACTGATGTGGCGGTGGCACTAGCTTTTCCATGCTGAAACCATGAAACGAAGCCTACAAAGTGATCCAGTTTACAAAAAACGAGAATTAAGTCGATTAAATCCTCTGTATTTATCGACGCTTGGTGGCGCAAAAGCAACTTTCGATTAGAAGACAAAATTGTAACCTCGCGGTTGGCAGTGACAGCGGATTTCATTATTCTAGACAAAAAAGGCACCCGGCCGGCTCTTGAGTCGACGCTTAGCCTTGCTAAAAAACATTGAAGAGAGTTTTTTGTACTGATGGACCATTGGAGATGGATCGCGCGATTCAAGCTACCTCTCTGCAGGAGAGTGTGTACACCGACGCTAGAATCTAATGCTCGTTCTACTAAAATAAAAAACGCCCACTTACTCCTTAATTCAGGGCTTTTTAGAACGTGGCCGTTTTTATATGAATCATCAAAATCATTTCCATTGAGCACCAAATATTATGCATTCACTTGCACTGTTGCGCTTGGCCGCTTTCGCTAGTATTTCTTTTGTGCAGCGCTCGTTGTTGGAGCTTATTGTTTTTAAAGAAATACCAATGGAAAAAGAGGCGACTCAAGCAACGCGTAAAAAACAACTTAAAAACAAAATCAGGACAGACGAAAACGAACATTATTAACCGAGCCATTACTCAAAAATGGATAAAGACGCACGGATTCCGCTTACTCCTCTATATCCCAAGAATCCACACTTTTTCAAACGCGTGCTGAACAGATGAATCAGAATGTTCAAGCGCTTTAATATCTTCTTGGCGGCCACGCCGGATGTGTATTTTTCGAATCACCAGCCAAACACGTTCGTCTCATAATGTTTGCCGGCTTTATTCTCTAAAAAATTCGATTCGCATCGCAGTAACCGCTCTCCGCCGGGTTCATCTTTTTAAAGTGTGTAAAGTTGTCCGTTGTTTTTTCCTGTTAAGATATTTCGACCAAGAATTCGCCATCGCTTCTTCTCCGAACCATTAAAGCATGCGCTCGCAATTTCGATATCCAAACGCTACCTTCAAGCTGGCAAGACACATCAGGACGAATCGGATCAGTTGTGCCAAAATGACGAATATGTTTGCCGTGTTCCCCGCTCATAGCATCGCATAAACAAATTTGGCAGGCGAGATTGCTCAAGCTCAATTTTTTTTTATTACTATTTGCATAAACCACTCCCTACAACCTAAGCAAAATAGTCTATTACTTATCTTACTCTATACATCTCAAAAGGTCTCAAAACTCAAAGGAAAAATAACAACGATATTCCAATTCCTTATTATGTTGGCACATAAACACAAACTACTTTAATAAAAGCCCAGTATTAATATTCAGTCATTGATTGGGGATCAATGATCGTTCATCCTATAAAAACAACTTGTTTTCTTTGGAAAAACTATTATGGGAAAATGCTCACAACAAACACCTCTGCGTCCGGCATGGATCAAAAAGATTCACGGTCCTTAGTCGCTCTACTTAGTCCATTACCGCGATGTTCCATTGATGCTTTACTGCCTGCGCTAGGAATTATCGGCAAAGAGCTGGGAGCCGTTACGGCAAACCAAGCCTCAATTACTTTCATTAAGCATGTTGTTCTTAGATTGGCGCTTGGTCAAACTAATATGCGGACCTTGTCTGATGCTAGTTCGGTCGCCCCTATTCTGTTTGCCGGGTTTTGCTTTATACCTAGTGGCACCGTAATTTGTTATCAAGCTGACAGCTTAGGACGTTTTTAATGCTTCGGGCGCCTTCATCCAAAGGGTTAGGCGTTGCAGGGCCTTATAATTTCAGCCAATCATCATGGTAAGAGATTGTATCACGGTGCTCAAATGCACGCATTATGTCATTAGTGATGATGATTTTTGTTCTTGTTCCAGCATTGCTTCCGACACTGGGTCACCAGTCATGCTTGTTGCTGAACTGGCGCAGTATCTTTTGGAACTGTACCTTGTCTACGCGGCCTGTTCTATGTGTCTGGAATTGCGTTTCGTTTAAGAGACCCACTCCCCAAAAATTAATCGTATTCCTTTTACAAAAAAGGCTTTTACGAAGGCTTTAAAGAAGTTCTGACGAATCGCCATTACGGCGAGCTACACCATTTTCATGGGATATTTTTCGTTAGTTTTAATTGGATTACTCTAAAACTCATCACAACAAATATTTCGGTGCAATTTAACACCGGGGAATTTATTTGCTTTTTACTTGGGCTGATTAGCCTTGGTACTAGGGCGTAGCCTCTTTAATTAACATCACGTATTGTTGAAAAAACACGGCGCTAAATTCATCGCCTTCCGTGCTATTTTGTTCGTCGTGATTGCATTCGCTTGCGTTCTTTTCATTGCACGCTTTTTGTGGCAATCAGTTTTATGGATGTTCATGGTTTACGCGGCAATTTTTCTTTCTGCTTGGCTTGTTTATTTGTTAAAGTCAATGGCGCTGGCAATGGAACCAATGGGACACGTTGCTGGGTCATCGCTTCGCCGGGATTGGTTCTGTGTCATCATTATGTCTTTGTCCATTTGGCACCCTCATAGGCCAAATGTACAACAATACCTTAATGCCCGATTTCTGGTGCTTCGCCATAAGCGCGAACATTGGCTTGTGTATTATAATTGGCAGGAAAAGTTCGTGTGAAGAGAATGTACCAGTAGAAGGCTTCTGCGGGCTTAACTACAAACTGTGCGTGATTTTGACTAATGAAGAGAAGCCCACAATAGCCTGCGCTATTTGGCTTTTCATTTCTAATGAATAAGTACTTCAAGCTGTTTGCGCTAATTTCGTTCTTCTTCCATCCATTGCTGATTCAATTAAAGCAGGCATAATAACGCTTCTTTGCTCACCGCTTATTTAATACAAAAAATTACCGAGAGATACAGGAAAATGCGGGTATCCACACGTTTAAAAACCGACTCTAGAATCGCCTCGAATTGATCAAAAAGCGCCGTTGTCGATAGGCGCCCATTTATGCTGCTCACTAACAATATTAACATTAAAACTTGCCAGCCGTTCTGCCTTCCAAACCCAAAAACAGACCAAAGTGCGATCCACTTCCGGTAATAACTTAGTTCTTTTCGCGAATTCAAGCATTCAACAAGGCAAATGTCCCATTTTCCTCTTGTGCCCTTTTCGGTTTAAAGAAAAACAACGCTGTCTCCCACAACACCAATTTAGTAGGAAAATTACTATAACACCGTCGGCTTAGACCCCGCCGCCGCTAAAACCACCTGAAATCATTACTGGTACGTTGAAACCTTGTTTCGTAAAAAAGTTTCACCACACCCCACTTCGACAATATGCGCCTTCTTGCTGGCGTCTTCCTCTTGCCATAAACGCCTCTATTAAATTATTGTTCGGTTTTACTTGTTTCGTCATACTTATTTTCAAACCACGATTTCAAACTATTTACCTTTATTGCCTTTGGATTGGCGTTGGGCCTCTCGATACGCACGATAAATATCACCATTCTGTTCGGTCTTTGCTCAATCCATTCTTTGAGTCATTCGTTGATTAATCGCCTTCAAGTTTCTCGCAACAGTTTATTGGATGCTTTGCTATAAATGAATTACCGCCATTTTTAGTGACGCTAGATCCGTTCAACACGTTATTTGGTTTGCAAACCAACCATTACGCTCTTGAGCCTTATATCTATCTCTCTTTCGATCGCTGCTTTGGTTTTTCATTCCAGGCTTGTCAAAGGCACTCTTATTCATCACCACTATTTCTTTTGGTACCATATATTAGAAGATGAGATAAAATTAAATACGGCGCATACGTCCATAGTTCTGAGATCCTCTCCAATGAAAGAGATTCTATCTTAAACTTGCCTTGTTCAAACGCCGACGTTACATCTTTTAAGCGGCACTTTAACTGATTTGGGGCGCCGAGTTTCTGTATCAACGATGTTAACCGTCTTGTGTAACGCGCGAATGGGACAAACCACTAAAATCGTCAATATTTTCATATTACGAGTCGAAAAAGCACTATAAGCGGGTCCATGGCAACCACGTATAAATAGTGCAGGACCCAGCTTAGGCAATGGCTTTTGCGTATCCGCCTTCGACACCTGCACAACAAACTGAGAGTCGTTCATAATTTAATTAGCAAGGAACGGGAATCAATCGTGCTTGAAAAAAATGGGAATTTGTTTGTCTTAACAACCCCAATTTAAAAAAAACTCACCAATCACAACCTTAACCCGTCATCACTGCCCCAGGAATTGCAAGATGAGGTTAGCGCATGACCAATTGATTTTCACCAAAAATATTGACCTCGCCCATTCGTCAAGCTTGCCACGTTCTTTTCTGCAAAACTCATAAGCCGATTTGGGTTGGCTGCGTTTCGATCAACCAAAAGGGCGTTGGCATCAACCCAATTTTGCGCAGGAAGCCACCGATGACGCGCCGGCCCAGCCAACCACAAACTAAAAACAAACGACCTTTTCGATTACCAAGATACTTAACCATAGGATGGCCCTAATTTCATTCCCGCTAGTTGGCAGTAAAAAGGTCATTAAAACTTGAATCTAAATGCAGTGAAAAAAAATCAGGCATATTTTAGAGGACAAGTAAAATTGCCGTATATTTCCAACTTACTTAAAGCTTCTTTTTCGGAACTATTAGAGGTTTTAAAAAATTTTGGACCTTTTCCATTTAAAAACTATTTAATTAGAATTAGGTTTCCCCTAAAAAAGTTTATTCTTCTCGTTCTT
>Ga0163217_1026622_pt1 | contig 16377 bp, 12 predicted proteins | sample SynspAceP_FD_185933 | JGI IMG/M metagenome (GOLD analysis project Ga0163217, IMG submission 185933) | Saline lake microbial communities from Ace Lake in Antarctica - Synechococcus sp. Ace-P (PacBio error correction) | ecosystem: Environmental > Aquatic > Non-marine Saline and Alkaline > Saline ... | reverse complement strand
CGATTGTCGGTTCAGTAGTCAGCTTGCAAGAAAACACTCAATTGGTTTGCCAAAGCTATACAAGATTGTCCTTGTAGCAAGAGTATGCCGTTTTAGCTTCATACAGGCGCCGTATCAGCAGTTGGGTATAAGTCAGTTCATAGCTCGTTGTAAGGCTTTTTCAGCTTATAGTTTAGGCGACCAAGTTGATTAATAGCTTTTTGGCTAAGCCAAACTGACTCGTGCAGGTAGGGCGCAATATCCTCGGCTTTTTTGTAATATTATTCCGCTAAAGGTATCTGATTCTCATGCAAAAGCCCGTTCGGCTAAAATCAATCCAGATATAGGATTATCAGCGTTATCGCTCAACTTCTTGTGTCATTCTGCCACCTCACTGTCTCGGACCTTGAGACTGTAACCAAGGCAATTACTTTACTAGGAACACAAGAGCCGAAAACTCATTACTAACTAAACTGGTTATCAAGAATTCTCTCGGCCCTTGCATGCTCACGAGCAGGATACACGCTAACTGCTAATAATTTAAGGTTTCCGGTTATTTTAAATTTTCACAAGGCATTTTCCCTGGCTGATCGCGCATAGAGCATGTAGCTCCAATTGGCCCCTTAACAAGGCATTCGCCCAATGGTCTTTGATAGTAATGGCCAATAAGAACTTCCGCTTCTGACACCCTCACAGCAAACATCTGATTTACTTCGGGAAAAATAATCCCAAAATATCTAGTATGGCTCTTCTTGCCTATATGGCACGATCATCTACGGCTGTCGAAGGTTGGCCATAACCGTTTGCGCTTATTTCATCGAGTAAGTAAGCTTGTATTTTATTGTCGAGCGCCATAGAATAGCATGGTACCGATCATATGTGACTATTAAGTTTGGGAGTCTGGTCTATTACGAGCTCAACCTTACCATCCTAGGGTCCCTGCACCGACTGCACCGCCCGACATGTATCCGTTATAATGGCAATTTCAACAAATATAGTGCACAAAAGAACATTGCAGCTTAATCGGCCCTGTGTTTATAGTGGGACAATTAGCCAAGAGTAAAGACGCATGTGTGATCCGGTTTCTTTTAGGCGATAGTGCTTCAGATTGCGTTTTAATGGTATGCCCCGCGAAACCCGAAATCGCCAAAAATGCATTGGAGCATAGTCAGATGAAATCGCCAGATAGATGGCCTCTGGCGCCCTCATCCTGATTGTAGTGGTCCGTCTGCAGCCCTTTCCAAAATCATGGTTGAGCACCTTGCCCCCAGTGCATGTGGTAAGAATACTACCTTTCACGGATGTCGAAATTCACCTTTTACTTTAAACTCGAAACCGTTCCCCTTCTACTCTTTATGACCGCAATATCCCATCTTTTAATTTCCCGCACCAAATAGGCGTCAACCTGTTCATTTCCAGATATGGATTCTGGGAATATGGGGTAAAGTAGCCGCTTAACTTCCCCGTTTTGGTTACAGGGTATGCCATTGATCCCTTACCCTACCGGTATGAGTATTTAAGGGATCATTCAGGGGTTGTTACTTTCAGGACTTATTGTTTTATAGTGAAGCAGGGGGCGTTAAAGTGCGATTTTTTTCAATTGGTAAAAGAAATTGAAAATCCGTAAAACAACTGGAGTTACCCACATTGTGTGCTATGTGAACTGGCCCTGAAAACTACCCTTCCCGCTTTAATCGCCTCATGGAAAGTCCCCGATTATATCTATTTCTGTGCCTTTTTTTTAAAAGGCAGATGTTCGTCATATTACTTCCACTGGCGTCTTTATAATCAAATCCATGATATCCCCATATTTTGGGCGAACTTCCATAAAAATTTCGGCATCTGGGTAAAGCCTTCCCCTGGTGCATCGATTACTTTTTGGGAAGATATAACTTATACGCACTTTCGGAATTGGTTCATGGTTACCATCCTTCCAACCAACGGCAGCAGGTAAGAGCAGGTCTGGCAAACTTGGTAGTTTCGGAATTATGGGAAATATCCTGAAACCACTACCAAAACTTGGTGCATTTTTTAAGGCCCGTTCAGCCTTGTGCACCCATTGGGCATACTTTACTAATGGGGTTGGTGGCAAATGATTCCACACTGCTTTCCATTTTACCACTTTCCAAGGCAATCGAAACAATCTTTGTTGCCGTATATTCCGGTTTCCGGATTTTATTTCTTTCCGTCCCCAGAAATCCGTCACCTCCCTTTTACCGGTGCCTTTAGATTGCCCCAATTCCTATGTGCAGCAATAAACTGGCCATGGCCCACCTACCCTCTCTTAACCACCCATTAGGCATTCGGCTGTCCCCGCTAAGCGAAAAAAAAGGCTTTCCAGCTCCAGGTTTCAATTTGACCTGTTAAGCAAGGACAGGTTCATTAAAGAAACATTTTTAGAGGGACCCCAATGAACTTTTATGATGTTTTAATTCCCATGGTCCACATTGCTATGGGGGAAAGCTTTTGCATTGCCCAATATACATTTTGCTGTCGCTTTTTTTAATATCCTCTACAGTGGAATACACAAAGTTCAGCTGCCTTTTTTTAAATGAAGTTGAAAAGCAGACTGCCTTTACGGCATTCTCAAATTGTACCAGTGCTTTTTAATAAAATTCCTACATTCAACTTTTTTTTCCTTTTCTATCAACAACGCGGCATGCATTGAACAGATTACGTTCTGTTCCTTGGTAAAATCTGAAATTGCAGATCAGCAGAAAGCACAAGTTTGCGTTTTCCGTGGAATCTACAACAATTTATTTTTACAGTCGGATGTTCTCTTTGTGATTTTTCTATTCTTCAAAGAGTATGGGTGGGCACCAAGCAGGGAATTTTGCCCCGGCGCATTAGAAAACAATCAGAAAGTTCTATATCCTCATAGGAAATTAGGTACTTGAATCTTCACCTAGCATTTTTTTGTAACCCACTACTGCATAACTCATTTTGCCAGAGTCTAGAATTGCGTATCAATATTATTGGTGCCAATAAGCTTTGGTCTGTTTGTTTTACCAAGTAATACTCTCTGCTTAAGACACTGACCGAAACATAGAAGCCTACCACTATTCGGACCATTGTTTTCCAATTTATCTCTTGGAAAACAGCAGCAAGCCCTGTCAAAGGCCGTATTCCCATGGATAACTCTTTGTTAAAGGGTGGTTCCACTCCACCTCAAATTTCCTGGGTTACAAAAATAACGATCGCTGGTATCCTGTGCCACATAGGTTAAGGTCTTTCCTTTGGAAACAAAGCATTCCCTTGTTCACTGGAAATCCGGGTCTCCTTCAACGCTGATATTGCCTTTTGCGTCCTGTTTCCACCAAAATTCCACATCCAACTCCGCAATAGGAGCAAAATAGTTTATGTTCGTTTCTTTTTCTGCATAAAAATCCTTTGTATAAAAGAAGCCATTTAAATAATCATCTACAATTACCTGAATTAAAGTTAAATACGTAGTAATTTTATTGATAATGTTAAGCAGAACTATTTGTTGAAAAAGACAATAAAAGTGATGTAGTATTATTATATAATACCAAATTAACCATTTAGCAGTAAAAAAGGTTTCATATTACTAAATTAAGTAAGTAAATGATTTGTCAATTTTTAAGCGGTGTTATACCAACTTAAATCTTGCTGCTTTCTTTGGCCCAAGTTCCATGAGATTGTTCACTCCCATCTTTCGCATTTAAATTAAAGCGAGGGGTTTTCTATGTACGTTTGCTTTTTGAAGTTTTTCTGGAAAATTTGCTTGTTTGGTAAGTCCTGATAGTAACAAGTATCCAATATTTGGAGCTCCTTACTGGTTATCCAAAGGTATTATTTCCATTGGTTATGGCGGATGATTGGCTCTTTTCTTGCTTGGCCCTGTCCCTGACTCAACAAATTATTACTAAAACATTGGAACCAATGTCGCCGCTTGAAATATTTTCCACCTTGCTCCACTGTGGGAAATTTGCCTTTAAGAAATTCTGTTTTCCCAGTATCTTTAATTTAAATAGCCATTTAGCGCCGGCACAAACCGATTTTAGGATATATTCCTCCGGAAATCGTGCATGGAAAGCTAATGATACATTTTGTTGGGCGAAGCATGAATTTTTAGTTCCTCTACAGCTTCTTATGCCATTCATTTTTAGGCATTCGGGATATTCAATAATAAGAGATCAGGGTTTTTTTTCCCAATACCATTTGAAACAGGCTTCCAAACCATTGGAGACCTCACCAATAACTACATAATTTTCACTTCTTCCAGAAGTGCACGAATATCCATCCCCTTTACCAGAATGATCGTTCTGCCCAATACAATACGCGTTTTTTATTCACAATAAATTCTTTCTTTCCAACAAAACTATAGGATTAATAATTTAAAAACTAAGTATTGTCATACGGTGAAAATTTAGATGTTGCTTTCAGCTTATATCCCTAATCTATCTTTCAAGTAAGGCTGGTAATCGCAAAAGGGCCTCACCAAATGCGTTGAGGCCCTATGCTTTTTAATTTTATCTATTTTTGATGTATTAAAAATTAGGTTTTAAGGAACCAGCGATTTGGCCCATTTTGCCCAGTTTTGAACTACTGCCGAGCGTTCCTCTGTGATGCCCTTTTTAATTCATACATACCGTCAGCGGCAAACATTGGAATAACCAAATTGTAAGGAATAGCCATTGAATGCTTGTTGAAAATACAAGATTCTAATTCCGTTACCAAATATTTTTCCCCGCTGGGTAATGGCTTGCTCTCACTAAAATTTAAGTGCCTTTATCAGAAGGCCTTGATTTTTCACCAAGGTTTGAAAATTGCGCGCTTATATGAACATCGGAATAAACCAACTGAATTAGCATGATGCCTACATAGAAATATCCATAATCCATTGAAAACTTATGATTGGTGCCTATACAGGGGAAAAAATGCTCATTTTACCACTTGTATTGCAATTATTACCGCTCAATAATTTCCCATTCCAGCCCCAAGACTTACTTTTGCTGGAGCTGCATAGTTTAAATCAAGCCCCAACAAAATAAAGCGCCACCGAGATCAACGGCGCCTGCGCTTTCCCCTGTTGAAGATAAGCGTTCCAAAGCTAGTCCCGAAACTACCTTTTTATAGTCCCAAAATTGGTTCCAAAAAGGTTTGTAAACTAAACTTATCCCATCAGCTGTTAGTACCATCCGTTTCAAAGTCTGGAAGCCATTGTTCAATAAACAAAAAGGCTTGCTGTAAGATTTTTCCAACTTTCTTTTTAAAATTAAAGGTATGCCATAGTTTTAATAGTGAAGGAATCCAGTTGTATTATAGGCGCGGTACCTACCGATTGAAAACCCTAGGCCGTATCATTAATCCTGCGCTATATGCCAATCCAAGATCTATTTGGAAATTTTTCTCTTATGGCATATTTTTAAAAATAGCAGCATCGGGTATTACGTCCCTGTTGTGTCCACCCAAACACTTCCCATTATACGCTGGTCGTCATAATCAAGGTCCTGCCTTCCTAATTTGGCAGAAAAAACACTACCAAGGTCAATATCTGCCCATGCCTCAAAATCAGAAAAATTATTTCTTCATATCATCTGGTAGCAAGCTTGTCTGGTTTTCTCCCCAAACCATTTTTAACAATCCTAAGGCTTACATAAAAAGGTATATAAGGCCTCCATAAGGCGTAGCCTGCATAATCGTAAACGGGTGAAACGCCAAAACCAGCCTCGGTATCATCGGCAATTAGACCACCAAAAACCATGACGCAATTCGGTCGAGGTTCTAAAATTTCTCCGTCCAAGGAAAACTGCGCATTCATAAGGCCCCACATTAGGGCTATAAACGGTAAATAATAGATTATATTCTTTTCATCTGTAAATTTGTATTTGTTTTTAGGGGTCAGATGTAATTCGCCATTAAACACTTCGTTTATAAAAAACTTATTCATGGCTTATTTCATGTTTTAATCAGTGTTACGGAAAATAGGGTTATTGTATAATGATCGTTCCTCAATTCCGATTTGAATTTTTTATAAATTGGGGTTCCTGGTGAGAACCTTTAAAGTGAGTTTTTCCCACTGATATTTGTACCTATTTGTCCATCCCGGAAATTAAAAAGTTCTTCCCTTGGTTCCCGGATGACGGCTTTTTCTTCGCCGCTAGCAAAACCTGATTGCTTAGTGATCAGTACCGCTGCCACATAACTATGATCCTTCCAATAATAAATATCCATTTGAACGGCTGAAGCTGCTGCCGTTGTTGGGCTGACTTCACTTGCCTGTTCGCCTATTGGCTGTTCGCTGGCTATGCGGCACTTTCTGCCAGCTGCCGATTTGGATTTTTAATAACATAGCAGCCCAAAAATGGCACCACATTTCCACCAGCACCGACAATTCCAGAAATAGAGGCCTATCGCTTTTTTATTTATAAATGGGACTACCGAGGAAAGTAGCGCCTCCGCCATTTGACAGTGAGACTTAAAGCGCAATCAAAAATATCATTCCGGAATACCAACTAGTGGTTACAGAAAATACAGAGAGCATAATACCTTCGGCAGCCAAATATTCAAGGCAAGAAAAATACCCTGCCCCTTAGCCACGGGAACTTTCCGAAACAGATCTCCGAAATAGCCCACCCAATGTTCTTGCAAATATGTTCATTAGGTCAAAGGACAGTTACCAAATTTTCCTAGCGGTAGACCTATTCTTAGGCCAAAAAACCTATTATCTTGAAGATAGTTCATCCATAGTTACCATATACCGTCAAAAACTCTATTCCAAACAAGCCGTGGCATATACCAAAAACACAAATCCAAACCCTATAGTCCTTTAAGGTGTAAGGAAAGACCTTTCATCTTTTCTTTAAACTTCGGCATTTTACCTTACTTCCTTAGTTCTTTAAAAATGCCTTCGGGGGTGTTTCTTTTGTAAAGAAGTAATATATAATGCCATTCCAAGCCACAATAACTCCAGCAATTACCATGGAATATCTTCCAAGCTATCTTTCTGAAATTCCAAAAGGCTAATAACTCCGGCCGCAATCAACGGCATGCCAAGCGATTGGCTTCCCCCACCAAGATTACCCCAACCGGGCTGAAGTTGGCATTGGCTGTGCCCACAATATTTGGGCAAACATATAGAAGTTATGGAATTGGGTTATTACGAAAGAAGCACCTATAAAAACCAATAAAAAACCTACATATTTAGAAATTGAAGCGGTGTTTGTACAAACCCAGCCAGTATTCACCACGGAATGGAACCCAAGAATTAATAAATAGGGATTGTAACATAATCCTAGGACCCGGTATTATCACACTTAATTTGCCAATTTAATAGTCTAGCAAATACGGTTTTCCCGAAACTGCTTAAAATAAATGAGTTCCATTTTGGGTTGGGGTCAGCCCCAAGTCTTTAACTACATCTGGCAAAAAGGGAACCAATACCAAAAACCATGCAAAGAAACAAAATGAAAATGACTATAGAGTAATCCAAAATCTACGTATAGGAACCACTCTTGAAGTTTTAAAAGTTCTAATTTTTGGTAGGCTTTGGCTTGAGACAAAATTCTTTCATAACTGAATTGTTTTTTAGGATTAGTTATTTAATTAAACATATTTCAGAAAATTACGTTATTTTTCTACGTATTATTTACTTATTCATTATTACGTTGAATTTATGGTAGTGAGTTCTATTTTTATGAAGGTGAAAAATTATGGAGGACGCTGATTACGAAATCAAAGAATTAATGATAGATTAATTTTTTAATTATTTCGTAAATATTCGCTTGTAAGTTGATCCTTTAATAGTTGAGCACCCTTTGAATCTTTCCTCTTCAAAAAATGATGGAGTGTTCTGCTACAACCTCCCCAGATTACTATGATTCCTGGCTGCTGGATTTATCTATTTTGTCCACTACTGATTGTAGGCATCCTTAAAGTATTTCCTGTTACACAGATTCGTTTTTGGTGTGTCCCATTTGTATAATGGCGAAAAGGAGTCGATTCTTTCTATATAGTGATACTTTTATGCGATTTCCAAAAAATCTACGTATTCACCATTAGTATGATCATGGTAGCCGATTGACTTGGCCGGCAAGTTCCAGGTCCTTTCGGAAAATGACCATCATCGTTCGTGCGCCGTCATTACCCAAAAGCTAACTTGCTTATTCCGCGCTTCGCGTTTACGGTTATACCCTGACTTGCCGGCACGGCTATGGCACTTGTTAACCCCTGAACCCACGACTGGATTCCAAAAAGATCCACATATTCAATTTCTTCGCTTGCCTTCCAAAAACAACAAGGGGGGGTTGGGGGGTTACCACCTTTAAAACGTACTACATGCCCGTATTCAAAGGCTTTTTCCACGATTAATCTATAATGTCTTTCCTGGGAAAAGGAATGCTCCCCACATCTTTTTCCGCTCATATATTTTGGAATGTTGGCGATTAACGTCATCAAAGCAATTCCATACTGACCAAAGCATCATATAGGAATTGATATCGGCATCTTCCAATGCTTATATCCTCTTTATGGTGATAAGGATCGCTACTCCCAGGACCTGCACCTACTGACTTTTACTTTGGGTGCTTTTGGATTATGGCTCATAATTTCTATAGGTTTAAGGTATTCCAATTAAGAATTTTCGCAACAAAACTTACGTATTTATTTTTCATAAAAACACATTATTATTTACGTATATAATACGTAATATTGCTTACGTTAATATTTAAATATTATACGTATTGAAGACCGTAATTGTAGTTGGAAATGAATTGGTTGGATATAAATTCTGTGAGAAGTTGGTCGCCAAGGTTAGACCAAGGACTCCTTTTTTAAAACTAATTGTTTTCGGAGAAGAGCCAAGAGTTGCCTATGATAGGGGCATTTAGTGAATATTTTGAAAAATGGCGACGCAGGGAACGTTTATCCATGCCTCCTCAGTGAATGGTTTACCAGAGAATAATAATTGGACGCTTTTTACAACGAGCAGAGTATACAGACATTCATCGGAAATTCGAAAACCAAACAAACCCTAAGCGAGGAAAACCTTCAATTATTGATTACCTAGTGCTTGGGCAACAGGATCTAGTCCCTTTTGCCACAGATAAATGGAGTAGATAAGGATGGCGTATTTGTGTACAGGACCAATTTAGAGGCATTTGGAAGAAAAACTCTGCCTATGGCGGAAAAAAATTAAAAAAAGACAGTCAAAAACCAAAGGCTGCTATTCTAGGTGGTGGACTATTGGGTCTGGAGGGCTGCCAAAGCCGGTTATTGGATATGGGTATTGGGAAAACCTCATGTGTTAGAATTGCCCAAAAATAATGCCTAGGCAGTTAGACACCAGAAGTAGTAGGTGCTCAGTAAAATTGGAATCTATGGCGTATAAATATCCATTTGAGCAAAGCAAACCACATCAAATCTTTTGGAAATGGCCATGTCAATAGGGAATGGAAAATTTTGGAGAGGGACCGACAATCCTGAATGTAGACATGTTTGGTTGATGTTTCAGCGGGAATAGACCGCGGGATGAATTGGGAAAAAAAGCTGTGGTTTCCTAAAATATGGGACCCAGAGGTGGAATTGTGGTGGATAATACAATGAGAACCTTCAGATCCAAGTATTTTTTTGCTATCGGGGGAAATAGCAACTTTATAACCAAATGAATATATGGTCTTGTGCGCCACCTGGTTATAAATGGCTGCGTTGCCTTAGATCAAATAATAGGTTTGGAAGCAAACTACCATGCTGCGGAAATAGATATGTCTACCAAATTGAAATTAATAGGGCGTTGATTGGCCAGTTTTTGGTGAATCCCGTTTATGCCACCAGGGAAAAAGGTCATGTCCCATTATTTTTGAAAAATAGACGGAGGAGTCTATATAAAAGGAATTAATGTAAGTCATGGACGGGGGAAAAGACTTTTAGGGGTATTTCTAGTTTGGTGACGCTAAGGGATTACAATATGCTATTGCCCAGATGTATCTTAATGAAAATGCCACTTACCAAAAACGCCGGAGAATCATAATATTAGGAAGCCGAAGTGGCGAGATGTTTCCTTTGGAAGCGCATGGACTGCCAGTTTACGGCTGTCGATGTTTTCTTGCTGAAAGCAGTAAACAAAAGGCCAAATTATGCGTTCTGTAAAAGATGACGGTAATGAAAAGTGTGGAAAGCTTAGCTAAGGCCCACTAAAGCTTACCACTGGTTGCGGGTGGTTGCAAACCTATGGTTAGATTGATTTGTAAAAGAAACCTTAAAATCGCTCGCGAAAAAGTAGTTAAGGAATCACTTGCGAACATTTTGAATTTCTCTAGACAGGGAACGTGTATATGATATTGTTAAAACTCAGGAAGAAAACTCTTTTGAAGATTATGACTCCTTATTGACGAGGTTGAAAAGGTCATGATTGTGAGGTTTGTAAGCCTGCCAAGTGGCTTCGATATTTGCCAGTTATTTATTAATGAAACTGCCTAATAAGCAAGAAAACTATTCAGGTGACACAACGATTCGGATCCTTGCGAATATTCATTAGAACATGCACCTATTCTTTTACAGTGAGGGGTAGCGGCTGGTTGAGATTACCCCAAAACAGCTTTTAGCTATGGGCTAGAAATTAGCCCAACAAGTATGATTTGTATACCAAAAATTACAGCGGGGTCAGCGTATCGACATGGTTTTGGAGCCCAATTGCATTGAATTACCTCTTATTTGGGAGGAAACTTGATTGCTGAAGCGGTTTGAACGGGTCAGCCACGGTAAATCGTTACGTACCGTTAAAAGTTGTCGTGCGGCTCAACCATGTGTAAGGTATGGGATGGATGAAAGGTGTGCTTTTTGCCATTGATATTAGAAAAAACCGCTATTAAAGGCAAATCCGTTCCCCACATAAAATAAAAGGTGGTTGGTATCAGGATGTATTAGGGGAATGTGCTGAGGCCAGGAATAAGGATTTCGGGTTTTATTGCGCGTTGAAGGGTGGGTTGGAATGTTTACATTATGTGGAAATGGAGGGTTGCCAATCAAACACAACACGCCGCAGTTGTTGGTGGAAAAGTCGACACAAAAAGCAACAGCTACCAAAATTACGTGGACCGATTTTTATGTACTACAATACAAACTGCCCACCCTAACCGTACCGCTGCTTGCGTTGGACAAACTAGAAGGAGGCATAGATTATGTGGAAAGATGTGGTTATAAACGATTGTCTTGGTATTGCGAACCAACTTGCGACTGGAAATGCTAGTATTTAGTGGGGATACCTACAAATTGTGAGTGGAAAAGGCCGCTTGGAAAATCCTGAAATAAGAGCAAAATACACCCATTTTGTAAATGCCGATGAAAACAGAGATTTACCATTGAATTTGTTTCCTTAAGCGGAACAAAAAATGCCTAAGGCCTGGGTTGTAGTTGTTCATTCAGGGGAACTGTAAGCCCAAACAAAAAACATGCTTGAACAATAGGCACGAATATATAAGTGTCCATTTTAAAAATAATGAAAGATGATTATTCTAATTTAAGTACATACGAAGTTGCTAGAATCTGAAAAATGTTTCGAATTTGGTTCAAAGCCGCAGCTGTGCGCCTAAATTTTTCCAAAAATCTGGGGGACGGTGCTTGTGTAAAATTACAAGGATTAAGCAAATTGCAGTTTTCAATTTTATCCGAGAATCCACTTGGTACGCTTGCCAAAGAATTTATGTCCCCACAAGATGGGAAATGGTGGCTATCCAGAGAATGATTGGAAGATCAAGGGGAAACCCAAAGTAGCCTGCCCACTACATGTTAAAAATTCCTTTTCCTTAAAACGGGAAAACACATTTAAATGGTGTACCCTAGACCATCATTGCAACATATCCGGTTAAAAAATTGAGGATGGCTTTGTTTATATTGGTTTTTCTGAAGTAGCTTTTGCGAAAAAAACCAAGATAAAATATGCCTCAGAAAAACTTAATGAAGCCTTCCGACTTTTCGACCGAGGGCTGAATAGGAAAGATGACCCTAATAAGGAGTTTTGGAAGGGTAAGGAATATCCAAAAGGCAAGGCTATTATACGCTATGAGGATGACGGATTAAATTAGAGCTTTTGCCCCTGGAAGGCTCCCGAGTCGCTTCAACTTCCGCAAAAAGGTGCCAGCATATTAGAAGATGGGAAATCCCCTAGCAGAATCCTATGAAATGAACAGGACTGGTTATTTAAAAAATGGAGACAGGACCTTAAGGACCTTTCATGCGGGACAAGGGCCCGGGGACCATCCTTAAGGGAGGTGGGATATGATCAGAAATGATAAATTCAATGAGCTTCTTATTGAAAGAAAAAAACAGCTTAAAAAGAATGCTGAAACCCAGAACCTTGGAAGATGTTAATTTGTCTCGTATTTCTAGAATATTATGTTTGAACCGTTTTCCCTATAAGTACCCAGAAGAAAAACTAATGGATATCCTTCAGAAACACATGGACCGTAAAATGCTCTGATACAAAGGCCATGAAGCTCCCATTTTAAAGAGCTACCTTTGTCACAGGATCCCTAAAACCTAATAATCCAAAAGCACATAAAAGGGTAAATCTATTTAAGCAACAGAATTTGGGAAATGAAGGACGATAAATTACTTACCACCTTTTGGACACTTCACCTTTTTAAGGTCCGTAAATGGTATTTAGTTGCGTTGGCCACCATTGCCTAAGCATAATTTCTTTGCCCAAAATTCTGATCCAGCACATTTAAATTCGCAATTGGATGATTCCAAAGTAATTAATATAGCGGGTAGACAAAGGGCCTATAGTGTCAAAAAATGACCAAAGAAGTTTTATTGCCTAAAGAAAGGTACGGATGCCAGTACAGGCGATGTCCAGGTAATTACCTTACTACTGAAAACGTTATCGGTTATTGGAAAAACGCCCATCAGACATTGCGAATTTGGTGATATGGCATGCGGTATTTCAAAAGCGGAAACCGAAGAAATTAAAGTTCTTTTTTGAAATATAAAACCACATTATACTCGTGGCGTGGCTGGGCAATATTTTTGAATTCGATTATGGAAAAAATTTTGGTAATTCTTTTCAAAATCAGGTCGGATATAGATACTGTCCTGGGAAAACGAAAGTGCTCCTTTTTGCGATTGATGAATACCATCGTTTAATAAAATATGATGGCCCTTTAGCAAAACCCATCTGCAAAATTTAAAGTCAAGGAATACCTGCTTTTGTGGCCAATTTCACTTCTGATTTCTACTGTTGGAGATATTTTTCATCTTTCGACGTTGTCCGTTCAAATTAGAAAGTACCATCAAAAATTTTGATGATCACCCAAAGAAAATCGGAGGAAAGTACCAAGGAAAATAAAAAAACTTTTCCCGAAGAAAAGGAAAAAATCCATTACAGAAATTTACAGGAGCTTAATTTTGTAATCAGCAATGCTGCACTTTTTTGCAAGCGCCAAGCAAGATGGTCATGTTGTCTTTATCAGTAAAAAAAGTTCAAGGAACTTCTTGGACCCAATGATAGTGATCTAAATTAAACCTTTATACGAAATTATTGCACTACAGATGAAAGGCAGCAACAATATCTGATGGAGGTCTTTAAAAAGCAATCGGAACAATATAAGGACTGAAGGAAATAGGGTTCAAAACAACAAAAGGTGAAATCCTTATGGTTGGATTATGTCCATTATTCCAATGCATCAAATCTAGTGCCAAACAGGTCTATTTAAATCTGTGTTCGATTTACTGAACGGAAAAAAATCATTGTTAGGTGCCCAGTTGACGAAGAAAATTATGAGGAAGACCATGAGGCAAAAGCAGTTGGCAGGCCAGCCAGATTGTTGAAGGTCAGGAGGAGGAAGCGCAAACGAATAGCCAAGGAATATACATGATTTGGTTATTGGGCAGTGCTAACCGCCTTAAGTTTAACACTTAGAATCCATTAATTTATCCAATTTGGAGAAAACGGACCGAAAAATCGAATATATTAAAAGCGCTTTCCAGTGGAAAACTTGATCAAAGGGTTAGGACTTGCTACTTTTAATTTAAAACCCCGCCAGAGCTTTAAGTGATCATGGGTATTATTTCCGGCCATTTCAGAAAAATGACCCAATGAACTGTCTAAGCTTACCGGAATAAACATATTGTTTTCGAAAAAACCAAAAAACCGAGGAGAATATTAGGTTTAATTTCTGTTGCGCAGAAACAAATTTATAAGGGTTAGTACAAGAGCCTTGGTAAACTAAATGCCCATAAACTATGCAGAAGCTAATTTTTATTTCTAGTAACCCTTCAATTTTTAATGAGATATTTCTAAGTGCCGTTATCGACGATTGATGGCAAAGGTTTTTTGACGGACTCCATTTTTGGGAAAGGTACTAAAATAATAGTGGGGATGGAGGAATGGGGGGCTATTTCTTTATGAAAGATAAGAATGAATTTATATAATGGACGTCTTTTATCAATTCGTTTAAAGGAAAGGGAACTCGGGGTTAACTATCAACTATAAGGACGGATAAACTTGTGAATTGATAAAAAAATGAGGAATAAATAGGGTTCCAATCAATATTAGTGGTATGAAAGCCTCTAAAAATTAAGTCTTAAAGAGCAAAATTACCACCTATGAAAAGCGGGTAATCGTTTTTAATGAAAGTATTATGAAAAAATTAAGAATTTAATTGGAAACTCAATACGATATTAGGCTTTACCAAGCCAGAAAGTGGAAAACCTTTTGTGGGAAGGTTTATTATGGAGAGAACAGAATTTAAAAATCAGATTTTTAAAATATGAATTAGGGAGTCTCGACAAACATTTCCAATTCTAGATGCGATTTTTAAAAGCGATTAACGATTATCATGTACCTCCCAGAAACAGGATTAAAAAATGATGGGGCAATCAGCAATCGCGTTGGATTTCAACATACTATTTTTCCTTAGCAAATTGGTAAGAGAAACATTTTTACTTTTGCGAGGAAAGATTTTTGTTTTGGTTATGGATGAAAACCATAGGAAGATTCAATCCGATAATTATCCCAAAATCCGTTATTGGATAATGCAGGTAATCCTTTAGGGGTTTCAACTAAAAAATATTTGAGAGCGCTATTGGATTGGACTATTGAGTATTGGAAAACTTTCTAGTTTCATTTTTGTAGGGTTTGTGATTTAAAAATTAAATTATTCTCTATTTAAACTATCCATAATTCTTTACAATTGTGCTATAGTACTCAAAGCCAATTTTATTCATCCTTAACACGTAGAACTTATTTCACCCATAGGAATATTGATGTATTTCCCACTTATTTGCAAAGCTGCAACAAGCTTGTTTTGAAATAAGTATTTTTACATTTAAAAAATTGGCATAAATCCTGCACCCGTGATGGTAGTATTTTTGAGACATCCCCTGAGTTAAACTATTTTCTTTTTTAATCACCCCAATTTCCACCCTACCGTGCTTTACCATATGCATACCCGCCTTAAAGGTTGGGGGATGTTATTACCTAACTTTTAAGAATAATTTTATCTTTTTTCTTGGATTCTTGCTTTCAATCGAAAAAAAGCTAGCCAAAACCAAAAATTATTTGTTTTTTAGACCTTTTTCTTTTGGCCAGGGTTGATTACTACTTCATCCTCCGGACATATTGATAGATTTCCCTGAACCTTTCTATAATCGGTTGTGCTTATTATCATTAGTAGATTTTCCTTTTAGCAATTTCTCCAAAAAACAATTTGCTTTCCATCTTTTCCGCAATGGAAGTAGCTCCTTTTAATCAAGAAACAAAAAATACGTTTCTACTTTCTTCAGGATTGTCTGTTTATTTTACCCTATTAATAAACCTCCAAAGTACACCCTTGACCAAAATTTATTATTTAATTCGAACAATAAAAAACTTGGAGTCACGTAAAACCCAATATGGCCCCATAGAATTAATGGAAATTATAAAAAAGAGGGGGGCGCTTTTAATTTTGGGTTTTAAGGTACTTAATGATTTATTTATAAAAATGCTATAATCCCCAAATTTTCAATTGGGGAACAGAGAATAAATTATAAAGAGGCAAGAAATACCCACAGGTTAAAACAATGGTTAAATAGGAAAAAAACAAATTAATTTACCCCATAATTCCAATACTCCAAAAAAAAATTCAAAATTTTATTGTTTGAAATTTATATGGTAGTAGTTTCCCACCACTTAAGACATTATGCGCGGGGGACAAATCCCACTTAAAAAGTTTATTTATTGAAGTAAAAGGGAGGGTTCAAAAGTCCAAAGGACCAGAATTTCGTAAAAGGCTGCCGGGTTAAAGCTTTTTTTCATTTTTGGAATTTTAATTCATATAAACATTTAGGAGTACTTTATCTTAATACTCACAAAATATAAAAATAAATTTTTTCTAAAAATTTAATAGTGGGCGCCAACTAAAATATAGTGTGCGTAACCCCCTCCCCTTTAAATCTCGA
>Ga0163217_1017172_pt1 | contig 16377 bp, 22 predicted proteins | sample SynspAceP_FD_185933 | JGI IMG/M metagenome (GOLD analysis project Ga0163217, IMG submission 185933) | Saline lake microbial communities from Ace Lake in Antarctica - Synechococcus sp. Ace-P (PacBio error correction) | ecosystem: Environmental > Aquatic > Non-marine Saline and Alkaline > Saline ... | reverse complement strand
TGTGGCGCCTGGGGCGAATAAATTGATAAAATCCGAAACAGTCGAAGTACCTAAAAGCTGTTGGCGGGCTTTTGATGCCGTGCTGATCCCCACCGGCGCCCTTTGTTGCGCCGAAAACTTGGACCGCGTTGGAACGGAACACGACTACTATGTTTCGGCCACCTCATGACCTTGCGCAACACGCGTATCGGCGGGAATCTTATGGGGCTAGCAAGCAGTGACGCTGCCACCGGTACCCCGTCTTGCGGCCTTATGCTGATGGCACGCCCTACGGCGAAGAGCAATCTGCTGTATAGCCGCGTCGCCGCAAGCCGGCCGAGGAAAAGCACTTGGCCTAAATGACACAAAACGCTGCCCGGCGTCCTCAATGTTCTGGACGCGGTGGCCAAGCCCTTGGGTACTCGGGAACAAACGGGGCATGAATGATCCCGGAACCCCGAGGCAGTGAAATGATGTACCCCGAGCGGTTTCAAACCTTCCGGCCCACGCGTGGCCGCCCTGCGCGCACTGCTTGATGCGCATGAAGGCGGTGGCCACGCCGATCCACTAGACGATTGGCGAGCCGAAAACAGCTTTCGGCGTGGGTCACCGATAACTGTGATCGGCAAAATTGCGCTGGGTTTAACAGCTATCCGCAAACGACGGCACACCCCAGTTGCGTTGGTGCGAATGCCGGATGGATCAACCGGCGCTACGGCGTGGCGGTGGACGCAGATACGCAAGTCATGCCGCTTGAATGGCACCCGCGAAGGGCTGTTATAAAACGCGGTCATGGCCGTGTGTCGGAAACGAAGAACGGCCAGAAGCCGGCCATTTCTGATGCCGAACCCGTTTTATTCAAGTCTATATGATCGCCGCGAATTTCCGTGCGGCTGAATCGGTCATGGTCCCCCGCGACGCGCGAAAACCGGCCATTTGCCGATTTTGCCAATCTGCCGAAAACGTGTTGAAACCGCGACCACATGCGGCCTATATTTGTTCGCCGCCAACCCGCCAGGGCCGCTGTCGCCCACGTGACTATGGGGCCGATCTGATTCGGCCTTGGCTGAAAAAAAAATTGATTTTCAAGATTTCGCGGATGAATGCCTGTTCCGAAATCTACCGCGACACGCCGCCCGCGGTGCGTTGGCAAGGTCGCCCAATGAGGTCGGCGCTGATCCGGGCCGTGTTGGTGATTTTTCCATTCGCTGATCAAAAGCGCGTCGAAACTTGCCGGACTGCGGTCCGGTTTTGCCGGCATCAGGTGTCAATACCATGCGCGAGATCAAGCAGCTGCGAAACTACGCCGGTGCGCCGCTGCCGCAGCCCTTGCAAAGCGGCCTCTTTGCTTGCGGTGTGCGGACGATGAAGCCCATATTGTGGCGAAGAACCCGCGCGCTGTATGTCGAAAAATACGAAGTCGCCGGACCCGGATTCTGTGGGCAATGTTCCGGATACCAAAAGCCCCCGAGGCAGGGTTCTTTTTTGTGGGGCTGCCGGTTGCGAGGATGACGACGGCTGCGGCACTGAAACTTTGGGCGTGAAACCGGCGTGCGGGTTGCTGCCGGGCGGGCTATCTGGCGCAACCGTAAACGGCGAAAACCCCCGTGCTAAACAAATATTTCGGGGGGCGATGGTCGCCCCAAAAAGAAGAGACGACGCGCGGGACGAGCGATCCGCCGCTTGTCTTATCCAGAGTAAGGACGAGGGATCCAGAGCTAATGGCATATCAGGACACCGTGGCGCGACCCTTTTGCTAACAACAAACATGGCAGAGCGATCGAAAAAGCGCGGCAAGGGGAATTGCTGGGACTTGGGTTGATAGCCCTTGGCCTGATGCCGGATGGATGATTGGCAGCTACACCCCCGCATTGATCCGAACTGGGATGGTTTCGACCGATTGCGCCGGCTTCAAAAAACTGGGCTGGGCGCATGGGCGCATCGATCGCGGCAACCGCTGTTCATGATCCGTGGGCTTGGGCGCGCGTGGTCTGGTTGCGGCAGGTCTTGCTGCGCGTGGGGCGTACGTTTTGCCCTGCACCGTGGCGAAGAACGCGCAGTTGGCCGGTTGATTTTGCCCCGATTTGGCGTCGCGCTACTGTTCGATCTTATGGCGCGACCCTGACGCCGGATGCGGCTTTGGCTGCAAAAACCCACAGCTTTGGCTTGGGCGGGTGTTCGGTTGATACTCGCTGATGGGGGTCATCCTGACCGTTCTACCCATCGGAATCGACCTTTACGATCAAAGCTGATGTCGCTGCTCATGGGCGTTATCGATCCTCGTGTATCGGTGCCTTTGTCTTCGGCTTTACCCGACTTGACTGCAAACGCCTGTTTCCGCTTCTATGCTGGTGGGGCTGATCAGGGCGATGCCGGGTTTGATGACCCTCTTGGCGACGCGCGTGCTTCCGGGTGGTTGACGGTTTCAGCGGCCACAGGGGCTTCAGTTCACGTCGCTGGACGTCGCGAACGCAACCGCATAGAGGCCGAGAGAAACGCTGAGTTTGCTGCAAGCAAGGTTAATTATAACGATGCCGTCGGCCTTTTATGAAATGCGCCTGCACCTGCGCCAAAACCGGTTTGCTGTCGAAGATGCCGGCACTGGTCAAACGTTCCGATACGCTTGCCCGAACCTTTGATATTGGTCGAAACATGGGCGATCCGGGAACGGGGACGAAGGGTCTCGAGCGATGACCGCATTCAAATCCAGATCGCCGATGTTGATTAAAAGCCGTGTGCGCAAAGGCGGCGGCGTGCACCGTCCACCGCGCCTTTGACACGCGGGTTCGCGGGCCGTGGTCCGATCCACTGTGCTGGATACCACAGCGCGGGGTGGCACCATCGTGCCAGAACCCCCGCTCACCGTGCTCAGGCCCCCTCCCCTACCCGGCAGAGCCCCCTTTGAGCGCAAGCCGTAGCCCTTTGATCGCCGAACGGAGCTGTGCTTGAGCTGACCCCGTCGAACCGACTACGATGCGGATATGGCGGCTTCTGGATGATGATCCAATGTTTCGACAGCCAGCTGCCTTTGCAAGAGGGCAGAGCCCGGACACGGCCATGCAGATCTTCCCTGTCGCGCAAGCCACGGCAAGTGGTGCAGCCGCTGGTCCGCAAACCGCTTCAAACCCAGCAAGCAGGGCTCAGGTCGAGGCGCAGCTGCGCTGACCTTTCGAAGGCACACGCATCCCCGGGTTCGAGCTGCCCCCTCTGAACCTGTTGGAAAGCCCGACACGGTTTTGAACGCGTCTTCACCTGGAGCAGATGACGCGCTGGAGGAGAACGGCCGCGCATGCTGCGAAAACGGTTCTCGACGACTTATGGCAGTGAAGGGCGAAAATCGTCGCGTGCGTCCCGGGAACCGGTTGTCCACTATGTACGAACTTCGAACCGGCACCGGGCCTCAAGGCGGAAGCCGTGTTGATCGGCTGGCAGACGATATCGCTAGCGCTCGATGGCGGCGTTGTCGGCGCGTGTTTCCACCGTGCCGGGCCGGCAGCGTGATCGGGATCGAAACTCCCAACGAAAAACCGGAGAAAGTCGGCTTGCGCGAAATTCTGGCTGCCCGTTGGATTTCGGCGACAGCACCATGCGCTTGCCGGCTGCCCTGGGCAAAAGAAGACATTGGCGGGGATCCTATCGTTGCGAACCTGCCAAGATGCCTCACCTGCTGATTGCGGGGACGACGGGGATCGGGGTAAGTCGGTTGCATCAAACCACGATGATTCTGTCCTGCTTTTTACCAGCTGACACCGCAAGAGTTGCCGGAATGATCATGATCGACCCCAAGATGTTTCGAACTGTCCGTTTATGACAGGCATCCCGCACCTGCTGTCCCCTGTTGTGACCGACCCCGAAGGCCGTGTCGAAGCATGAAATGGACCGTAAGGAAGAGATGGAGAGCGCTATCGCAAGATGTCCAAAGATGGGCGTCCGCAACATCGAGGGCTATAACGGCCGCGATGCGCGATTGCTTTGCCAAGGGCGGAATGTTCAGCCGCAACCGTTCAGACAGAGTTGACGATGATACGGGCGAGCCGATCTTTGAGACGGTATGAGTTTCAAAGCCCGAGGCAACTGCCCCACATCGTTTTTGTCGTCGTCGACGAGATGGCGGGGACCTGATGATGGTTGGCAGGCAAAGAAGATCGAAGCCTGTATCACGTCTTGCCCAATGGGCGCGCGGCCTCCGGTATCCACTTGATACCAGGCAAACAGCGTCCGTCGGTCCGATGTGATCACCGGTTACGACCAAGGGCGAACTTCCCCACCCGGATTTCCTTCCAAAGTGACGTCCAAGATCGACAGCCGCACCATCCTTGGCGAAATTGGGGGCGGAAACAAGCTGCTTGGCATGTGGGACATGCGTACATGGCAGGCGGGGTCCAAGATTGTGCGCTGCCATGGGCCATTCGTAGCGATGAAGAAGTCGAAGAGATCGTGAACCACCTTAAGGCATACGGCGAACCCGATTATGTATCGGGCGTGGTCGAAAGGGCCGTCTGACGACCAGAGGCAGCATCGACGCAGTACTAGGTTCTTGGCGGAACACTTGACGGCGAAGACGCCACAGTATGATACTGCTGTCGCAATCGTTGCAAAGGACCGCAAATGTTCGACGTCCGTATTATTCCAGCGTAAAACTGGGCATCGCTATAACAAGCGGGCACGTTCTGGTCGAACAGATGGAGGACGCAGGCCTCGTTTCGGCCGGCGAACCATGTGGGCAAACGCGAAATCCTGATACCAGAACAGGGTAACGGCAAAATTTATCGGAAACGTCATAGCGACGTTGGGGGTTGGCTTGGGACAGGCCGACCCCTTTGCATTTGCGCCGTGTTAAGCGATATTTTCCCCCTTTTTTTGGGGGGCTTGCCGTGATATCGTATATCATGATGCGAAACCCTATGTCGGAAGGCAAGGCACTGCGAATAAGAGGATAGGAAGGATTTGATTGCGTTTTTTGACAACCACCGTACTGGCCATAGGGCTTGGGGCTCGCGGGCTGTGATTGCCCGCCGCCGCCGACAAACTGCGCTGAACGAAGGATTTCCGGCTTATTTGAATAAAACTGAAAAACCTTTTGCCAAGGCGGCGAATTTCACCCAGATCAATGATGAGGGATCAATCAAGCAACGGGGCACGATCTATTCAAGCGTCCGGGCAAGGTTGCGCTTTTTGAATATAAACGCGCCGGATTTCCGGTACTGTTATTCGCGGGGCAGGCAACACCGTTGTCATCTATGGACAAGAAAATTCGAACCAGCCGGCAGAACATATCCCCTGGTCCAAGGGACCCGCTTTGTAGTCGATCATATGGCGGCCGATGTGAACCTCGGTCAGGCCAAGATTGGTCACGCGGCACAGCTATGATGGCCCACCGCGACACCGAACGCGCCCAAAGATCCCGCGCTCCGGAATAACGGTAACATCGAACTAAAGTTCACCGGCACCCCTGTAGAGCGCGCCAGAATAAGAATCATCAACGATAGAGCAAATTGGCAAACCGCGAACCACGTTCGGTTCTGGGGTGATCTTACAATAGGGCGGCAGCCTGCCTAACAGCCTGTTTGATGTCGGCAGCCCCGGCAAAACGAACGCTAAACGAAAAAGAGCCCCCCAGCATCAAGCGAGGGGCCCTTTTCTTTTTATGCGAGCGTCGGGTGGCTACCCAACGTTGACCAAACGGCACCCTGCGATCTGCTGTTTGCGTACATATCAAGACCGCGCACGTACCTTGCCGGGCCACAGCGACCAGCCAAGGTTTGGAATTATAGCTTGTGGCGCGCATTAGCGGTGTTGCCTTCGTGGTAGGCAAGGATACTGGTTTTCGGCGTCATGCAGCGCGATACCGTTCTTTTCCCGGCTCTTGTTCATAACCAGCCCATGAAAAATCGAGGCATCGTTGATCTGGTCCCGCTTGGCGCGAAACACCGGATTTCGGCAAGGTATTCATCCCATGTCGCATCAGCGCTTGGCTATTAGCAAAGGCGCTGGACTGACGGCCCATGGGGATGACGCCGATCACATAGCGAAACGGCGTACGGCATCCGCAAATGAATTGCTTTCTTGATGATCGTGCCATCTGCACATTGCACAGGCACACCCAAACGGCGTTCGGCTTGTACGGAAATGCACGGTAGTATTCTGGGCGCTCTTTGAGAATCGCACATTGCATTATCAAGGTCTCGTGGCGCTTGTCGGGCCCGCCACTACATTGATGCCAAAAGCGCACAGCAATTATCAGGGCGCAAAAGGTTCTGCTTCATCGGCCTCTCACATTTTTCGTGTGTTTTATTGTTCCTTGTTTATCAGATCAGCCGCCAGACGCCCACCAGAAATTTACCTAGAAACCCCAGTATTGAGCGGTATTTCCACACCACAACGGCATGCGAAAACACCGGCCCGCCAAATTTTGCAGCCTGTATTTCGCCATTTGTTTTCAATCCAGACACGGGCGGCCAACGGATGGTGCTGGGCCGGTCTGCTAGGACTAATGCGTCACGCCATTAGGGCGAGGACATCAAAATCCGGCCCTCCGCTTTCAGGGGACTAACACTGGCTGCTCAAACAGATCACACTGCCAATTGTCCATCGTACATGGGATTGCGTTCACGACTGTTTCCTTGGTTTGGCGTGGCAGGATTGGACAAAAGGCCTTGAAGGGGACTTACGACACGAACGGTAGGGTTGCCCGAGTTTATGATAAGAACGCGCGGCGAAATATCACTTGGGGCCAAAATTCGTCCGGCACAAAAAAACATCCCTTCCGAGGGGTGATTTTTGACGTGGACCCCGAATTTGCCATTACGAAGAATTGTACGAGGCGATCCCCGAAACAGCCGCCCAGAGAAGCACCAGCCGTATTATCACCTCCGCCGAAAACGAGCAAAAGCTATTATTTTGTGGCTATGTCTCTGAACCAAAAAACCTCGTGGCTGATTTACTCGGGAGAGCCGGTATAGACCACCCCGGACCATCCCCGATCTGTTCGGCCCGTTTCACTGACGGTGCCTAATCCGCCTTTGCACTTCCAGGCCTGAACTGAGGCACAGCGCGGATCATCCGCGCCATGCCGCCCCTGTTCAAAGCCCAAGGCACATCCGTCCTTGGCGTGCCATCGCTCGCCCCCGTCTAGGCAACCCGCTATTCATGCAGCTTGATTTCCTGCGCACCGCCGATTGCCGTGTCGCGGAATCGCGGACCTTGTGGCCCATATCTGACAGTTGCGGCGCGGGACGGCATCGCTAATAGCCGCGCTCTACCTTCAGGGTGCCTTGTCGGAAAACGCGCGTGGCGCATCGATCCGCGGCCTGCGGGTCCATCCCGAAATCGGTGAGGTGGAAACAACCGCCGCGTGGCCGTTGGGCTGATACGCACGCCCACACGCCAAAGGGCATTAGTCCACCTTGCCGTCGCGTTTTTGAATTCATCCCGGAATAATCGTGTGCATCGGGGCGCTTGCCGCCCCTTCAGTTCGTTCGCATGGCCCTGTTCAAGCGTGAAGCCCGCTCCGCGGTTTTGCAGCAGGATGCCGAAACTTATCCGACGCGGATACCGGACCGGAAAGCCGTGGAAAATCGAATAGATTCAGCGACACCGACATGCCGTCCTTGTCCACCACGGTGATATAAAAATCGTGTCTTATGCACCGCTTCTGACAGGGGCGACGGGTCGGGCATTGGCCTTTTTTACATCAATCAAGCCCGCGAGTTGCTTCGCCGTTTCAGTCGCAAGCATATGGGCAACCGCCGCGGTCATGTGATCAGGATCGGCCAAAAAGCGGGTGCGTTGCATCATACCGGCCAGTTTGGCGGTTTTCCGCCTCGAGGTTGCACACGCTCTGCGCCCCACGGTTCATTGATGCGATGTCGAAATGTGACAGCATGTTCATCATCAACAGGCGCGGTGGCCCCTGACCGTTCGGGGCGCATGGCTCCCAGCACCTCGACATCTTGATAACGCGTGCGCAATAGGGTCGCCGGGGGTGCAGGCCACCGGCGGCGGAAATCCTTCTGCCGTATGCAAAGCCCGCCTGGGCGTTGAGCGGACGCGACATATCTTTCGCAATCTCACCGGAAATTAGAAAAGCATTCCCGACCGTCTTTGGCGGACCGCGCGCAGCACCTTCTGCTTGGCAGTGCGCACGGAACATTGTCGCCGGTCTTGGGGGGGCTGGCCACCGGACAGGTAGAAATCACGCGCAGCCCCCTTTGCAAGGTGTCCGCTGTTCCCCCACGTCAAAGCGACGCGCGGCGCGACGGGCCCACGCCCTCGTCGGCATTAGCGGATCGCTGGGGCAAGGAGCGCATTCCAGATCCCATGGTGCCGCACTTCAGACAGGTCGGCAAAAGGCGGTCGATCGCGCCAGGAACCGTGACGGCATGGGCGCTGCCGCCAGGGGTTACGTTCGTTTCACCGGCGTCACGCAGATGGCTGGCGTCCAGGCAGCGGGGCCGCGGCCATGAAACCGTTTCAAACGCATGCACCCTCTGGCTGCCCGCGGGCGAATTAAAGCCACAAAAGCAGTCGGCCGCGCATACCCCGTTCATCTGCGGTTCGCAAATCCCCAACAACACGGCTCCCCTGCAATTCGCGGAGTCCATCGCTGTTGCACGCGTTCCAGGATGTCGATAGCGGTTTTCGCCGCAAGGGGGATGGACGTGGCGCCACATGCCGTTGCGGCCCAAAACAGTGGGAGCGTCGGAGGTTGAAAATCGCGCATTGAATTTAGGCCCTCAGTTGCAAAGCATTTCGGGCGAGCCTCAGCGTGGGCGATATTGCGCGGGCATCTTTTAAAAAATATTTGGGGCAGGAAAATGTGCCTCGGCATTGGTTACTGGGTGGGGGCTATTAAAACTGCAACGCCGAGGGAAAGCTATATGCAGCTACAGGACCGACATTGCCCGCAAAAATGGGCGGAAATATGAAACTTTGAGGCTGGCAATGCGAGCTTTCGGAGGCCACTGGGGTATCGATGCCTAAACGCTTTACACCGACGAGCAGCAAAAGACGCTCGCCCGTTTGGCATCACACTATGTATTAGTTTCACCCCGCGGCAAGAGTATAGCAGGGTCAACAGATTCATAATCACCCATGCGAGAATTACTCCAGATCGCAGGCTCAGCAGCCGGATCAGCCCCACCGAACCCACCTTCGGGCAGCACATCTGCGATTTCATTGCCGTTTGAACGGCTTCTCCAGCGGGAAGGCGCGAAACCGGGCATTCCGTGTTTGCCAATATCCGGATGCGAAGCGCAGACATTCCGCCGATAATATTCCCCCGCACCCCGATCAAGCCCTTTGGCTTGCGGGGCGCGCCTGCATAAGCGTGCTTCGACCACGTTTATTCAATGTTTCTGCCATCACCAGTTCGATTCACCTCCAGTTCTCTTGGGATAGGCGGTGTCGGGCCCAATTCTGCGCGAATATGACCAAGGGCGGGCACATACCGCACGGGGATGCTTTCAAGAATGGTGACCTCAAAAGCCATAGGTGAGGAGGCCCGTTTCACAGGCGCCAATTTTGGCCGGTTACAGGGCGCTCATTGCCGTTGCGCCGCCGGCCATGGTGCATACATACGTTCGGAGAAAAAGCGAAAAGACGCTTGTCCATCCGCATCGTAAGCCGAAAACACCCGTCCACCGCCGGCGTCAGGCCCGCCAGCGACAAAACTTACTGCCCGGGGGCAATAGTTTCCAAGCGTGGGCAACAAAAAACCGCCCAAGCCGCTGGAATCAATAAAAACGATACCTGCCCCACGATCCAGAAAACGACAGGTCGGGCGCGTGTTTCGACCAAGTCACGCCATCGCTTCCTTAAAGGCACGCGGCAACGGCGGGCATCGATGCGGTCTTTCATGACGGATTATGATTTGCAGCTGCCCTTCTGTTCTGGTTGAGAGTTTCATATGGTCATCTCCAATGTTTCCTGAGCCTAAAATGCATAACGCCGATACCTTACTAAAAATAGATGATCATTTCCCGGGGAGGGACGAAATTGGAAAAGTCGTATAGCAGGTGCCTGCGCGGACAAAACCGGAATGGGGCGGTTTTCAGGGGGTTTTTGCCGACCTGACCCGCCGCCGATCTGGGGGGGGCATGCGATCAAGGGCCGCGATGGACGGGGCCGGAACGGACACCGTGGGTACGAGTGCTTATGGTGCTGCGTTCTGCCTGCGGGGCAGGGACAGGGCACCGGCACGGCAGCGGGCTTCAAGCGGTGTCTGGCGTGAGGACGTTCAGCCACGACACTGAACAAGATGTGCGCATCTGGCATAGGAGGCGCGATGATTGCCTTTGATCAGAATCGCATTGGGGCACACCGGCTCCATGATCGCTGGGCATGGGGAAAGCATGCGAACAACGCGCCCTACGTTCCTGCCCAAGATGCGCGCGGCGCGCGGCTGGGGCACGGGCAGGTGATCGATTCACATTGTTCCTTGACGGGCTCGAAGACGCCTATGACAAGGGCCGGCTGATGGCAGTTTTGCCGAAGACTGCGCAGGAACATTTCAATTCACCCGTGCCGTGCAAGAGTGGGGACTATGCGCTGCCTCCCTGTTCGCGCGCGCTCGAGGCGGCAAATAGCGGTGCCTCGACGGGGAGATCCGCAGCGCTTGATTTGAAAACGCGGCAAGCGGCTCCGTGACTTCTCGGCGGATGAACAGCCCCGCCAACCGCGCGTCCGGAAAAGATCCCCCAGCTCAAAACCTGCCTTCGCGAGGCGCACGGTGAACGGCGGCGAACGCGTCCTCTATTTCGGATGGGGCGCGCTTTTGGGGCTGGCTCTGAAACCGCGGCCAGGGCCCAGGGCTGACCGTGGCGCGCGCTATCCTTGGCCATTGCCAGCCATGCGCAGGCACCGCGGGCGACTTTTCACGACTGGCACCGGTTCCAGCCGCACAAAAACTTGCTGGACGGTGGGGCGTGTTCCTGCATTTGCAGAAAGATGACGTCGATCTGTGGAAGTGAACGAGGCGTTTGCCGTCGTCCCCCTGGCTTTCATGCCACGAGATTGGGGCTGCCCATGACATCGTGAACGTGAATGGCGGTGCCTGCGCATGGGGCACCCCATCGGAGCCTTCCCGGGCGCGCGCATCATCGTCACCCTGCTGAATGCCCTTGGAAAAAAACGCGGGTTGAAACGGGGGATCGCGGCGCATATGTATCGGGCGGCGGCGAAGACGGCGATCGCCATCGAGCGGCCCTGAATTTCCCAAATGGGACAAAAATCCTCGGGGGTCGGGGGGCAGACAGCCCCTCGGTCCGCAGTAAACAAAAAGGCACTTTTTATGCGCGTTGACTTCGACCCTATCCAAAGAAAAACCCACACAGGCTTTGACCCGAAGGGGAAACCGACAGACGTGGGCACTGATGGCCTACCGTCGCCTTGCGAGGTCCACCAGCCGATGGATCGTTTGACTGGACGGGTTTTACCGGGTAACAGACCCCGAGCTGTTTTGAAAATCGGCCCGTATTCAGGGCGGGGCACGGACTGTCTGGTAAGTGATCCCTCTGTCACGCGTTGGATGTCTGCGGTTGCTGCGGCGCGCACTGGCGAGACGCCAACTGGTAGAAAGATGGTGGATGCCTTTCCAGGGCACATTCGCCTGCGCTCTTCCCGCGCCGAACAATTGTCTTGCCGCGTTTGGGACGGCAAAGGGGAGCTGCTGGGTGTCTTCGATATCGACCAGCAACCAACGGCGATTTGACCAAGACCGATGCAGGGACGAAACTCGCCGTGATCTTGAAATCTGTCTTTGCGAACGTCTAGGCCGGAACCTGCCACATACTTGAATTAAAGAGAAACTCATGAGCTTTTGGACGCATAGGATCATTTTAATGCCTGTTCTGGGTAGGATGTTTGTCACAACGCCGGAGCCGAATTTGCGGTGAACTGCATCAGGGGCCCCTAAACGGTATTGACCTGGGCTTTTTCGCGGGCCTGGTTCGGCGGTGTTGGAGGATCTTGACGCAAGGGCGTTCTTGTTTATCTGGCCTTGTCTGCAAGTCAGGGTTGTGACGGCGCTTGCTGACGTGCCTCGGCGACAGCGTTCTTTGATTGGCCAAGATGATCGGGGCGGGGTTTTTGATCTATACCTCGGCAAAAGTGCGCGGATTGATCATGGCGGGCAACCCGTGGTGATGGAATAGGCCGTTCCGCGCGTTCCATTTATTGGCGGTCCTTTGCGATTGCGACGATGCATCCGAAATCCGTGCGGAGGATACCTTGCGGCCTTCAGCCAGTTCGTGCAAGCCCGGGATGTTCCCGATCGGATCAGATGATTGTGATTGTTGCCCACCGCGCTGACCCTGACCGCCAGCAGCTATACGGCTTTACCGCGCATTGGGCCGGGACTGGGGGCGCGCGGCTTTGGGCGCGGTGTTTAACGTCTGCGTTCCGCCGCGTTGATGGCTGTCAGCTTTATCATCTACGGGGGTGCTATTGGCGAGGTTGCGCAACGCCGACGTCTCAAGGGCTGACCACGGCGGGGCGCGGCCCCCCGATGAATGCCTTGGGCCCCGTTGTTTCCCTCTGGTCCCTGTGATCCTGCGGCGCGTAAGCAGGCCTCCAAGGAGACACGATATGCGCAACCCCGATACCCTATCGCCAACCAGCCCGCCCGCCCGAAGACACGCCCCAAGGGCTTGCCTTATGCCATCGGGGGCCTATGGTCTGTGGGTGGTTTTTTGCCGCTTTATATGAGGCCATGGCCCATTTCCTGCGGCTGAAATTGTGGTGCATCTGGGTCATCTGGGCCGTCCCCGTGGGGCGCGCTGGTATTGATTCTTGCTGGGCCGTACCGCCACTCTGCGCGAGGCGTTCAGGTCTCCGCGCCACGTTGGGCGATGGGCTGCGTCACGGCGGCGCTTATTTTCGGTCAACTGGGGGATCTACATCTGGGCCGGTAACTTCGGGTCAACGCGCTGGCGATTGCGCCTTGGGGCTATTATATCAACCCGCTGTTTTAGCATTCTTGCTGGGGGGGAATCGCTGCTGCTGGGGGAAACGTCTGTCGCGGCTGCAACTGGCGGCGATTGGGCTGGCGGCGGTGCGTTTGCGATTCCTGACCCCTCGATTCGGGCCGTTTCCCTTGGGGTGGCCCTTCAGCCTGACAGCTGGACTTTCGGCTGTTACGCACTGGCGAAAAAAAGCGGCTGCCCATCGGGCCCAACCAAGGCTTTCCTGCTTGAGGTGTTGATCCTGCTTGCCCCGCGCGCTTGCCTTATTCTGCGTCTATCTTGATCATGGACAGGGCAGAATCCACTTTGGTCAGGGCGTTTCGTAATCGATAACTGGATTGGCTGGTGGGCTGCGCGTGGTCACGGCTGTGCCCGTTGATATTCTACGCCAATGGGGGCCCCAAACGGGCTGCGGCTGTCTTACCATTGGTATTTTGCAATATATTCGCCCCCACGATGATCTACATACTATGCGCGGGTTGCTGGTCTTTGGACGAAAACCCTTCGGGCGGGCAGTATGATTGCAAGTTTTCCCAAATTGATCTGGGCGGCTTTGGTGACCATCTATTCGATCTCGCTTGTTCCAGCAGATGCGTCACAGCGAGCGTGATCGGGGCGGAGGGCACCTCAGCTGCGGTTGCCCTCCGTTTTCTTGCCGATAGGAGTTTAGAAGACAGCGCGTCTTTTGAACGCCCGAGAAAGCTCGGGTCTTTTCATCACGCGCGCGTTCATCGCCTCGCGTAGGGGCACCGATGGATTTATAGGGGCGGCATCACCTACCTGCAGATTTTGGCGACTCAGACCGTCGTCACCCAAGGCTGGATCAGTCGGACGCCAACGGCATCAATCTCCGATTTTGCCATTGAAACTCCAGCGGCCCAAATCTGTGACCTATCGCCCTATTGGGATCCGGCTGAGGGGTATTTGAAGTCGCTTAAAGACATTGCCAACCTGGCACAGTTACGGCGAGCCACTGGGGCGCGACGGTCCATGTTTTGTTAGTAGTGTTCGGCGGCAACATAAAGTGTGACGTCCTCGGCGAGCAGCGGGGCGATCTTGTCTGACTCTCCCTTTGGCGACCACATTCAACATCTGGGTATTATAGTAGGATGCATTTCCGGATCCTTTGGTACAAGATATGGAAGGGTTGAAAAAACCACCCTACATTCTTGAGACGGACACCTATGGAAACTAGAGATATTAAATCCGCCCCACGATTCGCTGGTGATCTTTGCATGAAGATGGCGGCGGAAGTGTTGGCTGGTCGATTAAACCCGCAGGCTTGCTTGTCAAAAGGTTGCCAGGCAAAGGGGCCGCATCTGGCCCGATTGGTCTAATCGCACGGGTGCAGGATGTTTTTCGGACGCTTGCTGGTGCATCGTCTGGATCGCGATACCCCTCAGGCGTGAAATGATCATTTTGCGCTTGACACCACTTATGCGCAGCGGGCATCTGGGTTGCAGTTCGAAAGCGGATGACGCGGCAAAGCCATATGTGGCGCGGGCTGGGGCGTGCGCAAGAAAAGACCGGCACCGTCCGACCTGCCCGTTATCATCGTGGACTGGCCCAACCGCCCGCCGCCAGATGGTGTGTCACGGACACGGCAAATCCGCGCAAACCGACTGGCGCTTGCTTGAAATTACAGAAGAGCGACACCGACCGCGTCCGGAAATTCAGCCCCAAGACAGGGCGGAGCCACCAGCTGCGGGTGCATATGCTTACGCCATCGGGCAATCCGATTCCTGGAACATAAGGGACCCGTTTCTAGGCACGGGATCACAGCGTGTAGGATATCCACCGACCTATAAGATGCATCCATCAGAAGAACTAGCGGTTCAAACAACCCTCAGGGCGGGCATTCGACCAAGGTCCGCGCCAAAAGACGCCGTTTTAAAGGCACAAGTTGCGCGAACGAAAAGGCCACCCCGCAGAAAGGTGGCCTTGGTGTTATGTGGGGGAGCCGAGGGGACTAAGATATTCAGCGCCCCAACCCGAGACGGCTTTGATCTTCGGTAAAGTCCTCACATCCCGTAACATGCCGCACTCTCGCGCCCATTGCCCGGACTAGACTTATCATGCCGCCAAAGGCCGAGCCGCGGGCGCGGCTTTGGCCGTTCATCTCGACCATGCCCCGAGCGCAGCTGGACGTGCCAGGACGGTTGCGGCGCATCGCCGTCTTTGTCGACTGCCACATAGGTTGGTCAGACCAGTAGACCGTGTCGTTGGCGATCTGGACCGCGCTCTTTCGCTGTCGGGAACTTTCATGATCACAGTAATCCGGGCCAAAAGATTTACCCTCGCGGAGGCGAATGGGTCATGTCGGGGTACGCGGCAAAGACGGTGGGAACTTACAAAAGAAACACGCCGGTTTCAAGCGTCGGGGACGTCCGGTGGACCGCCCCGCATAGCAAACGCGCACGCTCGCGATGCCCGACAGGTCCCTGAATCGTGAATCTGCGATTTCATCACAACGGGGCCGAATGGTGCGACCATCTTCGGAGGCAGGACCAACAGTGACTGCGGACGCAACAGCGAACCTGCTTCTTCGACCCGCTTCTGTCATAGAGCTCAGGATTTGCACCAGCATACGGCTGGCGGGCGTGCAGGACTGCCGTGGACCTATGTGCAGAACGCCAGCTGTTGACGGCTTTGTCATCCGCATCGTAAAGACGAGGTTCGCGCCCTGACCACCCAGGTTCAAGATGGGACCCTTTTTCAGGCGTATCGGGCCGCCGCTCGAAAAATCAGCGTGCCGCGCGGGTACGTCCGGTGAAGCTGATCATGTCGATAATCTTTTATGCACGACATCTGGCTGCCAACGCCGACGCCGTTCCCGTTCACAAGGTTGAACACACCTTCGGGAGAGCCGCCATCGTCCATCAGTCGGCAAAAATCATTCGCGTCCAGCGGAAGCTTTCCTCGGTGAGTGGTAAGTCAAGCCATTGGTGCAGCCCGGATACGACCGCGAAGCCCCGACCTTGAGCTGATCTGGTTCATCGGCCAGTTCCGATGGCGTTGATCAGGCGGCGACCTCCGAACCTTCGCGGATGGATCCGGTCGTTTGGCGCGTGATTCGCCAAGCGGTTGTTTCGAATTTGAACTCTCGCGCTTTGATGAAGTTGCCCAGATGTTATGCGCCGGCACCGACGCTGCGCGAGGTGCCGGGCCAGATCCATAACCGGCGCACCGCATTGCGGTGTCTTCATCGCTTGGCCAGATCTTCGGCAAACTGGGCCTGAGTAGAACCCAAGCAAGCTTTCCCCAAAACGCGATGGCAAGTTTCAGCCGGAGAGGTTCGCCATCCAGGTTCGGCAGGGGCGTTTGACGGACGCAACTGCGGCAGTCGAAGTTGATCTGCCTGATCGCCAAGACAGATGACGCGCAGGGCTCCTCTGTAAAGGTGGGTGTCGATCAACGTTAGACTAGTCCATTCTGG
>Ga0163217_1038460_pt1 | contig 16379 bp, 22 predicted proteins | sample SynspAceP_FD_185933 | JGI IMG/M metagenome (GOLD analysis project Ga0163217, IMG submission 185933) | Saline lake microbial communities from Ace Lake in Antarctica - Synechococcus sp. Ace-P (PacBio error correction) | ecosystem: Environmental > Aquatic > Non-marine Saline and Alkaline > Saline ... | reverse complement strand
ATCCCCCCGCTCAGGGATCGAGCCCGGCGATGACGCATGTCTCCCCGCCAGGCAGCCCGACGTGGGCGCCCACTCACCTGTCGCAGGGACCGACGCAGCGGGGCAGAGGATGCAAGCGGTGTGGTTCGAGCCCCCAGCCTGGTGGAGAGATCCACCCCGCCGCGTCAGGGAAGCGTAGGCAGGCGGGAATGGTCCATTGCCAACTCCGGCGCGTCTGAAGCTCGAATGCGTTGGCACGCAACCGCGCACGTGGTCTCGGGCCGCAGTTCGACAACCCTGCGGCCGTGTCCCGCAAAGTGGACTGTCGGTGCGACCACCATCCCATCAGCGGGGTGATGGAGGGCGGCTGCAACTTGCCGTGCCTCCGATCTCCACAGGAAGGCGGACGTCCGCAAGGCTCAACATCAGGTGCAGAGGGTAGGAATGGCGTCCCCCACGCCTCCGGGCGCTCAGAGGGTGGCGGCGACCGGCCCATCGCCACCGCTGGCCCGTCGATGTAGGTGAGAATCATGGCGCGCCTCCGTGCACGCCGCCGCCACGGGCTTCGCGGGCCAAGTATCTCCGAGAAGCGAAGGGTGTCAGGACCGTTGGGGGCGCTTTGCGAGGCGCAGAGGTGGGTGTTTGACCCATGTGCAGGAGGGCTCGAGATGGCAGGTCGGCTAGGCAGTGGCGTTCGCGGCAGTGCTTCTGCAGCAACCAGGGAGATGGCGTGCCCCCGGGCGCAGGACGCACTTGCCGCCAGGATCCATCCCGAGACTCCGTGAAGACGCGGTAGGCCACCTGTTGTGCTTGTCTATCACACCATGCGCCGGAGGCCCATGATCGTGCGTTCTGCAACGGGCGTAATCGACGCCCCTGTGTTGAGTCGGGAGCGGGACGAAAGCCACCGAGGGCCCACCGGTCTGTAAGCCTTATCGTTGGGGAGCATTCGGGAGCACCGCCCACTTCCTGACGATCGTGGCAGGGCTGGTGCCCATCGGCACTTCAGAGTCCTTCCCCCAGCGGCCGTTGCCCGTCAGGATAAACCTTGTGCTTTGCTGTGGTGTACGATCGCTGATACAGCGGAACATCCCAGGATCGGCACACGTTGGCGAGGTTTCGACCGTTGTTGGCAAGGTGGGGCGGCCGCCCCCTTGTCGGCGGGCTAGGGCGGCGTGGCTGGTGGGTGGCCCGCGTTGCCTTCATCGAGTTGGTCAGGGCGTTTCTCTCCGCGACATAGGCCAGCCAGACCCGCAGGTCACCGTGAAATCCCCAAAGTGAATCGAACCCAATCTTGTCCAGCAGCGGGTGGCGCTGGGCCTGCTCAATGCCCCCGCGCAGGTTCTCCGATGCCAGGTGTATTCCGTGCGCGGATGTAATGAAGCTCGGCTTGCGCCCCCCCGCCCAAGCGGCCGATGCCATGCCTCCCCCCGATGGGGTCCCTCCCCAGAACCGCTGCGGTCATGAAGGCGCCGGATCCCTCTCGCTGCAAACCACTTTTTGGTACCGGGATCTTGGGCAACGTGCTCCACTTCAGCCCCGTGGATAGCCGGGCCCCGCCGCGTCCCCGCAGGCATTGCGGTAGATCGTTCCAACCTGCATCGGGCGTGAGTCTGAACGGTCGAGAATGGTGTTAAGCACCGTCCCGATCCCGCTCATCCCCGTCCGGGTCATCGAGCCGCAGTTTCAACACGACGCGTGTATGCGGGCAGAAAGGCGAATTGGTGTCAGCCGTCGCGGGGTCCAGCCGAGGCCGCCGCTGCCCTCCCCGATCGCTTCCCCTTCCAGCGGGACCAGAGCGCAATAGCCAGTGGCTCCCTCGCCTGACACGGCGAGAGGCTCGTGCTGGGCACCGCCCAGCAAACGCCCCTGGCTTGCGACGGTCAAGGAACCGCCGCGTGATCCTTATCGGACCCGCTCAAGGACAGGAACTGCCACCGTGCAGGGGCCTGCTCAATTGGCGAGTCGCAGCAGTGCGAGGTGCAAAGCAGGCAAAGGGGGCTGGGTGCTGTAATTCCACCGCCGGATCAGCGGGTGTAGTACGGAGCGAGGTCTGCTGTTGGAACTCGTACAACAGGGCCGGCCGCCGCAGGTGCAGAATCGACGGACCCAGGTCTAGGATCCATGGCTGCTGTGCCAGGGGCTCACAGCTCCGTCCAAGCTTCACAGGAGGTCGTGACGTGAAGCTGTGCCAGACGACGTGCATGTGCTGCCCCGGTGCCTGGACGAACAGGTGAAAAAGAGGGCCGGTGCCAGACTGGCTGAGCCCCGCGCCCAGGTTGGGGCGAATGGCGCGCAGTATTCACTGAGGTAGTGGTAATGTCTCCTGGGCGTATGATTGGGACCTCCGTAGTGTGGGCTTCCCGCTGTGCCCGAGCCAGAATCCCCGATGCAGTTAATGGAACCTCTTCAGCAGAGTCCGCGGGACCCGTTCGGTTGACTGGGATGCGCCTGTCCGAACCCCTAATCAGGTAGAGTACGTAGCCGGTTCGGATGATCTCGCTGTATTTCCTTCGTCTTTTCTTGGATCTTCCCTGATTGGTGCGCCCCGGGGCCTTCCCTAGGGTTTGAACACGCGCATAGTTTGGGGGATATGGCTGGTGGCTCGGCCAACGGAGTTCGTGGTCCATCGAGCTCGGACTACCCGACATCAGCGTTGTGGCAAGAAATTGCCTCGCTGGGCCGAACGATCGCGAGCTCTCGGCCCGGGGTGCGGTGCCGGGGGGGTTTCGCAACTCAGAGGCTATCGCCTTTTCTGAGCCACACGTCTCGATCGGCGCCTTGCGTTAGTGCTGAGCCGCTCAGATTCAACGACTGGCGCCTCAAGCCCGCCGGAGCGCCGCCGCAACGCATCCTGCCGCTTTGCGGAAGTCACTGCCAGCAGGCCCGATCTTCCGCTACGCGATCTGGCCAAGATGGTGTGAGGATTGGCGTCCTTGGCGTGCGGTGCGCTCAGCGCCCCAACAGCGAGATTCCCCGATGCCAGGTTCGCGGGCACAGGACACTTTTGAAATCCGGGGAGGCCCCCGGCGCTATTGGTGCCTGCCCCGCCGCTTTTGCGTCCGTGTTACGGATGGGCCATTTCTACGACAGAAACCCCGGTTTCGCATCGCGAGTGGCTCTCGATCGGTTGCAGGCATGGTGCGATCCGATTTGGCCGCCGCTGGAGTGATTTCCGTACCCGCCTGACCGGCTGCGACGCGGCTGTGCTCACGACCTCTAGGCTTGGTGAAAGTGGGTGCGGGCCGGTGACCCGATGGAATACTATCTCAAGCCACGTTGCAGCAGGCATGCACGTCATCAGGCCGGCGATGGCGCAAGGAGTCAGCATGTGGGGATGGGTTGCCGATCTGGATCCACGGGAGTGCCCCCGTTGCGGATGTAGATCGTCGCCGTTATGCAATGGCCGACGACGAAGGTGGACTGGCCCGTGGCTGGAATCCGAGCCATACAGCGCCAGACGGGTGCCCCACACCGATGAATCCGGATGGGCAAAGGCGGCCGTTCCAGTGGCGAGCTGTCGTGTGAGGGTAGGGCCCGGAGCGTGGTCACGCCGTGTCAGGCCGTGGCGCAAGTTGGCTCTCGAAGCCCCTGACGCCGAACTTGTCCCCCAGCAGGGAGGGCCGATTGGTGGCCTCGTTGGCGTGCCGGCCCGAGTGATCGCCCCGGATCACGGAATCGCCAGTTCGAGAATGGTGACCTGCTCGTCCAAGACCGACCGGATGGGAACCGATCTTAAAGGCTGCCGGCGGATCCCACAACAGGGTGGCGCACGCATGGGCGAGTCATCGCCGTGAATATGGATACGACCATGTCGGCTGCCGGCGACGCCCCCACAACCATCGCCGATGGAGAACGGTGGCCGTGCTGCGGGGAGTGGGGTCGGTTTACCGAGGAGCGTGGATACCGTGGAGGAACAGACATGGCCCCGATCTGCTCCCGACCCAGATTCTGGATGTGGGCACCCGGAGGTGTTTCAAGCTGCGGCCATCCCTGGGATGGGTTGGGCGGCCCCGTTGAATTCTCATCGCACCGTAGTCAGGTTTCACCCGATGGCCTTGCTGGATGAGTGGGTCAGGAATGGCAGGCCCCGCCCGCGTTGAGTCACCGCGGCACCCCCCATCCAAGCGGGATTTACTCGACTCTGCTCAGCCAGGGCATGGTCGCCTGGCTGCCCGCGTTTTTATCCCCGGTTTCCCCCAGTGATCCTGCGATTATCCGATTCAAGGCAAATGAATACCGCGAAGTGGCTGGCGGGGATTGAGGCACCCGAGAGACCCGTATGATCGTGGCCGTGGCGTCCGTTTGTCGACGCCGGCTTCGTGAAGCGTTTTGCGGATTGTTGCGGCCCTCAGTGATGTGCGTAGGAATGGGTCCGCCATGTGACCCGATGATCGTCTGTGACGCCGGAGAAGGTGACGGGTGCTGGCCCGAAATGGCCGCATGGTAGGGGGCGTGAACGGGGTTGAGTGTATGTGATGGTGCGAGTGCAGCCCCATGTGATCGGAGTGGGCATTCCGCTGGGACGTTTGAGGCTTTTCGATCGGCTCCAACGACTCACCAATCTGGGCTGGATTCGCGATTCAGCTCTGGTGCCCGATCTTTCGACGAGCGGTTCCATGGTCAGGACATGTCGAATGCCCCGATCCCGCACGCAGCCGCGCCGCGCCAGGATCGGATATCTGGGCCAGCCGAGGCTATCGGTTTGCCTTCTGTGGGAGCTCCGACGACAGGCTGATCCGACGCGTCGTTGAACCCCCCGCTGCGATGAAGCCTGGAGCGGAGATGGCGTAGCGGCGAGCTATGTGATGACGCATGCGCGGTTCCACTCCATTGGAGGGCGCCTTCCGCCAGCCGCACCTCCCTGCATGTCCCATCGATCGATCGAATGCTGTGCTGGTGCGCCCGGCTGGGGCATGTGCGAGCTGCGATGCCCTCAGCGTTGCCTGGTGCTGGGGGGGGATCGTGTGGGTGGTGCCTGCCCCAATTAGCTTGCGCGGGTTGTCTCAACGCTTTGCCGGATTGAACTTTGAGGCGGCCTCTAATCGCGTGGCCAGCGTGGGCCCAAGATGCGGTGGGTACCCTGGCCCCCTGGGGTGGTACTCTCCCGGTCGGGTCACACCTTGAATGACTGATTGGGCCATGGAGCTGGCGGGGCCCTGTTCGGTGTGTGATCTCAGCCACGATCGGTTTCGGTGATGCACCTCAAGGAGCCGGTTGATGGGCGTGCCGGCAGGTGGAGCGAAGTCCTTGAGACCAGACCCCCGCGCGGGGGGCTTCCAGTGGGCCGATCGCTGGCACGGCGCCGGCGTACCCGTGGCACCGTTCAGTTCTGGCCCGTCACCGATCGTGGCGGCGTGGGCTGGGCGGTAGTGGCGCGCCGGGTCTGGCTGGCCGGCCCCGGTACGAGGATCCCTGGTGGGAGTCACCTACCATTGTTGACGGTCCTTTTTGGCTGCGAATATGGAGTGTCGGGTGCTGGCCCTCCGGAATCATGATGGGAACCTGGATGGCGCCATCTCGCCGAAGGGAGCGAGGGGCCGTGGTGTCTGGGACTACGCGCTTCGTGGTGAACTCCGCTGATTCATGCTGATGGGGATGCTGTGAGGGCACCAGAATTCCGAGGTGTTGACGCGTCGTCGCATTGTTTGTCACTGCGGGCGGGCTGTCAACTATCTTGCCTGAGTGTTATGGTTCCCAGCGCTGAAGGTGAAAACAGCACCAGCCACGTGCTTTCTGGGGCGGCTGCCGCCCCCGGCGCATGGCCCTGGCTTCGTGGGCTGCCACACATCCCTACCCGCCGGGTAGTGACCGTGGCTTTCGCCCGTGGTGCTATTCGTGATGTGCGGGATATCCCGATCAGCGCTGATGCGCGCTCCGGGAGATCGGACGGCGGACGCACTTGGAAGGCTTCTGGGCAGCCGGGTGAAGCTTGAAGGAACAAGCGTGCCTGTCAAGAGGGAGGGTGAGGGAACCGGGACGGTTGGTGTGAGTTTGCACGATTTTGAAGTGGAGCCAGCGGATTCGACCGGCTTGACCCCTGCATGATGCAGGTGCTCTACAGTGAGCTTGCCCTTTCGGGTCCACTTAGTAGGCGGCCCCCTAGACTGGCGCACCAGACCCGAAGTTCCTTGCACGGCCACTGTTCCGGCCTCGATTCAGCCGCCCGGCGTAGCGGGGTTGGCCGGTTCCCAGGGCCATCGCCCCTTTGCCCCCCGTGGAATGCTTGAGCGTGGTGCCCCCGGGCCTCCCCCTGCGCCACGTCGTGCCGGCCGTTGAGCCGGTGTGGGCTCGTTGAGGCTCCATCCCAAAGATCCATCGTCCGATGTGGCGGGCGATCATGCTGTCCCCCGTTCACCGGTGAGGGCAAGGCGCGGGTATGAGAGGGCGGAATCCGAGCGTCTGGATGTATCGAAGGGTCACCAAGCCCAGCGAGCACGGTGCCCACAGGAATGCCTGGAGTATGGCTCAGCCGCAGCTGCAGGGTGCGGGCTGGCCTCTCAGGTGATCGCCCCTTTGCTGAGGTGGCGCAGCGGTTGGATCGGCGCGCGAGCGCAAGCCATGCCTCATTTGGCGGACGGAGGGTGTGGGAGGCTGTCGTGGTAATGGACAGGCCCGTAGTAGTCCTGCTGGGCGAGGTGAGCGTGGGCCTGGGGGAGCAGCGAATCCGAATCGGGAGTCAAGTTGGCTCAGACACGTTCGAGTAATTTTTGTGCCATAATTGGCGCCCCCTGTTCCAGCCCGGGAAGTGAGCGCAGAGAGGCGGCGCAGGCGTGTTGAGATGGAGGCGGTTTCCGGCTGTCGAACACGGCTGGCGGATGATGACGCCGGCGCTGGATTCTCTCACGCCCGGTTGTGGCGGCAGGCAATGCAGCCGATGGCGCGCGGATTCGGGGCCGCCGCGCAGGCTCCATCGATGCAGAAGCGGGAGGCTGTTTCCCCGTTGCCGTTGTTCCTGTTTTGGATCGAGCCGCTCGGTGTAGGGCGTGGGCGCACACGGCAAGCCAGGGATCCTGGTGGTCCAGGCGCTGCAACGCCCCCGCGGCAGGGCTTGGCGTGCTCCCAGCGGCTATCAGGCTGGAAGCCAGCTGGAGAGGCCCGATCCGACATCACCCCAGCAGGGTCAGCGCGAGCAGCAGCCGGATGGGCCACGTTTGTTGCCATGCCACGTTAGCAGGGGAGCCAGTGCATCCGAGGAGTGCGAGGCATCTTGAGGTCAAAATAAGGCAGGCCTGGCAGGGATGCTCGGTCCGGTAGCGCATTGATACGGGATCGGCGTGCGGTGTCGAGGAGATCTGCTGGGCGAAGGTGCGGATGCAGGGATCACGGTTAGCGGGAGAGGGCGGCTGTCCGGCGATCCGGTGGCCAGGGCCGGGGTGACAGCGGGTTGAATCGATGGTTGGCCCGAGGGGGCCATGGCCACCGAAATCCCCGGGTGCCGGGTTGAGGCCTTGGTGAAGATAGACTAGTGCCGGCTTAGATCCTATTGGCGGGCGCCCACATACCTGAGTCCATGCCAGTTGCCGCAGGATTGGGCCTCGTCAGAGCTGAGATCCGGCCGCAGGAGAGAGTAGTCCCCGCAGGGCTGCCCCAAGGGCGGAACGGGTTTGGTGATCGGAGGGCATGACACCATTCCCAAAGATCCTATACGGATCGGGGCCCGGCGTCAAGTTTAGGGCTTTGTTCCCCTTGAAACAGCCAGCTCAGCGGCCCAGAGGCTGGTTCAGCTCGGCCGGCTCTCCCGGCAGCTGAGCCAGCGGGCAGGTTGGTGGAAGGCAGGTTTTTGTATGCCCTCCGTCACTTCCCTTTTTCGAGCGATCTTGCCCGGCCCGATGTATTCGGGGCAGGGATGCGGTTGTCGTGCCGGGATGTAGGCCCGCTCAGTGGCCGGTATCACCAGGCCGCGACCTCCCCTTGTGATGCCTGGGCGTGATCCGCTACGAGCGGCGGGGTTGGAGCCGCGCCAAGAAAAGGATTGCACTGTTTGTCGTTAGGCGGGGGACAGGTGTCGTCCATCGTAGGTGCCATTGTTCGGCGATGGCCGTGGCCGGCTGCGTCGTTGGCGGCGCCGGTGGGATTCACCAAACAGATCTCTCAGCCGAGCGGCCTGCAGCAGGGTGGCCGATCGACCTCAAGTTTCTTGGAGTTGAGAACCGTTTCTTCTGGGGGCAACTTGCACCCGGTGTAACGGGGCGTCATGCCCGGGCACCCGATCCCGAGATCTTGGCCCTTTGCTGCCACCGGGCATCAGGTGCCAACGATGGGTGACCACTGGTGGACGCACACGCCGTTTCTGTCTTGGAGCACTTGTGCGTTCTCTTAAACGTGCACCGCTCGATTCGCTCATTGAGATCCTTTCTTGTCCCGCAGGTGCCGACCGTGCGCGAGCAGGGCGCTTGTTAAACCAGTGTTGGCCAGATCGGCGCCGCAAGCACTGGTGCTGGGCCCGATGCGTCCGGATCCCCGAAGCCGCCAGTTAACTTCTTGGATAATATCTAGAATCATTTGCTGGGAGAGTTGGGGTGACAGACCTGGCGGTCGAAAAGCGGCGGGCGAGCAGCGAGGATTCCGCCCGTTGGGCTGGTTGGTGGCGGCAGCACGCACCGGTTTGTTGTGGAAGCAAGGCATCCATCTAGGTGTAGAGTTGTGAGGGTCTGCTCGACGCTGTCGTTGCCCGACCGACAGCATCGGCCGGGAACGGGAGTTTGCGTCGCATCGAGTTCGTCCCAATGAGATGTGGAGGCGCTTTTTTCTTGGCTTGCTCGAACAGGTCCGACGCACGAGCGGCGCCGGCGCCGGACAGAGTTCGACGATTCGGAGCCCGAGATGATGAGAGGGAAACTTCGCCTCACCGGCACCGCTTGGAGGGATGTTTGCCTGTGCCGGAGGCACAGCCAGGCACTTTGGGAGCGGGGCCCGATCCGCCGTGTAACGCTCGGGTTTTTGAGAAAGTCAACCGTTTTTCGCCAGTTCCAGCTTTGGCCATCCCACGTCCATCGGCGAGGTGACGCGCGATCTATTCGGGACGTGACCGGCTGGATTTGGTAAGTAACGCCCCTGGGCCGCGCGCTTCTGCGTCGCGCGCAAGACTGCCCGCACCAGGATGAGTATCAGCGGGGACCCCCCAGCTCAGCGCGTGGTTGAGAAGTTGGCCGCTTCCCGCCCCGGCGCCCGGCCGCGAATTCAAACGCCCTTTGTAAGGCGCGGGGCAATCCATGTCGAAGATCGGCGGGTGCCAGCCAGAGGGCTTTCCTCCGGTGCATTGTGAGTCGTAGCGATTGTCCTGGGGGATGAGGCCCGTGACGTCGGTCATTTTCCTGAGTCGCTGAACAACGAATAGGGGACCCGTGGTGGACTGGGCGGTTGATTTGGGCAGGAAGTTGATGAACCAGCAGGCAACACGCCGAAGGCTACACGAGGTTGATGATCCGAATCCCGGTTGGGGCGATTGTCGTTGGGGAGGCGGATGGGTGTGGGCGTGGAATGGGGCAAGCATAGCGAGCACCCGGCATTGCAGTCGGGCGGGGTGGACCGAACTTGATCTGCTTTCCCATGTGTGGTCGCTATGCGTTGAGACGGTTCGACAAAAATGCCGCCGATAGCTGCGCGGACATCCTGCCGGCTGCTGGGGCCCATTCGCCCCGATTGACCCGAGTGCGGCGGGTCGCGGTGGCTGGGTTGCGCCGGAAATGGGCCAGATCGGCGCGCCTGCTGTCTGGGGGGTGCTGGCCGGAATGGTCAAGGATCACTGGGCGCCACCGCGATCCAATGCCCAGCAGCGGAAACGTGGAACCAGAGCCTTCCTTCGGCACTGCCCATCCCGCCGCTGCCTGTGGCAGGTGATGGCTTATGAATGGAAGGCTACGCCCGTGGCCGGGCGAAGCCAGCCTGGTATCCGCGCCGAGCCGGCGGGCTGTTGTGCTGGCCGGCTCTGGGCCCGTTGGATCGAGGCGATGCAGTGAGGTGAATGTGTTGCTGGCTTCACCCGCGCCGAACCGGTTGGTTTGCCCCGATACTATGGGCGCATGCCCGGTGATCTGCGACCGGCTTGAGAGGCCTGGTTGGCGCCTGGAGCTCGGAGCGGGCCTGGAGCCTGTGGGTGCTGGATCCCAGGGTGGGAAAGCCCCGCTGCCGTTTTGGGCGATTTCATCAGCTTGATTGTGGTGACCCGTTTCGACAGGCAGAATGGCTCACTTTCGACGGTTGTTCCGTCCTGCTGAACACCTGCTTTCAGGACCCCGATTCCAAGCACCGCTCGCCCGTCGCGCGACTGCTCGCCGGCATCGCTTTTACGGACTGCTGCTTGCTGCTGCTGGGATTGGTATGTTTAGGCCTACCCAGACCTTGCGCGGTGGGGGCCTGTCTACATGGACCTGGAACGCCTTGTTTGTTGCTCTCATGGGAGGGACCGCACGGTGCAGCGCCTCGAGCTGGATGGGCGTGAGCGCCTGTTGGGACTGGGACGCTTCGTCTCCAGTGGTCTGGTATTTCACACGGTGTTGAACGAAGCGTCTGCCGGTGATGGCTCTGATGTCCATGTTGTGGCCTGGAGCCTGCTGGGCTGGTGGATATTGGCCCGAAGGCGGCGTAATCGGCAGGTGCTGATGGGAGGCCGGTATGCCGGCTAGTTATGCTTGCTGGGGTCACGCCCGATGCTGTTGAACGTGCTCGGAATCGTGCAACGGCAGTTCGGCAGTGCCCCAACGGCCTTGTCTGGAGCTGCCATAGCTGGAAGCGAGAAACCCTTTGCGAGGATTGGGAGCTGGATTTTGTGCGTCTCAACTATTCGCCTTCGCACCAATCACAAAGTCGGGCTACGGCGATGTGTTTGCACCACGCCGATTCGCAATCACAGATCGGTTCGGGGTGATTGACCTTTCTATGGCGTTTGTGATGGGGTGTGATTCAGCGCTTCACTGCAGGACGACCTGATTATTCAACCGCGGGCAGCGGCTTCCGATGAGCCCAATCGCTAAGACAGGCGAATGCGCCGCCGCCACTTTGAGCTCCCCGAATGATGCCTTTCTGCTAGGCGCTTTTTCGACCATCTGAGCAGGTTTGACACGAGCCACTCGAGTGGCCTGATTCCTTATGTGGCGAGGGCGAAGGTACGCGTGGAAGAACAGACTGTTCGAAGCCCGCGAAGGCAAGAAATTCCAGCGGAGCGCCAGCGATTGCGCAATCGGCTGTGAGATGCGGCGTCGGCTGCGGCATTTCATTCCGGCTGGAGCGGGCCGTTGAGGTTCGGGATCGCCCGGCGGCGGCGGGTGCTGGCGTTTCCTGCTGCAGGCTGCGGGGCCAGATGGCGCTGGGAAACCACCCAAAAAAGGGCAGCAAAACCAAAGCCAAGTGCAGGCAAACGCCAGACCAGCACCTGGCGGGACGGCAAGTGGGAGGGGAACCGCCCCGCGCGGCCCGGCTGACGAGGCCTGGGGGGCCGGGCATGTGCTATTGGCCGCAGACATGCGACCCCAGCAGACTCCTTGTCCCGGCGAATTCCACTTCCGCACTGGGAAGGACATCGTCGAAATCGGGGGGAAGAGCGGGAAGGCAGGTTGAAGTTTAGGTTCGCCGGTACTTGGCCCGGTTTCCCTGAACACAGCAAAGGCGGCGAAAACTGCCAAGCACCGGAGGTGGGCCGATCAGCTGCACCGCGGTGAGAAAGGAGGGAGCAGGACCGGCGAAAGCGCGCATGGCTTTCAGTGAACACGGAATAGGCCAGCCAGGGTCGACGCTCAGGAACCGATCACGGCAGTATTCTTCCCAACCGGGCAAACACAGCGGAAGTCATGCTGCCGCTGGGGCAGAACAGCCAGGACCGGAATCGCTCAGGTAGGTACCGACCAGACGCCGTTGTCGGGACGGTTTGCAAGCACAGCAGGAGAGGCAAAACCGAGGCTGTTCACGAAATGTGGCCGAAATCACTGTGACTGAGGGCGAGCTCGGTTTCAAGTGTCGTGCACCCTCATTCACTGAGCGATTTTGGTGAGAGCAAAGCATCAGAAGGAGATGGCGTTCGCTCCGATGGAGGAAATCCACCTCTCATGGCGTCCTCGACGCTCAGGCAAGGCATCGATTCTTTCTGGATGGCGATCGTCAGGGGTTATCGAGCGAGAATGCCGCATCGAGGCGGGCACTTCAGCGATTGACGCGTTGTCCGCCCAATGCTGGGGGATGCCTCCCGACCGATCTGAACCGCCTTTCGGCCGTTTCCTGTTTTTCTGAGCGGGGGAGATAGCCATCCTCTGGGCGAGGTCTGGGAGTCGGCCATTGCCGTGAGTGGGTCCGCTCGCGCGACTCTGCGGAGATGTTGCGCCCGTAATCCTCACCACGCGAGGCCCCAAAGGCGTTGGACCTTTCTTGGCCACAACGGCACTAGTGGCATGACTGACGTCGCGCCAGAGTCCAAGTTGCAGGCTCGCGGGACGGCACTGCGTAAGTATGTTCCAGGAACGGCTTTCTGGCAGAATCACCGCCCGAACGTGATGTTCGTGCGGTTGTTCAAGTGGATATCGGCCGCGGATGTGGTCGTCGTCAGGGACGGCTTGGCGACTCTGGGAGCCCCGGAGAGATCTCGAAACCGGCTCCCCGTTATTCGATTTTCTGGATGTGCGTCGATGCGGATCTCTCATGAGGCGAATCTCAGCGGTCGCTATGTTCGGGCCCGTGGAGCGTTGAACGGGAAATTGTCCGTGCCGCGCACTTGGCGTGATAGTGTTCTGCCGACAAGGGACGGAGCCGGCGAAGAACTTTTACCCCGGAGGATGATTCCGCGGCCGCGAGGTTGGCCGATCGGCCCCCCATTTCCGGGATTGGGAGGCGTACCTCATCGTGGGGCTCAGAGTTTCAGGATTGGAGCTCGTGGAGCGAACACCGATTCAACTGTGGACGCCCCCCGCATTGCAAGGGCATGGGAACAGCACGGATCAAGAACGGCCCACAAATGACCGGGACTGGTGCCGGCCTGTTTCGACCCCACGATGCGTCCGCTGAACGATCGAACGTTCTGCTCAGCTGACGCAGATCCCCGAACTGGACCGGGAGCTGAGATGACAACACCCGGGTCAACTCCGCATCGACACAGCCTGAGGATTTCTTCTGCGACCGCATAGCCCTGGAACGGGTCGAATGGGAAAACACCGGGTGCCTGGGCCGTACTTCAAGGTATGATTCCGACTCCGTAACGGTTGATTTGCGTCGCTGGATCCAAACAACGACGGCCCAAAAACTCGGATGGAGGGACCCTGCTGGCCCTGCATCATTGAGGGCTTTGTTGAAATCCCTTTAAATTCGCCCGACGTTTCGTCGGCATCGCTGCATCCGGACCTAGCGAACGATTGGCATTCTGTTCTCCTGAAAACGCATGTGTATGTTTGGATCCATAGTATAGGTTGTTGAAACGATTCTCAAGTGAGCTGGGATCATTTTTCCCTTGAAGCAAACGCTGGCGGCAGCGGGGGGCGTCCAGCCCCCGATGCGACCCGAGGTGAACCCGCCACCGAAGGGCGGGGCCCACGTGTGTCGTTACTAAATGATCGAAAGGAAGATTTAAAAATGATGGAGCTGAGAAAGACCCGTATTACCAGCCCTTAGCTTCCTTTTCCACCCGGTTGTTGCGACGCGGTGGATTCCCCGTCAGCCGCGAGGAACGCCGCCCGCAGGCAGCGGCAGGATTCCACTGGCCAGCGAAGAAGTGGTCCACAACTCCTGGCCAGGCCAACGCAGCAGCAGCACGGTGACAGGGCGTCATGCCCAGCCGGCAGGGCCGAATCGAGGCAGCGAGATCGGATCGGAGGGGATGGCGCTCATGGTTGAGCCATGTCGTCAATGGAATGGCAATGGAGGCAACCAGGCCGGGAAGGCCGCGGAACTACCCGGCCTCCGGGCGTGCGCGTCAGCATCCCATGTGCTGTGGGGCCCTCCCGGTGAGTGCCTCTGCGAGACCGCAGCGATGTATTGAGGTGGCTCGAACCTTTCATCACCCACCTATACCTGCGCACGACGCCGTAGCATGGATTGGTTGAGCCCGTGCCGGCGCAGTTCTTGCCGAATGGAAAGGTGTGGCATATTCGATTGGTGGTGGAACGCAGCGGATCAACGAGCTCTGTGGCATACCCGAAGACAACGGGCATTCCAGCCCGGCATGCGGATGGATATGCCGCTTATCGCCCCAGATGAGGTGATGGGTTGGTGGGAGGCGGGTACGACCAGCAAGGGGGTTTATGGCGGCTGGGATTCCAGCCGTCAGGGCCCGTTCAGGAATCCGCTCACCGGGAAATGGATCTGAAGCTTCAAAGGGGTTAGTTGGATTGTCGCCGTAGTCCTCTAGGGGGGCCGATTATTCCATCCAAACCACGGTCGAACTGTTAAACTCTGGTTTCGGCCTGTGGCTACCAGATTGACCAAGTCTTAAGGAACCTTTGATGGGTTCGTCCGCCCAGGTTTTGGCTTGATCGCAGGACTCTGTGAGAGATCCAATTTGAGTATCACTCTTGAGTGATCTATTGGTAGAACTTAGTTTCAACAACACTTAAATTGAGTAGATCATCTTCCAGAGGCCAATAACAGTGAAGTTGAAGATTGGAAGTAAACGGTGATGAATCGATCCGCCAGCGTTGTTTTGTTTATCGGCTGAGTGTCAGATTCGCACCAGGTCAGCAAGGAAGATTTGTTTTGTAGAGAGCTTGCCTCAGGCCGGAAAGCGTTCTCATGACTCTCAAGAGCTACCCCCGATTTCTTGGTTCATCTCTCATGAGCGTAGCGGATGGATGTTGCTGTTCTTTTCTTTTCCCCCTCAAGCCCATGAAAACCAAGCCATAATCAAAATCTGCCATCAGCCTGGTATTCAAGCGGCCAGAAGCGGCTCCACCGGCAATCGCCCCGATTCGCCGCTGGATCTTGTTCCACCAATCAGTCAAGCTGTGAGGCGGGATCTGGTCGCCCGCTGGGCGAGTTGTGGGCGAGCGCTATAAGCTGGGCCGCTTTAACCTGTCACGGTTGCAGGCTGTCAGTGTCGATCCAGGGATGAAGGCAAACCATCCCGGATCGACGACCCCGTCAGGGTGTGTCCCCGGTTAACAATGGAGCATTGCGTTGATGGGCAGCGCGAGTGGTTAATTCGGATCTGGAAAGAAGTGGTGGATGTTGTGATAGCATTCTGCTGTACAATGAGATGGCTGAGGCGCCGCGGATGGTTGATCAATGGCTCCCAGTCCCAGCGATTCCACTTTGTTCGTGGGCGAGGAGCCCTCGAAATTGTGCTGAACAAAAGGATAAGTTGAAGGGGCTGAGCAGGCATCCGACGAATCCGCTCCAGACGACTGCCAACAAGCTTGGAGAGGATGATCAGCTGGAACCGACGGCAGAGATTTGAGACCCGAGATCCTGAATCAAGAGTGGAGTATACCCATACTAGGTTGTAGCTAGGTCCAGATCCGAGTTAGGGCTGCTTGCGGATATGGCCTTTCAAGCAGCCTGCATGGTCCGCGAAGTGAAAAAGCCCGCAGAAGGGGCCCATTCGCTTGTTCCACAAAAAGTAAGATCACAGGGGAAGCATCAGGTGGCCCGAAGGGAATGATAACAATTCCTTGCTGGAAAGTGTTTTTGGGTATTTTCAGAAAGTTTCCATTGTCACCCAGCGGCGAGGTCCTGGTAGAGGTTCCCCCGTTTCCATTGTGTTTGTGTTGGTGAAAAAAGCATGTCCCCCTGACAGGGGTCTGAGTATCTCGTGTACAACCCAAAGAAAAAACAACCAAAGCGATTCTACGCTTGGGAGCGGATAAGCCCGATTGTGACCCGCATCGTGCAATTCAAGAAAAGCAGCGGACCGAAAAACAGACCCTCCGGCCCGGGCAACGGTAGGGCGTAAAGGCCGATGACACGCTCGCCATTAGTCACCCCGAGCCCCCCACAAGCCCAGCCCATAGGGAACAAAGGGTATTGACCGATTTGCAGTGGCCAAGATCATTGCTCTACATTGGGGCCATTCCCCAAATCCGGAACGCTTCCGCCGCCTGGCTCAATTGAGCCGATGTACCGCGATGGCGCGATTGGTTTGTTTCATCAACGGGAGGTGATCCGAATAGGACATCGAAAGGGCAGTGCTTTGTGCCGGTTCAGGACTGAATGGGCCGCGGAAACAGGGCCAGCCAATGCACCAGTTTGATCGGGCCAGGCCAGTCAAGGATCCAGCGGGGCCCAACGAACGGTCCCGGTCAAATCCCAGTTTAGCGGAAAACTATTTGTGTTCTAGAACAAAGGGCGATGGGATTGTCGATCGGAGTTGATCGGGCTCGATCGAGAGGATGGAAAACGGACGGACATTTCCAAATTGGGGCCCAAGAAGCTGGGGGACGCAGAAACAGGGTGGATCCATTGGGGATTTTCTTTGTGTTTTTAGG